>Ga0114901_1001812_pt1 | contig 11909 bp, 11 predicted proteins | sample MalvireepMed_s16_FD_89686 | JGI IMG/M metagenome (GOLD analysis project Ga0114901, IMG submission 89686) | Marine viral communities from the Global Malaspina Expedition - Malaspina viral metaG DeepMed_s16 | ecosystem: Environmental > Aquatic > Marine > Oceanic | place: Mediterranean Sea... | reverse complement strand
TCACTAAACAATAATAACTAAAAATTGATAGTTAAGAATGACAATAGTGGAGAATAAAAAAGGTAGATTATACAAGCGATAATCCACCCTATTCTGAAGCAAATGTGCAATTTACGTTTACTACCTATCTACACATTCCACTCGACAAAATTCTTTAGCAGCTGCAAGCCTGCGGTATGGCTCTTCTCAGGATGGAACTGAGTGGCAAACAGATTGTCTTTGATAATACTGGCACAAAACGGCTGGCCATAATCACAAATAGCGGCTATTTGAGACGTATCGCTAGGGGCGCAGTAATAACTGTGCACAAAGTAAAAATGGGCGTTGTCCTCAATACCGCGCCATAGCGGATGGCTGCTATCCATCTCAGTAATAGTGTTCCAGCCCATGTGTGGCACTTTAATCGTCGCGCCTTGCTCGTCCGTCCACGTGGGATCAAAGGCTTCTACTGTGCCTTGTAGAATACCTAAGCACTCGGTGCCACCGTTCTCAGCAGACTTATCAAACAGCGCTTGCATACCCACGCAGATCGCCATGACAGGTTTGTTAAACACTGCATCGCGTACCACGTCATCGATGCCAGCCTCACGCATGCCGATCATACAATCACGCATCGCACCAACGCCAGGGAAGACGATTTTATCAGCGGCAGCCACGACTTTGGGGTCGTTAGTGATGGATACCTCCGCGCCGACATTGGTGAGTGCCTTGCTGACCGAGTGCAAGTTACCCATGCCATAATCTAATAGTGCAATTTTGGTCATTAATTAATTCTCATTGTTGAGTCGCTTTCTTTATATTTTATAGTACATTAAAGGTGTAGATAAGGATCTGCTACAAAAAAGGTAAGTGTAGGCTGTACAACTAAGTACGCCCAGCTTGGCTGACCCTCTTGACTGACATACTAGCAGAGCCTTAAATGCGCTTAGAATGCCTCTTTGGTCGATGGCAAGGTATTCAATGCCCGCTCATCATACTCACAGGCCATACGCAGCGCGCGGGCAAAAGCCTTAAAAGTTGACTCGATTTGGTGGTGGCTATTTTTACCTTTGAGATTATCCAAATGTACGGTCATCCATGAATGATTGACGAAGCCGTAAAAGAATTCGCTAAACAGATCGACATCGAAGGTGCCGACATGCGAGCGCGTAAACGGAATATCCATATGCAAGCCTGGACGTCCTGACAGATCGACGACCGCGCGCGTCAACGACTCATCAAGCGGCGCATAAAAATGTCCGTAACGGCGGATGCCTTTTTTATCGCCCAAAGCTTTGTTAAACGCTTGGCCCAAAGTAATACCAGTATCCTCGACACTATGGTGATCATCGATATAAGTATCGCCGACGCATTTGATGTCTAAGTCAAATAAACCATGACGCTTGATCTGATCAATCATATGATCCAAAAATGGCACGCCAGTATCGACCACACCTTGACCGGTACCATCGAGGTTGACGGTACAAGCGATCTGGGTTTCCGCGGTATTACGCTCAACGGTCGCGATGCGCGCTGGGCGACCATACAGGTTTGAATTTTGCGCTTGATTAATATCGGCAGACATAGCTACTCTCTATAAATAAAGGGTGGGGAGTAAATAGACACTTAAATAGACATTAAGGAAATGTAGATATAAGCTTATCATAGCAAAATGGCGTCATGACGGCTATGGCAGGACGGTAAAGCAAGGCGCTATTTGTCTCAATCTGTTAAAATACTGCCTTAAGTTTTATTAATGACGCTTGTTTAGTCGGTTTTTTTACTTAATACGGTTAGCACTCATAAGACAATAGGATATATCATGCCTTTAGAAGCCATTGCGATTAACGATTTAAATGCGCCTTTAATCAAAAAACCTGCTCGCGACAATGAGCTTGCCGAGCGCTTAAAGGCCATGTATGACGCTGACGATACGCAGCCTAGCGGCGAGGAGGTATTAAATATCATCGAAAATGGCTTTAAGCGTGGCCAATACCTATATGTCGGCATGTTCAATGACAAGCCCATTGCCGCAGTTGGCTGCTTTGATGATGGGCAAACCAACGCTAAGCGCTTGCAATATCTAACTGTGCATGAGCAAAACAAAGGCCGCGCAATCGACGCGAAGTTCATCAAGATGGTCTATGATGCGGAGGTCAAAAAAGGCGTGCGTCAGTTTGTCCCTGTCGATAACGATATCCATCAGATCATGAGCGACTACGAATTAATCAGAGTTAAAGACTAAGATTTGCATCGAATCTGATTATTTAGCCACAAAAGATAAAAATGTCTTGACAGCACCGCTTATATTTAGTTTAATAGCGTCCTCAGCGAAGACGGCTCGATAGCTCAGTCGGTAGAGCAACGGATTGAAAATCCGTGTGTCGGCAGTTCGATCCTGCCTCGAGCCACCATTTCGTTGATCTCATTTAGCTTTTAAATAAGCACCTAAAACCTCAGACGTTCGCGTTTGAGGTTTTTTTATGCCTGTAAGAAACGCACCTATTCATAACATTTTTACGCTACTTCTCCTCGTGACTTGCTCAGTATACTGAGTAGCACTACTGACAAAGGGTACTATTGATAAAAAGGCAGCTATAATAGGAGCGTTTAGATGAGAGAGTTTGATTACGATTTGGATTATAAGAATCTAGATCTACGTAAGCATCCTGAGCTATACCGTGTCGGCCGCGGCGAGCAAGGCGTGTTGCTTGTTGAGCCTTATAAATCTGAGATACTGCCGCATTGGCGCTTTGCTACTCCTGATATTGCGCATGAGAGCAGTGAAACCATTTATCAGATGTTCTTAGATTATTTAGCAGATGATGACTTCGTTGGCGCGGATATGGCACGTAAGTTCATCCAGATGGGTTACACTCGTGCTCGCCGCTATGCCAACCATAAAGGCGGTAAAAAGTACAAAGGTCCTGTGCCCGATGATAAAAAAGGTCAAAGCGGCGCGCATGGTCGCGAGGAATTACCTCGTCAAGAGGAAGACCCCGTTAAGGCAGAATCGGCGCGGATATTTAAAGCTAAGTGGGACGAGTGCCGCAAAAATGAGGACTACTTAAGAATGAAAAAACAGCACCGCGAGCGTTATAAGGACGTTGAGTAACTTATATCATTATAACTGAATAATTTGAAACTTTTGCTGTGTTAGAGTGGTGCAGCTGACAGCTGTTTTTTGGCTTCTTTGAATAAATAACACGCCGTAATGATGAGTAAAAACTTATGCAAAATAAGCAACTTTTGATTTTTGATTTTGATGGTACTTTGATCGATAGCGTTCCTGATTTGGCAGCAGCGATTAATATTATGCTTGAACAGCTAGGCTTGCCCACCTACTCACTTGAAACTATAAAAGGTTGGGTCGGTAATGGCTCACGGCTACTAGTAGAGCGCGCTTTGATTGGCAAGACAGAAGTCAGCGAAAACGAGCTGACCCAGTTAGAGGCCGATCATGCTGAGCAGCTGTTTCTTGACGCTTATAGCAATCTTAAAGCGAGCAAAACGGTCGCTTACCCTGATGTTGATAAAGGTCTAAAACAACTGCATGACGCCGGATTTACCTTAGCCTTAGTGACCAATAAGCCCATTCGTTTTGTCCCCAAAATCTTGCGCTCGTTTGGCTGGCAGGATTGGTTTGTAGTAGTGCTCGGCGGTGATAGCTTACCAACCAAAAAGCCGGATCCTGCGCCGCTATTGCACGTTTGTGATAAGTTAGGAGTCATGCCAGATAAGGCGGTGATGATAGGCGACTCAAAGAACGACATATTAGCCGGGCAAAATGCTGGCATGGATACCCTCGCGCTCTCTTATGGGTATAACTACGGTCAAGATATTCGCGACTTTCAGCCGACGCAGGCCTTTGATAACTTTGCCACTTTGACTCGCTACCTTTTAGATAAAAAAGAGCTTTAATATGGACGTTCCTAGTGATATTGCTATCGCCCAAAATGCAACTTTGTACCCTATAAAAGATATCGTCAAAACGTTAAATCTATCGATAGATGATATTGAGCCTTATGGCCATCATAAAGCGAAAATAAATGTCAGCGAGGTGCTGAGCAGGCCTGCTAAAGCCAAAAACAGCAAATTAATATTAGTCACAGCGATCAATCCGACGCCCGCAGGCGAAGGTAAAACCACAGTCACTATAGGCTTAGCCGACGCGCTAAATCGTCTGCATAGAAAAAAAGGCGATGGTAAGTTGACCACCGTGGCTTTACGTGAACCTTCCTTAGGCCCAGTATTTGGGATGAAAGGCGGCGCAGCGGGTGGCGGTTACGCGCAGGTGCTACCGATGGAAGATATCAATCTGCACTTTACTGGCGATTTCCATGCGATTGGCGCGGCTAACAACTTATTAGCGGCACTGATTGATAATCATATTTATCAAGGTAATGCGCTCAGCATCGATCACAAGCAAGTATTTTGGCGGCGCGCGGTAGATATGAATGATCGACAACTGCGTAGTATCATCGGCGGCTTAGGCAAGCGCACTGACGGCGTTGCCCGAGAAGACGGCTTTGATATTACTGTAGCTTCAGAGGTGATGGCTATATTTTGTTTGGCTACCGATTTAAGTGATCTCAAGCAGCGTTTAGGGAATATCTTAGTCGCTTTAGACACAGATAAGCAGCCTATCTATGCTCGTGATCTTAAGGCACAAGGCGCTATGGCAGCGCTGTTAAAAGAAGCGATCAAACCTAATTTGGTACAGACGATAGAAGGCACGCCAGCCTTGGTACATGGCGGTCCGTTTGCTAATATCGCTCATGGTTGTAACTCAGTTATCGCGACCCGTGTGGCACAGCATTTAGCCGATTATACGCTTACTGAAGCGGGCTTTGGTGCTGATCTTGGCGCGCAAAAGTTCTGTGATATAAAGTGTCGCCTATCAGGACTTGCGCCCGATGCCGCGATTATCGTCGCCACCATTCGCGCCTTAAAATATAACGGCGGCGCCCTTAAAAACGAGCTGACCCAAGAGAACCTATCGGCGCTTGAGCAAGGGTTGCCTAATTTATTTAAACACATTGAAAATATGCGTGAAGTGTACGGCCTACCCGTCGTCGTCGCTATCAATCACTTCGTCAGCGACACTGACGCAGAGCTTGAGCTGGTTCGGCAGGCTTGCCAAGCGAATGGCGTCGAGGTTGCCTTAACGCAAGTCTGGGAAAAAGGCGGCGCGGGCGGTGAGGAGTTGGCAAATACGCTACTACAGTTATTTGAGAACGAAGAAAACCCGTCAAGCCAGTTTCAGTTTTCGTATGATAGTGATAATAGTATTGTCGATAAAATCCGCACGGTGGCGCAGCGTATTTATGGCGCGGCTGATATCGATATCAGCTCGCTTGCCCAATCAAAGATACGCCAGTTAGAGCAGCTGAATTTAGATAAGATGCCAGTTTGTATTGCTAAGACTCAGTACTCGCTGAGCGATAATGCCAAGCTGCTAGGACGACCAACTGATTTTACCCTTCATGTGCGCGACATCAGCGTCTCAAGTGGCGCGGGGTTTATCGTAGTGATGTGTGGCACTATTATGAAAATGCCTGGCTTGCCTAAACACCCCTCAGCTGAGCGTATCGATGTCGATGATACGGGTCATATTATGGACTTGTTTTAAATACTAGAGGCTGTATAGCCATTGATAAATACTGATTAGCTAAATTTTGAATTTATTTAGACTTTGTAGGCTGGCGCTTTTAGCCAAGCCCTGTACTTTTGCAGAACTTTGAGCTGGGCTAAAGCCGCAGCCTACGCCAACTAGGTTTTTATAATAATTTACTTACTGCGATAGCTGAGCGCCTCAGAGACGTGAGCACTAGTAATATCAGTACTGTCTGCCAGATCAGCAATGGTACGCGCCACTCGCAGTACCCGGTGGTAACCACGCGCTGATAGGTTCAAGCGCTGCTGCGCCATTTGTAATAGCTGCTGCTCGCTTGCGCCGAGCTCCACGTATTCATCAAGCTCACTAGGACTTAGCTCATTATTCGCTTTATTCTGTCTGCGGATTTGTCGTTCATTGGCAGCCGTGACGCGCGCTCTAACGGTTTCTGAGCTCTCTCCTCGACTACTATTTTGCAAGTCGGCTATAGGGAGCGCCGGCACCGTGATATGCAAATCAATGCGGTCTAATAGCGGTCCTGAAAGCTTATCTTGATAGCGCTTAATCTGTTCAGGACGACAGCGACAGCGGTTAGAGACGTCGCCATCATAACCGCAAGGACAAGGATTCATCGCCGCAACGAGCTGAAAGTTAGCCGGAAAAGTCATCTGTGAGTTAGCGCGGCTAATGGTGATTTGCTTAGCCTCCAATGGCTGACGCAATACTTCAAGCACGCTGCGCTCAAACTCAGGCAACTCATCAAGGAACAGCACGCCTTTATTGGCCAAAGTTATCTCGCCAGGTTTTGGGCGTGAGCCGCCGCCAACGAGTGCCACTGCTGATATCGTGTGATGAACTTGCCTGAAAGGCCTCGTACCATAATCATAATCGCTATCGGCGACGGAGTAAGTACTCGCCACTTCTAGCGCGTCCTCAGCGCTTAAGTCTGGCAAAATCGTTGGCAATCTTGACGCCATTAACGTCTTGCCCGAACCCGGCGGTCCTGTGAATAGTAGTGAATGCCCGCCAGCCGCTGCAATCTCTAACGCTCGCCGTGCATGGTGTTGACCTTTAACATCTGCCAAGTCCACTTTATAACCTACTCGCTCTTGCGCTGTACTAGGAGTGACGACTTCTAAGCGCTCAGTGCTTGCGTTTGGGTCTGCTAACGACTGTAAGTGCTGACATACCGACTGTAGGCTTGTCGCGCCTAGTACCTCTACGCCTTCAACGCGGCTGGCTTCCATACCATTATCGATAGGCACGACTAATTGTATAGACGGGTTTGCGGCGATTTTGTCTGCTGAATTTTTTGTTTGCGCTGGTACTGCTTTTGCAGTCTTTGCCGCCAAGGCCTCTGCTCTTATCGCTCGCGCTACTGCCAAACTTCCCGTTACCTGCCGCAGATCGCCATTGAGCGCCAGCTCGCCGATAAACTCAAACCCTGCTAACACCTCCGGATCGAGCTGACCACTTGCGGCTAAGATACCAATAGCAATTGGCAAATCAAGACGGGCGCCGTCCTTTGGCAAATCAGCAGGTGCTAGATTGATCGTTAGTCGCCGATTAGGAAACTGAAAGCCAGAATTAAGAATAGCGGAGCGTACTCGATCTTTACTCTCGCGTACGGCCGCTTCTGGTAAGCCGACGATAGTAAGCGCTGGCAGACCTTGGGATAAATGTACTTCTATAATCACTTTTGGCGCATGTAGACCGACGACCGAACGGGTATAAACTTGCGCAAACGACATGAGCGTTTCCTAATATTAGAGATTAATCGATGATAAAGTATTATTTATCAGCGTGCAAATGTCGTGTTTTATAAAAAATATAGGTAGGACATTAAAACAATCATCTAAAACCAAAGCCGTCAATATTGATGCTAAAAACCATCACGATATACCATACTAAAAGTAGGGATTTGGTATAATAATGACCATATTTTAAGACAGTTGCTATAATAGCCAAGCTGTTACTGCAAACGTTATCATCTGGCAGCACAAAAAAGCGATGCTATAGCCACTATGGGTCAAAACGAGGAATACCGCATGACAGACTATTCAGAACAGAACACTCAGCAGCCTTATAATCATGCAGGTGAGCAACCGACTACCGCACGTCCTGTCGTTGAAATCCAAAACCCTTATGCAAGTTTACGCGGCGATAGCAGCAATAAGCAGCTGCCTACTTTTGATCAGGCACTTATTCATAAATATAATCGCTCAGGGCCACGCTACACTTCCTATCCGACTGCTTTAGAATTTACAGAGATAGCTGATGGTTTAGAGACTAAAATCCTTCAAAGCCGTGAAGCACGCGCGCCCTTATCGCTATATTTTCATATTCCCTTTTGTCGTCACCTTTGCTATTACTGCGCTTGTAATAAAATCATCACTAAAAAGAACAGCGACTCGGGCGATTATTTAGCGTATTTGATCGATGAGGTAAAACAAAAACGCCGTTTGCTAACTGCGCCAGAGGGTAGTGATAAGCCTATCGTCAAACAGCTGCATCTAGGCGGCGGTACGCCGACGTTTTTGCGCGATGAGGAGCTGGTGCAACTGTGGAAGTTTTTGCAGACGCAGTTTGAGTTTTTGGATGAGGATAAAGGGGATTACTCTATCGAGATTGATCCGCGCGAGCTTGGAGATAATACCCTCAAAACGTTGCGCAGGCTTGGTTTTAACCGTATTAGCTTAGGGGTGCAGGATTTGGATGACGCGGTGCAAATCGCCGTCAACCGCGTCCATTCAGCAGAATTGATTGCTCATATCTTGGCTGAGGCGCGCAAGCTTGGTTTTGGCTCTATTAACATTGATTTGATTTATGGTCTCCCGCATCAGACCCCTGATACCTTAGATAAAACCGTTGCACGCATCATAGAGATGTCACCTGATCGTCTGTCTGTGTTTAACTACGCGCACTTGCCTGAACGTTTTAAAGCCCAAAGACAAATCAAAGACGAAGATCTGCCCAGCCCAAGTGATAAGCTGTCTATGCTTGCAGATACCGTAAACACGCTGACCGAGGCCGGCTATCAGTACATAGGGATTGACCATTTTGCCCTGCCTGATGATGGGCTAGCGATAGCCCAGCGTGCGGGCAAATTGCACCGTAATTTTCAGGGCTACACTATCATGGGCGACTGTGATTTGTTAGGTTTTGGCGTCTCTGCCATCAGTCAGATTGCAAATGCTAACACCCGCTATATTTTACAAAATCATACCGATTTGACGGTTTATCAAGAGACGATTAACGCAGCCCGCAGCAATCCTAATGTTATGCCCGCAGCGAAAGTCATTAAAACCTCTATCAAAGATCGTCTGCGTGAGTATGTGATTATGAACTTACTCTGCCATGACTATATTGATTTTAAAGACGTCAATCAAAAATTCGGTATCGATGCGATTACTTACTTTATCGATGAGATAAAGCAGCTTGGCGCAATGCAAGAAGACAAGCTTATCGATATGGATGCGGCAGGTATCCGTATTATGCCTAAAGGTCGCTTTTTGGGCCGTAACGTCGCTATGGTGTTTGATGAATACTTAGCGAAGAAACATAAAAATCGTTTTTCTAAAGTGATTTAACGTACTTTAAAAAATACTTTATGCACAAAAAAGACCTCGTTTTTGAGGTCTTTTGTTATGTCAATATGAGCGCTCAACCGTAGCGTTGTTACACCTTAAACTTATCGCCAACCATACCTTTGACCGTACTTAAGATATCGGCCGGTAGCACCACCATTTTTGAGTTGTCCGATTCTGCCAAGTCACGAATTGACTTGATGTATTGCTCGCCTAGCAGATAAACAATGGGCATCTCTTCATCGCCCATCGCAGCGGTAATCAAGCGAATGGACTCCTCAGAACCTTTAGCTAGTACCACTTGCGCTTCAGCATCACGGCGTGAAGCCTCAAGACGACCATCAGCTTCTAAGATAGCCGCTTGCTTTTGACCATCGGCGCGCGTTACGGTAGCCCGGCGTAGACGCTCTGCCGCCGCCTGCTCTTCCATAGAGGCTTGCATGGTTTGCGAGGGGTTAATGTCTTGAATCTCTACGGTTTTAAGGGTAATACCCCAATCTGCGATGTCTTCTGAGATCGCCTGTTTGAGCAAGGCTTTAATCTCATCACGACTCGATAAAGCGTTATCTAGATCCATCTCGCCGATGATCGAGCGCAAAGAGGTTTGTACCAAATTGCGGATACCATGTTCATAATCTTCAATACCGTAGACCGCTTTGTCTGGACGCAAGATGTTGATATATGCCACGGCATTGGCGATGATCACGACGTTATCACGAGTGATGACTTCTTGCGATGGAATATCAAGTACGATGTCTTTGGTGGTGACTTTATAAGCGACTCTATCCACAAAAGGAATGATAATGCTAAATCCTGGCTCCAGCGTTTGCTGATATTTACCCAGCCGCTGCACGACCCATTTGTATCCTTGCGGGACAATACAAACGCCTTTAAAAACGGTAAAAATCACCAATGCTATTAATACCAGCATCACGATACCGACACCATTTAAACTACTCAAGATACTGTTCATCTCATTCTCCTTGACCCTTGCATTATTTGCCAGCGACGTGATTTATGTCCTTTTTTTCTTAATTTAAAAATCTTTAGTACCTGATAACGTTTATTTGCTAGTACCTGTCTCTTTGAGATCGGGTTTGTGCAAGCTCAGTCTACTCGCTTTAGATTGTTTGGTCGGCATTTGGCTACTTGCAGGTACTTCACTGTTGATCGTCGGGGTGATATTGGGGTGCATACTTTTAGGTGCTTGGAGGCGCTGCGAGGGCGCAACGATTAGCTCATCGCCGACCACCTTTATAACCACCACACGATCTCCTGCCTCGACTTTCACGCCTGCTGTGCGGCATGGCCACTCATCTGCACCCCAAATGGGCACATTAAAGCGCACCGTACCTGAAATACCTTTTTGTGGTTTGACCACGATCATGCCCGTTTCACCAATAATTAAATTACTATGTTGCGCAGCCTTTTTACGGCTCATGGACAACGGCTTGATGTATTTGACCCAAGCAAACATGAATAAAACCGATAGCGTAAGCCAGATCAATACCTGAAATAATAGCGAAATGGGCAGCAACCATGCTAAGGCAGCAACGATCACCGCAGCCGCACCAAACCAGAGGCTAGCAAAGGTCGGAATGAATATCTCAGCAATCATCAAGGAGAAGCCCAACACCAACCAATGCCAAGGTTCAATCATCCAGATAGTCTCAATCATCGCTGTCTACTCCTGTATCTGCTCACCTTCCAATGTAGCACAGTTTTGTAGCTTATATTATCTTAGAAATCAATTACCTATTATTATTTATGGTGCGTTGTTTCAATAAAACAAGCATGGTGAATATTAAAATTGGCACAAAAAAAACGACCGCCAAAGCGATCGTTTATTATTCTACTTATTCAGTCAAAATATAGTTGACGAATAAATAATTCTTAGAATTTTAGTTGTGCACCAACAGTCATAAGATCTGCATCGCTACCTAGCATGTCGTATTCAGCTTCGACACTGAAGTCAGGGTTTACTGCGTAACCAAGACCTACACCACCAGCGAGGTTAGTATCGTCATCTGAACCATCATATAAACCTGCAACGGTATTAGATGCTTCCACTTCAGTTTTTGCTACACCTAGTTTACCTTTTGCGTATAAACCAGTGTTTGGGAACGCGTAACGGTAGGTACCATAAGCGCCGTATGTTTTAGCATCAATATCACCGCCTCTGAAATCAGCATCATCTGAACCAACATACTCAGCTTCCATACCAAAGTTAGGATCGAAGTTATAACCAGCATAAACACCGTATGCAGTTGGATCATCAGCATTGTCGATATCTAGATCAAATTGACCGACTTTAGCACCAACGTATGGCTGACCAGTGTAGCCGTTACCATAAGTGACAGCGGCGTTTGCACCTACAGTCAGTAAAGAACCAGTGGCTAGTGCAAGTATGGTTTTTTGTAGAGTTTTCATTGTATTCTCCATTAATTTAAATATGACAAACAAGTTATGTATTTATGTGAGCTTTTTGCTCTATCGTCCTGTTTGCTAACGATGAGTACATAGTAACAAAGTATTTCAAACACTCTGTCAGTGTTTAATGGTATGCGAGTTAAGATTTGAAAGCGTTTATCAGTGTGTGGGTTACAAAGGCTGATATATGAAACTTTTTGTTACACATCACGTTTTTGTGCAATAATTCCTACTCATTAGCTTTCAGTTATCGTCATTTTTAAAGAAAAACAAGTTAAAGGACAATTCTATATGCC
>Ga0114901_1001804_pt1 | contig 11948 bp, 11 predicted proteins | sample MalvireepMed_s16_FD_89686 | JGI IMG/M metagenome (GOLD analysis project Ga0114901, IMG submission 89686) | Marine viral communities from the Global Malaspina Expedition - Malaspina viral metaG DeepMed_s16 | ecosystem: Environmental > Aquatic > Marine > Oceanic | place: Mediterranean Sea... | reverse complement strand
GGCGTCGGACGTTTCCGGCTTGGGCTGCCCCGAACTGCTGTCCTCGTCGAAATAGAGCGCGCCGTAGAGCGCATCGGTGCCCGGCACCGACAGGTTCTTGGCATAGCTGGTGAACAGGCTGGCCTTGTCGTTGAACTTGTAGGTGACGCCCAGATTGGGCAGCAGCTTGCTATATGTGATCTTGCGCGACTGCGGCGCCGCATAAGAAGGATTGGCCGCCAGCAGCGCGTCGATGCCGGCCTGGGTGGCTGGGCAGGCGACGTTGCCCGACGCATCGGTGGTCACGCAATATTGGTTGAGGTCCCGCGTGAAGAAGGGCGCGCGGGCGCCGGCGAGCAGCACGATGGAGTCGTCGGCGAAGCTGCCGCGATATTCGCCCGCGATCTGGTTCAGCGTCGCATAGGACAGGCGGTTTCGCTTCTGGATGACATTGCCGTCCGCATCGGTGATCGGGTCGTTGACCGGGAACACATCCACGGGATCGCCGCTCAGCGTCAGATAGCCCGCCTCGCCCGTCTGCCGATGCCGCGCGCGATCGAAGGTGTAGGATAGGCGAACCCGGTTGTTCGGATCGATCTCATAGCCCAGATTGGCGATCACGCCGTAGCGCTTGGTTTCGGTCTGGCTGGGCGAGAGGATGCGGACGAAGTCCTGTGTGTCGCCGTCGCCATTCAGGTCCACGCCGCCGAAATAATAATATTGGGTGGAACTGCTCGTCGCCGTGTTCCGGCTGTCACTGGTATAATAGCCGCCGCTATAGCCATCCGCGTTCGTCCCTTCATAGCCATAGGAGGTGCCGCCGCCATTGGCCTTGGTATATTGGAAGCTGGGATCGACCGTCAGCGTCAGCCCCTGCGCTAGGGTGAAGCGCGAATTGATGCGGACATTGCCGGTGTTGGACGGGTTGTAGCGACGCTCGAAAGCCGATCCACAGCTGTTTGCGATGTCGGTCACGCCGGCTTCGGCGGTATCCGTTGTGCAGCTGGGGGTTTCGTAGAAGCGGCTTTCCGCCGTGCCGGGGAAGCTGCTGGTGGTGTAGGTCGATCCGTTGAAAGTGTTGCGGTTCTGGTTGTAATGGCCCGCGATCGAAATGAAGTCGCCATTGCTGCCCAGCGGCTGGTAGACCTTGCCATTATATTGCTGCTTGTCGACGCCGCCATAGTTGACGAAGGTCGAATCGTTCACCCCGCGCGAGGCGGAAAACCAGGCCTTGGTGCCGATCGAGGTGAAGACGCCGGTCTGGAACAGGCCGAACACGCGATGATAGGCGCGGTCGTCATCATTGCCGCGCGCGGCGATATTGCCGTAGCTGGCGCTGAACATCGCGCCCATCTCGTCGCTGGGGGTCAGCGACCGGATATTGATCGTGCCGCCGGCGGCGGAGGCGGTCGGGCTGTCCACATCGGTGGAACCGAGGCTGACGGTCGCGGATTCGATCACTTCGGGATCGAGCTGCTGGTTGGTGTAGAGCGCGTAATTGCCCGAATCGTTGAGCGGGATGCCGTCGATCGTCTGCGACACGCGGTCTGCGCTGAAGCCACGAATGGTGAAGCTGCCGCCCAGCGAACCCCAGGGGTCCTGGTTGGAGAAGCTGACGCCCGGCACGAGGTTCAGCGTTTCGTTAATCGCCTGGCCCGGACGCTGGCGCGCGATCAGTTCCTGCTCGATCGTGACCTTGGCCTTGGGCGTGTCCGGTATGGTGACGCCGGCCATGCTTTCATCCGCGCGCGCGCCGGTGACGACGATCGCATCCTCGAAATCCTGCGACCCGGTCGATTGCGCGTGGACGAGCGCAGGCATAGCCGCCACGACCATCGCGGCGCTGCACATCAATAGCTTTTTCATGGACCCGAATTCCCTTTGTCATTGGAAAGGCCGCAGTCGCCCGGCTTCTTATGCTCTTGGCGATCCATGCGAACCGTGGGCGTTCCCCTGCGCGAAGGCCATGACAAATTTGTTAAATTTAAAGTTACTTCAGAATATTACCTTTAATTTCAGTTTTTAACTTTGACGACTATTGTAGATGCACTTTGACATAATTCTAAGCATTACATCATATTTCTGATTTTGACTTGGAGAGTGCCATACCTGGCCCTGCCTCTGGCATTTTGTGTCGAATACCGACTCCGTCGTCCCAATAGCGCATAAAGAAAAGGCGCTCCGTCCAACTGGCCAGAGCGCCCTTGCGATAGGCAAAGCGAAGAGGTGGTGTCAGGCCGCGCGGCGGGCCTTGTTGAGCTTCTTCAGCAACATGTCACGCTTCAGCCGCGAGAGATGATCGATGAAGAGTATGCCTTCCAGATGATCCATCTCATGCTGAAGGCAGGTGGCCAGAAGTCCCTCCAGCTGTTCCTCATGAATGCGGCCTTCACGGTCCATCCAGCTGGCGCGGATCACGGAAGGTCGCTCGACCTCGGCGAACTGGTCGGGCACCGACAGGCACCCTTCGTTATAGACCGACAGCTCGTCCGAGCCCTTGAGGATCTGGGGATTGATGAAGACCAGCGGGTTCTTGACCAGCGGCGCGCCTTCCTCGTCCGATTCGGGTTCCTGCAGGTCGATGACCAGCACCCGCTTGGGCACGCCGACCTGGATCGCAGCCAGCCCGATGCCGGGCGCATCATACATGGTCTCGAACATATCGTCGATCAGCGTCTGCAGATCGTCGTCGATCGCCTCGACCGGGGTCGAAATGGTGCGCAGCCGAGGATCGGGCGCTTCAAGGATGGGACGGATTGCCATGCCACGAACATAGGCGGAACGCGCGCATTTATCAAGCGCTCCGCGCCGTTCCCGCCGCCCTAGGCGACCGGACGGCGCGCCCGCAGCGCCTGTGCTAGCGTGCCTTCGTCCAGATAGTCGAGCTCACCGCCCACCGGCACGCCATGCGCCAGCTGCGTCAGCCGTATCGGGAAACGCTCCAGCCGTTCGGCCAGATAATGGGCCGTGGTCTGCCCTTCCAGCGTGGCGTTCATCGCGAGCACGACCTCGTCGATGCCGCCCGCCTCGACCCGCCCGACCAGCGCGTCGATCGTCAGATCCTCCGGCCGCACGCCCTCCAGCGCAGAAAGCCGCCCGCCCAGCACGTGAAAACGCCCGGGGAAAAGGCGCGACCTGTCCAGCGCCCAGAGGTCCGACACATCCTCCACCACGCACAAGGCGCGCGGGTCGCGGCGCGGATCAGCACAAATGCCGCAGGGGTCGACCGTGTCGACATTGCCGCAGACATGGCAAGTCACCAGCCGCTCATTGACTGCCTCCAGCGCGCGCAGCAGCGGCTCCATCGCGCCTTCCCGGCGCTTGAGCAGATGCAGCACCGCACGGCGCGCCGATCGGGGGCCAAGACCCGGCAGGCGGGACAGCGCTTGCGTCAGCGTCTCGATTTCAGGTGAAGCCATCCGTCGAGATAAAGTGTTGCAACCGAGGCAGACAAGGGCTTTGAGAACGCATCATGCGTATTATCTACATGGGCACCCCCGATTTCGCCGTTCCCGCGCTCGACGCGTTGGTGAAGGCGGGTCATGACGTCGCCGCCGTCTACAGCCAGCCGCCCCGGCCAGCCGGCCGCGGCAAGGGGCTGCGCGCCTCGCCGGTCCATCTGCGCGCGGAGGAACTGGGGCTGGAGGTGCGCACGCCGCCGTCGCTGAAGGACGCGGACACACAGGCCGCCTTCGCCGCGCTGGACGCCGATGTGGCCGTGGTCGCGGCCTATGGGCTGATCCTGCCGGCTGCGATCCTGGCCGCGCCGCGCCAGGGGTGCATGAACATCCATGCCTCTCTGCTGCCGCGCTGGCGCGGAGCGGCGCCGATCCAGCGCGCGATCCTGTCGGGCGACAATGTCACGGGCGTCACCATCATGGACATGGAGGCGGGGCTCGACACCGGGCCCATGCGCGCCAAGCATGTGACGCCGATCGAGGACAAGACCGCCGGCGCGCTGACGCAGGAACTGGCCGATGCTGGCGCGGAACTGATGGTCGAGGTGCTGGACGACCTGTCGCTGCACCCGCCCATGCCCCAGCCGGCCGAGGGCGTCACCTACGCCGCCAAGATCGACAAGGCCGAAGCGCGCATCGATTTCACGCGCGACGCGCATGCCGTCGAGCGCCAGGTGCGCGCCTTCAATCCCTTTCCCGGCGCCTTCTTCGAATATCGCGGCGAGCGGTTCCGCATCCTTGCCGCGCATGTCGAACATCATGCCGGCGCGCCGGGCGAATTGCTGGACGACAGCCTGCTCATCGGCTGCGGCCATGATGCGATCCGCCCGACGCTGATCCAGCGCGCGGGCAAGGGCGCAATGAGCCCTGGCGAGTTGCTGCGCGGCTATGGCATGCCCGCGCACAGCCGCGTCGATGCCTGACGCGATGACCCGTTTCGCCTTCACCGTCGAATTTGACGGCCGCCCCTTCATGGGCTGGCAGCGGCAGGCGCATGGCCCCAGTGTCCAGCAGACGATCGAGGACGCCATCGCCGCAGTGACCGGGGCGCCTGCGACCGTCCATGCCGCAGGCCGCACCGATGCGGGGGTCCATGGCCTCGCCATGCGCGCCCATGCCGACATCGCCAAGCCGATCGCGCCCTTTCGCCTGATGGAGGCGCTCAATGCCCGAATGCGCCCGGCTCCGGTCGCGATCCTCGCCTGCGAAGCGGTGCCGGACGACTGGCATGCGCGCTTTTCCTGCGTCGGCCGGTCCTATGTCTACCGCATCGCCAATCGCCGCGCGCCGCTGACGTTCGAGGCGGGGCTGGTGTGGCGCGTGGTGCAGCCGCTCGATGCCGGGGCGATGCACGCGGCCGCGCAGACCCTGGTCGGACGCCACGACTTCACCACCTTTCGCTCCGCACATTGCCAGGCCGAAAGCCCGGTCAAGACGCTCGACCGGCTGGACGTGGAGCGGACCGGCGAGCGCATCGCCATTCATGCCGCCGCGCGCTCCTTCCTCCATCATCAGGTGCGATCGATGGTGGGCTGCCTTGCGATGGTCGGGATGGGCCGGTGGAGCGCCGATGACCTGCGCGACGCGCTGGAGGCGAAGGATCGCGCTGCCCTTGGCCTCAATGCGCCGCCCGACGGCCTCTATTTCGTGGACGCCGCCTATCCTTGATTGAGGCTGGCGCGGAAGGGGGTGAAGTCCGTGTCCTCATCATAGATGTCGAGTCCTTCGCGCCGCTTGACGAAGCCCACAACCGCATAGGTGACGGGCGTCAGCACCGCCTCCCATCCGACCTTCATCGCCCAGTTCGTGACCATCACCGTCAGCACCTGCGCGTCGGTCCAGTCGCCATAGAAAGCGAGGGGATAGAAGAGCAGGCTGTCGACGCCCTGCCCGACGATGGTCGACCCGATCGTGCGCATCCACAGATGCCGCCCCTGCGTCAGCAGCTTCATCCGCGCCAGGACGAAGCTGTTGGCGAGTTCGCCCGCCCAGAAGGCGATGAGCGACGCGAAGACGATGCGCCACGTGCTGCCGAACACGGCCTCATAGGCGGGTTGGTCCGGCCACCCTTCCGCGGGCGGCAAGGCGACGACGACCCAGCTCATCAGCGCCATGAACAGCATGGCGGCGAACCCGGCCCATACGCAGCGCCGCGCGCGGGCATAGCCATAGACTTCGGTCAGCACGTCGCCCAGCACATAGCCGAGCGGGAAGAACAGAATGCCCGCGCCGAAGGTGACCCCGCCCAGCGTCGACAGCTTGGCGGCGCCGATCAGGTTGGACAGCAGCAGGATCGCGACGAAGGCCGCCATAAAGAAATCATAATAGCGCAGCGGTCGCGCGCCCAGCGCCCCTGCCCCGATCCTCTGCACCGCCCCGTCGTCCATGGCGTCCTGCTTATCGGGTGGACAGGCGATTGCAAGCCGCCGCCCCTGCCGCTATCGCGCATGGCACGGCCCCGTAGCTCAGTTGGATAGAGCATCCGCCTTCTAAGCGGATGGTCGCAGGTTCGAATCCTGCCGGGGTCGCCAATAGATGGCCGCCCCATTGCAGCATTCTCTCCGCGTCCATTCTGCGGTAGCGCCGTCAGATGCCCGATAATGCTGCGTCCCCCATACTGCAGGCCGTCGAGGCGCTGCGCCGCGCCGATCGCGATCTTGCCGTCTCCCTGCTGCAACAGACCTTGCGCGAAGGGGCGCAGCATGGCCTGCACTGGAAAAGCGTCGCCCGACTGGCAGCGACGATCGGCGAAATCGACCTGTCGCTGGAGGCGAGCCGCCGCTTTGCCGCAACGCCGCCAGCCTCGCTGGAGCGGCGGCTCCATTATCTGGGTGAGCTGGCCCATTTCGGCCGTTCCGCGCAGGTCCAGACCGAGTTGCAGGCTCTGCCGTCCAGCTGGCAAGCTCACGAAGCGGTGCTGCATTTCCTCGGCTCGCTCAGCGGTGAGCAAGGCGATTTTGCTGCGGCCGAAGCCCATTATCGCGGCGCCATCGCTCGTTCTCGCCTGGCGCCGCAAAGCTGGTTCGCGCTGGCCATGTTGAAGCGCTTCGACGCGGGGGACCCTGATCTTGCGGCGATGGTCGCGCTGCGCCCATCCGTGGCGAAAATGGCGCCGGACCTTCACGCACGCTATCTGTACGGGCTGGCGAAAGCCCATGCCGACATCGGCGATCATGACCAGGCTTTCGCGCTCTATGGCGAGGGCGCGGCGCTTCGACGGGGCATCGAACCCTATCCGGCCGAGCGCCTGGTCGCCATGACGGAGGCGCTGATCCGGGATTTCACGCCGACTGGACTGAAGCGATTGACCCCTGCCGATGCCGTCGAGGAAGCAGTGATCTTCGTCAATGGCCTGCCCCGGTCCGGCACCACGCTGGTCGAACAAATGCTGACCAGCCATTCCGCCGTGGTTGATGGCGGCGAACTCAATCTTGTGCGCGCCGCGCTGATCCCGACCGGCGACTACAGCATGAACGGCGCGCTCGCCTATCAGCAGCGCATGGCGCGGCATCCCGACCCGTGGGGGAAACTGGCGGCCGACTATCGCGGGATGCTCGCCAAGCGGTTCGGCCTGGTCGGGCGCGTCCGAAAACAGTTCAACGAAGAACATCCTGAAACCCGCCATGATTCTGCGGGAGGGCAGCAAAAGTTGATGCTTTTCAGCAACAGCGTGGCTCCGGCTGAATTTTTGCATTCAAGACGTGCCTACGAAGCCATTCCGCGGCAGTTGCCCGCTATGCCGCTCTGAACGCTCGGCAATCGATTCGGATGCGTGCAAATGGTGTCGTCGAGCACGGACCATTTCCGCCAGCTATTTGGTCGACCCGCGCCCTCAGGCTCACCGGCCCGGCCGCCACCCTTCCAACTGCAGCAGCACGTCGTGAACGATCTGTTCCGCCGACAAGCCGGTGAGATCCCGCTTGCGCGGTTGGGCTTCGGGCTGGGCTTCGGACCAGCCGGACAGGATCCAGCCATGGCTGCGACGGCTCTCCGATGCTTCGAGGGCCGTGAAAGCGGCGAGCGGCCGGGATCGGGGCGCGAGATGATAGCGGAAGATGCGATCGGGCGCGAAATGGATGGTGAGCGCGGCCGCGCCCTCCTCATCCACATGGACGTCGCTCTCCGCCCAGCCCTCCTCCAGCATCGCATCGCGCACCGATTGGAGCGCCGGGACGCCGCTGCGCAGGATCTGGCGCGTGATTTCGGAGCGGCTGGCCGGCACGAACAGCCGCTTCAGCCTTTCGCTAACGGCCGGCGCATCCTCGCTGATCGCCACGCCTTCCAGATCGGCATTAGTCTGCCGCACCAGCCCCACCGCCAGCAGCAGCATGATCAGGCAGAAGGGCAAAGCCGCCAGCAAGATCGCCGTCTGCAAGGCGCCAAGGCCGCCCGCCAGCAACAGCAGCGTCGCCGTCACGCCCAGCAGCAGGCACCAGTAGACGCGTTGCCAGCGCGGCGTTTCGTCCGCGCCGCCCGATGCCAGCGTGTCGATTACCAGCGCCCCTGAATCCGCCGAGGTGATGAAGAAGACCGCGACCAGCGTGATCGCCAGCGCGGAAGTGAAGCCGGCGCCGGGCAGATAGGCGAGGAATTTGAACAGCGCCGTGGACAGATTGGCGTCCACCGCTCGGGCGATGGCGCCATGCGCTTCGCCCAGGTCCAGCGCGATCGCGGTATTGCCGAACACGGTCATCCACAAGAACGTGAAACCCGCCGGGACGAACAGCACGCCAACGACAAATTCGCGGATCGTTCGCCCCCGCGAGATGCGGGCGATGAACATGCCGACGAAGGGCGACCAGGCGATCCACCAGGCCCAGTAGAATAATGTCCAGTCCGCCATCCAGGCGCGCGGCTCATAGGCGTAGAGGGTGAAGGTGCGCTGCACGAAATGATCGAGATAAAGGCCGAAATTCTGCACCAGCGCGCGCAGCAGGAACAGGGTCGGCCCCCATAGCATCACGAAGACCATCAGCAGCACGGCGAGGATGAGGTTGAGTTCGGACAAACGCCGCACGCCGCGATCGGCGCCGCTCAGCACCGAGAGGGTCGCGGCCCCCATCACGACGACGATCACGCCGACCTGCAGCGACAGCGTGTCGGCCCAGCCATAATTATAGGCGAGGCCCGCCGTCATCTGCGACACGCCGAACCCCAACGATGTCGATACGCCGAACACGGTGCCGCAAACCGCGAATATGTCGATCGCGTCGCCCAGCGGCCCATGGATGCGCTTGCCCAGGATCGGATGCAGGCCCGATCGCAGCGTGAGCGGCAGCCCGCGCCGATAGGAGAAATAAGCCAGGCTAAGGCCCACCAGCGCATAGATGGCCCAGGCGTGCACGCCATAATGGTGGAAGGTGATGGCCATCGCCTCGCGCGCGGCGAGGATGGTGCCGGGCTGCGCTTCGGGCGGGGAGATATAATGCTGCACCGGTTCGGCAACGCCGAAATACATGAGGCCGATGCCCATGCCGGCGGCAAACAGCATGGCGAGCCAGGACATATAGGGAAAGTCCGGCTCCGAATCGTCAGGGCCGAGCCGCAACCGGCCGGCAGGACCAAATCCCAGCACCAGAACGACCACGACGAAGGCCGCCACCGCGGCGACGTAGAGCCAGCCGAACGTGTCGATCGCCCAGCTCTGCGCCGCCTTGAACAGAAGGTCGGACGCGCCGGGCGCGATCAGCGTGCTCGACAGCATCAGCGCGACGATCACCGATGCGCCCCAGAATACGCGCGGGTTCATGGCGGTCTTCATCTGCTCGTCCTAACCGGGATGAGGCGCAACATCAGTTGCGCGGGCGCACGTCATTGCTACCAGCCATAGAAGAGCATGAACACCAGGCCGATGAGGGTCAGCAGCAGCGAGAACCAGAGAAAGCCGAGATCGGGCTTGTCGGGATCGCGCATCGTTCAGTCCTGTCCTGTCGGGGCGGCCGAGCGCACCAGCAGGTCATCGGTCACGGTCATGGTGAAAATGGGATCGGCATCCACAGGCACCTCCGCGATCGCATCGACGAAGGCTGCGCGCGTGGCGGGATCGTCATAGACCATTTTCTGGTCGAAGGCCGCGCGCCAGGTGGCCTCGTCCGGCCATTCGGCATAGCCGACGAAGCGGCCGTCGGCGTCGCGATGCAGGCGCGATCCATAGCTGCCATATTTGTCCCGGATATGGTCGGTGCCGCGCCGCCAGGCGGCGCGGAACTGCTCCTCCTTGCCGGGATGGACCCGCCACCAATAGACCGCGACGAACATCGACGTTCTCCTTCCAGCAGGAGAATGAGCCGGATGGCGCCGCGGTTCCGACGGGCGGGTCCGCGGCGTCGTTTCGGGACCGGCGCTGGGAGCCGCAGCTTAAAGGATGGTCTGGCCGGTCTTGGCCCAATCGGCCGCGAAGCCTTCCAGCCCCTTGTCGGTCAGCACATGCTTGGAAAGCATCTTGATGACGGCCGGCGGCGCGGTGATGACGTCGGCGCCGATCTTCGCGCATTCCAGCACATGGATCGGATGACGCAGCGACGCCGCGAGAATTTCGGTGTCGAACTGATAATTGTCGTAGATGAGGCGGATGTCCTCGATCAGCCTGAGGCCATCGAAGCCATTATCGTCATGGCGCCCGACAAAGGGCGAAATGAAGCTGGCGCCGGCCTTGGCCGCGAGCAGCGCCTGGTTGGCCGAGAAGCAGAGCGTCACATTGACGAGCGTGCCCTCGTCGGTCAGCGCCTTGCAGGTCTTGAGCCCGTCGATCGTCAGCGGCACCTTGATGCAGACATTGTCGGCGATCTTCCGCAGCACCTCGGCTTCCTTCATCATCGTCTCATGATCGAGCGCGACGACTTCGGCGGACACGGGGCCATCGACGATGCCGCAGATTTCCTCCACCACTTCCATGAACTTGCGGCCCGATTTGTGGATCAAGGTCGGGTTGGTGGTGACGCCGTCCAACAGGCCGGTGGCGGCCAGCTCGCGGATTTCGGCGGTGTCGGCGGTGTCGACGAAGAATTTCATGGGAGTGCTCCGGGCAATTTGGCGATTCGGCCCCCTTTAGCCGCTGGAGGCAGGATTCGCCATCGGTTGCCCCCGCGGCGCAGGCTGGGTAAGGCGGCCGCACCTTTCCAAAGGATCAATGATGCGTTTCTCCATATTGCTGGCCGCCATGACGCTGCCGATGATCGCCGCCCCCGCCTATGCTGCGGAGGATACGCAATTCTGGGTGTCGGAAGCTCTGACCTTCAAGGCCGATGACAATGACAGCATCACGCTCGATTTCAGCCAGCGCGCCCGATCCGATGCGGATAGCGGCGGCGAACAGTCGCTCAATCGCATCACCTGGGATCACAGGATCGCGGAGGGCGTGCAGATCGGCGGCGGCTTCGCCTATCTCAAGAGCGAAGTCGATCAGGAACTGCGCTTTCACCAGCAGCTGACCGCCAGCCACGGCATATTGCAGAGTCGCACGCGGCTGGAACAGCGCTTCTTCGACAATGCGGACGAGCCGATCTGGCGGCTGCGCGAGCGCATCCAGGCGACGGTGCCGCTGGACGCCGACAAAAAATGGGCGCTGGTAGGGGGAGCCGAACTCTTCTTCCATCTCAACCGCGCACGGCCCAGCGACAAGACCGGCCTGGCGGTGATGCGGCTGCAAGGCGGCGTCCGCCGGTCGCTCGGCAAATCGGTCGATGTCCAGCTGCTTTACATGCGCCAGCAGACGTTTCGCGACAACGAACCCGACACCTTCAACAATGTGCCCTGGCTTTCGCTCAACTGGCGGATCTGACCAAGCGACGATTTGCGTGCGCCGCGCCAGCGGCTAAGGACAGGCCATGTCTTCGCGCGCTCGTGTCCTCCTGCTCAACGCCGCCCTCGGCCCGCTCGACTATCGCGTGCCGCACGGGATGCGGGTGGAGCATGGCAGCATCGTCGTCGCGCCGCTGGGGCCGCGGCAGATCGTCGGCGTCGTGTGGGAGGAGGATCGCTTTCCCGACGTCGAAAGCGTCGGCGACAATCGCCTGCGCAATCTGCTGGAGGTGGTGGACGCCCCGCCCCTGCCCGAACCGCTGCGCCGGCTGATCGAATGGACGGCGGATTATTATCTGAGCCCCCCCGCCGCCGTGCTGCGCATGGCGCTGTCGTCCATGTCGGCGCTGGAGGGCGCGCGGACGGTCATCGAATATCGGGCCACCGGCGCCGTGCCCGATCGCATGACCGAGCAGCGCGCCCAGGCGCTGGAGCGGATCGGCGACCGGCAGGGGCTGATCCGCGAACTCGCGATGATCGGCGGGGTCAGCGACGCGGTGATCCGCGGCCTCATCAAGCAGGACATATTCGAAGCGATGGAGGTGAGCGTCGATACGCCCTTCCCCCTGCCCGATCCCGATCATGCGCCGCCCGCCCTGTCGGAGGCGCAGGCCGCCGCCGCCGGGCAGATGGCCGACGCGGTGCGGGCGCAGGACTTCGCGCCCTTCCTGCTCGACGGAGTCACCGGTTCGGGCAAGACCGAAGTCTATT
>Ga0114901_1001799_pt1 | contig 11969 bp, 10 predicted proteins | sample MalvireepMed_s16_FD_89686 | JGI IMG/M metagenome (GOLD analysis project Ga0114901, IMG submission 89686) | Marine viral communities from the Global Malaspina Expedition - Malaspina viral metaG DeepMed_s16 | ecosystem: Environmental > Aquatic > Marine > Oceanic | place: Mediterranean Sea... | reverse complement strand
CCCATTCCCGATCTGTCAGTTCATACCGCCGCCGTGCCATCAAACCCTCCAAATCTGGAGGCTCATGAATCACGCAAACGGTCAACCCTCAAGCCATTTTATGAGTTTACGGCCTAGGCAAGTGCGCCAGCAGTCGCCGTGGCGAACGGCCTGCACGCATCCGCCATCAAGGATTTCGGTTGGTTTTGGTCGATCCATCACCCACAATGACGCGGTTCGGCCCTGACGAGGAGGAAAGCATGACTGATTTCGACGCCGGCGCAGCCACGGGCGCTGCCGATTATCCGCGCAAGGTGCTGGACCTGTTCGACGCCTATGTTCATGGCGCGCTGGATCGGCGCGGCTTCCTCAATCAGTGCGCGGCGCATGTCGGCGGGATGGTGTCGGCCACCGCCGTGCTAGCGGCGCTCAGCCCGGACTTCGCGCGCGGCCAGGTCATTCCCGCCGATGACGCGCGTGTCGCCACCAGCCGTATCGACGTCCCCTCCCCCCAAGGCCATGGCACCATGCGCGCCTATGTCGCGCGGCCGGCGGCCAAGGGCGATGCCGACCTGCCGGTCGTGATCGTCGCGCATGAGAATCGCGGTCTCAATCCCCATATCGAGGATGTCGCCCGGCGGCTGGCGCTGGAGGGGTTCATGACGGTCGCGCCGGACGCGCTGACGACCCTGGGCGGCTATCCCGGCGACGAGGACAAGGCGCGAGAGATGTTCGCAACGCTGGACCGGGCGAAGATCGGCGAGGATTTCGTCGCAGCGGCGAACCATGCGCGCACCATGCCGGGCAGCAACGGGAAGCTGGCGGCGACGGGTTTCTGCTTTGGCGGCGGGATCGCCAATCTGCTGGCAACGCGCCTGCCGGACCTGCGCGCGGCGATCCCCTTTTACGGCAGTCCGCCGCCGCTGGAGGACGTCCCCGCAATCAAGGCGCGATTGCTGATCCATTATGCGGGCAACGACATGCGCGTCAATGCGAGCTGGCCGGATTACAAGGCGGCGCTGGACAAGGCCGGCATCGACTATCAGGTCTTCATCTACGAGGGCGTCGAACATGGCTTCAACAACGACACCACGCCGCGCTTCGACAAGGAAGCCGCCGCGCTGGCGTGGAGCCGGACGCTGGAGCTACTGCGGCAAACCCTGAACTGAACGCGCGGCGGCCGGTCAGCGGACGAAGGTGATGCTGACCGGCTTTGGCGTTGGCGTGCGGCGCCCGGTATCGGTCAGGCGGCCGGAGCGGCGATCCACCGCGAAGATGCTGATCCAGTCCGATCGTTCATTGGCGACCAGCATCCAGCGGCCGTCGGGGTGCAGGGTAAAGCCCCACGGCACCTCTCCGCCCGCATCGATCCGCTGAAGGAAGGACAATGTTCCTTCCTTCGGATTCGCGGCGAACACCACGATGCGGTTTTCGGCACGATTGCCGGCATAGACGAACCGGCCGTTGGCGCTGACGAGGATTTCCGAAGCGCTGCTGGCGCCTTCATGATCCGGGGCGTTGGTGGCGATGGTCTGAACGGGGTCGAGCCGCCCGTCGCGAGCGTGCCAGCGCAGCACCTGCACATCGGCCGTCAGTTCGTTCACCAGATAAAGAAAGCGGCCATTGGGCGCAAAGGCGATATGGCGTGGGCCGCTGCCGGCCGGAGCCACGAAATGCCGCGCCGTTTCGGCAGGTTCCGTGCGGATCGCATGCTTGCGTCCATCGAAGGGATAGACGAACAGGCGGTCAGCGCCAAGATCGGCCACCAACACGAAGCGACCGGTCGGATCGACCAGGACGCTGTGCGCGTGCGGCTTGGCCTGTCGGCGATGCGGGCCAGACCCGCTGGCCGCGACGAGAGAAACCCGGTCGCCGAGACGGCCGTCGCTCAGGATGGGAAAGCTCGCAACCGATCCGCCGGCATAATTGGCCGCAAACAAGGTCATTGAACGGGGATCGAGAGTGAGATAGGTGGTCCCGCCGCCACCGGCATCGACTTCGTTGAGGCGAGTGAGCGCTCCTGTCGCGGGATCGACGCGATAGGCGATGACGCTGCCATTGCGGGTCCCGTCATTACCATCCTCGTTCGCGGCGTAGACGATGGACAGACGCGGATGACGGACGATCCAGGTGGGACGCGGCACGGCCGCGACCGTTCCGAGCATCGCCAGGTCGCCGGACCGGGCATCGAAGCGGCCCGCCCTGATTTCGGGTCCGTGCATGCCGACATAGACCAGCTCCGACGGCGCCGGCGCCGCAGACGCGCCGCTGGCGACGGCCAGAAGCATCAGCAAGGCGCCCCAGCGTGGCTTATGAGTCCCTATTTTCATGTTGCCCGCCATAGCCTCCTATCCCGCTCCTGCTTGCAGGCCGATGTCGCATGAGCGCATGGGGTGACGCTATAAAAAGCCGGGCAGGCGCCATCAAATCTCACGCGCCGGCCACTCGACCGCTGTCACGCTCGCTGATAGCGCGGCGGCACGATGACCGCCGCGCGTCACCCCTTCGCCTATCGCGATTTCCGCTATCTTTGGATGGCGCGCGTCTGCGCCATGCTGGCCCATAGTGGCTTGGTGGTTGCGCTGGGCTGGGCCGTCTATGACGAGGCGCGCCTTTCCATGGGCATTGGCGCGGCTGCCTTGCGGTTGGGCCTGATCGGCCTCGTCCAGTTCCTGCCGATCCTGCTGCTGAGCCCGGTCACGGGGCTGGCCGCCGATCGGTTCGATCGTCGCCAGGTCGTCCGCCTGGCGCTGCTGGGCCAATTCCTCTGTCCGGCGGCCTTGACGCTGATGGAGATGGGGCCGGGACAGACCCTCTATGCTCTTTACGGCGCGGCCGCCCTGTTCGCGGCGGCGCGGGCTTTCTACATGCCGGCGATGAACGCCCTGCCTGCCGCCCTGGTGCCGCGGGAAACATTGCCGCAGGCTATCGCGTTCAGTGCCATCGCGGGTCGTGTCGGGGGCATTCTGGGACCAGTGCTGGGCGGGTTCGCCTATGCAGGGGGAGCGGTCTGGGCATTCGCCCTATGCGCAGCGCTGCTGGCGACCGCGATCTTGCTGCAGTTTCAAATCCGGCCGATCGTGCAGCGACCGATCCAGGGAGACAGGCGCGCGCTGGCACAGATGATCGAGGGATTTCATTATGTGATGGGCAATCGGCTTCTGCTCGGTGCGATCAGCCTGGACATGTTCGCCGTGCTGCTGGGCGGCACCAACGCGCTGCTGCCCATTTTCGCGCGTGACATATTGCATATGGGTCCCGAAGGCTTGGGCGCATTGCGCGCGGCCGCCTCGATAGGGGCGCTGACCATGGCGGCCTGGCTGTCCTGGCGACCCGTGCGCGACAATGTCGGGAGGAAGATGCTGGTCGCCGTCGCCATCTACGGCATTGCGACCATCGGCTTCGGCCTGTCGCGCACGCTGATCCTGTCCCTTCTGTGCCTGATCGTCCTGGGCGCCGCCGACATGGTGTCGGTCTATATCCGCCAGTCGCTGGTGCAGATCGCTACGCCCGACGACCGGCGCGGCCGCGTGGGCGCGATCTCCGGACTGTTCATCGCAGGATCCAACGAGCTGGGCGAAATGGAGTCGGGCGTGGCGGCCGCCTTGCTGGGTCCTGTGGGCGCCGTGCTGCTGGGAGGAGCGGGCGCGATCCTGCTCGCCGGGCTCTGGGCACGCCTGTTCCCCGAACTTCCCGCCGCCCGACGGTTTGAGCAAGTCGACGCGAACTGACGCCGGGCGTCAGGCCGGCTCCAGTTCCATGACGCGCGGCCTGGCGGTGATTTCGCTTTCGACATGATGGCGGATCATCTCGATGAAATCCGCATGCAACCGCGTCGGCAGCCAATTGGCGCGGGTGGTGACGCCAATGACCGGCACGGGCGAGATCGGCCCATGGGCGATCGCGGTCAGACCCTGCCCTTCGTGCTGAAGCTCATAGGACGTCATCAGCGTCAGCCGATCGCTGGCTGCGAGCAGTGGACGGATGATCGCCAGCGCGGATGTCGCGATGGGCGCACGCGCGGGCGGCCCACCCTGGAACAGATGATCGAAGCAGGCGCGCCGGCTGGAGCCCGGAGCGCCGATGAGCCAGTCATGGCCCCGCAGATCGGACACAGCAACATCATCCCTGCCGGCGAGAGGATGACCATCGCGCGCGACGATGGAGTAAGGGGTGTGCGCGAGCGGCAGGGTATCCAGATCGTCTGCATCTTCACGCGGCAGCAACCCGACCACGAAATCCACATCGCCTGCGCGCAGGCTTTTCACCATTTCCACGGCGCTTTCATTGCGAATGACGACCTGGGCATTAGGCGCGCGCGCCATGTAATCCTCAAGCATGGAGGCAAGCAGGACGCTGCCGCCCAGCGGCATGGCGCCCACGACAATCGGCGCGGTCGTTTCGCCCTGTAGGGCCGCCAGTTCCCGAACGCCCCAGTCGATTTCCTGAAGACAGAGTTTGAGCCGGCGACCCAGCTCGATACCATCGGGCGTCGGAATGGTGCCCGCCGCCGTCCTGTAGAAAAGCGGCTTGCGGAGATTGCTTTCAAGGTCGCGCGCAGCGCGCTGGAGGGTGGCGGGCGACAAGCCGAGCGCTTGCGCGGCCAGAGGGAACGAGCCCTGCTCCACAATCGCGATCAGCGCCCGGACCTGCGATCGCAGCAGGCGAGCCGCGACTACCTTCGCCCCGGCCTCGCCGCCTTCGACGCCGAACAGGGTGAGCGCCCGTTCGAACTGGGCCAGGAAACGCACCACGCGGCGGTGGAACAGATCGCCATTGGCATTGAGATAGCTGCCGCTGGCGCGCCGTTCGACCAGCTTGACGCCAACGAGCTGCTCCAGCTTGCTGAGCGATTGAGTCACAGCAGGCTGTGATAAGTTACAGTCCTCCGACGCGCCCCGCACACTCTCCAGCCTGCCGACGCTTTCAAACAGCCTGAGCTGCCGGAAGCTGATCGATTCAATCGTCTCTTGCGACATTTTCTCGCCTTTGCATCCTCTTTCCGGTCAGGGCGATAGCATGATTTTTATACCTATTGAAAGAGTGAAGAGAAGGCGAGTTGCAGCGCGCCTGATTGAAAACATGCCGCGCCTCTTTGGTAAGCCGTGCGGTCGCGTTGACTAATATCCCGCCGCGGCGCTTCACCATGAACGGCAAATATCAAAGCGGGAGAGTCCCTGTGTCCAAGGTTCATCTGAAAATCGCCGTCGCGGAACATCCGCACACATCCGCCATTCGCGACGGGTCGATCCCGATCGAAGGCGTCGACGCCGAAATCGTGACGGTCAAGCCGCAGATCGGGGCATTCCGCCGGATGGTCCGCGACCTGGAATTCGACGTCTGCGAGATCGCGCCGACGACCTACATCATCGCCCGCGCCTATGGAAAGAAGTTCAAGGCGCTCCCCATCTTCGTGGTGCGCCGCTTCCACCATGCAGGCCTGCTGGTGCGTCCGGACGCGGGCATCACCAGCCCGAAGGATCTGGAAGGCAAGAAGGCGGGCGTGCGCGCCTATTCGGTCACGACGGGGGTGTGGACGCGTCAGGTGCTGATCGACGAATATGGCGTCGACAACAGCAAGATAAACTGGTTCGTCGATGACGAGGAACATGTTCAGGAACTGAAGCTCCCCGCCAATGTGAGCCATGTCGCGGCCGGCGACAGCCTGGCCGATATGATGGCGCGCGGCGACATCGTCGCGGGTTTCGACGCCGCGGCCGGCATCGGCCGCACCGGCGCGCCGACCGGCGGCTGGCAGGAGGTCGAGGCCAATTATCCCGACCTCTTCCCCAATGCCGAGGAACTGGAAGCGGACTATTATGCCCGCACGAAGGTCTATCCGATGCACGGCACCATCGTCGTCAAGGACAGCGTGCTGGAAGAGCATCCCTGGGTCGCGCGCTCCATTTACGACGCCTTCACCAAGGCCAAGGACGCGTGGGTCGCCAAGCTGAACAGCGGGGAAGCGACGGGGGCCGGCGCCGACAAATATCGCAAGCTTCAGAAAATCGTGGGGGCAGACCCGCTGCCCTATGGCATCGAGGCCAATCGCGCGACGATCGAGGCGCTGGAGAAGACCGCATTCGACCAGGGGCTGACCCCGCGTCGCATGAGCATGGACGAACTGTTCGTCGACCCCGAGCAGGTGCCCGCGCTCACCGCCTGATCCCTTTGCGGGTGCGGCCATCCGCACCCCTTGGCGGCCACAGCGCCGCGCCAAGCCACCACGCCGCACCAGGCGAACGGAGAGTTCAATGATTATCGATTGCCATGGTCACTTCACAACGGTCCCCCAGTCTTTCCGCGAATGGCGGAGCAAGCAGGTCGCCGCTGCCGACGATCCGACCAATGCGCCCAAAGTGGCGGACTGCATCGTCACCGACGACGACATTCGCGAAGGCGTGGGGAACGGGCAGCTCAAGCTGCAGCAGGAACGCGGCAGCGACCTGACGCTGTTTTCCCCCATCGCCGGCCTGATGAGTCATCATCTGGGCAATGAGCGCACCAGCCTGGAATGGGCGACGATCAGCAACGACCTGGTCCGCCGGGTGTGCGACATCTATCCCGACAATTTCGTGCCGGTGGGCATGCTGCCCCAGTCGCCGCTGGCGCCGCCGAAAAATTCGATCCCCGAGCTCAAGCGGATCGTCAACGAACTCGGTTTCGTCGGGGTCAATGTGAACCCCGACCCGACCGGCGGCTACTGGACCGGCAAGCCCTTCACCGACAAGGAATGGTATCCCCTGTTCGAGGCGCTGTGCGAGCTGGACGTTCCCGCGATGGTCCATGTCGCGGCAAGCTGCAATCCCAACTTCCACGGCACCGGCGCCCATTATCTCAATGCCGACACGTCGGTGTTCATGCAGATCCTCCAGTCCGACCTGTTCAAGGACTTCCCGACCCTGCGCCTCATCATCCCGCACGGCGGCGGCGCGGTGCCCTATCACTGGGGTCGCTATCGCGGCATGAGCCTGGAGATCGCTGGGCGGCCGCTCGAAGGGCTGCTCGACAACATCTTCTTCGACACCTGCGTCTATCACCATCCGGGCGTCGAACTGCTGACCAAGGTGGTGCCGACCAGCAACGTCCTGTTCGGGTCGGAGATGATCGGCGCGGTGCGCGGTCGGGATCCCGACACGGGCGAATATTTCGACGACACCAAACGCTATGTCGACGCCTGCGAGGCGCTGTCCGACGCCGATCGCCACGCGATCTTCGAAGGCAATGCCCGCCGGGTCTATCCGCGCCTCGACGCGCATCTCAAGGCGAAGGGTCTGTAAGCCATGACCGTGATCGACATTCATCCGCATATCATTTCGGACGATGCGGACCGCTATCCCCCCGCTCCGCTGTTCGGCAAGCGGTCCGACTGGTCGCAGGAGCGGCCGTGCACCGTCGCTTCGCTGATCGCGGCAATGGACGAAGCCGGCGTCGACAAGGCCGCGGTCGTCCATTCGTCCACCACCTACGGCTTCGACAACAGCTATGTGGTCGATGGCTGCAACGAATATCCCGACCGGCTGATCGCGGTCGGATCGGTGGATGTCGCCGCCGACGATGCGGTATCCACCATCCGCGCATGGACCGACAGGGGACTGAAGGGCCTGCGCATCTTCACCGGCGGATCGACCAAGGATTTCGACCCGACCGAGCTGGAAACGCCGGCCGCCTATCCGGCTTGGGAGGTGCTGGGCGACCTGGGCATCCCGATGTGCATCCAGACCGGCCCCATCGGCCTGCCGCAGGTGCGCGATCTCGCCGTCCGCTTCCCGAAAGTCAACATCATCCTCGACCATCTGGGTCGTCCCGATGTCCTCGACGGTCCGCCCTACGCCAACGCCGACAGCCTGTTCGCCATGGCGGACCTGCCCAACATTTATCTGAAGCTGACGCCCCGCATCATGGGCGACGTGACCAAGGGGCAGGCGAGCGCCGACACCTTCTTCCCCAAGGTCGCTGCCGTCTTCGGCGCCAACCGCATGGCATGGGGGTCCAACTTCCCTACATCGCCCGGCACGCTTTCGGACATTCTGGCGACGGCGCGAGACCGGCTCGCCTGCCTCAGCGATGAGGATCAGAACTGGGTCTTCGCCAAGACTGCGCAGACGCTTTACCCGGCGCTGAAAGACTGACGAAAATACATAAGGAGAGGGTTCATGGCCACATCACCGATACCGAAAGAAGCGCCGGCTTCGGCCGCGCGCCTGCCAGAACTTTCTCCCGCCGCGCGCTGGCTGGTGCTGTTCCTGCTGGCGACCGGCGTGCTGATCGCCTTCGTCGATCGCACCAGCATTTCCTCCGCCCTGGCCGATCCGCCGTTCATCGCGCATTTCGGCCTGTCCGATGTGGATCGGGGCTGGCTGAACTCCGCCTTTTTCTGGTCTTATGGGCTGGTGCAGATTCCCATGGGCTGGCTGGTCGACCGCTATGGCGTGAAAGTGCCCTACACGATCTGCTTCGTCCTGTGGTGTCTGGCGACGGCCGCGATCGGCCTGGTCGACGCCTTTGCCGCGCTGCTGACCATGCGTCTGCTCATCGGTGCGGCCGAAGCGATCGTGATGCCCGCCAGCTATCGTTGGATCCGCAACAATTTCACCGAGCGGCAAAATGGCACCGCCGTCGGCCTGTTCGCGATGGGCAACAAGCTGGGCCCCGCGATCGGCGCGCCGGTCGCTGCCTGGCTGATCGTCAATTATGACTGGCGCATGATGTTCATCCTGACGGGCGTCGCCGGCTTCATCTGGCTGGTGCCCTGGATGCTGACCGTTCAGAATGACTGGCCCACCCCCGAGGAACGCGCCACCGCCAAGCGCAAGGCCGCATCCGTCACCTTTTCCAGCATCCTCAAGAGCCCGCTGGTCTGGGGAGCGATGATCGTGAATTTCTGCTACGGCTATTTCACCTTCTACTGCATGACCTGGATGCCGGCCTATCTGGTCGAGGAGCGCGGCCTGTCGCTCAAGCAGTCGGGTCTCTACACCTTCTTCAGCTTCGCCGGCATCGCCATCGTCGCGGTGGTCGCGGGCTGGGTCGCGGACAAGCTGATCGAGCGCGGCGGCGATCCCGTGTTCGTGCGCAAGGCCTTTGTCATCGCCGGCTTCATCGGCGCGTGCACCGTGCTGCTGGGCGCCTATTCGCCGAGCCTGTCGATGGCCTTGTTCTGGAACGTCTTTTCCCTTTCGTTCCTCGGCCTCGCCACCGCGAACAACCTGGCGCTGTGCCGCCTGACCTTGATCCCCAAGCCAGCCATCGGGCTGGTGACGGGCGTGCAGCAGGTCGCGACGTCCCTGGCCGGGGGCGTGGCGGCAAGCCTGTCGGGCTGGCTGCTGCATGTCAGCGGCGGCTATGACCTGCCAATGCTGGTGATCTTCGTCTTCCTGATCATCGGCGCAGCCGCGACATGGATCCTGCTGCGTCCGCAATGGGCGCCCAGAATTTCGGAATAAGCAATCGCACGGAGCGGGCTTTGGATTGGCCGCTTCCCATCAGGGCGCATAATGTGCCCGCCGGACAAACAGAGGATACTATGGCGAAGATCGTATTCGGGATGGCGGTGCCGCATAGCGGCATGCTGGGACAAAAGCCGGAGGACTGGCTGAACAATGGCGACCGGGATCGCAACAATCCCGAGCTCTGGTTCCAGAACCGGACCTGGACCTATCCCGAACTGGAGGCGCATCGCGGCGCGGCGTTCGAGCCGTATCTGACGATCGAGGAGCGCACCGCCCGCGCCGGACGGTGCCGGGCGGCGCTTGACGCGATGGCGGAAGCCTACAAGGCGGCCAAGGTGGACGTCGCCATCATCCTGGGCAAGGATCAGAAGGAAATCTGGCCCGACCAGTCCCCCTCGATCACCATCTACACCGGGCAGGACGTGCATAATGGCCCGCCGCAACGCGCCGTATACGCCCCCGACCATCATGTCGTGCATCAGGCCTATCCGGATCTGGCCACCTACCTCATCAAGACCTTCCAGAAGGAAGGGTTCGACCTCAATGACCTGATGGCGTGGCCCGAAAATGTCTGGATGGAGAAGAATCAGGGGCGGAAAGCCGACTATCCGGTTGTGCCGCACGCCTACAGCTTCGTCTATCACCAGATCATGGGCGATGACGTGCCGCCGCATGTGCCGGTGCTCTTCAACCTCTTCTATCCCCCGACCCAGCCATCGATGCAGCGCTGCATCCAGTTCGGCCGCGTGCTGCGGGAAGCGATCGAGGCATGGCCCGAGGATGTGCGGGTCGCGGTGATCGCCAGCGGCGGCCTGTCGCACTTCGTCAACGACGAGGAGTTCGACCGGGACGTGATGGGGAAGCTGGCCGCCTATGACTATGAGGGCCTGGCGGCGATCCCGGACGGCTATTACCAGTCGGGCACGTCGGAAGTGAAGATCTACTCGATCGTCATGATGGCACTTCAGCATACCGGCGCGCAGATGACCCTGGTGGACTATGTCCCCTGCTGGCGCACCGCCGCCGGCACCGGCGAGGGCATGGGCTTCATGTACTGGAACGCGCCGGAATAAGCGGCGCTTCCCTTTCCCCATTCACATAGGACGACCATCATGACCGACACGCGCCTTAACGGCGTCATCCGCGCCTTCGAAGCCGGCAAGCCCGCCTTCACCTGCTTCTCCAAGGTCGACAAGCTGACCGCGCAGGAACTGACCGACGCGCCCTATGACGGCATCGTCTTCGAAATGGAGCATAACCCCTATGACGTCGGCGGCCTCGGCGACGCGCTTCAATATATGCTCAACCGCAAGAAGATCGCCGAAAGCGGCGCCGTCGCGCCTTCGGTGACGCCGCTGGCGCGCATTCCTGCCAACGGTGCGGAGATGAACCAGTTCCAGGCCAAACAGGTGCTGGATCGCGGCGTCTATGGCGTCATCACGCCGCATGTTTCGACCGTCGAGCAGGCCTATAACATGGTCGCATCGTGCCGCTACGCCAAGCCGACGGGCGCTGCCCTCTACGAGCCCAAGGGCGTGCGCGGCGATGGACCGGCGACGGCGGCGCGCTACTGGGGAGTCAGTCACGCGGACTATTATGCCAAGGCCGATGTCTGGCCGCTCGCCCCGCATGGCGAGATCCTGGTAGGCATGATGTGCGAAAGCCCCGAGGCGATCGAAAATCTGGACGACATCCTGGCCAATGTGCCGGGCATCGGCCTGGTGCTGATCGGCGAGGGCGACCTCAGCCAGGCGCTGGGCTATCCGCGCCAATATGACCACCCGGAAGTGGTTGGCGCGATGAATCGCATCGTGGAGGTCTGCAAGAAGCACAATGTCGTCGTGGGCAACCCGCACACCAATGCGAAGAATGTCGAGCGACTGATCGGCGAGGGCTATCGCTTCCTCATGTCAGCGCCCACCCGCAGCTATGGCGTGGTGGGCCAGGGCCGCGAACTGGCGGGATATTGACGCCATGAACGGTGCGGAAAGCCTGGTCTCCACCCTGGTCGATCAAGGTGTCGATATCTGTTTCGCCAATCCCGGAACGTCGGAAATGCATTTCCTGGCGGCGCTCGACAATCCCAGGATGCGGAGCGTCCTGTGCCTGTTCGAGGGTATAGCGACGGGCGCAGCCGATGGATGGTACCGGATGAAGGACACGCCGGCGTCCACCCTGCTCCATCTGGGGCCAGGGCTGGCGAATGGCCTCTCCAACATCCACAATGCCAAGCGCGCCTCGTCGGGCATGGTCAACATCATCGGCGAACATTCGGTGGCGCATCTGCGCTATGACCCGCCGCTGCAGTCGGACATCGAAGGGCTGGCCCGCCCTTTGAGCCACTGGGTCCGGCGTGCCGACAGCGCTTCAACCATCGCCTGGGACGCGGCACAGGCGGTCGCGACGGCATCGGAGCATCCCGGCAAGATCGCAACCCTGATCCTGCCGGGAGATACCAGCTGGCAGCAGGCCGACAGCGCCGTCACTTTGCCCAAGATCGACCAGCGCCGTCCCGCACCCGCGCCCGCACGGATCGAT
>Ga0114901_1001791_pt1 | contig 12016 bp, 5 predicted proteins | sample MalvireepMed_s16_FD_89686 | JGI IMG/M metagenome (GOLD analysis project Ga0114901, IMG submission 89686) | Marine viral communities from the Global Malaspina Expedition - Malaspina viral metaG DeepMed_s16 | ecosystem: Environmental > Aquatic > Marine > Oceanic | place: Mediterranean Sea... | reverse complement strand
TACCAGCGCACCGCCCACAGGATCACATCACCCTGGAAATGGCGCCACTTGAAATCCGTCATCGTTCCGTCCGTCCAATCTCCGCCAAGCATGCTCAAGCTTCACGATTTTTGCAACAGAGCCATCAAAAGAGACTCCGATACGATCGTTGATTCCGTTGTCGCCGATGAAGCCGGAAAGCTGCCCGACACGTCCGTGACCGAGGTTCTCCAGCGCGTGTCCGGGGTCGCCTTGTCGCGCTTTGCCGTATCGCAGGGCAACCCGGCCTTCCAGATCGAAGGTAGCGGTATTTCTGTTCGCGGCCTGCCTTACAATTCCAGTATGCTTAATGGCCGCCAAGTGTTCAGCGCCAGCGGCGCAAGTGCCATCAGTTGGAACGACATTACGCCTGAACTGATGGCTGCTGTAGACGTTTACAAAGCGTCGCGCGCGGACCTTATTGAAGGCGGCGCGTCGCTGGTCGATCTTCGCACCCGCGTCCCGTTCGATCTCAAGAAGCCGGAAATCGCGGTCACGATTGGCGGTAGTTACGGGGATCTGAGCGAGAAATATTCTCCTAATGCGTCCATTCTCTGGTCAAAGACCTGGGATACCGGCATCGGTCAGTTCGGTATACTTCAAGACTTCGCCTTCGCGCGCTTGCAGGCGCAGAGCAGCGATATGAAGATGAGGACCTATTTTGCCGAGCATGCGCCGGGTTCGCCTCTGGTTGTTACCCGGCCCGATGGGCCGGGCGGTACCGTCGACGTGCCCAATGTGGGCCTGATTCCATACGGATATGATTGGAGCAATAGCCAGTATAAGCGCGATCGCATTGGTGCCTATCAGGCGCTGCAATGGAAGCCCAACTCCGACCTGACGTTCACCAATACCTTTTTCTATTCGCAATATGACGTGGATAGTCTGAGTTCCAATGGCGGATTTGGTGCAAGGCCGTCTGCATCGGCTGTCTATATTCCGGTCGATCCCGTTTATGATGATAATGGCGCGATGATTGCGGGTTCGCTGCGCTATGGTGCGACGGGTCAGGTCGTGTACGGTCAGGGCGGCAACACCTGGCTGGGGCAGTATTCTCCTGGATGGTCGCCGCGGCCGGATCTGGATTGCGGATCCCAGGCCGGATATGGCGGGCCGGTTTCCACGGCTACGGCAGACTGGGCTAACGGTGTCTATGGCTGCACGGAACCGCTGACCAATTTGCAGGGCTTCACCGGTTCGCGATCGGTCGGCAAAAGCAAGAACTCGACCATGGACATCAGCCAAAGTTTTGTCTGGGCACCCGGTGATCGCGTAAGAATTCGTGGTGCGCTGCAATATGTGAAGTCTCAGGCCAAGAGCAAAAACATATTCGCCACGATCGTACAAGAAGATCCCAATCTTTCATCGGCGAGTTTTGATCTAAGGGGTCCCATTCCCGTTGTCGGCGGATTTGATGCGGATGCTCTGGCGAACACGGAAACTGCATTCTGGTCCAGCATGGCCTATAGTGGCGTGGACAATGAAGGCCGCATGCTCGCGGGCAATCTCGACCTGGATTATGATTTTGGCGACGATTCCTTCTTCAAGAGCGTATCGGTCGGCGCGCGGGCATCGGTACGTAACGAAGATGATAATTTCATCGGAAATTACTGGGCGCCGTTAGCGCAGCCTTGGGCTGGGCTTAAATATTATCTTTCCGGGGATAGAGCGTCGCCGCTTGGATCTTCCGACGATTACGAACTGCACGATTTCCCCAATTTCTTTGGCGGTGCGGTGCCGTCGCCGGGCGCTGTTCTGCTTCCCAGCGCAAAGCTGATGAAGAATTTCGATTGGTATCGTTTGCAGTCAGCGTATAACACCGCCTTGAACGTTACGAACCCTGATGGGTCGATCACTCCCGGAACGCGGGATGAATATTACGACCAGTTCCTCCAGAATCAAAACGGGGTTACCGATACCAAGGTACAGAATTTCGCTGGATATGTTCAGATGAGGTTCGGACGTGAAGCGACCGGCTCTGTCCCTCGTTTCACGGGCAATATCGGCGTGCGATTGATTGGCGCCAAGCTACGAAGCTTTGGTCAACTCTCACAGAATCAGGCCTCGAATTTCTATCTGGATGAAGCATCTGCGGCAGCAGCCGCTCAGGCCGAATTCAATGGTCAAGACCCTGATCCTACGACGATTTTCAGTACGCCTCAGTCCAGCGTGCCCAGGACGATCGAGTATAGCTATTTCCGGGTTCTGCCGTCGTTCAACATCAAGTTCGACCTGTCTCCGCAGGTTATCCTGAGAGGCGCGGCATCCGAATCCGTGTCTCCGCCCAATCTCGATGCTATTCGTGCCGGCGGTAATATTAACCCGACCACGATGACGATTACCTATGCTGCTCCGGGAGGTGGCGATCCTGTTTCGCAGCCGATCCTGACCAACTTCGTCAACCAATCGTCGGGTGCGCAGTTGAAACCGGTGATGATCCGCAGCCAGGATATCTCTCTTGAGTGGTATCCCCGTGGCGGCACGATGTTGTACCTGAATCTGTTTGCCAAGCAGGTACGGGATCAGGATGTATTCACGGCTTTCACGCAGGTGCAGCCAACGCCGATTGTCAACGGCAATGGCGAGACGGTGACGGTCGATATTCCGTGGACTTATCTGCAAAATCAGACGACGACGGAAAAATCACATCTTCGTGGTTTTGAAGTGGGCGCCCGCACCTTCTTCGACAAACTGCCAGGTCTTCTCAGCGGGTTCGGCGTCAATCTGAACTTCACCTTTGTCGACAGCAAGAATCCCGGGCCGATGGCCACTGATGTCCTGGGTAATGATTTTGATAAACTGCCAATTTTCAACCTGTCCAAATATGCGTACAATGCCGAATTGCTGTATAGCAAAGGTCGGGTGAACGCGCGGGCGGCTTATAACTGGCGTTCAAAGCAATTGCTCTCCACAAACGCCAATCCACTGTCTTTCGCGACCTCCGGCGGCAATCCTTACTGGGCAATTTTGAGCCCTACGGACTATAGCGAGACATATGCGTTCGAAGTTTTCAATATGGTTCCATTGTGGGGCGCTTCAGCTGGTTATCTCGACCTGAGTTTCGACTATAAGTTCAGCGACAAGGTGACACTCAACGCGGCGTTCAACAATGTCTTGAATACGAAGTCACGGACGTATCAGGAGCCGCTGCCGGGTGTGTTTTTGCCCTATAACACGAACATAAGCGATCGACGGGCCAATGTGACGCTGCGTGCTCGCTTCTGATGAACTACTGCCGGGTCTTGGTAGGTTATGAGCCCTATCAGAACCCGGCGATATTCAATATGCAGCGGCGCTCCTAGGACCTTGTGGGAACGATGTTAGTAGCGCAGCTTGTTCCGGCGGCATGATGAACCCGCCGCAGAAGTTGATCGGCGTATCCGGATAGAAAGAACGGGCGGCCCATGCGAGATGAAAAAAACACGCTAAATCCGAACGCAGTGCGCAAGGTTGTGATCGCGGGCGGCGGCACGGCAGGATGGATGACGGCGGCCGCCCTGAGCGTCGACCTGGCCGATGCTGGCGTGGAGATCGAACTGATCGAATCTCCGGAGATCGGTGCGATCGGTGTTGGCGAGGCGACCGTTCCATTCATCCATCTATTCAACAAGATGCTCGGCATTGATCAGGCCGACTTCATGAAGCAGTGCAACGCGACATTCAAACTGGGTATTGAATTTATCAATTGGGGCAATTTGAACGAAAGCTACTTTCATTCATTTGCCCATTTCGGACCAAATTTCAAAGATGTGTCCTTCTACCATATGTATTTGCGCCAAGCCGAACTCATGGCGGCCAAAGGCGTGGAAACAGTTCTGGAAGACAGCAACGTCGGGGCGGTCGCCGCGCGCAACAATCGCTTTCGTCACCCGCAGACGGTAGAAAAGTCAGGCCTGCCCTCGCACTTTTATGCCTTCCACTTCGACGCCACGCTATATGCCAGCTATTTGCGAGATTTTGCGACCCAGCGCGGCGTGCGGCATGTCAGCGGTCGGATTATCGATGTCGAACAGAATCCGGAAAATGGTTTCATCCGATCGGTTCGTCTTCAGGATGGACGCGAATTCGAGGCTGACCTGTTTGTCGACTGCACCGGGCTATACGGTCTGTTGATCGAAAAGGTGCTGAAGAGCCCATATGAGGAATGGTCGCACTGGCTTCCTTGCGATCGGGCGGTTGCCGTGCCCAGCGCCAGGGTGGAAGCACCGGTCCCCTATACAAAATCGACTGCCGAGAAATCAGGCTGGCGTTGGCGCATTCCGCTGCAACATCGCACCGGCAACGGAATGGTTTATAGCGGAGCCTTCGCCGAAAGTGACGATGCTGTTGAGGCAAAACTGCTGGATGTGCTCGACGGTAAAGCTTTGGCTTCTCCGCGGAGATTGCGTTTCACACCCGGCCGCCGTCGCGAGGTCTGGGTGAAGAATTGTGTGTCCATAGGATTGGCTTCGGGTTTTCTCGAACCGCTGGAATCGACGAATATTCATCTCGTTCAATCCTCTATACTCAAGCTGCTTTCCTATTTCCCCGACAAGAATTTCGCTCAAGCGGAAATCGACGCATTCAATGCGGACATGCAGAAGGAAATCGAGCAGATCCGGGATTTCATCATCCTTCACTACAAGGTGACGGGCCGGGAAGACACGCCATTCTGGAAATATTGTAAATATATGGCGGTGCCCGATACGCTGCAAAGGCGGATCGATATGTTCAAGCCGCACGGCCGCCTGTTCGTAAAGCCGGATGAATTTTTTAATTATAACAGTTGGCTGTCGGTGATGCATGGCCAAGGTCTTCGGGCAAATGGCCTTGTGCCTCAGCTGGATAGACTCACCGACCAGGAAGTCTTGGCTTATTTTGAAGCCTTCAACGGCAGGGTGCGCTCAGTAGTGGGGGCCATGCCCCTGCATGGAGACTATCTCCATGCTTTCGCCGGGGCGTCTGAACAGACTCCCGTTCCGGCCTTTGGCGAACTTTAGTCGAAACGCAATCACATGGAGTGTCGCAGTGAAGAGTAACCGCAAGGACCAGTTCGTGTTTTTCGGCTCCAGATTCCTGACGTGCGCAGCTGTTGTGAGTTTCTCGGCCGTCGGCGCATACGCCAAGGTGGCCGCTCCCCTTACCATTTGGGCGAAGGCTGATGTCAGCTACGACCAGTTCAACGCTGAGGCCCTAGAATGCGGGATGCAGGGGCTGGCTGTGAACATCGATAACACCGAGGAAGTAAAGGCTTTGGCGCAGGCATCCAAGCAGCTGGAAGCGATAGATGCCTCCGCTCAGGCCGCCTTAGGCCGTGATGCCGGGCAGATGGGCGACACGCAAGCTGGAGCGGGCTCGATCCGAGTGCATAACGGGCTGGATATTGCTGCGCGTCAGGCTGCGGATCAGCAAGCCGTGATAGCCGCCACCCGGCCCGAGGAGCAGTATGCTGGGATCAAGAAAAAGATGTTCACGGTCGTGCGCAAATGCATGCTTGATCGCGGTTACGCCAAAATCGTCCTGACCGCGGATCAGCGCAACGAATATAGCAGTATGAAGGGCGGCGCCGATGCGCGTCGGAACTATATCCACCAATTGGCCAGCGATCCCCAGGTGCTCGAAACCCAGCGAGAAACGCCTGCGCCGTAAAGCGGTCTACACTCTGGTTGGCTGCGCCCGCTCCTTCAGGCGTTCTGCCATCCGCGGCGGAGAGGCCGATGAATCGATCAAGGAAATGGTTGACGCCGCCAGCAGCGGCGCTTCTTGGCATGGCTACGGTCATGTCGGTGCAGGCCGCCAGTCGCCCCGGTGAGGAAAGGCCGGCGTCGATCGCGCGCCTGCGCAGCAATTTCAACGCCGACTGGCGCTTCCAAATCGGCGATGCGCCCGGTGCCAAGGAGGCGGGATATGATGATCGTGCGTGGCAGCCTATTGGCCTGCCGCACAGCTTTGGCATCCCATATTTCCAGGCGTCTCAGTTCTACACCGGCTATGGTTGGTATCGGAAACGTCTAACCGTGCCCGACGCATGGCGCGGCCGACGGATCGCCCTGGAATTCGAGGGTGCCTTTCAGGACGCTGAAATCTTCGTCAACGGCACCCCTGTCGGTCGTCATCGCGGCGGCTATACCGGCTTTTCCGTCGACATAACATCGGCCGTGAGGACCGGCGAGAATAGCATCGCGGTGCGCGTCAACAATCTATGGGATCCGACCCTCGCCCCACGAGCGGGCGAGCATGTGTTTCAGGGTGGCATTTATCGAGACGTCTGGCTGGTGACGACCGATCCGGTGCACGTCGCCTGGTACGGCACCAGGGTGACGACGCCTGCACTGTCTGAACGAAGCGGCAGCGTTGCGATCGATACCGAAGTGCGCAATGATGGCGGCAAGGCCGTGACCGTATCGCTGCGCACCGATATTCACGATCCGGCCGGCAAGATCGTTGCAACGATGAACGATCGCGGACGGCGGCTTGAAGCCGGTGCGCTCGCCACGTTGAGCCAGTCGTCCGGGCCGATCATGGCTCCAGCCCTTTGGAGCCCGGAAACACCCATCCTCTACAAGGCGGTGACTACGGTGCTGGCCAATGGCCGGCCGGTGGATCGATACGAAACGCCATTCGGGTTCCGCTGGTTCGAATGGACCGCCGATCGCGGTTTTTTCCTTAACGGGAAACACCGATATCTGAAGGGCGCGAACGTGCATCAGGACCAGGCTGGTTGGGGCGATGCCGTGTCCAACCGCGCCATGGAACGCGACGTGCAAATGATGAAGGATGCCGGTTTCGATTTCATCCGCGGTTCGCACTATCCCCACGATCCACATTTCGCCGAGGCAACCGACCAGATCGGCATGTTGTTCTGGTCCGAAGCGTCGTTCTGGGGGATTGGCGGTTTCGGGCCTGACGGAAGCTGGATGTCGAGCGCCTACCCGGTCGATCCCAGATACAAGGCGGGCTTTGAAGAGAGCGTCAAGCAGCAGTTGGGGGAGATGATCCGCATATCCCGCAATCATCCGTCGGTCATCGCCTGGAGCATGAGCAACGAGCCATTCTTCTCGGCGGGCGAGGTCATGCCGGAGGTGCGGCATTTCCTGAAGGATCTGGTTGCATTGAGCCATAAGCTTGATCCGGCAAGGCCCGCCGCAATCGGTGGCGCGCAGCGCGGTGAGATCGACAAGCTGGGCGATGTGGCCGGTTATAATGGCGACGGGGCTGCGCTTTTCCCCAATCCAGGCATTCCCAACATGGTGTCGGAATATGGCTCCACCATGCTGGATAGGCCCGGCGAATTCGATCCAGGCTGGGGCGACTTGCCCAGAACGCCCGGCGCGGCGGAGGGGGAAGGGGATTACCCCTGGCGCCTAGGGTGGCGGTCGGGTGAAGCTGTCTGGGCCGGGTTTGATCACGGCTCCATCGTGGGACGCAAATTCGGATCCATGGGGGTGGTCGACTATGCCCGCCTGCCCAAACGCAGCTATTATTGGTACCGTCAGGCTTATCGCGGCGTCGCGCCGCCCCAATGGCCTGTACAAGGTGAGCCAGCGGCGCTGCGCCTGACGTCGAACAGCGCAGTGATCGAACGGGCCGATGGGACCGACGACGTGCATGTGGTGGTCACCGTGCTCGACGCGCAGGGCCGCGCACTGAGCACCAGCCCGCCGGTAACGCTGTCGATCGAATCAGGGCCGGGCGAATTGCCCACCGGCCGGACGATCCGCTTTGCGCCTGACAGCGACATTCCCATCCGCGATGGGCAGGCGGCCATCACGATGCGGAGCTGGCAATCGGGGAAGAGCATTTTGCGCGCCCGTTCGCCCGGCCTTAAGGACGCGATACTGACGATCGAAACGATCGGCGGACCGGCATTCGTCCCCGGAGTAACGCCGATTGCGCCCGATCGACCTTATACCGAAGCCAAGCGAACCGACGCTGAATTCATGTTCGCACCCGATGCCAGTTTCGGGAAGGATAACCCGACAGGCGCGAGTTCCAGCGAACAGGGGCATTCATCCCGACTGGTCAATGACGGCGATCCGGGAACGTCGTGGATGGCGGCGAAGAGCGATGATGCGCCGTGGGTTTCGATCAGTCCGGAAAAGATTCTGCAGTTCCGAAAGCTGGAAATCACTTTCCCGCAGCCCGGCAACTATCGCTTCATCGCTGAGGTGGAAGATCAGAATGGACAGTGGGTCGTCGTGGCCGATCAATCGGCAACCACTGAGACCGCGCAGAAGCGGATCATCGATGTGAAACGGGTCGTCGGATCACGCCTGCGGATGAAAATCATGGCGCCGGCTGGCGCTGCTGCGGGCGTTGCCGACATCCGCATCATCGGCGCGATGTAGGATTGGCAACAGGGAAGAGAGATTTTCTCTTTCAGTTCAGAATGAATGAAAGGCACTTTCCAATGAAATCTCTCGCCGGGAAAATAACGGTCGCGACGATGGCGGCAATAGTCTCGCTAACGTCCGCGCAGGCGTCGGCACAGGGCACACGCACAATTTCTGCCAACATGAAGTCGATTGCCGGGCCTATGAGCACGGTATGGCGGGATTGCGTGGGCTCGGGTCATGCAGGGCTGTTGCTGCGCAAGGAAAATCAGGACCAGATGCGCCTGGTGCATGACGAGACTGGTTTCGAATATATCCGCTTCCACGGCATTTTTACCGAATATACGGATGCTTATCGCGAGATTGACGGACGGCCCTATTATAATTTCGATCGGGTCAACCAGGTGTACCGCGAGGTGCTGAAGGCCGGTTTCAAGCCGATGATCGAAGTAAGCTTCATGCCCAAGGATCTGGCGTCGCAGGACCGCACCATCTTCTACTGGCGGGGCAATGTGTCGCCGCCCAAGGACTGGAAGAAATGGTCCGACTTCATCACGGCATTCGTCCAGAATCTGGAAGCCAATTTCGGCAGGAAAGAGGTCGAAAGCTGGCGGTTCGAAATGTGGAACGAGCCTAATCTCGACGGGTTCTGGGTCAATGCCGACCAGCAGGCCTATTTCCGTCTCTACGGGGAAACGGTGAAGGCCATAAGGGGCGTAAACCCAGCGCTGAAAGTTGGCGGTCCGGCTACCGCAGGCGTCGCATGGATTCCCGAATTCATCGCCTATGCCGAAGCGAACAAGCTCCCTGTCGATTTCATCGCCACCCATACCTATGGTGTCGCAGGTGGCTTCCTCGACGAAAAGGGCCAGGGCGACAACAAGCTGGTGCCAGATCGAAATGCCGTGATCGGCGATATACGCAGGGCGCGCAGCCAGATTGATGCGTCATCCAAGCCGGGTCTGCCGCTCTACATTACGGAATGGAGCACCAGCTATAATCCGCGTGACCCCATTCACGATGCTTATCTGAGCGCTCCTTTCATCCTCAACAAGCTGAAAGGTACCGAAAAGGACGCCCAGTCAATGAGCTACTGGGTCTATTCCGACTTGTTCGAGGAAGCCGGTCCTCCGCCGACGCCTTTCCATGGTGGCTTTGGCCTCGTCAATCGGGAGGGCATTCGCAAATCTGCCTTCTTTGCCTATAAATATCTGCATGCGCTGGGTTCGCAGGAGTTGCGGAACAGCGACCAGGAATCCTGGCTGACGCGCGATGGAGACAATTTCGCCGGGGTGATCTGGAATTATACGATCCCCGACCAGAAAGAGAGCAACCGCCCCTATTTCACCAAGGTCCATCCAGCGACGAATCTGGCGCCGGTTGACCTGAAACTCTCTTCGCTCAAGCCGGGCAGCTACAGGTTGCGGGTCTATCGCACTGGTTACAAGGCCAATGACCCCTATACGCAATATATGGAATGGGGCCGCCCTGACAAATTGACGTCGGACCAGATCAGCACGTTGCAGGGGCTGACCAGCGACGCGCCGGAGATCGACCAGACTGTCAAGGTGGGCGCAGATGGCGGCATGCGCCGCAGCATTCCGCTCCGAAGCAACGACGTATTGCTGGTGAAGCTTGAGAGAGCAGGGAACTGACTATCGCGGCTTGATCCGGCACCCGTTTTGGGACGTCCCCGACAAGGAAGGACAGGCTATCGGCCTCGATCAGACGTTTTTCGGGTGACAGCGCAGATTTGCGCGGCCCTCATGAGGCTCGGACAGGTTTGGACTGCGAAAGTTCAAAACCTGTCCGCACCAGTATGGGTCTATGCCGCTGGCCGAGACGACGACCCCGCGCATATTCTGCGTGAAATGGCCAACAGGCGACGGATGGACCGAGAGTGACGGCAGCGAGCGATATGGCTAAGGTGCGGCGGGGGCAGGGTGGTTCGACCGATTGGTTTCGTTCGCCAATCCGATCATCGTGCCAACAAAGCCTCCGGCCTTTTTCGTGCTGAGGAACGTTGCGTCCCCGCCTGTCTGCAAAGGCCTCCATCCCGACCTGCCCCAGGCATAGGATGCGTTGAGCGCTCCACCGTCGATTGTCAGCTTGAGCCGGACTGTCCGTGCCCCGCGTGGCAGGACCACCGACGAAACGGCCTTCCCGGCCTGCGGATCGCCCGCCGTTTCGCGGCGCATGACGGCAATCTGCCGCTTGCCCTGACTTTTGATCACGCCGAGAAAGAGATAGGCATTATCGCTTTGCAGCGCGACGAGGCCTGCACGGTCGCCTTCATGGTCAGGCTCATAGTCCAGCGCGGTCGATACTTCTGCCGTCGCGTGCGCCTGTTTACGCGCAATGAAGGCTGGCGCTGCGGAAAGATCGCCGAAGCGATGACCCGGCGCCAGGATCAGGCGGCCTTCACTAAGGTCGTAAAAGGACTTGGCCGGTACGCGAATGCCCATCCAGCCCAAACCCAGACGCTTTTCGTCGAAATTGTCGACAAAGGAGAAATCGCCATTCTGCGGTGCGCCGGGTTCAGTCACGCCCGCCAATGCTGGCTTGTCCAGAGCGAAAGGGATCGCTGTCCCATGTTGCAATATGGTGGGCCATCCGTCGGCCGACCAGCTGACGGGCAACAGATAGGTTTCCCGCCCGATATTATAGAAGGTTGGCGCGTAGGCGCGGGCTGCCAGAAAGACTGCCCACCAGTCACCTGACGGCGTGGTAACGAACTTTGCATGACCGGCGGCTTCGACCGGGTGGGGCCGCGTCGCCGGCAGATTGGCCTGCGTCAGGATCGGATTGCCCTCGAAGGCCTCATAAGGCCCGCCGATCATGCGACTGCGGAAAACGATTTGGGAATGTTTCTCGTCCGGGCCTGTGCCACCCTCGGCAGCAATCAGATAATACCATCCATCTTTTTTGAAAATGTGCGGCCCCTCTGGCCAGAACAAATGCGGCGGATTTTCCCCGCCCCCTACCAGGGGGATGCGCGGCCCGACCGTCGTTTTGGCAACCGGGTCGAATGCCTCGAGCCATAGAACCCGGTGTCCGGGAAATTTTGCAGGGCCGTCGGGCGGGCCATTGTTTACGATGTAGGCCGTTCCATCCTCATCCCAGAATAATGACGGGTCGATCCCGTCAAAATCCAGCCACACCGGATCCGACCAGGGCCCTTGCGGAGACTTTGCCGTGATCACGAAATTGCGGTTATTTGTCGAGACGATGTAGAAGGTGCCGTTATGATAGGAGATGTCAGGCGCCATGATGCCGCCCGAAACCCATTGATTTGAAAAATCGAACTGGCCGAAACGGCTTATGGCGTTACCAATCTGGCGCCACGTCACCAGATCGCGGGAGTGATAGATCGGTAGGCCGGGAAAGTTGGTGAAGCTGGAATTGACCAGATAATAGTCCTGCCCCGCGCGGACGATGCTTGGATCCGGTGCATAGCCTGACAAGATCGGGTTGCGATATTGTCCTGGCCCCAGCGTAATTCTTTCCTGACTGCGACCGGCATAACTGAAATAGTCAAAGCGCGCGTCCCCGGCGGCGGCGCTCTGAGAGCCTGATCCGAAACTAAGTTGAGTGGTATCAGCGGGTTAGCTTGACGCCAGCCCAAGTCGTTGATTCAGGTGGTTTTGCGAAGACTACCGGAGATCAACGATGTGGACCGACACCAC
>Ga0114901_1001780_pt1 | contig 12084 bp, 14 predicted proteins | sample MalvireepMed_s16_FD_89686 | JGI IMG/M metagenome (GOLD analysis project Ga0114901, IMG submission 89686) | Marine viral communities from the Global Malaspina Expedition - Malaspina viral metaG DeepMed_s16 | ecosystem: Environmental > Aquatic > Marine > Oceanic | place: Mediterranean Sea... | reverse complement strand
GGCCATAAGCTGGTCCAGCGTCAGACCGTCCTCGCGATAGATCTGCAACAGCCTCGGGCTGACAGCGCCCAAGCGAAGCCGCTGCTTCACCACGCCCGCCGACACGCCGAACCGCGCGCCGATCTCCTGCGCGCCCCAACCCTTGTCGTTGGAAAGCTCCGCAAACCGCTCGAACTGGTCGGCGGGGTGCATGGGCGTCCGGGTCACGTTCTCGTCCAGACTGATCTCGGCAGGATCGTTCGCCGTATCCAGCCAGCAGCGCACAGGCTCGGACTTCCTGATCTGCTTGCGCTTCGCGCGCAGCAGCATCGCCAGCCTGCGGCCCTCGCCAGCGGTGACGAGGTAATAGCCGGTCGGCGTGCCGTCCTCCTTGACCTCGGGTTCGACGACAAGGTTCTGGATCAGCCCCTTGTGCTGGATCGAAGCGGCCAGCGCCTCGATAGCGGCTTCCCCATGCGGCACCTTGCGGGCATTGCGCGGGGACTTTTTGAGCTTGGCGAGCGGCACGAAAATCTCGACGCCCGACACAGGCTCGGCGGCTACGGTTTCGGTAACAGCGTTCATCACACTTCTCCTTCAAAACCACACGCACCCCGGAATGGGGTGGGCGGCGAAAGAGCGACCGGCAGGCCCGCCGACGGAGCCGGGCAGCATCCGTAAGGACCGGAACGCAGAGGAGGTAAGCGCGGCACGCGCGTTGCGGCCCGGCGCGGCGGGCCTAGAGGGAAGCGACGCCCACCCCATCGAGGCAGTGCAACGACCAAAAATGCGATCGGGCCGGCGCAGCCCTGGCCCGATCTCCGCAGCATGGGAAAGACACAAATCCGCCTCCGCGGATTTACGGTTCGGCGTGGACACGCCGAGCGGGGCGTTGCGGGGCAGGCTGTGCAAAAACTCATTCGTCTAATCCGCCGCCGCCAGCACCGCGACGCGCGCCTCACCCCGCTGGCGTCAGTCGCTCGGCACCGAAGGCATTTACTGCATGGAGGATGTTGAAGGCGACAATCGAGAGAGCCGCTTCGGCCTTTACCGCTCTGAGACCTCGCGTGAGGAACCTTCCGCCGCCGGACATCCGTTTAATCGTGCCGAAGGGGTGCTCTACAGTACATCGGCGGGTCACCATCAAGCTCGGATCCGCGTAGATTCTGGCCTCCATACGATCCAGCGCCGCCTGGTCGAACAACCGATGGATGGTCCGTTGGGCGCCGGACGTGCATCGGCTCTTCAGCCGACAGTCTTTGCATGCAGACGTTCTATATCGGATCGCACGGTTGCGGGTATGTTTGCCGGATGGTCTCAACGTCTTGCCGGCGGGGCACCGGATTGTGTCGGTCTCCTCATCATACACGAACTGCGCTGGCCGGAAAAAATCGGTGCTCATGGCACCGCGTTTGATCGGCGCCGCGACCTCAATATGGTCGCGCTCGCATTGCGCGACCGCCTGGGCGTTGGAGTAACCGCCGTCGGCCAGGACTTTGAGCTCGTCACCTCAAGCACCTCCATCGTCGCCATTGACATTGGATGCAGGAGCTGGCTGTCGTTTGCCTCGTTGGTCACGTCGTGATGTATGATCAGGCCGCTATCTACATCGACCACGCTTTGCATGTTGTAGCAGGGTGTCTTGGGAGAACGTCCATAGCCCATCGGCCGCGCGTCGGACTCGCCAAAGACCAAAGCCGTCTCGTCGCGATCCTTCAGGATGTCCTGCCGGCGCACGAGCCTGTCCTTGCGGCGCCCGAGGGTCTCGATCGCAGTGGTGAACGCCTCCCGATGTTTGGGCTGATCGTCGAACCCCTGGTCCACTGCCTCATCTATGATGTCGAGCCGCTCAAGTTAGTAGGCGATCTCCTTTTCGGTGTGCGCAACGTCACGGGCAAGCCGGTCGGCGCCAGCGATGTTCTTTGAGCTCGCGACCGCGCGCATCTTCGTCCCGTCCAGCGCGACCAATCGACCGCTGATCAAGCCGGTTTCGCGGCAGAACTGGATGAATGCAGCGCTGGCGCCGACAATGGCTTCCGGATTGTCATGACGAAAGGAGGCGATCGTTCGGTAATCGGGGGCAAGCCGGCGCATTAGCCAAAGCGCTTCGAGGTCGCGGACACACGCTCGTTCCAATTGGCGTGAGGACCGAACCTGGTTGAGATAGCCCCAGATGTACAGCCGGAGCATATCGCCTGGATGGTATCCAGGGCGGCCGGTGACCGCAGCGATAGCGCGACCGAAGCCAAGCTCAGCCAAGTTCAAGCTGGTAACAAAAGCATCGACGACTCGGACCAATGCGTCCGGGGAAACATAGTCATCAACACAAGGAGGAAGCAGGCTGACCTGATCTCGCGCGAGTCCCTCAATAAAACTCATGCACACCCCGGCGCGGAAGATGGGAAGATAATTGGATTCTACACTGACAGGTTCATGAGTAAAAGCTTGTTATTGGCTTTGAACATCTGCGCCAGGTGGCGTAATAACTCATTACAGATGTTGCGGGCTTCCGAGAAGGATCAGGTCAGAAGCGCCGGGTTCTCCGTTACGTCGAAGCAGTGGCCGCTTGCGCGTCGAGCTGCCACCCGTAGCTTTTGGAATCCGGTACGAGATCGGCGATGGTGAACTGATCGAGGTGTCGCGCGAAAGCTTCCAGCGCGCCTGCCAAGGCATGGCGCAAGCCGCATGCGGGCGTCACGACGCAGCTGTTGGTCGCCGCGTCGAAGCATTCGACGAATGTCCCGGTGTCTTCCATGATGCGCATGATCGAACCGACGTTCAGGGCATTGGCGGGCCGCGTGAGCTTGAGGCCCCCGCTCCGGCCCCGCACACCCTCGACAAATCCCTCCGCGGCCAGTCGCTGCGCCACTTTCATCAGATGGTTCTTCGAGATGCCATATGCGTGTGCGATCTCGGCGATCGAATGGTGGCCGTCCTTCACGGCCAGGAACATCAATGTGCGAAGGGCATAGTCGGTCTGGACGGACAATCTCATAAAAGATGCATATCATATATTGGTTTTATCCGCCAAGGCGCGTAAACCATGCATAGGAAATTCATCTTAATCGAGTCGAGGCAGGCAATGACGTCGAACCATGCCGAGCAGGCGCGGGCGCGCAAGATGGCGGATGCGCTCGCCTGCGGGATCGATGATGCTTTCATCTCGCGGCTCGTGGAGAGGTTCTACGACACCGTCCGGCAGGACGACATGCTCGGTCCGATCTTTGCTGAACGCATCGGCGACTGGCCGCATCATTTGACGCGGATGAAGGATTTCTGGGCCTCGATCATGCTCGAATCCGGTCGGTTCAGCGGCAATCCGATGCGCAAGCATATCGCGATCGGCGAGCTTGATGAGGCGCATTTCGCGCGCTGGCAGTCGCTTTGGGACCAGACGCTTGACCGTATCGCGCCGAACGCAGCGGTCGCGGACCGGTTTGGCGAAGCGGCGCAACGCATTGGCGAGAGCTTGCTGACCGGCATCAAGATCGACCGGGGCGGTCTGGCCGCCATTTCCGCGAGGGCCGCGTCGTGACACCGGTCCCCTACGGCGCATCGCCGATCTTCGATGAGCAAAGCCTACCCGACGCGCTGCGCAACGATCATCGCACCAAAGCAGGCACCTGGGGCCTCCTGCGGATGCTGGAGGGCGAAGTGCGGCTCGTTTTCGTCGATCCGCCGAGCGAGCAGCTCGTGACGCCCGACAGGCCCGCGATCATCCCGCCGCAAGCAACCCATCATGTCGTTCCGCTCGGCCCCATGACGATGCAGGTCGAGTTCTACCGGGAACGCCCAGAGCTTGTCGAAGACGCGGACCGTGGATGACTTCGCCCTTGCTCGCACGGTGCATGTCATCGCGGTCCTGTTCTGGATAGGCGGCGTCGGTTTCGTCACCTGGGTGCTGATGCCGACGCTTAAGGCAACGGAACTGCCGCAGGATCGCTTGCGCCGTTTTCAGCAGATGGAGGCGCGCTTTGCCTGGCAGGCACGCGTGTGGGTTCTACTTGCCGGCGCAAGTGGCCTGTGGCTGGTGGCGCGCGCCGATCTGTGGAGCCGCTTCCTCGACGGCCGGTTCTGGTGGATGCACCTGATGGTCGCGCTCTGGACCGTGTTTGCGCTGATGTTGTTCGTCATCGAGCCGCTGCATCTCCATCGCCGCCTCGGCAATACACAGTCACCAGAGGCGGATTTCGCTCGAATGATCCGGCTGCATCAGTTATTACTTGCAGTCAGCATCATAACAATTTTGGGCGCGGTAGGCGGTAGTCACGGACTATTCTGAACAGAGGGGGTTTGGGGCATGAAGAGCTATCAAACGACATTCAGCATCAAAAGGCTGTGGATCATCCTGTCGGTCGGCATGGTGGTCATGTTCGGAATCCTACTGTTGCTCGGGCAGCAGATCTACCAGCAGGCGCCGCCCATTCCCGAAGCAGTGAAGTCCCAAAGCGGCGAGACATTGTTCACGCGCGCGGACATCGAGACCGGCCAGAATATCTGGCAGTCGATCGGCGGCATGGAGCAGGGCTCGATCTGGGGCCATGGCAGCTATCTGGCGCCCGACTGGAGCGCCGACTGGCTGCACCGCGAGGCGGAGGCACTGCTCGCCCTATCGGCCACTCCGCTCCCCGCGGGCGTGTCCCCCACGCAGGCGGAAGCGATGCGAAAGGCCGCGCTGCAAGAGGAAATGCGCAGGAACAGCTATGACCCCGCGTCCGGCGCTATCACGGTCAGCGACACCCGCGCGCGCGCAATTCGGCAGGTGCAGCAGCATTTCGTCAGCCTGTACGATGGCGGCGATCCTGCCTCGCTTAAGCTCCGCCGCGACTATGCCTTCCCGGTCTATGGCGAGCTGTCGGCCGCGGAAGCCCGGCAGCTTACCGCCTTCTATTTCTGGACGGCCTGGGGGGCGACCACCGATCGTCCGGGCCAGAACATCACTTATACCAGCAACTGGCCGCACGAACCCCTGGTGGGCAATAGCCCAACCACCGGCACTCTGTTGTGGAGCCTTGCTTCGGTCATCCTGCTGCTTGCAGCGGCAGGCGCACTCATCGCCTATTACGCCAAGCAGTTCGACGTCTGGCGCGGCGACATCCTGCCCGAGGGCGGCATGGCGACCTCTGATCTTCTGGGACAGGCCGTAATCACACCGTCGATGCGGGCTACCGCGAAATATTTCTGGGTCGTCTGCGCGTTGTTCGTGGGGCAGGTGCTGCTGGGCATTGTCACCGCTCATTATGCGGTCGAGGGACAAGGGCTCTATGGCCTGCCTTTTGCAGAATATCTTCCCTACACGATCACCCGCACATGGCACACGCAACTCGCGGTGCTGTGGATCGCCACGGCATGGCTGGCGACCGGGCTCTATGTCGCGCCGATGCTCGGGGGACGCGACCCCAAGTTCCAGCGGCTCGGCGTCAATTTCCTGTTCGTTAGCCTGCTGGTCATCGTCATCGGCTCCTTTGCCGGGCAATGGGCGGCCGTCCACCGCTTCTTCACCAGTCTGACGGCGAATTTCTGGTTCGGGCATCAGGGCTATGAATATGTCGATCTCGGCCGCTTCTGGCAGATCTACCTCCTGATTGGCCTGTTCCTCTGGGTGGCGCTGGTAGTGCGCGCGCTCTGGCCCGTGCTGCGACGGGAGGGCGGAAAGTCCCTCATCTATCTCGTGCTGGTGTCAGCGCTCGCCATCGGGCTGCTCTACGGCGCGGGGCTGATGTGGGGCCAGCATACGAACATCGCCATCATGGAATATTGGCGCTGGTGGGTGGTGCATTTGTGGGTCGAGGGCATTTTCGAAGTCTTCGCCACGGCCATCATCTCGCTGCTGTTCGTCCAGATGGGCATCCTGCGAACCTCCACCGCCACCGTGATGGTGTTGTTCGCAACGATCATCTTCCTGTTCGGCGGGGTGCTCGGGACCTTCCATCACCTGTATTTCAGCGGGACGCCGACGTCGGTGATCGCGGTCGGCGCGATGATTTCGGCGTTGGAAGTGGTGCCGCTGCTGGTGGTCGGCTTCGAAGCCTATACGCGGCACAAGGTCGAGCATGAAGCCGAGTGGGAACGGATTTACCACTGGCCGTTCATGTTTTTCGCCGCCGTCCTGTTCTGGAATCTGGTCGGCGCCGGCCTGTTCGGCTTCCTCATCAACCCACCGATCGCGCTCTATTACATGCAGGGGTTGAACACGACGGCGAACCATGGCCACGCCGCGCTGTTCGGCGTCTATGGCATGCTCGGCCTGGGGCTCACGCTCTATTGCATGCGTGGATTGACCGACGTCACGCGATGGAACCTGAAATGGATCAGGATCTCCTTCTGGTCGCTCAATATCGGCCTTGGAATGATGACCTTCCTGTCGCTGCTCCCGCAGGGCATCCTGCAAACTTATGCCAGCATCGAGCACGGCTATGCCTATGCGCGCTCAGCGGAGTTCATCCATAGCCCGATCATGCAGGCGCTGGTCTGGGCAAGGGTGCCCGGCGATGTCGTGTTCGCATTCGGCGTCTTCGCGTTCGCATGGTTCATGGTCCAGGCGTTCATGCACGGCAGGAAGCCGACTCCAGAAACGGTGGCCATTCCAAAGCCGGCGCTTTAGATTCGCCACTCCGCTTCCCGGCTGCACCCCGGTTTTCAACAGACGGCCGGCTAATTTCGGGCGTTGGTCGCTCTCGGCCAACGCCATTTGCCCGTGAAACGGCTTCAGGATCGCCGGACAGGCTTGCCCGCTCCGTGGGTTTTAGCACAGCCTGGGGGTATCCCCGCAGAGGGGGTAGCGGGAGACCCAGGGGCTTCCGCTCAGGGGGAGGCTTCCCCCCAGCTATTTCTTTTCCCAATCCGACCGGGACAGTATGGCGAAGCATGACCGCCACCCCGAAACCCAAGGGAAAGACTCCCAAGCGTCCTGATCCGATGGGCGACCTTGTTGCGAACGCGATCGACTTCCTGACGCTTGCGACCGAGGAGTTCGAGGGACGGCCGAAGCACTCGATCATCGCGTTTCATTCGGCCGTTGAACTGGTGCTCAAAGCTCGGCTGATGCACGAGCATTGGAGCCTGGTCGTTGGGAAAAACCCGGACCTGTCGAGCTTCCAGACCGGCGATTTCGTGTCGGTGACATTCGAGGAAGCCTGCCAGCGTCTCGCCAAGGTCGTCGGCAGCGCCTTGCCGGATCAGACGCGGCGCTGGTTCGATGAAATCCGCAAGCACCGCAACAAGCTGGTGCATTTCTTCCAGGACATCGACACGCCGGCTGTGCGCGAACAAATCGCGCGGGAGCAACTCAGTGCCTGGCATGGTCTGGTCGGCCTATTGCGGGTGCAATGGCGCGACGTCTTCGCGCGGTTCGACATCGACATTGACGCGCTCGATCGCCGCTTCGCCAAGCACAGACTGTACCTGCACACCCGGTTCGACAGCCTGTCCGACGAACTGAAGGCGTTGAAGGCGGCAGGCAAGACGATCGAAACCTGCCGATCATGTGGCTTCGACGCGGCCGAAACCCAAGAGCTGGTGGGCGAGCTGCGACAAGCCAAGTGCCATGTCTGCCGGATCGCGCCGCGCTGGCTGACGGTGGAATGTCCGAAATGCGAGAAGCCGATGCAGGTCGAAGGCGACGACGGCGCCACCTGCGAGGCATGTCAGACGGGATATGACCAAGACGAACTCAGCGACCTGATCGACGAAGATCCGGTCACGACGGACAATTATTTCGACCACGCGACACCGGCGCATTGCTCGTCATGTGATGGCTATCAGACGGTGGTTTCCTACCGGGACCATTATCTCTGCGTGTCGTGCCTGGAGCTGACCGACGGCCTTGGAGCCTGCGGCTGGTGCGGCGAAAGCAACAACGGCGACATGGAAGACAGCGAGTGGAAGGGCTGCAACTTCTGCGATGGCCGGAAAGGCTGGGACCGTGACTGAGGCGAGCAAGGATATATCGCTGCCGGCGCGCGCCGAACCGCTACTACTGCCCTGGCCGTCGCCGGGTATACCCGGCGGCTTCCTCCAGTTCGATACCGCCGATCAATGGCGGGCGTTCATCTCTGGTCTCGGCCTCAATCCGCTCATCCCACAGATCGTTCGCGCCAAATATGCGCGGGCGCAGAAGCTCTACCTATTGGGCTGGATCGACCTCGATCTTGTGAAAGCTGGCGAGCTGGTGGCGCTGACAGCCTTGGAGCTGGCGCTGAATGATCGCTACGGGGGCGAGGTGAAGCCGATCCCCAGGAAGCGGGTTGATCCCTCGACGCCGGGAGCGCTGATGGCGCCGCCGCCGCGACGTTCGTTCAATGCGCTGCTCAAGCATATGGTGGCGAAGGATGGGCTGACCGACGACCAACTTCCCATGATCGTCCGGTGCGGCGGCACGGCCATCGGCCAATTGACCGGCGCCACGAAGCCCACCCTCGCCGACCGTCGCAATGTCCTGGCGCATGGCGATCCGTTCGACGGCTTGCCCACGGGCGGGCTTCTGGAGCTTGTGCGCGACCTGATCGGATTCGCTTACCGCCGCTATCTGGCGGAGGCGGCTGGCCAACCTTGACAAAGTAATGCGATTTCCTTACATTTTGCAGGCAGAGGAGATGAACCATGCCCGCGTTGCTCGAAGAAATCAGCACCATCACCGCCAAGGGCCAGACGACGATTCCCAAGTCCGTCCGCCAGGCGCTCGGCGTCGATTATGGCGGTAAGATCGCCTTTCGCGTCGATGAGCATGGCGTGTCGGTGCATCGCGCCGATGCCGAGCATGACGATCCGGCGATCGACAGCTTTCTGACGTTTCTGGCCGAGGACATCAAACGCCGGCCCGAGGCGCTGACCGCGCTCTCCCCCGCGCTCGCCGAACGCATCGCGGCGCTGACCGAGGGCGTCAAGGTTGATCTCGATGCGCCGATCGACGGCGATGTCGATCTTTGATGATGGTCGTCAACGGGTGGCAGCTCATTGCCCACCCTCTGTTTCTCGATCAATTCGAGAAGCTGGGGGCGGTCGTCACGCGCCTGCGGGAGAAAGACCCGCGCGGCTGGCGCAAATCGGCCAATGCGAAGCTGCTGGCGGCGCTGCGCCAGCTCGTATTCGAGACCATCCCGCAAGATCCCACGCGCCCGGAATATCGGCAGGGCGGCACGCTGGGAGACGACCGCAAGCACTGGTTCCGGGCAAAGTTCGGCGGCGGCCGGTTCCGGCTGTTCTTCCGCTACAGCACCAGCGCGAAGGTTATCGTCTTCGCTTGGGTGAACGACGAGAACACGCTGCGCACCTATGGATCGAAATCGGACGCCTATGCGGTGTTCCGCAAGATGCTCGACAAGGGCAATCCGCCCGACGATTGGGCGGCGTTGCTGGCGGCCGCGAGCGAGTCGGAAGCACGGGAGCGTTTGGGGATGGCTTCGCCCGACCCGCCGTGAGCCCCTATCTGCACTACGCCGTGTTTCGCCATTTGCGCCGTGCCCGGCCGCGCGGCAGCGTCGGGGCATGGTACTGCCTCGCAAACGTCGTCCCCGCCGCGCACCCCGCGGTTGGTCGGAAGGTCTCGAAGACCTGCACGATTATATGCGCGCGCCGCCGCAGCGAGCCGCGCCCTGCGCGCGCGTCGTCAAGGATAGCGGGCCGATCGTCGTCACGGACGACTGGCCCGAGCGGGTTCCGATTGGCGACGCCGAGCTGCGCGCGATCGAAGGCCATTTGCGCAAGGAACTGGACGACCTGTTCGGACCCTTGCCGTGAAATAAGGAGGATTATGCCATGACCGATGCCGCCGCCCTGCGCGTCGAGGATACCCCGCCGGTCATGGCGACGGCCCGCGCCGCGCTCTATCTGCGTGTCTCGACCGGCCGCCAGGCCGAGAGCGACCTGTCCATCCCCGATCAGCGCCGCCAGATCGAAGGCTATTGCCTGTCGCGCGGCTGGGAGGTCGCGGCCGAGTTCGTCGAGCCGGGCAACACCGCGACGGACGATCGTCGCCCCGCCTTCCAGGCGATGATCGACGCGGCGATGCAGAAGCCGTCGCCGTTCAACGTGATCCTCGTCCACAGCTTCTCGCGCTTCTTCCGCGATCAGTTCCAGTTCGAGTTCTACGTCCGCAAGCTGGCGAAGAACGGCGTTCGGCTGATCTCGATCACGCAGGATTTGGGCGACGATCCGATGAGTGTGATGATGCGCCAGATCATGACGCTGTTCGACGAGTATCAGTCGAAGGAGAATGGCAAGCATACGCTGCGCGCCATGAACGAGAATGCGCGTCAGGGCTTCTGGAACGGCGCGCGGGCGCCGATCGGTTATCGGATCGTCGAGGCCGGGCAACGCGGCGCGAAGCTTAAGAAGAAGCTGGAGATCGACCCGATCCAGGCCGAAACGGTGCGGCGAATCTACCGCATGGCCCTGAATGGCGTCGATGATCGGGGGCCGATGGGGCTCAAGGCCATCGCAACCTGGCTCAACGAGAACAACATCCGCACCCGCGACGGCGGGCGATGGGGTCTCGGCGCGGTGCATCAGGTGCTGACCCGCACGACCTATATCGGCCAGCACCGCTTTAACACGCGCGATCACAAGACCAGGACGTCGAAGCCCGAAAGCGAGCACGCCGTCATGGAGGTGCCGGCGATCCTCACCGAGGCGGAGTTCGAGGCTGTCCAGCGGTCGCTCAAGGCGCGCAGCCCCAAGATGATGCCGCCGATGGCGGTGGGCGGCCCGACGCTGCTGACGGGCATCTGCTTCTGTGCCTGCTGCGGTGGGGCGATGACCCTGCGCACAGGCACAAGCCGCGTCGGCCGTGAATATCGCTATTACACTTGTTCGACCAAGGCCCGGCAGGGTGCCAAGGGCTGCCCCGGCATCACCGTGCCGATGGATCGGCTGAATGAAGCCGTGATCGGCCATCTCGAATGGCGGCTACTCGATCCGAAGCGGCTTGAAGACTTGATGGATCAAATTCTCGAACGTCGGGATCAATGGGCCAGCGAACGCCGGCTTCATGCCGCCGAGCTTGAGCGCCGGGCGACCGAGGCGGACGCCAAGCTCAGCCGACTCTATGAGGCGATCGAGAATGGTGTGATCGATGTAAGCGACCCTTCGCTCAAGAATCGGATCGCCGAGCTGACTGCCACGCGCGACCAGGCCAGGGGCGATTCCGAGCGGGCCGTAGCGCATGTCGAGAAGATTGGCCCTGCGATCACGGCCGAGAGCCTGCGGGCCTTCGCGCTGGCGGCGCGCAGGAAGTTGCGCAACGACGACGGCTCATTCGCGCGCGATCATGTGCGGGCTGTCGCCCAGCGGGTCGAGGTGGTGAGCAAGACGGAGGTTCGCATCCGCGGCTTACGGAGCGAGCTGCTCCGCACCCTCACCGCCGCCTCTGGCGTAGAGGCGGCGGTGCTAGGCGTTCGTAGCTTTGAACCGAAATGGCGCGCCCTGCAGGAGTCGAACCTGCGGCCTCAAGATTAGAAGTCTCGTGCTCTATCCAGCTGAGCTAAGGGCGCGCGCCTTGGTGTGGGCGCAATAGCGGGCTTTGCAGGTGGGTGCAAACCGCGATATGGCTTGGGCGATGCAAAGCCCATCTGCCGAACCCGCCGCCGTCAGCCACAGCCTGCAACCGGGCATCGGCTTCGATCCCGCCACGCACCGCTTCCGCTATTACGATTTCGTCATGGCAGCTTTCGTCACGGTGCTGCTGCTGTCGAACGTCATCGGCGCGGCCAAGCCGACCTTCATCACCATCGCCGGACAGCAATGGGTCTATGGCGCGGGCATCCTGTTCTTTCCGCTGGGCTATGTCATCGGCGACGTGCTCACCGAAATCTATGGCTATGCCCGCGCGCGCCGCGTGATCTGGGCAGGGTTCGGCGCGCTGCTGTTCATGGCGTTCATGAGCTGGGTGGTGGTGAGCCTGCCCCCGGCGGAAGGCTGGGACGGTCAGGCGGCTTATGAATCGGTCTTCGGCCAGGTTCCCAGGATCGTCTTCGCCTCGATCGTCGCCTTCTGGGCGGGCGAGTTCGTCAATTCCTTCGTCATGGCCAAGATGAAGATCTGGACGCAGGGCAAGGCGTTGTGGACCCGGACGATCGGATCGACCGTGGTGGGCCAGGGAGTGGACAG
>Ga0114901_1001779_pt1 | contig 12091 bp, 8 predicted proteins | sample MalvireepMed_s16_FD_89686 | JGI IMG/M metagenome (GOLD analysis project Ga0114901, IMG submission 89686) | Marine viral communities from the Global Malaspina Expedition - Malaspina viral metaG DeepMed_s16 | ecosystem: Environmental > Aquatic > Marine > Oceanic | place: Mediterranean Sea... | reverse complement strand
ATATTAGAGTCATGATAGTCTAAATCACTAGCATTCTGCATTGAAACATATATAGTTTGACAAAAATCCTTTAATGACGGAGATGTCTCGAGTGACTGCTCGTTTATGGTTACGAGTTGCTCTAAAAAGTCATCAATATCATCGATAGCATCAAACCACTTATCTGCAAGATTTGAATTAGACATTTGATTATCCTAATATTTTGAAAATTAAAGTGGAAAAACCCAAGAAATATGAGTTACCATTTTTTCTTTAGCTTCAGGGTAAACTACTATTTGTTGTCTAGTAGGTAAAGATGTACATTCTTTATCAATAAACCGAATTGATCGAGTTGAAGGTGGGATGTCATAAGCTTTAACTACTTTATAGTCAATTTCTCTTAATTGTCGTAGTACCCAAAAAAGAGAGGAAACAGTAACGCCTTTTTTACGCATACCCGTTATTAGCTTTCTTCTTGATTTTTGTTTTTTGCTTGGACCAGGCGCGTTTAAAAACTTATCAAGAAAAACATTATAATTACTTTCATATTTTAAAAACTCTAATTGATGGCCAACATTGCCAACTAAGTCGAAGAATAGGTTTATAGGGACTGTTACTATAAATTCATTAATAGCATATTCAGAGTTATAGTGTTTTACTCCCCACTCGCGAGCGTAATGATCACTATCTGTCCAAAAGTAGTAACCTTGACCAAGCCATTGAGGAGTTGTAGATAGGCTTTTAAAGGGTACTTTTTGTTGCAGGACATTTCTATCTTCACCGTTAAAAGCACATGTATGATAACAGGACAAAGAAATATCCACTACTGCCCCTCGTAAATGAAAAGTAATATATTGTCTGTCATGATATCAAAAGATAGTCAAAATAGGAAAACATTATATATGTATTTCGTTACCAGTTTCTTCTTAATATCAAATGAAGTCAGCTAACTTAGTAATAATAAAGTATATTTGTCTTAGTCTCTTTAACAATTGATATTCCAACCTCGGAGGAACGGTTTAGCCCCGATTAGAGCGGAGATACTTGGTGCAGTAAGGCATTACGGGTGCTTGGGTATATATGGTATCGTAACGCAGGAACGACGCTACCCATTAGCGCCCGTTGTCTTACTAACCAAGATAGTAGCGAAAAGCGGGATCAGCTACAACAACCAAACCCCACCCAACAAAAAAGGCCACTCCCTAAAGAGTAGCCTTTTATCACTCATTCAACAATTTATATTAGCTTACGTCTTTAAGCCTATAAACATTCTAAAACAATCATACTGAACTAGAAATATGTTTATTCAATCAATTATACTTAAGGATTAATAGAGACATAAAGGACTGTCATGACCATCACCACCATCCAGCTATTTACTTTCATCATTGCTGTATTCATATTTATCATGACGCCGGGTCCTGGTGTATTTGCTACGATTGCCAAAGCCATGACACAAGGCTCTTGGGCGGCGCTGCCTTTAATCATTGGACTTGCCGCAGGCGATACTATTTATATGGTTTTCTCAGCTTATGGACTGAGCGCATTGGCGAGCAATTTCAATACCTTGTTTACTATCGTTAAGTTTGTCGGTGCCGTTTATTTATTTTACTTGGCGTACAAGATGTGGACGACGATACCAAGTGAAATTATCACTGGAAATATAGCGTTAAAGAGTAAGAACGAGGGATTAAAAAGTGTAACGTCAGGCTTTTTGATATCCATTAGCAATCCAAAAGTTATTTTATTCTACATCAGCTTGTTACCTAGCTTTTTTCCAGTAACCAGTCTGACAGGGGTAGATATTACGATTCTATGTCTGGTGATTTTCGGCTGCGCCATTGTTGCCATGATGATGTATGCATTCATGGCAAGTTATGCGCAAAAACGTCTAAAAAGCCCTAAAGCGCGTCAGAAATTTAACCGAGTAGGGTCTTCATTTATGGGATTGGCTGGTACATGGTTGATCGCGAAGGGTTAGATTTATAATACAAATCTGAAGGAAGCATTGGACGCTTAACAGATACCTTTGACGGTTCATAAAAAGAAAAAGACCACTCCCGAAAGAGTAGCCTTTTATCAATCATTCACCAAGTTGTCTTAGCTGACGTCTTTGAGTCCTTCCTCAAGCATTGGCTTTAAGAATTCACCCGTATACGAGCCTTTCACCTCCGCCACTTCCTCAGGCGTGCCTTCAGCGATGATTAGTCCGCCACCTTTACCGCCTTCAGGGCCAAGATCAATCACCCAATCCGCAGTTTTAATGACATCGAGGTTATGCTCGATGACCACGATGGTATTACCTTTGTCACGTAGCGCATGCAGGATATTGAGCAGCTTATCAATATCATGGAAATGCAAACCTGTGGTTGGCTCATCCAAGATATATAGCGTCTGTCCCGTGTCGCGCTTAGCCAGCTCGCGTGCCAGTTTCACCCGCTGCGCTTCACCGCCAGATAGTGTCGGTGCAGACTGACCCAAGCGAATGTAGCTCAGTCCCACATCCATCAACGCTTGCAGGCGACGATAGATCGCTGGAATCGCCGAGAAGAACTCAGTGGCGTCCTCTACCGTCATCTCGAGCACGTCAGCGATGGTTTTGCCTTTATAGTGAATCTCTAAGGTCTCGCGGTTATAACGCTTGCCTTCACAGGTGTCACACGGCACATACATATCCGGTAAAAAATGCATCTCAACTTTGATGAGACCGTCGCCTTGGCACATCTCACAGCGTCCGCCTTTGACGTTGAAGCTAAAGCGCCCAGCTTTATAACCACGTGCGCGGGCTTCAGGGGTTTGCGCGAACATCTCACGCACGGGAGTGAAGACGCCAGTATAAGTCGCAGGATTGGAGCGCGGGGTACGACCAATTGGGCTTTGATCGATATCGACCATTTTGTCCAAATGCTCAAGACCGCTAATGCTGTCATGCTTATCCGCGATTAGCGTTGAGGCATTGTTTAATTGTGTGGCGGCGATAGGCATAAGCGTACGGTTAATCAGCGTTGATTTACCCGAACCCGATACGCCCGTGACACAAGTCATCACCCCAACGGGCAGACTTAGATCAACGTCTTTTAGGTTGTTGCCTGAGGCGCCTTTGAGCTCAATGGTCATCGGTACCTTTTTTGTTTTGGCTTTAGCTTTACCTTTAACCTCGACCTCTACGGTTTTGGCTTTATGCCGCACTTTTGGTATCTCAATGCGTTTTTCGCCCGACATATATTGTCCGGTGAGCGAGTCTGGCGTTGCCATCACTTCATCGACCGTGCCCTCGGCGATGATATGACCACCGTGTACGCCAGCCCCAATACCGATATCGATGACGTGATCCGCTTGACGAATCGCATCTTCATCGTGCTCAACGACCAGTACGGTATTACCTAAATCACGCAGGCGTGTTAAAGTTTTAAGCAAGCGGTCGTTATCACGCTGATGCAAGCCAATGGACGGCTCATCAAGGACATACATCACGCCCATCAGACCTGCACCAATTTGACTGGCCAAACGAATACGCTGCGCTTCACCGCCGGATAGGGTTTCGGCAGAGCGCGCTAGGGTTAGATAATCGAGGCCAACGCTGACCAAGAAGTTTAAGCGCTCGTTAATCTCTTTAAAGATCTTCTCTGCCACTTCACCTTTATGACCGTCAATCTTTAGAGTCTTATAGTAGTCCGCCGCGTCGCCAATGGAGAGCTTGACGATGTCAGCGATGGTTTGTTCATCGACACGCACGTTACGCGAGATTTCATTGAGGCGCGCGCCATCGCAAACGTTACAGGTGGTGTCAGCCAGATACTTTGCCAGCTCGTCACGCACTAAGTTGCTTTGCGTTTTGGCATAACGGCGCTCAAGATAGGGTAGTACGCCTTCAAAAGGAACGGTTTTATTGGTTTTACGTCCGCGCTCATCGGTAAAGTTAAAGGTGAGCTTCTCTTTACCTGAGCCGTGCATGATCAGCTCTTGCTGCTTTTTGGGCAGCTCCGTCCACGGCGTATCCATATCGATATTAAAATGGTTACAAACGGTGGTTAGCAGCCCAAAATAGTACGAGTGGCGCTTATCCCAACCGTTAATCGCGCCTTGATTGAGCGTCTTATCAACATGAGTAATGAGCTTTTCAGCAGCGAAATACTGACGCTTACCGAGTCCATCACAAGTTGGGCAAGCACCGTAGGGGTTGTTAAAACTAAACATGCGCGGCTCAAGCTCAGGTACAGCGCGATCACAAATCGGACAGCTGTGCTTGGCAGACATCACTTGATTATCAGAGCCGCCCTCAGTAGGATTACCATCCATAAAGTGCAGCGTCACTAGACCTTGTCCCAAACGTAGCGCGGTCTCCAAGCTCTCAGCGACGCGGTTACCTAAGTCATCACGTACTTTAAAGCGGTCAACCACCACTTCGATGGTGTGCTTTTTCTTCTTATCGAGCGTCGGTAGCTCGTCAGTATCATAGACATGACCATCGACGCGTACGCGTACAAAGCCTTGTCCGATCAATTGCTCAAGCAGCACTGTATGCTCGCCTTTACGCTCACGCACTACTGGCGCAAGGATCATAAGCTTGGTCTCATCGGGGAGTGCCATAACCTGATCGACCATCTCGGTCACCGACTGCGCCACCATAGGTTCGCCATGCTCTGGGCAATAAGGCGTGCCGATACGCGCGTATAATAGACGCAGGTAATCATAAATCTCAGTGATCGTACCGACCGTTGAGCGCGGGTTATGGTTGGTCGATTTTTGCTCAATAGCAATTGCCGGTGACAAGCCTTCGATGCTATCGACTTCAGGCTTTTCCATCTGCGATAAGAACTGGCGCGCATAAGCGGACAGACTCTCGACGTATCGGCGTTGTCCTTCGGCATATAGCGTATCAAAAGCCAAGGACGATTTACCAGAACCGGATAAACCAGTAATCACCACGAATTTATCGCGTGGGATATCAAGATCAATGTTTTTGAGATTATGAGTACGTGCGCCGCGTATTGCGATATGGTCATGGGCCATCGGTAAGGGGTTTCCTATTTTCTAAAGTGGGTCAGCAGTTCATAAAACCAACCAACAATTGTAAATTTAAAAAGTAAATAATGTTAAGTCATAATAAAATAGATAAATAAAAGGAAAAAGCAGTCAAAGGCTTAACTATTTTTTAAACCCTATTCGCTTTCGTTAATTAACAAAAGTCTATCTTTGTCAGTTAGGGGTAAATAGCCAACCGGTATTTATATTTTTACGATAGCTATTGAGTAAGTTTGAAACGGCTGCATTTCTTAGTAAACGAATAATTATCAGCAAGCCATATTCGTAGCAGAACAATAAGTAAAAGAACAATGCTATCAACGCTTTACTTTATAGTCACGATTAGGCGATTATTCAAGTCAGGGACACGTATTAAAGAAGGTTGGTAACAAAACTATAGAGATCATGAAGGTAGAGCTAGCGAGTAGCGCCTAGTAATAAAAGTCTCGGCAAGAAAATGGTGAATGTCTTATACTAGGGAGCTTGATTTGAGGCTGAAGTTAGCAGATGTTATAAGATGAACCAGTGAGGCAAGTATGAATAGCGTAGAGAAACGGGCAATCTTAGGGGTAGGCGGTATTTTTGCTCTGCGCATGGTTGGTCTGTTTATGATCGTGCCAGTGTTTTCGGTCTACGGTGATAATTACGCGTATGCTACGCCGTTTTTGATCGGCCTGGCCGTTGGTATCTACGGACTGGGTCAGGCGATATTTCAAATACCGATGAGCCTTGCCGCCGATAAGTTTCCGCGTAAGCCGATTATCATGCTTGGTCTGATACTGTTTGCGGCGGGCGGTATTATTGCCGCCAATGCCACTGATATTTATCAGGTGATCATCGGGCGCGCGCTGGCAGGGAGCGGTGCGGTTTCTGCGGTGCTCATGGCATTGCTTGCCGACGTCACCCGCGAGGAGATGCGCACCAAGGCAATGGCGACAATGGGCTTGACTATTGCTACCTCCATCATGCTCGCCTTTGCCTTTGGGCCGTTATTAGTAGGCTCGCTTGGTATCTCTGGTCTATTTTGGCTGACGGCAGGATTTGCTATTTTAGCGATGCTGCTACTTTTTGTCGTACCCACGACAATGCGCGTGCTCAAGCACAATCTGGATAACAAATCGATCGGTGAGCAGCTCGCTACTGTGCTCAAAATCGGCGACTTAAACCGTTTGCACTTTGGAATTTTTGCGCTGCATTTGACTATGACAGCGATATTTGTGATCTTGCCGCATCAGCTCACAGAGGTGATGGGTCTATCGGTACGTCAGCAAGGCTTAGTCTACTTGCCGCTATTGTTTGTCGGCTTTGCCGTCGCCATTCCCTTTATTATTATCGCTGAAAAGAAGCATAAAATGCGCCAAGTCTTTCTAGCTGCTATCGCCTTAATGACTGCAGCCTTGGCATTACTGGCCTTAGGTAGCCAAGTCGGTGTCGGTATTATTGTAGGTTTATTGCTCTATTTTATGGGTTTTAACTTACTTGAGGCCACTATTCCATCTTGGATATCCAAGCGCGCCCCAGTCGCGAATAAAGCCACGGCGATGGGGCTTAATTCATCGAGCCAGTTCTTTGGGGCTTTTGTTGGCGGAGCGATGGGCGGTTTGCTATTGACCCAATCTGACCTACTCGCTTGGGGCATTCTAGCTGCTATTATGGGAGCCGCGTTATTGATCATTCTGCCAATCTCGCAGCCGCCGTATCTATCGAGTACGACAGTAACGATACCCAAAGACGTCGATATTCAGAGCTGGTCGCAGCAGATAACCGCGATTACTGGTGTTGATGAACTGGTCGTTATGGCAAAGGAGCAAGTCGCTTATCTCAAACTGGATAAAACCCAGCTAACGGATGAAGCGAAGCAAGAGCTTGCCAAGTTAGCCCAAAGCCCTTTGAATATTTAATTGCGCCATTCAAACCTAATATTACCGAGCAGTGGTATTGTGCGGCAAAAGGGTAGAGCTTGGCATTTTAATACTGAATACACATCACAGATAATAATAATCTATAGGGCCAACTAACGTACAAATGTATCATATTAAGCGACATAGAATGTCGTCTATAAATAAGAGTAGCTAGATATTTATGCAAAAAACGTATAAAGTAAACCTATAATATTAATTGAAAAGTAGGGTTGATAATTATTGACCTTATAAAAATAGATTAAAGTAAGCAACATAGGCTTTTATATAAAAAGCTTAGCGCTTATTAACAAAATCATCTATAAAAAAGGAAGACATTATGCGCGGAGTTAATAAAGTCATCATCATCGGTAATCTTGGTGCGGATCCTGAATCGCGCCAATTCAATAATGGCGGTAGTGTTACTAATATCTCAGTCGCTACCTCTGAGCAGTGGACCGACAAACAAAGCGGTGAAAAAAGAGAAGCGACCGAATGGCACCGTGTCTCACTTTTCAATCGTTTGGGCGAAATTGCCGCTCAGTACTTACGTAAAGGCAGCAAAGTCTATATCGAAGGTAGCTTGCGCACTCGTAAATACCAAGCTCCTGACGGTAGTGACCGCTATGCTACCGAAATCCGTGCCGAGCAGATGCAAATGCTAGATGGCGCAAGCGGCGGTCAAGGCGGTCAGCAAGGCGGCTATAATAGTCAAGGCGGTGGTCAAGGATTTGGCGGTCAGCAAGGCCAAGCTGGTGGCATGGCAGCAGTCGCACAAGGTGGTCAGCAGGGCGGCTATGGCAGTCAAGGTACACCGGCTCAGAATAACAATCAATTCAACCAACCAGCACAGACACCGCAGTCTAAGTCTAACGCTATGCCAGACGGCCCAGTCGATGATGATATTCCGTTCTGAGGAATACAATAACAATATGTTGTATAGTGAGCTCAGTATAAAAACGATACAGTGGGACTGGGATAAATTTTACGCAGCCTCTGTCGGCGCAAGCACAGCACGCAAGGAAAATTTATACCAGTTCCACGTTGATATATAATTTATCTGTTTTATTTAGAACCGACTATATTTATAATTCTGTAGCTCATTGATAATAATATCATTGAGCTATTTTTATATCTAAAAGTATTGTATTTATCTTCAATAACCAATAAAAAACAACTTATGTTGTTTTTCTAAAAAGTAACGCTATCGATAATGAATTATAAATAGCGTATTATCGTTAATAGAGTTTGATATAATAGTGAGAGTTAATGCAGTCTGTATTTAGATTGAATTAATTGTTTTATATCTATAATCGAATAATTGCATCGCTCATTAGAGAATAAACGATTAAAGACGATGACGACTCATGGATTATAGATTTTAGACTATTGAGTCTATTTCCTATAATGAACACCTTTATACCGAGGCTATTATGAAAAATAACAACCCTATTGATTTAGAAAACTTAGACGTCGAGCAACTGCGCGCAATCACTGAAAACGCCCAGCAGCTGATTGATCAAAAACAGCATCAACGTCTATATGATGCTTATATGCAATTTGAGCAAATCGCTGAAGAGGCCGATAGCAGCATTGATGAGATTTTAAAAGCCGGCGAGAAGCTTGAGAAGAAGCGCAGCATCAAGTATCGCAACACCGATAACAGCGAAGAGACGTGGACAGGCCGTGGTCGCAAGCCAACTTGGCTTGTGGAAGCCTTAGCAGCTGGCCATGAACTAAACGAGTTTGCTATTTAATAAAGCTATAGTCGAACCACTATTAAAGTGTTACAGCGTTAGACTCGTTTAGCCTACTACTGTAGTACTTGCACTCGTCTGCCTTGTACCACTTTTAATATTGATTGACTATATCAAATCAGTACGATACTCGGCGCTAAGCTTGAGTAAGAAACCAGTATTTTTATTTAAGAATACTGGTTTTTTTATGTCACCTAGAGCGCATTATTTGCTATGATAATGAGCTTTTAACCCTTTTAAAAGAGTCTTTTATTCGTGCCAAAACTGTCTGCATCGTCCCATAAACGTCCGCGTAAGCTGTGGTGGCTGGTGGGTTTGGTGGTGTTTGCGCTATTTGCAGTACTGCAAATGCCAGCGGCATGGATCGTCGAAAAATATGCGCCTGAGTCGCCGTATGTGCAGCACGTATCGGGCAATGTCTGGCAAGGCGCGCTTATCTGGCAATTACCACAAACGGGTACGGCGCTGACTGGCTCGGCCAATTGGACTTGGCAGCCGTGGCAGTTATTTTTGGGTAAGCTTGGCGCTGACATTGAGGTTACGACCGGCCAAACGCGCTTAGATGGACAAGTCAAGATAGGGCGCAGCGCATGGCAAGTGGATGATATGAGTGGCAAAATTGCTGCTGAAACTTTGGTCAGTGTCGTCGATTGGCAGCTACCCAACACACCGATTCAGCTCAATAATGTCTCTATACAGCGGCAGTCAGCGGCGGGTGATAAGAGCGCCGGTTTCCATAAAGCGGATGGTCAGCTCACTTGGATAGGCGGTGAGGTCGGCTATCCTAATGCCGGCAAGATACTCTATATTACGATGCCGCCCATGCGCGCGCAGCTCAGTAGCGAACAAAAAAACGATAACCATCTACTACATGTCAATTTATTAAATAATCAAGACAAACGCTTAGGCGACTTGTATCTAGATGGTGATAACATGTTGGATGTCAGTTTGACCCAGCGCTTACTTGAGAATATGCCAGAATATCAAGGTCAAGCGCCGCAAGATACTCCAGTCATTAGTGTGCGTCAGCCGTTATTAACCGGCTTAGGGGCAAATTGATCATGAGTATGAGCGCACGACTAAAGCCGATAATGGATACGCTCAATCGCTTCTCAGCTTGGCTGTTATTATTAGCGATTATTTGGTTGTGTTGGGTGGCAGCGCGATTATTGTGGCTGATATTAGCGCCGCCACTTGCCCCAGCTTTACCGCTGCAAGCGCTTCAAAACAACGCAAATAGCGCCGTTGACAACAGCAATTTGTTTGCCATTTTTGCAGACCCTAAGCCTGCCGCGGCAGCTGTTCAGCCGCCGCCGAATGTAGAGCTAAAAGGAGTGCTGCTCGCCATACCTGATAGCTTGTCGTCAGCGCTACTAGACGTTAATGGTGACGTCAAAAACTACCGTATCGGTGATGACTTAGCAGACAGCGGTTTTACGCTTATCAGTGTCGATTGGAATGCAGTGATTATTGCTGACGCCGCCGATCAGCAAATCGTTATCGAGTTGCCAGAGGCGCTACCACTCGATCAGCGCGGTTTAGATGACAGCGCTATTGGCAATCAGCGCCTGCCTAATACGGGTAATGCAAGCAATACGCTACCTTTGCCAACCCAAAGCCCGCCGATAGTTACTGATGATCCGCCAGCAGAAGAGAGTCAACCTGCTGACACAAGCTCTGCTATCGAGGAAGCGGTAAGCGCGCTAAAAGAAAACCCAGCCAGTTATCTAAGCCGTATGGGCGTCATGGCGTCAGGCGAGGGCTATCAGGTCACTGCAGCTATGCCATCAGGATTGCGCAATCGCTTAGGGCTTGAGGCTGGAGACAAGGTACTGACTGTCAATGGGCAAACGGTTGGTAGCAGTCCAGCGCAAGATGCGACGGTTCTGCAACAAGTGCAGCAATCGGGCGCAGCGCAGATTGAGGTGCAGCGAGGCGAGCAAGTGATTACGATTCGCCAGCAGTTTTAGGGTAGCGCGAACATTTTTATCATAATTTAGTTTTATCAGTTTATCGTACACAAGTTTTACCGCGTTAATTTATAACTGTCAGCCAGCAGTATGTTAGCCTGTAGCATCTTGTACCTCACAGTGACATCACAATGGGTAATCATGACCATGGTAAGTTTGGATAAGTTTTCAACGACAGCTTTACGTCTTTCTATACAGCGGTTACTACGTATATGCCGGCCTTTATACTTAGCGCTGCCATTATGGGCAGCCTCTTGTGGTCTGGCGAGCGCTGAGAGCTGGAAAGTTAATTTGCAAGATGCTGATATAAAAGCTTTTATCAACGAAGTGGCCACTATTACCGACCAAAACTTTGTTCTTGATCCACGTATCAACGGTAATGTCACTGTCATATCCAACCGTGCGTTGTCCCGTGATGAGATCTATCAGTTGTTTTTGAGCGTCATGCAAGTCAATGGTATAGCGGCGATAGATTCAGGTACTACCGTCAAACTAGTTCCAGATAATGTCGCTAAGCAATCGGGGGTGGCGGTCGATTTGCGCGGTGATAGTATGGGCGAGTCATTGGCTACTCGAGTGATTTATTTGACCAACACGCAAGCGGCTGAGATCTTAGGCGTTATTCGGCCCTTGATGCCGCAGTCGGCCCACGCTGCTGCCGTACCGGGCGTCAATGCGCTGGTGTTATCTGATCGCGCCGATAGCCTCAACCAGCTCACTGCGCTGATTCGCGACTTAGATAGCAATATCAATGATAGTCTGCAAGTGATACCGCTACGCCATGTCGACGCTGAGCGTATGATGGATCTGATTAGCGCTTTGGTGAGTACCGGCGGCGGTCAGGCAGCAGGCGGCGATCAGCTCAAGGTCATTGCAGATAGCGCAAGCGATAGGCTACTAGTCAAGGGCAGTCCGGAGATGATTGCTAAAGTACAAGATATGGTCAATCAGCTTGATACCACGCCATCACGCCGGCTCAGCGGTTTACGCGTATTTCGCTTAAAGTATGCTAGCGCCGCTCATATTGCCGATATGCTACGCGGTTTGTTGGCCAATCAGTCTCTTAATAGCTCAGGGGCAACCTCCACTCTAGAGTCCGCCTCCCTGACTGGGGCTAGTAGTACAGGCGCTACGATCAACGGGGCTGCCAATGAGCTACTCAATAACGCGACTAATAATGCAAACAGCCCTGCTGCGACTAGTGCTACAACAGGCGGCGCAACCAATAGCACCACAGGTCGGCCCTTTAGTATTATTGCTGATGAGACGCAAAATGCCATTATTGTCAATGCTGCACCTGAGCTGATGTTTGAGATTGAAGAGGCGGTGAACCAGCTCGATAATCGCCGCGCCCAAGTGCTCATTCAAGCGGCTATCGTGGAGGTATCCGGCGACGATGCAACGCAATTAGGCGTACAGTGGGCGCTTGGTAATGCCAATAGCGGCTTGGGGGTCGTCAACT
>Ga0114901_1001776_pt1 | contig 12097 bp, 9 predicted proteins | sample MalvireepMed_s16_FD_89686 | JGI IMG/M metagenome (GOLD analysis project Ga0114901, IMG submission 89686) | Marine viral communities from the Global Malaspina Expedition - Malaspina viral metaG DeepMed_s16 | ecosystem: Environmental > Aquatic > Marine > Oceanic | place: Mediterranean Sea... | reverse complement strand
CCCCATCAATGAGAATCTAGTCGTACTACCTTAATGAGACGGACTGGTCGACCCCGATTTTGGAGGACGAAAGCCAAATTCTATTGATTGGCGATCGGGCCAAATTTTGTGTCCGTTGAGCGATCCTCTTTCGGACGGGGCAGATCACCATGACCGATGATCGTAAGTCGGAATCGGGAAGTGCCGAAGTCGCGCCACGGATGGCTGTGCTCCGTCGGCACCTCCATGATGCGGTGCCGCTGGACCAAGCCGCGACCGACGCCGGCATCTCGCTCCGCACCGCTCGCCGCTGGCTCGCCCGCTACCGCGCCGATGGTCCGGCGGGGCTGGCGCGTCCTACCCGACCCGAAGCCGGCAAGCGTACCTTCCCGAAAGAACTAGTCGAACTGATCGAGGGCATGGCGCTGCTCAAACCGCCGCCATCGATCGTGACCATCCATCGCCGTCTCGCCGCCATCGTCGGCGAACGGCAATGGCGAATGCCGTCCTATGGCAGCGTGCGCGATATCGTGCGGCGGATCGATCCGGCGATGCTGACCTTGGCACATGAAGGTGCTGCCGCCTTCCGCGACAAGTTCGAGTTGGTGCATCGGCACCGCGCCGAACACCCCAATGCGATCTGGCAAGCCGATCACACCCAGCTCGATATCCTGATCCTCGATGCCGGCGGTCGCCCGGTGCGGCCGTGGCTGACGACGGTGCTGGACGATCACTCGCGCGTGATAGCAGGCTACATGGTTTTCCTCGGCGCGCCCTCCGCGCTCAACACGTCGCTCGCGCTGCGACAGGCGATTTGGCGCAAGGCCGATCCGACCTGGCCGGTATGCGGCATTCCCGACGTCCTGTACGTCGATCACGGATCGGACTTCACCAGCCTTCATCTCGAACAGGCTGCGGCCGATCTGCGTATCCGCCTGATCTACTCTGCCGTCGCGCGTCCACAGGGGCGCGGCAAGATCGAGCGGCTGTTCCGCACCATCAACACCGAACTGTTGGCGGAACTGCCGGGCAATCTTCGTAACGGCAAACCGGTATCGCCCCCGCGCCTGACGCTTCCCGAACTGGACGCTGCGATCGGCACATACATCGTGGCGACCTATAACGTCCGCCCGCACAGGGCGATCGGCGTACCGCCCGTCGATGCGTGGCGCGGCGATGGCTGGCTGTCCCGGATGCCGGAAACGCTGGAGGAACTGGACGCGCTGCTGGTCATGGTCGCCAAGCCGCGCATCGTCCACCGCGACGGCATCCGTTTCGAGGGGCTGCGATACTTCAACCCTACGCTCGCCGCCTATCTCGGCGAGCCGGTGACGATCCGCTACGATCCTCGCGACGTAGGCGAGGTTCGGATATTCCATCGCAACGTCTTTCTGTGCCGGGCCGTCAGCCCCGACCATGCCGGCCTGAGTATCACTCTCAAGGACGTGCAAGCCGCCCGCATCGCCTATCGTCGTCGCCTGCGGAGCGAGATCGGAGAGCGGAAGGCCCGCGTTGCGGACTATCTGCCCGCGATCTTGCGCCCGCTGGGTTCCGGCTCGGTGCGCGCCTCAACGCCAAAACCCACGCCTGCCACGTCCCCCGAGGTGACACGGAGCAAGCCGCGTCTCCGCACCTATTACGAGGGCGAGTGATGGCAGACGGCAGCGCTCGCGCCACCAGCTTCATCTCGACGCAGGAACATCGCCGCTTCACCGAGTTTGCCAACGCCGTCCGCAAGCACCGCTACATTGGCTTGTGTCACGGCACGGCCGGCGTCGGCAAAACCCTTTCCGCGCGACGCTACGCGCGCTGGGACGGCGCAGTCGATCTGCTCATGACCTGGGGTGCGCGGCAGGCGTCCGATCTCAAGATATATGCCGACCTCGCCCGTGCGCGTGCCGTGTTCTATACGCCGACAGTCGGCAGCACGCTGCGCGAGCTTCGTCAGGACCTGCCCCGCCTCATCGATCGGGTCGATATCTGTATCGATCAGCATGTCCGGCCCAAGGATCAGATCGTCGTTTCGCCCCGGAAGCATTTCGTCGAACTGCTGATCGTCGATGAAGCCGACCGCCTGTCCAACACGGGGCTGGAATATCTGCGTGACCTGTTCGACCGGCAGGGCATCGGCCTTATCCTGATCGGGATGCCGGGCATCGAAAAGCGCATGGAGCGATACGCACAGCTTTTCAGCCGTGTCGGCTTCGCCCACCAGTACCGGCCCTTGCAGGATCAGGAGCTGACCTTTGTCCTCACGCGGCGCTGGCGCGACCTCGGACTCGCGATGGACGAAGCGGACTTCACCGACGCGCAGGCGGTCGCCACCATCGTGCGGATCACGGGCGGCAACTTCCGTCTGCTCCACCGGCTGTTCGTTCAGATCGAGCGCATCCTGAGGATCAACGGCCTGAACGCGATCACTGACGACGTGGTGGAAGCTGCACGCAGCACCCTCGTGATCGGTGTCACTTAGCGCTGACAGAACGGTGCCAATCAGCGCTGATATCTACACCGCAAAGCCGGAAAAATACGCCAGAAGCTCATCCCTGCGGGGAAAAGTGGAGCTCCAGTTAGGGTTCCGATCGAATGAATAGCTGTAGATATGGCTGTGAACGTCACAGCACAATCCGGGATAATTGTGACGCTTCCAGGTTCCGCCGACCGCATCGTCCTTCTCGAAAATTGTGAAATTCTCGAAGCCCGCAGCTTTCAGCTTGTAACCCATCACTAGTCCGGCGGCGCCAGCACCCAGAACCGCGATGCTGGCGCTTTTCTTCATATCCACTGCCATTTCATCCTTGTTTTCTACTCGGAACTTTCTGCCGAGTGGTTCTAATTTCCGTAGCGCACGGTAAGCGAGACGCCGTAAGTGGCAGGTCGCCCGGTGTAGCGGTAGAGCACGTCGCTGCCGGAGAAGATCGTGGTGGCATATGTCTTGTTGCCCACGTTCCGGCCGAACACCGACGCCTTCCAGCTCCCGTCAGCACTTTGAATACCGGCTCGCAGATCAAGCAGCGCATAGGCCGGGATGCGATACTCGTCCGCCTTCAGCACCGCCGTTTCAAACGTGGCATTCGTCTTGTCCTGGTAGGTCAAGGTGCCACCGAAGAACGTCTCCGTGCTGGCCGAAACCGGGAACTTGTATTCCGCATCGACAACGGCCGAATACTTCGGCGTGAATGGCAGAGTCGAGCCGTTGTAGTCCCCCTTGTAACCTGCCTGGTTGTAGATCGCGAGGCCGGCAATCGTCTTGTCGAACTTGCCGTTCACCTTGGAGTCGAGATAGGAACCGCTCAGCGAGATGTTCAAACCGTCGACGGGGTAGAGCTGAAGTTCGGCCTCGACCCCAAGGACCTTGGACTTAGGCACGTTGAGAATGTTCTCCAGCAGTCCGAACACTGGATCCGAAGTTTTAGCACGAACCTGCTTGTTAGCGTAGTCGTAGTAGAATGCCGCGGCATTGAACTGGGCACGGCGGTTAAGCAGAGGTGCCTTGAAGCCGAACTCATAGGCGCGCAGGCGCTCCTGCTTTGCCGGCTGGAACTGCGATTGTGCAGTAGCCGCAGCATTGCCAAAGACGCCGGCTTTGTAACCCTGGCTGGCACTGACGTAAACCAGGGTTCCGCTGTCGAACTTGTAGTTCGCGCCCAACCGCCAGGAGACATTGTCTTCATTAAGAGATCTCTCAATCGGGGTGATCGCCGGACGAAAGAGGTCGGCCCCCGCCGTCGGACTATCATTAAGCGCGATGCACTGCCCCGGCTGCACGACCACGTGACCGGCCGGATTGAGTCCGAACGCTGTCTGCAGATCGTAGAAGCCGAAGCCCGGAACCACGTCTGCGTTACCGAACGTCTTCGAGAACAGCTGCTCCGGCGTCAGGTCATAACCGCAATAGGCGGCATCGCGCTTCGACTTGGTCCAGCGGGCGCCTGCCTGCAGGGTCAGGTTGGGCGCAACCTCGATATCGGCATTTCCAAACACCGCGAAGTTCGAGATCTTCTGCTTAAGCTCATGGCTGTTTTCAGTGAAGCGCAGGCCTGGCAGTGCTTCACCCACGGAAAGGTCGAAGGCACTGAGGGACCGCTGGGTGTCGTCGACGCTGGCGTGGTCATAGTTGACACCGCCAACGAGGTGGACACTCTCACTGTCGTGGGCCAGCCGCAATTCCTGGCTGAAGAACTCGACGCCGCCGAACACCCGCACCGGAAGCGCCGTGGCCAAGGTCGCATCATTGTCCTGCGCCCTGTTGATCTTCTGATCAATGTAGGAAGTCAGCGAGGTCAAGGTCAGCGTATCGCTGAGATCGACTGAAGATCTTAGCGCAGCCTGGAACATGCGATCGTTCATCTGATGCGGCCACTCAGGGCTCCACTCTGCCACTCGCGCGTTGTCGCCAAGGCCGATCGGCGTCATGCCGAGATAGGAGTTCGTGCCCGGCTCGCCGATGCGACCGGCGACCTTCGCCTGCCGAGCAGCCAGGCTCGCGTCGAAGTTCGGGCTCGCCGGGTTCGTGAACGCGGCATAGGCGGCCGGATTGACCACCTCGAACGGATTGCTCCGCGTGGCTCCAGCCGGGATGAATCCAGCTGTCGGGACAATGTTGAGCTGGTTGGAGATGAATTGCGCCTGCTGGGTATCCGACTTGTCCTGATAGCCCGAAAGCGTGAGCTCGAACCTGGCGTTGTTCGTCGGCTCCCAATCGAGAATGGCGCGCCCGATCAGCTGCCGGCTCGCACCGTTCTTGTCTTCCCGGCGAGAAAGGCTGTACTGCCAGTCGCCGCCCTGAACCGCGCGGACCGCGATGCGGCCCTTGAGTGTGGACGACAGCGGGCCGCTGACAAAGCCGGAAACGTCGAGCTTGTTGAACTTGTCATAGGACAGATCACCGCCGGCAGCCAGCGTGTCGGTCGGTTTGTTGGAGATATAGTTGATGGCGCCGCCGGTCGAACTTGCACCATACAATGTGCCCTGCGGTCCCTTGAGCACCTCCAGGCGCTGCACGTCGAGCCCGAGGCCAAGGCTCATGGTCGGAAAAGGAATCGAGAATTCGTCCTGGTACAGCGCCACGGACGGCGACGCGCCGAAGCTGTACTCATACAAGCCGACGCCGCGCAGCGTATAGACCGGCGTCGCATAGCCCGAAGCGGTGAACGTGAAGCCCGGAACAACACGCGTGAGGTCAGCGGGGCCGGTCACGCCTCGGGCTAACAGGGTGTCGCCGGACGCAGCCGTGATCGACATGCCCACGGAATTGATAGACTGTTCGCGCTTCTGCGCGGTCACGACAATTTCGTTAGAGGGCGCACTATCGGTCGCCGGCTGCTCGTCCGCAGCGTGTGCGGTGCCTGCAAGTAGCGCAACAGTAGCCGCTCCGCAAAGTAGTTGATTAAAAGCTTTCATTTCACACTATCCCCTGAGAACACCGGCAATAAAAGGGGCCATTCATCGGACGGTAGCACCGGATTAAAAAGGGGCCACTCCTGCTAGACCTTCGCCTTTGCGCGGAGGCGGAGGGTGAAGAGAGTGGAACTTTATCTCAAGGTTCGCCGCGCTGTGATGATAGACGGGATGAGCCGTCGTTCTGCTGCGCGATTTTATGGTATCAACCGCAAGACCGTCGACAAGATGTTGGCCTTCCCGGCTCCGCCTGAGCATGGTCGGACAGGCGTGAGTTATAGCCGGAAGTTGTCCGGGTTCACCGAGACCATCGATCAGATATTGGAAGATGATCGCAGCGTGCATGCCAAGCAGCGGCATACAGCGGTGCGGATATTCGAGCGCCTGCGCGATGGGCATGGATTTACCGGCGGCATCACGATCGTACGTGATTACGTGGCCGGGGCGAAGCTGCGCAGCCGCGAAGTGTACATTCCCTTGAGCCATAAGCCTGGCCACGCTCAGGTCGATTTTGGTGAGGCGGACGGGATCATTGGCGGCAAGCTGGTGCGGTTCCACTATTTCTGCATGGATCTGCCGCACAGCGATGCGCCATTCATCAAAGCTTATCCTGCCGAGGTGGCCGAGGCTTTTTGTGATGGGCATGTCGCAGCCTTCGCCTTCTTCGGCGGCATTCCGATATCGATCCTATATGACAACACCAAACTTGCTGTGGCGCAGATCTTGGGTGACGGGAAGCGCGAGCGCAGCCGGATGTTCTCGACCCTGCAGAGCCATTACCTGTTCGAAGACAAATTCGGTCGGCCCGGCAAGGGCAACGACAAAGGCAAGGTCGAAGGGCTGGTCGGTTATGTGCGGCGGCACTTCATGGTTCCGATGCCGGTTGCCGATAGCTTTGATGCCATGAACGCGCGCTTTGTCGAACAATGCATGGAGCGCAGGCATGCAGTGCTACGCGGGCACAGCGAAAACATCGAGACGCGCATGCAAGCCGATCTGGCAGCATTTATGTCGCTGCCAGCGGTGCCATTCGATCCCTGCCATATTGTGACGGGGCGTGCCTCGTCGATGTCACTGGTGCGCTATCGCACCAATGATTACTCAGTGCCCACGGCCTATGCCCATCAGGAGGTGGTGATCAAAGGCTATGTCGACCGTGTCGCGGTGATCTGCCGGGGTGAACAGATTGCGGTGCATCCGCGCAGCTATGAACGCGAAGACTTCATCGCCAATCCGTTGCACTACCTGGCGCTTCTGGAGCAAAAGCCGCGCGCACTTGATCAGGCCGCACCGCTTGATGGCTGGGTTCTGGCCGAGCCAATGCATCGCATCCGGCGATTGATGGAGGCGCGTAGCGGCAAAGAAGGGCGGCGCGAGTTTATCCAGGTGCTGCGGCTTTGTGAGCGGTTCGAGCAAAGCCTTGTGGAATGGGCAGTGGCTCATGCCTTGGATCTGGGGGCGATCAGCTTCGATGCCGTGAAGATGATCGCGCTGGCGCGGCTCGAGCGGCGGCCACCGCGGCTTGACTTGCAGTTTTATCCGCACCTGCCACGCGCAGATGTCGGGCGCACTGACCCGCGTAGCTATATGGGCTTGCTGTCGCAGACAGGCGGTTCCCCGGCGGGAGTATTGGCATGACCGAGTCCCTGATGCCGCTGCCTGCCATGGCGCAAACTTCTACCAGCGTTCCGCCAGCGGTGTTGCTGGCCAACCACCTCAAGGCGCTCAAGTTGCCAACCTTTGCGCGTGAGCATGAAAAGGTCGCCTTTGAAGCAGCGCAAGACCGTGCCGATTATCCGCGCTATCTGCTGCGGCTATGCGAGCTCGAGCGGATCGACCGCGAACGCCGGATGGTGGAACGCCGCATTCGCATGGCCAAGTTCCCGCACACCAAGAGCTTCGACACGTTTGATTTTACCGCCCAGCCATCGCTGAACAAAGCACTGGTGCTGGAACTGGCGCGCGGGGAATGGATCGAACAGCGGCGTAATGTTATTGCGTTGGGGCCGAGCGGTACAGGCAAAACGCACGCCGCCCTCGCATTGGGTCTTGCCGCTTGCCAGAAGGGCCAAAGCGTGGCGTTCACCACCGCGGCAGCGCTGGTGCATGACCTGATGGAGGCCAGAGATGAGCGGCGATTACGCATGCTCCAGAAGCAACTGGCATCAGTCAAGCTGCTGATCTTGGACGAACTCGGCTACGTGCCGTTCACTGCCGTCGGCGGCGAACTCCTGTTCGAAGTGCTCAGCCAGCGATACGAACGCGGCAGCACGCTGATCACCAGCAACCTACCGTTCGACGAATGGACATCGGTGTTCGGCTCCGAACGCCTTACCGGCGCGCTCCTCGACCGGCTAACCCACCATGTCCACATCCTCGAGATGAATGGTGACAGCTTCCGTCTTGCTAGCAGCCGTAAGCGACAAAAGGAAAAGGAGAGCAGCAAGATGACCTGATCAGAAACGGCAATCGGCGTCGGGAAATCGGCTTCCGCTACGCTACAGCCGCTTCCCCGACGCCGATTAAACCCAGCCTCAAACTGAGGCTTTTTGTTTGAATTGACTGGCCCACTTTTAAACCGGTGGCTGGCCCCATTTTATACCGGCGTTGACACCTGGCATTGGTGCGCAGCACGCTGATGCCGTCGTAGCGCGCCTCGTCGGCAAGCTTGCCCATGTCGATCTCGAAGGTCTTGCCGCTGGCCTTGAGATAGCGGCGATAGGCCGAGTTGCCGACCAGGGCCTTGTCGCCCTTCTTCAACTGGGTCTGGAGGCCATCGATGATCGCTTGCCGGTCGGCCTTGTCCTTCCTTGCCTCAGCTTCGTTGAGCGTGACGACGTAGCGCTGGGCATCTGCGCCTTTGCCAACGCGCACTTCCTTGACCCACAGCTGGGTGTCTCCTGCCTGTCGCTCGAGGACCAGGGGTACCATCGGAGCAGTGTCGGCAAGCACGACATCGCGGATGACGTTGCTGGTGCGCTCTCGCGCACCCAGGATGTATTCCATCCCCAGCTCTTCAAGGGCGGCGATCGTACCGGCACTGATCATGCCGCGGTCGGCCACGACGCACGAGCGGGTTATCCCAAAGCGGGTACGCAGGCGCGTGACGATGGGCATGAGCACCTTCACGTCGGCCGTGTTGCCCGGGACCATCTCGGTGCAGATCGGACGCCCCTCGGCGTCGATCACCACGGCCAGGATCATCTGGGCAAGCTCGGGCCGGTGGTCCTTGGAATGACCACGCCGACCCAGCGTGTCGCCGCCTGCACCGTAGAACGAGAGCGACGTCGTATCCATGAACACCAGGCTGAGATCAGTGAACAGGTCCCGCCGGCGATCGAACAGCTTCTCCTCGATCACGTCCTTCACACAGCGAGGTGCCAATGCGCCTTCTGCCTTCTCCTCGATCTCCTCGCCGAGCCAGGCCATGGCGCGATAGAAGTGATGGAGGGCAAGATCCTCGCTGCCGTCGATGGCGTAGCTCTCCATCCAGTCCAGGCAGGCTCGGTCCGAGCCTGAGACGAACAGGCGGTGCAGTGTAGCGACAAATACGGCGCGCTCCACGGCAAAGCCGAACTGGCGCCCTTCCAGCACCTCTTCCAATACAGCATCGATGCCAAGCCGCTGCCACAGGCGCCCGAACAGCAACGGGCCTCCGATCCTGCGGGCTACGATCCGGCCTGCATCGATATCGGACAGAATGATGCTGCGCTCTGCGTGACGTGCGATCGAGGCGGCCAGTCTGTCGAGTTCGCCACTTGCGGCCAGCGCATCCTTGCGGCCCAGAGCCTTGATCGTGCGCTGGCGGACAGTTTTGCCCTCGCGCACGCTCTCGACCAGGTAAAGATAGCGGTGGCCGCGCGCGACTCGTTCGACGACATACATGGCCAGGTTGTTACTGCCTGTACTCGTAAAGATAAACCAAACGGCCAGTTACAGGCAAAATGTTGTTAGCACATCCGGTTTTGCCCCCAAACCCACGCCTAGCAAAATCAAATACTTACCAGCTCGCGTTCCCTGCGTGTTCCGCCGGCACTGTTCAACTTGGGCTTGACTGGAGTACGGTAATACGCAATTATAGTTAGATAACTAAGGATATGGCCATGGAGAGAGGATTGCCGACAAAGGCGCTATGGGATCGCCTTCCCGAAATCGTTCGCTTCCGCGATCAACCGGGGATGACGGAGACCTACAGTTTTGCGGGCGCCGAGGGCACGACCGAGCTGGAAGGCCAGCTGTTCCGGCAGAGAGCGCGGCCATCTAAGGCGGTCTATTTGTTCATGCACCCCACAGCCACGGTCCAGCTGCTCCCAATGCCTGAGGCGCTTGCCGATGCGGGGTTGCACGTACTTTGCGCGTCGAGTCGCTACCCGAGAAACGATAGTGCGCTGATTATGGAAAAGGTCGCCTACGACATGGGCCAGTGGGTGCGCCACGCGCGCGAGTCGCTGGGTTATGAAAAGGTGATCCTGGTGGGATGGTCGGGCGGCGGCTCGCTATCGCTGTTTTATGCGGCCCAGTCTGAACATCCGACAATCACCCACACGCCCGCCGGCGACCTTTATGACCTGACAGCAGCGCGGCTGCAGCGGGTTGACGGAATAGTCCTCATCGCCGCCCACCTCAGCCGGGCGGAAGTGCTGACCGAATGGCTTGACCCCTCCGTCATCGACGAATTCGACCCGGACACGCGCGATCTCGAATTCGATATCTATAGTCCGGACTGCCCGAACAAACCACCATTCACCGCTGACTTCATCGCCGCCTTCCGCGAGAGGCAGCGGGCCCGCAATCGCAGAATTACCGCCTGGGCCGAGGAAATGCTTGCCACGCTCCGTCGTCGCAACGACGGCGAAACCGAACGCGCCTTCGTCACGCACCGCACGATGTGCGACGTGCGCTGGATTGATCCGACGATCGACCCCAATGGACGCGCGCCGGGGGCATCCTATCTTGGCAATCCACGCACGGTGAACGTGGGACCCGCTGGTTTGGCGCGATTCTCAACCCTGCGCTCGTGGCTGTCGCAATGGTCCTACGACCTATCCAACTCCAAGGCTGCCGTTAACGCGACAAAGATCCATCGGACCCCTGTGCTGCAGATCGAGAATGAAGCGGACGACGCGGTTCCCGCGAGCCATAATCCGATCATTCACAACGCGCTCACCGTTGCGAACAAGGAATTTGTGAGCATCAAGGGCGCGACCCATTTCTACCAGGGCCAGCCCGAACATGTCAGCGCTTGTATCGACGGGATCATCGACTGGAGCCACCGCAACGATTTGTGATCTGGCCGCCGCGATCGACGCGGCGCCTCCGCATTTTCGCTGCGGCGCGGCCGGCTTACGCCGGCCGGTCGCGGATTCCTTGCGGGGATCAGTTGTAGACGGCGTCCCGGATGTCGGACACGAACTTCCCCGACATACCCTCAAAGGCCGTGTTGGTCATGGCCACGACCGTCAGCGCGTTTGCACGATCGATGAACCAGCTATTGCCGTATCCGCCGCCCCAGTGAAGCGTTCCGGGAGACTGCGGCGACGGGACGGCGTGCGGATCTGCAAGCACTGCCCAGCCGAAGCCGAAGCCCCAACCCGGCCCCCAGGCCGCAGCCTGAGGTCCGAGCTGATCGGTCGCCATCATCTCGACTGTTTCAGGCTTCAGGATCGGACCACCCCCGAGCCGGATGGTTTCCAGAAAGTGCAGGACGTCGCCCGCAGTCCCCACCATCCCACCCCCGCCTGACGGATAGGAGTTTGGATCCAGGATACGGCTCGGCGCGAACGTTAGCGACCCGTTGAAGGCATCCAGAGGCACTACCATGCCGTCCGTGATGCGGACGGGAACGGATTCGCTGTTGAAGTAATTCGTCGCGAGCCGCTCAACATCCGCAACGGCAAAGCCGGTATCGACGATACCCAGCGGATCCGTGACCAGTTTGCGCACAGCATCGCGTAGCGAACCACCGGTAACGCTCTCAACCACCCCTCCCATCACATCCATGCCAAGGGAATAGCGAAAACCCGACCCCGGTGCGGCGGTAAGCGGGGCGGCAGCCAGGCGCCGAAGATTCTCGGATAGCGACAATCCCGGTTGATCCAACCCGTCGGAGACGTCGAGGCGACGATAATGGCCATCGCTCCCTTCCTGAAACGGATAGCCGAGCCCCGATGTGTGCGTGAGCAGATGGCGGATCGAGATGACCGGAACCGATCCATCGGACAGGCGCGGCTGAAAGTCGGGCAGGAAGCGCGTCACTGGATCGTCCAGCCTCACAACACCATCCTCGATCAGGCGCATCACGGCGGCGGTGACAAAGGGTTTGGTCACCGATGCAAATCGGAAAATGCTATCCGTTTGCATCGGCTTTTGCGATTCACGGTCTGCAAATCCCGCCGCGCGGCGATAGGCGATCTTGCCGCCCCGGGCGACGATCACGACCGTTCCCACCAAACGATTGTCGGCGAGAGCATTGTCTATCGCGCGATCCAGGCGATCGGACACATCCGCGCCTTTAAAGGCTGATGAACTCATAAGTTCAAACTCTCCCGATACTCTCGCAGACCGGACGCGGCCCGCACCTAAGCGATTGCAGTCATCAACCGCGCGGTGGAGAGCGACGACGATTCGGTCGGAGGCAAGGCCTGACCATCAGCACACCTCTCCACGCAACCTTCACGTCGCAGACCGCCACCGTGCAGTTCCTTAGTTATCTAACCAT
>Ga0114901_1001771_pt1 | contig 12112 bp, 6 predicted proteins | sample MalvireepMed_s16_FD_89686 | JGI IMG/M metagenome (GOLD analysis project Ga0114901, IMG submission 89686) | Marine viral communities from the Global Malaspina Expedition - Malaspina viral metaG DeepMed_s16 | ecosystem: Environmental > Aquatic > Marine > Oceanic | place: Mediterranean Sea... | reverse complement strand
GAACGAACTTGTGTAGCTGATGTCGACGAAGATGTCGGCGGTTGCGGTCGACCGGTCGAGATAGATGGTGTCGATATTGTGGCCGCCATCGATCAACCCGTCGGCGTCATAGCTGATCAAAAGATCCTTGCCGTCGCCGCCGCGCATGACGTCGCGGCCAGCGCCGCCATCCAATATATCGTCGCCCGCTTCCCCGGTCAGGCGGTCGTCGCCCACGCCACCATAGAGGCGGTCATGGTCCGCGCCGCCATCCAGTTCGTCATTGCCAGCGCCTCCGAACAGGTCGTCATCCCCGGCGCCACCGCGCAACTTGTCGTTGCCGATATTGCCATAGAGCCGGTTGCGGCCAGCGCTGCCGCTGATCGAGGTATCCTGATCACGCAGCGTATAGACGTCCTCGATCGAACTGGTGCCGACCTTGTACACGGACGCATTGCGGGTCAGGATGACCGCGTCATGGCCGCCACCCGCGGCTTCGATGGCCTGGTCGTTCCGGTCGTCGAACACATAGATGTCATCGCCCAGGCCGCCATACATCATGTCCGCGCCACGCTGGCCGCTGATATAATCCGCCGTCGCATGGCCCGACCGGTCGCCGTACAGCACATCGTCGCCCGACCTGCCGATGATCTGGTCGCGCGCTACCGCGATGCCACCGTCGACACCGCCGACAAATCCATATTGTTCCGGGTCATATGTGGCGAGCGGATCGAAGGCGGCGTTGCCGCCCAGATCATAGGTCGTGGCTCCGGGCGCATTGGTGAAGAGCGCTTTGCCCTTGAAGATATTGTCGGCGAAGCTGATGTCGTCGGAAAAGCCGGTCAGCCCCCTGGGAATATATTGTTCCGCAACGCCGTAAAGGCTGGCTGTGACGCCCCGCGCGACATTGGAAATATTGGCCGTGTTGAACAGATTGTCGGTGACCAGCACGTCCTGCGCGCCTTGCAACAGCAGCGAAGTGGGATAATCGGTCGCGATGTTGCCGCTCACCACGGCATGTTTCACTTCATAATTGACGAAATGCGCGCCGTCCCCGTCCGCGCCGACCTCGATCGGCAGATAGGCGATGCCGGTGGGGCTGCCGATCTTGATCGCGGGGCCTTCGGTCGAGCCGATCACATTGTTGCGGATTTCGACGAAAGTCGAACCGCCCTTCACCGTGATCGCGGAATCGCCGGTGTAATCGCGTCCGTCCAGCGCTTCCCATTCATCCTTGGACGTGATTTCGTCAATCACATTGCCCTGGATCAGCAATTTCGACGTGCCAACAAAATCGATGCCCTGTTCATGCGCGCCGATGATGCTGTTGTTGACGATCTGGATGCCAAAGCTCTGGGCGATGTGGATCGCGTCAATGCCCCAATCGGTGAAGACATTGTTGATCAGGAGGATATTTTCGACCTTGTCGCCCGCATAGCCTTCTTGAAAGGCGGCGTTCGCACCGAAATTGCGGCTGACGAGATTGACGCCATAGGTGCCGATCGTGTCCGATCCCTGCACCGTGAACCCGTCTATCACCCAATTGGCGGTGCCCCGGCCGGATATGGCGCTGGTTTCGGCGACTGCGGGCGGCGCTATGACGGCCGCGCCCGCGCCATCGGCGGAAATCAGCCGAATGGGGGCGTCGGTCGTGCCCTCGACACTCAGGTTGAGCGCTTCATTATAGGTTCCGGCCCGCACCATGATGTCGGTGCCTGGGCCTGCATTGTCGATCGCATGCTGGATCGTGGCGAAGGGGGAATCGGCGCTGCCGGTCCCGGCCGTATCGTCGCCGGTCGTCGACACCCACAATATGGTGGTGGCTGGCGGCGCGTCGCTGAAGATGATCGTATCGTGGGCGGCCTTGATCGTGATGTCGATCGATTTCTGAAAGGTGAAACCGGTCGAATCCTCGACCTGGACCACGACGGTGCGCTGCGTGCCTGCGCGAATGTCCAGCGCGCTGTTGACGACCAGCTGGTCGCCGACGACGGCGAAGGCGCCGCCAGCATCGTCCACCAGCGAATAGACATGGGTGTCGCCCTTGTCCGGATCATCCACGAACAATTCGCCCACCGGAGTGCCGATGTCCGAAAATTCATTCACCCATGTGGTGTGCAGGCTAAGGTCCAGCGGCGCGTCGGGCGTGTCGTTGACGTCGACGCGGAAAATGATCTGGGCTCTGTTGGGGCCGTCTGTGGCAAAGACGGTCAGGTTGAACCAGTTGGAAAAATCCTGCGGCATCTGGCCCGAAAAGGTCATGGTCGCCGGATCGAAGCTGAGCCAGCTGTTGACGTCCGAACCGACGCTGCCGCCGAAGGTCAATATGCTGTCCGGATCCTCAAACAGGCCGGTTTCCGGGATCGTAACGGAAAAGAAACTATCCTCCTCGACCACCAGGTTGGGCAGGGTTCCAATGACGAAGGGGCGTTCCGACACGGTCAGGTCGAAGGCCAGCGTCGCGCTGCCGCTTTGATCGCTGGCGTTCAGGACTATCGTATAATCATGGTGCCCGTCGGTCGGGCCACGACCGCTGAACGTCAGCGTGTCGGGCGAGAAGGTCAGCCAGTCGGGCAGGGCGGACCCGTCGGACAAGGTGGCGCTGTAGGTCAGCGCGTCGCCATCGGGATCAATGAAGAATGTCGCGGGTATGACGAGAGAGTAGGGCGTGTTCTGACCGGTCAGTTGACCTTCGATCACGCCATTGACCTGCGGCGGGCTGTTCACCGGCGGGGGTGGCGGCGAATCGCCCTCCGGATCGCCGGTGCCGGTATCAGTGCCTGTATCGGTACCGGTTTCGCCATCCTCTTCAGCGACATAGTCGGACGGGACAATATCAAATTCAAATAGCCCGTCTGTCGTCATGCCTGCCAATCCCATCTGGATGTCAAAAGGAATGAGGCACAAGTGCCTCAAATCCCTTTATTTTCTTGCATGAGATGTCGTTTCCGGACGCCTGGAACGCGGTGACATTTGTCCTGCCCGAAAAGGCTAATCAAAGGTTAAGCACAACGCAAGCGCAGCAAAATCTGTTCGTCGCAAAATCGTCATTATACTGTCCTGTATTGATACGGACTTGCGCCGACTTTGCGCGGGCAACGCAGGCGCGAGGCATTATTCGATTGAATCTAAAATATTTTTTCAGCGAAGACGCGATGGTGGAGGCGCTTTGCGCGCGCTTATTTATACTTTGCACGCCCTGTTCGCCCTGAGCCCGCCTATCTGCGCAGTTGCCATGGTGCGCCGCGATAACTTATGGCAAGGGGTGGTGACGGCGCGCGGGGCCGGCCGGGTCGGGGCCTGCACGCGAAACCGGCGGGACGGTGGGGGCTATGATCAAATATCGCCAGGACATTGACGGGCTGCGTTCGCTGGCGATCTTGCCCGTGCTTTTCTTTCATCTTGGCGCGATCCGCCTGTTCCCCGGCGGCTTCGTTGGCGTGGATGTGTTTTTCGTGATCTCCGGCTATCTGATCACGAAGATCATCTATGACGACCTGTCCAATGAGCGATACAGTATCGCGCGTTTCTACGAACGCCGCATCAGGCGTATCGTCCCGGCGCTGATACCGGTCTATCTGTTCGTCTGCGTCGGCGCGCTGCTGCTATATTTTCCGAGCGAAGGGCGGGAGATCGGGCGAACGGTGGTCAGTTCGATCTTCTTCGTTTCGAACATCCTGTTCTACGCAAAGTCGGGCTATTTCGATGCCGGGGCCAAGACATCCCCGCTGCTGCACACCTGGTCGCTGTCGGTGGAGGAGCAATTCTACATCGTCCTGCCGCTGCTGCTGGTGCTGATCCTGCGCTTTGGCTTTGCCGTGCAGCGTTATGTGTTCGTGGCGCTGACGATCATCAGCTTCGTGGCATCCGTGGTGATGGTCCGGCTGCAACCCGAAGCGGCCTTCTACCTGCTGCCGTTCCGGGCATGGGAGCTGATGCTTGGATCGTTGATCTCGATCGGCGTGGTGCCCGCCATCCGCAGCCGCCCGCTGGCCGAAGTCGTTGCGGGCGGCGGACTGTTGCTGATCATCGGGTCGATCCTGCTCATTTCGGAAAAAATGCCCTTTCCCGGCCTGCTGGCGGCGCCCGCCTGCCTTGGCGCGGCGGCGCTCATCCATGCGGGTGCCAGTTTCCAGACGCTTTCGACCCGCCTTTTGTCGCTGGCGCCGGCGCGCTTTGTGGGCCTCATATCCTATTCGCTCTATATCTGGCATTGGCCGGATATCTGGCATTGGCCGGTCATCGTATTTTATGCCTCGAGGACTGGCGAACTCGACAAGGCCGACAAGCTGATCCTGCTGGCGATCATCACGGCGCTTGCCATCCTGTCCTGGCGCTTTGTCGAACGGCCGTTCCGCAAACCCCATGGGGCCGATTCCCGCATGGGGCCGGTTTATGGCTGGGCGGTCGGCAGCTTCGTCGCGGTCACGGCGCTGGCCCTGCTGATCGCTCCGGCGCGCAAGGCGATATGGCCCGACTATGCCGTTCCCGAACAGATATTGGCGTTTCAGACGCCACCGCGTGCGGCCATGCGCAATGGCACCTGCTTCATCGCCAGCGGATCGGGTGCGCAGGATTATGACGCGGCCCAATGCCTGTCGCTGCGTGCCGGGGCGCGCAACGTCCTGCTGATCGGCGACAGCCATGCGGCGCATCTCTATGCCGGGCTGACCAAGGCGTTTCCCGATGTGCATTTCCTGCAGGCCAATGCTTCGGGCTGCATGCCGCTTGGTCGCTTTGCCGGGCCGGAGCGGTGCACGCAGGTCATCAGCAAGGCGTTCGATTTTGCCGCCGCCCATGGGAAGCAGCTCGACGGCGTGATCATTTCCGCGCGCTGGAAAAAGGGCGATGCCCGCCGCATCGGCGACACCATCGCGCGGATCGGATCGGCCGTGCCCGTCACCATCGTCGGCCCCAGCGTCGAATATCGACTGCCCTTGCCCAAAATATTGGCGCAGGCCTGGCCCGATCAAAGCGGCGGATCGTCCGCTTCTTTCCGGGGAGAACCGGGACCGGGTCTGGACAAGGCCATGCGGGTCGCGGTCGAGCGGGCGGGCGCGCACTATATTTCGATGGAGGAGGTCATCTGTCCGGGGGGCACATGCCGCGTATGGGCAGGCCAGCATATTCCGCTCCAGTTTGACGAAGGCCATCTGACGACCCAGGCATCGCATCTGATCGTCGCGCAGATCGCGCCGCAGTTCCGCTTCCGATGACCCATATGTCGCCGCAGGCCGGGCAGCATGATCTGCCGGAGAAGGGCAGAAAGGTCATGGTCCTGACGACCATGACCCATGCGTCGGGTGCGCCGATCGCCGCGCTGCGGCTGGCCGCCGGACTGGAGGCAAGCGGCCATGAGGTCAAGGCCGTGTTCCTGTATCACCGCGAGCCGATGAACGGCGCGGACTATCCGGCGCAAAAGCTGCTGGGCCATGTCCCCCGCACGCCCGTCGACATAATGCGGATCGTCGTGCGGCTATGGCGATGCCTGCGCGAACACCGGCCCGACGTCATCATCATGTTCCTGCCGCTGGCATCGGTGGTCGGTGCGAATGTCGCGCGGCTGGCCGGAATTCGCCGCCGGATCATGTCCTTTCGCGTGCCACGCGACACCTATTCGCCGGTCATGCGCGCCGCCGACCGCCTGTCCGCATGGCTGGGCAGCTATACCGATGTCGTGGGCGTGTCGCGCGCGATGCTGGCCGGATGCGCGGCCTATCCCCGCTGGCTGCGCGATCGGGCCGTCGTCATTCATAACGGGCTGAAGGACTGGCCACGCAGCACGCTGGACAAGGGCGCGGCGCGCGCGCTGTTCGGCCTGCCGACAGATGGCAGGCTGGTCGGCGCGCTGGGCCGGCTGGAGGAACAGAAGAACCCCGAACTGCTGGTCGAAGCGCTCGCCCAATGTCCCGCCCATGTCCATCTGGTGCTGGCGGGCAGCGGCAGCCTGCATGACCGGGTCGTGGCATTGGCCGACAGCCTGGGCGTGCAGGACCGGCTGCATCTGCTGGGCGATGTCCCGCGCGATAAAGTCCCGCACCTGCTGGCGGCGATCGACCTTTTCGCCCAGCCATCGCGGTTTGAAGGGCAAAGCAACGCCCTGCTGGAGGCGTTGCATGCGGGCCTGCCCTGCCTGGTCAGCGATATTGCGGAACAGGTGGAAACGCTCGTCGGGGACGATGGGCGCGCCGCCGGGCAGGTGCTGCCGCTCGATGATCCCGCCGCCTGGGCGCGGGCCATGGCGGAAGAGGGGCAGGGCGCTGATCTGGACGCCATCATTGCTGAGCGCGCCGCCCTGTTCACCTTCGCCGCCATGATGCGGTCCTATAATGCATTGCTGCGTGCGCGATGATCGGGTGCCGACCAACCGCCTGCTGCATGGAATGCGGCCCTGCGCAGGATCAAATTCGCCGTAACGGAAGGAATGGCGATTGCATGGTGACGCCGCCTGCGTATAGCAGAGGCGTCGGGGATGCTGCACAGGCTTTTACGGCATTGCAGCGCTAGGAAATCAGGAGCGGCTTTATGAAACTGTTCGTCATTGGCTTTCCCAAGTCGGGTACGACTACGCTGCACAAGGCGCTGGAAGCCAGTGGCATGTCCACGCTTCATTGGCGGCAGGGCGACAAATTCTTGGGCAAGATGATCTATGACGCCTATATGGCGGGTGAAGATCCATTGCGTGACTTTGGCAACATTGATTGCATCACCCAGGCGGACGTGTGCCTGCCGCGGCACAAGCTGAATTACTGGCCGAACCTGGATTTCCAGATCATCGCGGCCATCCGGCGCTATCATCCCGATTGCCTGCTGGCGCTGAACTATCGTGATCCGGTCAAGGTGGTGTCGAGCATGAATCGCTGGCTGGACATGCGCAAACGCTTCATTGCGTCCGACATTCCCGGCCTGCCCAAGGGCTTTGGCGCCAAGGACAGCGAATTGCTGACCTGGATCGAGGGGCATTATGATGCCTGTCGCCGGTTGCTGGGGTCGGACCCCAAATTCTTCGAATATGATATTGAAGACCCCAAGGCGCCGCAGATATTGAGCGAACGGCTGGGGGTCGAGCTTGCCTGGTGGGGCAAGGCGAATGTGAATGAGGCCGCCTGAGGGGACAGGCGTGCGGCCAGCCCGCTCAACGGGTTGTCAATCGATCGGATGAACCGGCCCGTTACGGGCGGTGTAGGGGTAGCAGGGGCACATCCGATGGCGACAGCGCGGCGACGGCAGATGCCATATTGGCTGGCGTCCATATTAACATATGGCTTCGTCAATGTGGTGACGCGCGGCGCAAGCGGCGTGCTGACGCTGCTTTACGCCTATCGCCTGACGCCCGGCGAACTGGGCTCCTATGCCATTTTGATCACCATCGCGGCGTTGATCGACGTCGTCACCAACCTGGGCGTGACCCAGGCCATCCTGCGGCAATATTTCGATTTCAAGCATGATGGCGACGCCGGGAAGGCCTTTCTGGCGCGGGTCATACGACTGACCCGGCTGATCGGGCTGACGCTGGTCGTCGTGGCGGGCCTCATCTGCCTGTCGATGTGGGACCATCTGGTCAGCAATCATCTGCCCAGCTGGCCCTATCTGCCGCTGATGCTGGTCTATGCCTATGTCATGCGCAGCAGCAAGATTTTCGATATTGTCGCGCGCACGCTCGACAAGCCGGGCATGTTCGCCACCTATCGCCTGGTGCAGATGGCGGCGCTGATTCTGCTGTCGTTCCTGTTCGTGTTCCAGTTGCGCTGGGGCCTGCAGGGCGCTTTGCTGGCGACGGTCGGGTCGGCTGTTTTCGGCGCGGCGATCCGATCCTATCTGTTCCGGAACCAGTTGCCTGCGTCCGGCCGGTCCGACCGATCGGAAATCACGGCGCTCTACAGCTACGGCTTGCCGCTCCTGCCGCGCGAACTGGCGGAATGGGGGCGTATCCCCGCCCAGCGGCTGATCGTCGCGAGCGTCATGTCGGTCGCCGATGTCGGCATGTTCTTTCTGGGCAGTTCGATGGTCGCCATGCTGACCATGCTCACCGATTCCATCGAAATGTGGCTCAACCCGCAATATATGCGGTTGCGGACCAGCACGGGCGCAGACGTCAAGGCGCGGCTGCACATGATCCGCCAGATGCTGCTGGGCGTGGTGACCCCGGTCTATATCGGGTCCATCCTGTTCCTGCCCGACATCATCCGGCTCGTCCTGCCGCCCGGCTATGCTGCGACCCTGCCGATTCTGGGGCCGCTGCTGCTGGCATCCTATGTCCAGATCCAGTCGCAGTTTCAGCAGCGCCAACTCCTGTTTCTCAAACGCACCGTCTCGGTTTCGGTCGTGACCATCTCCACCTCCGCGGCATCGCTGGCGGCGGCCTATGTCGCGGGCGGCCATTGGGGCGTGCAGGGTGTCGCCTGGGCGGTCGCTTTGGTCTCGACCGTCGGGCTGATGGCGGGTCGGGGCGTCGTGAGCCGCTATGAGGAGAACGAACTCACCCTGTCATCGTCCCTGTGCGGCCTCCTCATCGTATTCCTGCCGGCGCTGGTCATGTCGTTGCGCGCCGACATGGCGTTCGAATGGATATGGGAAGGGGTGAAGATGCTATATCTTCTCCTGGCCACCACGCTGGTCTTCCTGTTGTGGATGCGCGGCCATCTGGCCGAGCTTATGGGCGGCAAGGGCCAGAAAAAGAACAAAGGGATGGAGTCGGGCGAATGAGCGGCCCAGCGATTGAGGCATCCGCAGCGCAAGAGGCCGCAAGCGCGCCCCAGAGCGCGCCGGAGCGGCCACGGCTCGCCCATCTGGACGTGGGCCGGGGCATCGCGATCCTGCTCGTCGTCATCTTTCACGCCTATCGCGGCTTTCTCAATGCCGGGACGGCGGGGGCCGGGTCGATCTGGCCGTTGCTCGACTATAGCGTCTATATATTCCACATGGCCTTCTTCTTCATCGCGGCGGGCTATTGGGTGCCGCGCGCCTTGAAGAAGGGTAGAGGCCCTTATCTGAAGGACAAGCTGGCGACGACCTGGTGGCCTGCCGTGCTCTGGTCGCTCATCTATATCCTCATCAACAACGTCATGGCCTCCTATGTGAACAAGGCTGTTCCCATGGACGATCTGTGGCGGATCCTTTTCTTTCCAGCCCTGCACTTCTGGTTTCTGGGCGTGCTGTTCCTGTTCTTCCTGTGCATGGCGATCAGCCGGAACCTCTCCTTCTGGCTGCTGGTCGCGGTGGTCGCCTGCGGACTGGTCGATGTCTTTCCGATGCGGGAAACCTTCGCGCGCTATTGCCATTTCGGGATATTCTTCGTTGCCGGGGCCATATTGTCCACCAACCGGTCGCAGATGACGGGCAAGGGGTGGCCGATCGCTCTGGTCGTGCTGGGCGCCACGATCTGGCTGGGGTTCGACAGGGGGATTGGTCTCTATTCGGGCTGGCTGGTCCCTGGCGGCTTTGCGGGGATCATCCTGCTGCTCGCGCTGGCCCAGGCGATCGCCGGTTATCGCGTGGGACAGGTGCTGGGGTGGATCGGCCAACGATCGATGCCGATCTATGTCCTGCACATTCTGCCCATGTCGGCGGCGCGAATCATCTTGCATCGCGTCGCGCCGGATTTGAATCTGGACCTGCGAATCCTGATCGTTTCCACCTCTGGTCTGGTTTTTTCGCTGATTGGCTATGCACTTGCGGCTCGACTGAACCTGTTGACCCTTACCGGGCTGGGCAAGGACAAATCGCGCATTGCCGTGGCGAACTAGGACGTAAAATATAGATGACGGAACGCCGTTAAATTTTTTTTCATGCAAATTTCGCGCATGCGAGATGATGCGGAATGACTTGACAAAATCGTAACGATGGAATCCAAACGGCGGATACATCCCCGACCGCGACCACAGGCTCGCGGCGCTTCGCTTCTACATCCCCTGAAATCCGGCGTTTCAAGGCGTCACCGGTCGCATCGTCCGGTGCATGACTGTTGCTGTCGAGTCGATTGTAGCGGCGGCATGGACCCGCGGGGCCGGTTTGCGGGAAATATGACAATCTATGCTTACTGTCTCAAATAGAGGCAATCTCGCAATAGCGTAACGGCGAAGCATTGACGTGATATAGTTACCAAGTTACTAACGCCCCGCGGACAACGAGGCAGCAAACGTCTCTGGCTATAACCGCTTGAAGCAGTGAAATGAATTCGCGGGCGCAGCAGTTGAGCAACATTAACTAACAGGAGATGTCTTATGGCAGTCATTAAGGGTACGCCGGGCAACGGCAACACCGCAGACGATCTGACCGGCACCGATGCCGCAGACCAGATTGCGGGTGGCGACGGCAACGACCGGATTCGTGGCGGTTTGGGGGATGATTCCATCTCCGGCGGCGCTGGCGACGATGGCATCACCGGCAACCAGGGCGACGACCTGCTGTTCGGTGGCGACGGCAATGACGACCTCAATGGCGGCGCGGACTATGACACCGCCCAATATCGTGGCGCGCTGAGCGACTACACCATCTATCTGAACGATCGTGGCGAAGTCATCATCATCGACAATGTCGGTAGCGATGGTCGCGACACGCTCAAGAACATCGAAGCTCTGAAGTTCTGGGAAAACGGCGCGTACAAGACCTACGCAATCGCCGACATTCTTCCCTGATCTAGCTGGGCTATTCGGCTGGTGCAGACAAACAGCGCTGCACCGGTCGATTTGCCTGCCTTCATCTTGTGAACAGTAAATTGCCGCTGACGCTGGGGATATGATCCACCAGAGTCAGCGGCAATTTGCTTTGGTGCGCCATAACGCGGCTCTACGCCATGCTGGTCTGTCGCGACTTGCGTATTTTCATCTTTGCCGCTGGCAAATCATCCCCTGGCGGATGGATTGCAAAGCCGTTGCATCCCTGCAAAGGCAGGACTGAAGATGGAGGGCAGGGGGCATCGGTCGCATGATTGGCGCCCCTGTAACGGATAGCCTGTATCGGTTAGCCCTGTATCGGATTGGTCCTGTGCCAGTTTAACACGCGCGCCGTAACGGCAGGATGGATGTGTGGCGCGGGGCCGACTATCGGCAGGTGGCTGGCGCTAAATGCCTTTGGGGGGCGAGCAGATAGATGATCTACCGCAGGGATATCGACGGCCTTCGTTCACTCGCGGTACTGCCCGTCGTGCTTTTCCACGCCCATGTGGCGGGGTTCGATGGTGGTTATGTCGGCGTCGATATATTTTTCGTCATATCGGGCTATCTGATCACCTCCATCCTGGCCAAGGACATTGATGCCGGGCGTTTTTCGCTGGTCACCTTTTACGAACGGCGCATCCGGCGCATCTTTCCTGCCCTGTTCGTGCTGTTGCTTGCCGTGCTGGTCGGCGGCGTTGCGATATTGCTGCCCAGTTTCCTGCGCGAACTGCCCGGCACGGTCATCGGCACCTTGCTGTTCGTGTCCAACATCATCTTCTGGATGAAGTCGGGATATTTCTCCGGCGATTCCGAACAAAAGCCGCTGCTGCACACATGGTCGCTGGGCGTCGAAGAGCAGTTTTACATCTTCTTTCCGGTCATCCTCTTCCTGCTCGCCCGTTATGCGCCGCGTTATCGTCTGCCGGTTGTCGCCGCCATGGCGGTCGCATCGCTGGTGGCCTGCATCGTCCTGACAAAGCCCTATCCCGATGCCAGCTTTTACCTGATTCATACCCGCGCCTGGGAATTGTTCGCCGGCTCCCTGCTTGCGCTGGGCGCCGTGCCACAGATCCGATCGCCCATGGCGCGCGAAGTCGTGAGCCTGGCGGGGGCTGCCGCGATTCTGGTGGCGATATTCAGCTTCACCGACCAGACGCCGTTTCCCGGCTATGCCGCGCTGCTGCCCGTGCTGGGCAGCGTCGCCCTGTTGCACAGCGCGCCCGGCACCCTTGTCGGCCGGCTATTGTCGATGCGATTGCCCGTCGCGATCGGCCTGATCTCCTATTCGCTCTATCTGTGGCACTGGCCGATCGTCGTTTATGGCCGGTTCCTGGGCCTGTTCGCCCTGGGCGCGGCCGGGTCCGCCATCATTGTCGGCCTGTCTCTGGCGGCCGCGACCCTCTCCTATTTCTGGGTCGAGCAGCCATTTCGGAAAAAGGACCGTGTCGGCCGCGCCCGCCTGTTCATGCTGGCGG
>Ga0114901_1001768_pt1 | contig 12140 bp, 13 predicted proteins | sample MalvireepMed_s16_FD_89686 | JGI IMG/M metagenome (GOLD analysis project Ga0114901, IMG submission 89686) | Marine viral communities from the Global Malaspina Expedition - Malaspina viral metaG DeepMed_s16 | ecosystem: Environmental > Aquatic > Marine > Oceanic | place: Mediterranean Sea... | reverse complement strand
AGCTGCCAGCGCCACGCACTGAGCATGACCTGCAGCACGCTGATGGCCAGCGCCAGAGCCATCCAGCCCAACGAGAAGCGCTGCACTTCGGCCATGATATCGGCAGGTTCGACCCACAAGGCGACCGCCAGCAGCAGCATGCCGCTGACCAGGCAACGTCGTACCCAGGGCGCACGCAAGCCGCGCGCGAACACCCTGCTACCCTGCCACCGCTGGCAGCGCCAGAAGATCGTGATGGCCTACCCACACACCCCATTGGCCACGCTCCACGGCGTCCAGCCTGGCCGTGCGCCATTCGGCAATACGCGTGGCCGCTTCCGGCGCCTGCTCCGTGGCGGCGGCGGCCCAGCCCTCTATCAGCGAGCGAATCAGCGGCTCATGGGTGGCGTCTCCTGCGGCCAGTTGCCAGGGCGTGGCAGCCTCTTCAAGGCTATACCCCCGGCGTTTGAGCGCCTCCACGAGCGCCGCATGGGCGTAGCCTCCCAGCGCCTCGCCCAGCCCCTTGTCACGCTGCTGGTGGGCATTGAACAGGCCCCGTACGAAGCGATCTTCGGGGTGATCGAGTGGCTGGTGCTCCGCATCGATGAAGCACCACTCCCCCGTCACGCTGAGACTGACCAGCAGCGCCTGCCGCTGCTCGGCGCACTGGGCGGCCAGCGCATCGAGCCACGGCTGGGAGACCAGATCGATGAGCGCCGAGGCACTGACCACATCGGCTTCCAGCAAGGCAGGGTGCGCCAGCGTCGCCAGCGAGGTGCAGTGGGTTGCCACCTGGACGGGCTGGCCACGGGCATCGTGGAGCTGCATGGCACGGCCACGGGCTTCCTTGAGCAATTCAGGGTCGTGGTCGAACAATGCCCAGCGCTGAGGAACGCTCAGCCGGGGCACCAAAAACTGTACGTTGCTGCCCCGCCCACAGCCCAAATCTGCCAGGGTGACGCTGTCACGGTTGGCCAGCCAGGCATTCAAACCTGCCACCAGCGCGCTGCTGCGCGACTGGCTATCCACACGCTCGCGCTGGCTGAGCCAACTGGATGCAAATTGGCTGCCTGCGGGCATGTTCGGCGCGGCCCCCATGTTCAGCGCGCTGGCAAACTGGGCACCCGCCGCCTGCCAGTCATTGAGTTCTCCGCGTGCGACCGCAGCGCCTGCCCGCAGCGCCGTGCGTAGCGTCTGGTCGCGACAGAACTGCTCCAGCGCCGCCTGCAATGCGGGCACATCGCCAGGCGCAACGCTCAAGCCAGCGCCTTCGGGTAGCGTATCGCGCAGGGCGCCACCGGTGGTGGTGATCACGGGCAGGCCATGGGCCAAGGCTTCGGTCACCACCATGCCGTAACCTTCGTACCAGGAAGGCAGTACCAGCGCGTGAGCCTGGTGATAGGCAGCTTCCAGGGTGGCGGCATCACACTCACCGTGCAGCGCGATGCGCTCGCCCAGGTGATGCTCTTCCACGCGCTGGCGAACGCTGGCGCTGAACTCGGCGTCTCGCTCGGCACCATAGCAGTCACACTGCCAGGGCAGATGGGTCAGCCCTGCCAGCGCCTTCACCAGCACGTCCTGCCCTTTGCGCGGCGTCAGGGTGGCAACGCACAGCAAGCGCAGGGGTTCACCCTCACGCGGCGCCGGGCTGATAGGGGCATGCGCCACGCCAGGCTCCACCACGCTGATCGGCGCAGTGAGCGGCACGGCGTACTGCTCGGCCAGCGCCGTCAAACGTCGCGCGGTGAAACGGCTGGTCACGATGATACGCGCCACGCAGCCAAGTCCCGTCAGCTCACTGCGGTGCAGATGCTGCTGCTCATCGCTGGACAGCCCCTGCTCATCCCCCAGCGGGTGATGCAGCAGCGCGGTCAGGTCCAGCCTGTCGGCATGTCGTGCGACCACGTTGGGCAGCGCACCTACGGCCAGGCCATCGAGAATCACTCGGGCGCCTGACGTTTGCTGCTCCAGCGCGTTGGCCAGGGCGCTCGCCGCGACCTCATCGGCCAGCGGGAAGCGCCCTTCCAGGCCCACCACCGTCACCTGGTGGCCCTGCTCGCGCAGCGCCTCCACGATACGGGCATCATAGAGATAACCGCCGGTACGCTGGCCAGGGTCGCCGGCCACGATCAGGGTAAATCGTTGGCTCATAGCTCGCCTTCGTAGCTTGCCCAGGCCACATGGGATTCATGCAGCTTGATTTCCATGCGGGTCAGCCCCTTGGCAGTCTCTCCCATCCTGCCGCCACGAATCGCTTCGGCCAGCTGATCGAAAATCACCTTGGCCATGAATTCGGTGGTGGTGTTCTGGCCGGTAAACTCGCTCACTTCGTCCAGGTTGCGGTAGTTGTAACCCGCCAACACTTCCTTGACGGTTTCACTGGCCAACCCGATATCGATGACCAGCCCATCCTCATCCAGCGCGGGGCGCTGAAAGATGATATCCACCACATACGTTGCCCCATGGGTACGCTGCGCAGGGCCGAAGATCTCCCCTTTGAAGCTATGGGCAATCATGAAATGGTCGCGAACACATAAACGGTACATGGCAACTCCTTGGGTTATTCAGGTTCATCCTGAACGGGGTAACGAATGCGATGGCACAATGCCTTGCTGCCCGGGCCAAACAACGCCGGCGCCAAGGCAGGCAAGTCCATGAAATTGCTCTCACCGCTGATCAAGACATCCAGCGTCGGATCGGCCAGCAGGCGCAACGCCAGGGCCAGGCGACGCTGGTAGTTCCAGCGAGGTTGCAGCTTGGCAGGCAGCTGGCCCACCAATGACATGGCCAGGCGAAGGCCCTCAGGATGACCGCTGGCATGAATCACGCAATCCTGATCCGCAGGGGCCTGCTCCGGCAGGGCAAACGGCACCCCCAGCGCATCGGCCAACGCCTCACGCTCGCCATTGATATCGATGAGCTGCACCTGCACCCCAGCAATACGCGCGCATAAGTAAGCCACCAGCGCACCCACGACGCCGCCGCCCACGACACATACCCGCTCACCCAGCATGGGGTTGGCATCCCACACGCCGTTGATGGCGGTTTCCATGTTGGCGGCCAGCACCGCCCGGTAAGCCGGTACGTCAGCGGGCACCGGCACCACCATGGTGGCCGGGACGATATAGCGGTCCTGGTGGGGGTGAAGACAAAATACGGTCTGGTCGACCAGCGCCTGAGGGCCATGGGTCACGCGGCCTACGCTGCAATACCCGTATTTGACAGGGCCAGGGAACTCCCCCACCTGAAAGGGCGCGCGCATACGCTGGGTCTCGCTGCTCGGCACACGGCCATGAAACACCAGCGACTCGGTACCTCGACTGACGCCGCTGTAAAGCGCACGCACACGCACATCGTTCTGGCCCATGGCAGGGAGAGGTTCGGACTGGATTGCACCGTGGCCTGGGCGAGTGACCCAAAAGGCCTGAGCGGTATCAGGCACTGACATGACATTTCCTTGTCGTTGAAGCGCAAGCTCCCTGCGTTGACCCAAGCCTTTGCAAGAGTTGGCGACTTTTCAAGGGCTAACCTATAGCTTAGCTTAGCTTAGAAAAGAAAACGGTCTATTAACGTTTATTAACCTTCGTGACGTGGCTCGACAGCTGACCACGAAAGCACAAGCAGCGCGCCATATCTATACAATAATGATACATTGATAAATTATTGCACCACCAATTTCAACTGCGGATGACGCTGCCGCTTCGAGAGCCTTCATGCCCCCAGCCTCACACACTTCGGAATCGCCACCCTTCAATCGGCTTCATAGCGGCCTGGAGCTGCTGCTGGGGGGCCTGTTACTGGGCGGTTTGGGATGGCTCATGGGTCCGCTCATGGCGAGTGCCGCCAACTGGTGGTTAGCCGTCGGCTTACTTATATGCCGTGATGAGCGCGCTAGTGCTGTTGTTTTGGCCCTACGGTGCGCTGGGCTGGGCGAATAGAGTCACCCTCGGGCGTGGCGTACTGGTGGCACTGGTGGCTGGCGCCCTGGTGGGCGGCGCCTTTCAACAGGCCATTGGGCTATGGCTGGGTGTCGCCGTGATTGCCCTGCTGCTGGACGGCGTGGACGGCTGGATTGCCCGCCGCACCCACAGCCACTCGCCCTTTGGCGCACGCTTTGACATGGAGCTGGATGCCCTGCTGATCCTGCTATTATGCCTGGCCCTGATGCGCGCAGAAGCCCTGGGCCCCTGGGTATTGCTGATTGGCGCAATGCGCTATCGCTTCGTGGCAGCAGGATGGCTGCTGCCCTGGCTAGAGGCGCCGTTGTACGACAGCTTCCGCCGTAAACTGATCTGTGTCTGGCAGGTCACGGCACTCCTGTTGGCACTGACTCCCTTCACCTCCCCTCTTTACGCCAGCCTGCTGGCCCTGGGAGCCCTGCTCAGCCTGGCTTACTCCTTTGGGGTAGACGTATGGTGGCTGTATCGACGGCGTCCGCGTCGTTGATGCTCATGACGAATAGCGCCAGGCTCACCATTGGATTCATAGAATACCGCAGCACTTTGGACCGCAAGATAGAAGCAGGAGGGACAGCGCCGGTACCCTCTATGCTCCACCGCCCAAAGTGATCCTGGGTTTTACGGTCCCACTTCCCACCATATCGACCGCTTCAAACGGTGCTCCTGACTAGCGCACGCAGCACACTGCTTCCAATAAATTCTTTTTAGCTTTATCTTTGGAACATTTTGAGATATAAGACGGGGTTTTAATGCAGCCTAAGACAGTGGGCGTCAGTTTGGTGGTGTGCTGGGGCGTATTGATCGCGATCGCTTTTTGGCTATTTGCCTATAAAGACCTCCGTCTATTTGCTGATGATGAGGTGTTCGCCCGCTTTCCAGAAGAAGTGGCCAGCACTGCGATCAGCACATCTCCCCTGCCGGAGAATGCCACAGGGCGGCTTGTGAACTTCTGGAACCCGGACTGTCGCTGCAGTCGCTTTAGCCAAGCGCACATTGAAGAAATCATGCAGGCCTACGCAGGCCAAGGTATTGAGTTTGTCGTGGCAGTGCCCAGGCAAAGCTTAGTTGATCAAGCGTTAACCACGTTTCCCAAGGCATCAAGTGCCGTGGTGGTTGAGCAGCTAGAAGGGCTAAGCACGCCATCGGCGGCTGTCTTTGACGCTCGGAGCACGCTGGTTTACTTCGGGCCATATAGCGATGGCGCCTTTTGTACCAGCGGTGGCAGCACGCCCGTTGAGCTTATTCTCAATGACGTGGTGGCTCCTGGCGAAGTAGCGCCGTGGCTGAACCTGTCTGCCTTTGGTTGCTACTGTGACTGGCCGACAGCACGCTCCTAATGACCGCACCGATAACAATGCTATCTTTCGATAGAAATGAGGAAGCGAAGCAATGCAGCTGAACACGCTTGAGCACGATATTTTTCGCGACCAGTGGGACGATGCCAGCCGACTGATGTTTAAGATACTCATCGCCCAAGGCCTGCTCGCGCTTGCGCTGGCAGGCTGGTATAGCACATGGCTGGAAGTTGCCGTCATCAGCCTGCCCACGGTGCTACTGGGCGGCTACTTAACCTATACCCAAGGAGCCGCGCTTCTCACTCGGCTATATATGAGCGCTGCCTTTATGGTGATGACGGGGCTACATATTCATCAGACGCATGGGCTCGTTGAAGTACACTTTGGCCTGTTTGTACTGCTTGCCATCCTGCTCTACTACAGAGATTGGCGCGTTATCGTGGTAGCTGCTGCAGTGGCCGTCGTGCACCACCTCGGGTTTCATGTGCTGCAGACCATGAATACCGGCGTTTATTTAATGCCTGAAGCCAACCTCACTATGGTGCTTGTGCACGGCGGATACTTAGCCTTCGAAGCGGCGGTACTGGTGGTACTGGCCAACCTGATGGCTGGCGAGTATATCCGCTCGCAGAAGGCTTTAGCCCATAGCGACCAAATGGCAGTCGAATTAAAGCATCAGCGCGCGGCACTGTTGGGCGAAGTAGAGCAAGCCATTGAGAGCATAGCGGGCCTATCTGGCCGAGTGTCGTCCGCCTCGGAAAAACTGTCTTCCTCGACGGCGCAACAGGCCGCAAGCGTTGAGCAAACTACCGCGTCGCTTGAAGAGTTAAGCACGACGGTAGCTCAAAATGCGGATAACGCGCGGGAAACCGAGCACGTCGCCAATCAGGCAGTGGATGAAGCCAACGAAGGCAGCGCGGCGGTCACGCAAACGTTGGTAGCTATGCGCGATATCGCGGATAAGGTCAAAATCATTGATAACATCGCTTTTCAAACCAATCTGCTGGCGCTTAACGCTTCTGTAGAAGCCGCCAGAGCCGGTGAGCATGGCCGCGGCTTTGCGGTAGTCGCGACAGAGGTGCGTAAATTAGCCGAAGGCAGCCGACTGGCCGCTCAAGAGATTGGCGATACGTCATCCCGCTCTCTCACAACGGCTGAACAAGCCGGCGAACGCATAAAAGCGCTGGTGCCCGCAATTGAGCGCACGGCTCAGCTGGTGCGCAGCATTGCCACCAGCAGCCAAGAGCAGTCACAGGGCATTGAGCAAATCAATAAAGCAACGTACGAATTACATCAAGGCGCTCAAGACATCAACCTGCTGGCCGAGCAACTAGCCGGCACATCGTCTGAAATGGAAGAAACAGCCGTTGCCTTACAAAGAGAAACCGCCGTATAGTCGTTTCATCTAAACACCCAAGGAAGCTCTGAATAACTGACGATATTCATCAACGCTCATATGAGCCGACAAAAAATCGAAAATTCAGACACCCTTCTTACGTTTTTTTGTGTATTTTTGCCCCATACCCGCTCATTGAGTGGGATAGGGCGAGATTGCCCTATTCCCATAGGGCATCACCGAGGACGCGTTGCTCTTCACCGTGAAGAAGCTTATTGGCAGGGGCAATGTCATGGACATTGGCGGCCTTGATCTCGATGCTGCGAATCAACCCACGCTTATCGTCGACGCCTATGTGCGTTTTCATGACAAAGTGCCAAGAGCTACTTTTTTAGTCTGGTGCATTTCCGAATCCCGCTCGCCTTTTTTGTTTTTGGTGGACCCAGGCACGGAGATGATCGAGGCCTCAACAATGCTCCCTTCGCGCAGCATCAGGCTATTTTTCTCCACATAGTTATTCACTTCCTGGAACAGCACCTTGCCAAGGCAGTAGCGCTTCAGAAAATGGCGAAATTTGCGAATCGTGGTTTCGTCCTGCAATTGGTCCAGTTTCAAGCCGACCAAATTGGCGCATGGACTCGATCTCATAGACGGCGCCTTCCATCGCCAGATTGCTCAGGTTGTAAAACAACTGCATGCAATGGACTCGCAGCATGGCAGACAACGGATACATAGGTCGTCCACTCTCACCCTTGGGGTAATAACGGGCTACCTTCTTCTCCAGCTGCGTCCAGAGGATCAGTTTGCCCATCCGCTCCGGAAAGAGATTGCGGCGGGTCTTTCGCTTCTTGTTCTGGTAATCGGCTTCGGAGAATGTGTTTTAATCCATGGCAGTACTGAATCCTATGCAGTTGGCGATAACCGTATTATCGCTGATGGCAGTGACTTTCTCAGAACATTCCTAAAAAATCAGCCGCCACTCAATGACTTAGCCAAGGCCATATTTATTACTTAACGCAAACTTTATTTTTTAATCACGCGCTTGTTATCACTCTAAAACCTGATAGGATTCCGTCCATTCAAATACCCGACCCACATACTCGGGTATAGATATTCACTGGTTCTTCAGATAACGTGAGCCGTTTGCGATGACACCTGTAGCCCTGCTCTTTTTAGCGGTTTCCATGTCGGCGGATGCCTTTGCTGCGTCACTCAGCAAAGGGGCCGAATTGACCAAACCACGCTGGCGACATGCCCTGGGCATTGGCCTGATATTCGGCACCATCGAAGCGATCACCCCAGTGCTGGGCTGGGTAGCAGGCAAGGCTTCTCAACAGTATGTGGAAGCCTGGGACCACTGGGTCGCGTTTGTACTGCTGACCGCCATTGGCCTGCACATGACGTACGAAGGGCTCAAAAAAGAAGAGCAGGTAGCCCACCGCAAGCAAACGCTATGGCTGCTGGTACTGACCGCCATTGCCACCAGCCTGGATGCCATGGCCGTCGGCGCCAGCCTGGCGTTTATCGACGTGGATATCATTACCACCAGCTTGGCCATCGGCCTGGCGACCACCCTCATGGCCTCGATGGGCACCTTGCTCGACCACAAACTGGGGCACTACGTGGGCCACTGGGCAGAGCTGATGGGCGGGGTGGTGTTGATCGGGATTGGAGTGATGGTACTGATAGAGCATACCGGCGGTGGCGTTACCGGTATGCTACAGGCACTGTAACCTGCATAGCCTCATACACCTCACCCGCAGGGTAGCCCATGAGCCACCCTGCGGGTGCTCAGGAGCGATGTTCAGCGCTCATCCAGATACGCTTGCACCACTTCCCCCAACGACGCAATGGCTTCGTTGCGCGCTTCGAACGATGCGTCTGTTTCGGTGAGGTAGAACACGGCCACGGTGGGCGCCTGCTCAGGAGGCCAGATGATGGCCGTGATGGAACGAGAGCCATAGCCACCTGCACCGGTTCTATCGGCGATCACCCAATCGAAAGGCATGGCGGCACGAAACAGCCCATCGGCCACGGCGTTGCCCTTCATCCAGTCTTGCAACTGCTGCCGAGATTCCGGGGTGAGCACATCGCCCAGCACCAGCGTTTCCAGCGTGGCCAACATCGCATTGGGCGTGGTGGTGTCGCGCTCGTCCCCAGGCGTAGCTTCGTTCAGCTCGGTCTCGAAACGGTCGAGCCGCGTGACGGAATCGTCCAGGCGGCGCGCAAAAGCCGTGATGGCTTCCGGCCCGCCCAGGGCTTCCAGTATCAGGTTGGCCGCCGTGTTATCGCTGGTGGTCATGGTGGCATCGCACAGCTCGAACAGCGTCATTGGCTGGTGGCCTGCATACTGCTCGGTCACCGGCGAGTAAGTCACCAGCGCCGACTCATCGAAACTGACCTCGGTATCCGGCGCTAGCAGCCCTTCATCCACCTGCTCCAGCAGCGCGCCACACGCCAGCGTTTTGAACGTGCTGGACATGGCAAAGCGCTCGTCCGCGTTCACCTCCCAGCGCTGGCCCGTGGCCAGATCATGCGCCGCAAAGCCAATGCGCGCGTCCAGCGCCTGTTCGATACGCGCCAGCTCAGCGCTGATGGGATCGTCTTGCGCCATTGCAACAGACGAAGCGAACAGCACGCACGCAGATAGCGTGGCACGCATCCAGCGTGGTTGGCGGTGATTCATGGGTAACCTTCCTGGGCAGTAAGGGAAAATAGACAACATGAGTGTAGCGCTATTCTTACGAGGGACTAAAACGCATCAGCAGCTCCGGCGCTCCTGTGTGTTCATCCTGCTGTTCGCCCCTACGCACAAAGCCGCGCGCTTCGTAAAAACGAATGCTGGGCGTATTCTGGGCATAGACGGTCAGTTCCAGCCATGCTCTGCGGCGTTTGGCATCTTCCAGTAGCGCACTGCCTAGGCCACGGCCTTGCCCCTCTGGCTGCACGAAAATCGCGGCCAGGGTATTCTCGTAAAGGCTATAGAAGCCCATCACCTGGCCTGAGGTTTCGGCTACGTAGGTTTCTGAGGCGGGAAGGTATCGCTCCCGCATGGCATCGCGCTGGGCTTGCCAAAAGTCAGGCGCGATAAAGTCAGGTGCGATAAAGTCATGCGCTTGGATAGACACCGCCAGCCAAATAGCCAACACGGCCTCCATGTCGTCCGCCTGAAAGGCACGAATACGATGGTGATGTGAGTGAGCGTGCATGACATGCCTACTGAAGCAGAGCGATCTTGAAATCACACTTGTTGACATAAAAGTGGATGTTGCGCTTTTCGAAGTACGGCGTGTGGGTCACCCATACCCGCGTGGCGGGGTACGCCTGCTCGATAGCTTGCCAGGCACGGTAGCCCCCCACGCCCGAGGGAGTTGGGCAAAAGGTAGAACAGGTCCAGAGCATTGCGCTGGGTCGATGCCTCCAGGGTGACAATGGCACCGCCCACTTTCTCTCCATCCAGAAGGATGTGATGCACCACGGCATCGGGGGGCGGTCAGGGATTGGTCGATATCGTCATCCGATGGAATCAGACCCGGCTCTACCGCACCAAAGGCCTCTTCCACGGCCACGCTGAACGAGGCCTTGAGTTCTTGCTTGAATGCATCGAATGTCGAAGCGTCGGCCAGCGCCAACGTGACGTTAGAGGAGTGTTCCATGGCAGTGCCCATCCGCTTAACGAGATTATCCATCAACCGCTTAGGCTAACCGCTGCCAGGACGTTTTGCCATCCTGCGCAGCCCCTACAGCCCCGCTTCAACGCTGAATTTCGGTCACGACCTCGGTCTTGACGGAGTTGGCGATAAAGCACTTTTCATGGGCGGCGTGATGGAGCTGTTCGAGTGTCTCGACAGAAGGTGCTTGCGCTGCAAACAGCGCTTTGGGCCGCAGTGTCACCCTGGTCATGGCAATTTTCCCGTCGCTGCCCTTCTCCATCACCCCCACGGCGTGGTCCACGTAGCTTTCCACGATCAAGCCCTGCTGCGCGGCAAGGGCCAGAAAGAACAGCATATGGCAGCTGGAAAGCGAGGCCACGAACGCCTCTTCCGGGTCGACGTTGGCTTCCACCGAATAAGGCAACGGCACCACGTGGGGCGATGACGAGGCAGGCACGCGAACACCGCCATCGAACACCCACTCGTGCCCACGGCTATAGCGCTGATCTAGAAAGGCTTCATCGGCCCCACGGGCCCAGTGGATGGAAGCGGTGTATTCGGCCATGGGGGTTCCTCGGGTTTCATCGAAAGCTGCCACCAAAGGTGGCATAGCCAGTATCTACAATGATCTCAGAATTTGCCTCGATGATCCTCTCACGGGTCACCACCAGTCCTATTTTTGCAAGCTCATGCGTTGGTTTTTCAAATGAAGACAGCTTTCGATAAGGATCGTCTACGCTGGGTGCATGAACGGCGATGGCCTCAAACAGTCAGAACCACATCGCAACAGAAATGCCACCAGGAGAGCAAGATATGCAGACAATGGAGCTAGGCGGCGTCAGCGTTCCCCGTATCGGCCAGGGCACTTGGCACATGGGTGAGGATGCCAGGCAGCGGCAGGCTGAAATCAGGGCGCTGCGAGAAGGCCTGGATTTGGGGATGACGCTGATCGATACCGCCGAGATGTATGCCGAGGGCGGCGCTGAAGAAATCGTGGGTGAAGCCATTCGTGGGCGGCGCGAGCAGGCGTATCTGGTCAGCAAGGTTTACCCCCACAATGCCAGCATCCAGGGTGTTCAAGCCGCCTGCGAGCGCAGCCTGCGCCGATTGGGCACCGATACGATTGATCTCTACCTGCTGCACTGGCGCGGCCATACCCGCTGAGCGAAACCGTGGAAGCGTTTGAGCGGCTACGCGAGCAAGGCAAGATCCTGCGCTGGGGCGTATCGAACTTCGACGTTGACGACCTGGAAGAGCTAAACGCGCCCGCGTGCGCCACCAATCAAGTCCTCTACAACCCCGAAGCACGGGGCATCGAATACGACCTGCTGCCCTGGCAAGCCCAGCAAAACATGCCGCTTATGGCCTACTGCCCCATTGGGCAAGGCGGCGCGCTACTTCGAGACGGCACCCTGCAACACATCGCCGACAAGCACTGCGCCACCCCCGCGCAAATCGCGCTTGCCTGGGCACTGCGCCACCCCGGCGTGATCGCGATTCCGAAAGCCGTGAGCCTGGATCACCTCAAACAGAACGCTGATGCGGATAAGGTCAGGCTCGATGATGAGGACTTGGCACAGATTGATGCCGCCTATCCGCCGCCAACACGCAAGCAGGGCTTGATGATGGTGTGAGCAATCGCCTATCAACGGCTTAGCGTGGGATACGGTTCGTGGGCATCACCGGCTCAACCGCTGTTTTAAAGCGGAGAAAGCCGAACGCGGCTAAGCCAATTGGCAAACCCAATCCTGTACGCTATTCTGTACATTAACAATATCGCGTACAGGAGTACCCTTTATGGATGCCATTAGCTACACAGCCGCTAGAACCAATCTAGCAAAAACCATGGAGCAGGTCTGTGAAGACCATTCCCCTGTGATCATCACCCGGAACAAGTCGCAGTCCGTGGTAATGATCT
>Ga0114901_1001741_pt1 | contig 12253 bp, 14 predicted proteins | sample MalvireepMed_s16_FD_89686 | JGI IMG/M metagenome (GOLD analysis project Ga0114901, IMG submission 89686) | Marine viral communities from the Global Malaspina Expedition - Malaspina viral metaG DeepMed_s16 | ecosystem: Environmental > Aquatic > Marine > Oceanic | place: Mediterranean Sea... | reverse complement strand
GATTCCGAAAACATTGATCTAAAAATCTTCTGTTGAGCATCTGTCAATTTTTTAAGGTTTTAAATTTAATTTTATCATAATTTTTTGTTATCTTTTAGTTAAAATTTAATCACCATTAAGTCAGACGGTATGAAAAAATCAATTTTACTTATTGCATGTTTTGTTGTGTTCTTAATGGCGGGAAGCTTCAAGGGACTAGAACATAACCGTCCCACAATTGAGGGAACTTGGGAACTCCAAAGTTTTTATAATTATGATGGACAGAACGTGACGGATACCATCCCAAAATCGGATGGGTATAGACAGGTTAAAATGTATTCCAAAGAGAAGATTATGTGGACCCGATATGTTCCGGATGATCCCAACGGTCGATTCGGGTATGGTTCTTATCGCATTACCGAAGACCAACTTATAGAGGTCATCGAATATGGGGATGATGAAATGATGAAGGCTTTGGATACCATGAGGAATTTTACATTCGAGCTGATCTTGAATGAGGATACCTTTAGCCAGATTTCGGTAGATGCCGATGGCAACCGAACTTTTTCAGAAAACTACAGACGGATTGATTGAGTTAGCATTCCACAAAAAAAGGCACTGAAATTCAGTGCCTTTTTTAACAAGTTTTCCTAAAAGAGTTTAGGATGCTATCATTTCCTTGCTTTCCACTGCGGCCAAGTAACGCTCAGCATCCAATGCCGCCATGCATCCAGTACCTGCGGCCGTTACGGCTTGCCTATAGATTTTGTCCTGTGCATCACCACTTGCAAACACACCGGGTTTGTTTGTCCTTGTGGATTTGGCTTGCGTGATGATATACCCTGTTTCATCCAATTCCAGTTGCCCTTTGAATATATCGGTGTTGGGTTTGTGTCCAATGGCGATGAACAAACCTGTGATGGCAATCTCCTCTTTCTCCCCGGTTTGGTTATTTAGAATCCTAAGCCCTTCTACCACTTGGTCACCCAATACCTCATCCACTTCTGAATTATACCTGACCTCAATGTTGGCAATGCTGTTTACCCGATGCTGCATGGCTTTGGATGCCCTCATATGGTCCTTGCGCACCAACATGGTCACTTTTTTACAGATATTCGCCAAGTACGATGCCTCTTCTGCGGCAGTATCCCCTGCTCCAACAATGGCCACTTCCTGACCTTTGTAAAAGAAACCATCACAAACCGCACATGCCGATACACCGCCACCACGCAAACGTTGCTCACTTGGAATGTTCAGATATTTGGCAGAGGCACCAGTGGAAATAATAACCGTTTCGGCCTCAATCAATTTGGAATCGTCTACGGTAATTTTATGCAAACCTCCCACTTCATCACTAAAATCAACTGCAGTCACCATCCCGATCCTTACATCGGTACCAAAGCGTTCTGCTTGCTGTTGCAATTGCATCATCATGGTTGGGCCATCAATACCCTCTGGATAACCTGGGAAGTTATCCACCTCAGTAGTGGTGGTCAATTGTCCCCCAGGTTCCATACCCGTATACATCACTGGTTTCAAATCTGCCCTTGAAGCATAAATTGCGGCGGTATAGCCCGCTGGACCTGAACCAATGATCAGTGTTTTTATTCTTTCAACTTGTTCTGACATAACAAAAATTCCTCAATGCATTATGTTACAAAAGTAGGTTTTTTGTGCAAAAACTTACAGTGGCACGGTTCTACGATTTCTTAAAAGATGTGAACAATTTCCGTGAATAAGATTAAGAGGTGTAAAATCAAGGAAAAACAAAAGGAGCCATTTCCATAGCTCCTTTTCAAATAAAGTAGGTCAAATTTATGGGAAACATATATTTGATCTTTAAAACCGTTGCAACCAAGGGGGCTCAACCTCAAAAACCCCCATGGCGCAACGTAAACCTCGTTCATGATAAGATTTGGGGCAAAAGAACCTTGGTTCCATACAAACACCCCGTCCTATTTTTAAGGAGGCTTTGCGTTAACTGGAACAAACATACTATGGTCACTAGATATAGAAAGGAACCAATTAACAAATGGGGCATCTGCTTTAACGGATGCCCTATTTGAATTTATAGTCCTAAAAAGAGTAGGTTGTGTAAGAAATTATATGCTAAAATCGTAATTGACTGACTAAAAATGAGTTAGTTGAAATCCAAGGTTACTGTACGTATTTCAGCTTACGTTCAATGGTCTCGATCATTACATTGGCAATATCCATGCCAGTAGTATTCTCTATGCCTTCCAATCCTGGCGATGAGTTCACCTCCAATAACAATGGCCCACGATTGGAACGGATAATGTCAACCCCAGCTACATCCAAGTTGAGCACCTTGGCCGACTTAATGGCCAATTTGCGCTCTTCCGAAGTAATTTTTATGAGGGATGCCGCACCGCCTTGGTGTATGTTTGCCCTGAACTCCCCCTTTTGTGCCTGCCGTTGCATGGAGGCCACTACCTTGCCATTGACCACAAAGCAACGGATATCCTGACCGTTGGCCTCTTTGATGAACTCCTGTACCAAAATATTGGTCTGCACACTCTTGAACGCATTGATAACACTCTCCGCAGCCTTGTTCGTTTCGGCCAAGACCACTCCTTTCCCCTGGGTGCTTTCCAAAAGTTTGATGATCAAGGGAGCCCCGTTCACCATTCGGATCAAATCTTTGGTGTCCATAGGTGATTTTGCAAACCCTGTAATAGGTATGTGGATATCGTGTTTGGAGAACAATTGGGAGGCAAAAAGTTTGTCCCTCGACTTACTGATAGAATCTGCCGAGTTCAAGCAATAAACTCCCAAAGTATCAAACTGTCTAAGCAGTGCACAACCGTAAAAGGTAACGGAAGGCTTGATCCTTGGAATCACTGCATCGAACTTATCCAGTATGTTTCCCCCACGGTACCTAATTTCGGGTGAGGTGGCATCCAATTTCATGTAAACGTTCTCCACGTTCAAAAAAACCACCTTGTGCCCGCGCATTTCACCTGCCTCAATGATCCTTTTGTTGCTATACAATTCTGGATTACTGGCCAAAAGCCCAATGCTCAGTCCCGTTTTATCGGATTGGTATGGGCGGTATTTATGTGATAAATCGTCATCGGAAATGACCCCTTGGTTAAAACTTTTAGAAGGATCTACCAAATACCTACCGTTCAAGGCTTCGCGACCAAGTAACATCCTATATTCCATGGTATCTCGATTGGCAAGGGTAAGTTCAATTTCGAAAACAGTACCGCCAATTTTCACCGGTGTTTTGATCACGGGCCGCTCTTCAGAAATACCTTGGGAACTTTTCACACTCCTAACATCTACCAATTTGGCCTGGCAAAGTATGGAGATGCTCCTATTGTCCTGTAATGGGTTTACCTCAAAGCGTACCCAATCTTCCAAACCCTTGGTAAAAATCTTGATTTTGTTGGCCTGTATGGATGATGTCTTCGCCCCGGAATCCACCCTTGCCTTTATGGCTGGTATCCCCAATTCTTCAAATCGGCACCATTCCTCACTGCCCAATACTTTATTGTCTTTCAAAATAAGTTGATGTTAATTGATTATTCTCATGATGAACAGATCAACAACCTCTACTAAAATAAGTATGATGATGATCCATTCCAATCTGTTGCTTTCCCTATGATCCATGATGTCCTTAAACAGACTCAAATTCTCTTTAATGATAAAGCCCTGCTCCTTGATGGTGCGGTACCGCTCCTTTAAATCAAAGATCTGTTTTAGGTGCTTATCCAATTTATCCAAATACTCGTCTTCCCAAGCCACTTCGGGGGAATCAAAAATATAGAGGTTCTCGGAAATCTGGTTGTTGATGTTCAATACCCTTGCGATATATTTCTTTAATTTCTTTCCCCCTAAATCCAATCTCCCGTGCTGTTCCAAATAACTGGTATGCAATCGGGTCTCGTTCATGATCTGATCGGACAGTCCTTCAAAATAATCCAACGCCACAGATTGGGATAAGTGCAACAAGGCCAATCGTATGCCCTCTACATTCGATCCGGGCAATAGAATTTTATTGTTTGTTACCCTTGAGGCCTGCTCGCTGGACACCCATTCTATTTGAATTTCTTCCGTAAGCTCGGACCTACGCCATTTGACACAAAAGGGTTGAAGATCGGCAAATATTTCGGAAACGGTGGTTTCCGGCAATCCATAATAGGACACGATCCCATACTTAAAGATATAGAGGTAGCCCAAAGCTCCATCCGAATAGAACAGTTCGTCCCTGTCACCATACAAAAGTTCCTTATCAATGGCCCGTCTGCAACCAGATATGTCGATGCTTTCGGCTATATGTAAGGCTACGGCTTTGGAATCCATGATTTAAGTTGCGAAAATATCCTTGGGATCTTTAAAGCTTTTGAATTCCACCATGTAACCGTTAGGGTCCTGTACGAAGAATGACAAGTGTTCCCCTATTCTATCCTGCATAAAGGTGGTCTCCGTAGTAATCTCAAGATCCATCTGGAACAATCTGGAATACAATTCGCCCCAAACCTCAACAGGTACGATTACCCCAAAGTGGAAGGATGGCAAGATATAATCTTCCAAACGGTAGTTCTTAAAATCGAAATTGAAACTACCCGATTGGGTAAAGGTCAACTGGTTACCAAAAAGGTCTACATCCAGCCAATGCTCTGCCTGCCTGCCAATACCAGCTTTGATCACATCCAAATAAAAGGTCCTTGTTTCTGCAATATCCTTACATGGCAATGCGAGGTGGAATTTTGTATCCATCTGAATTTTGTTTCTTTAAATTTCTACCCAAACTTTTGAAATATGACCTAACGGCCGTACGATCCATTTTGTCCATAAACGGCAAAGCTTCCTTCCACTCCAACCACAATGCTTCTTCAAACTTGTGTTTTTCTTTGACCTTTATGCTCTTTTGCTTCAATTGAACCAAATAATAGTTTTTTAACACGGTCTGGAACTTGCCCTTTTTAACATGGGAGAGGTAAAATTGCAATTGCTTGTCTGTAAGCTTCAACTTTATTTCTTCCCCAACCTCCCTGATCAAGGTCTCCGATTCGGTTTCTTTCTTCTTCTTAACTCCTCCAGGCAAGGTATACCGGAGTGGTCGGGCTACTTTTTTCAGCACCAGGACTTTATCCTTATGAACGGCAATTAGTCGGGATTTGATCAATTTTTTCATAATGGGCCCTTTTGATTTTTGTTCTACTCCTCATCGGAGTCCTCCAAACCATCTGTGTCCAAAGATGTTTCATCGTCGTTGTCAGAAATATTCTCCGAGTCGTCATAATCCTCCATGGCCATCACCAATCGCTTGCTCACGCGAACCAAATAAGCAGTGTCCTCGGTACGCACCTCGATACATTCCACCACTTCATTGTTAGCGTTGCGATACGTCACGATATCGGCGTCGTCATATCCTTCGGGGTATTTTTCCACCAAAAGGTTAAGGATATGATTGTCCAGCTTTTTGTAATCAACAATTACACGTTTTAAAGCCACTGTTTGTCTGTTCCTCATCATCACATATCTAAAAGGTAGGCAAAAATTAATGGTGCCACAATGGTAGCATCTGATTCCACAATGAACTTGGGTGTATCAATGTCCAATTTGCCCCAGGTAATCTTTTCATTCGGAACGGCCCCTGAATAGGATCCGTAACTGGTGGTGGAATCACTGATTTGGCAGAAATAGCTCCAAAAAGGGGTTTCGGTCTGTTCCAAATCTTGATATAGCATGGGTACCACGCAAATGGGGAAATCCCCTGCGATACCTCCACCAATCTGGAAGAACCCAATTCCTTTTTCGGAATTTTTCTGGTACCAATCGGCCAAAAAGGCCATGTATTCAATACCGGATTTCATGGTACTTGCCTTCAGTTCTCCTTTGATCACATAACTGGCAAAAATGTTGCCCATGGTGCTGTCTTCCCAACCTGGAACCACAATGGGCAGGTTCTTCTTGGCAGCTGCATACATCCAGGAATCCTTGATATCAATCTCATAATATTGCTCCAAAACCCCGGAAAGCAACAATTTGTACATAAACTCGTGTGGAAAATAGCGTTCGCCCTTATCTTCAGCATCTTTCCAAATTTCATAAATATGCTTTTGCAATCTCCTAAAAGCTTCTTCTTCAGGGATACAGGTATCGGTAACCCGGTTAAGGCCCTGCTCCAATAGGCCCCACTCTTCCTGTGGGGTCAAATCCCTGTAATTGGGAACCCTTTTATAATGGGAATGCGCCACTAGGTTCATCAGGTCCTCTTCCAAGTTGGCACCGGTACAGGACACGATGTGCACCTTGTTGGTACGGATGATCTCGGCAAAGATCTTTCCTAGTTCCGCAGTACTCATGGCACCGGCCAAGGACACCAACATTTTGGAACCTTGGTTCAACTGATTTTCATAACCTTTGGCGGCATCCACCAAGGCGGCTGCATTAAAATGCAAATAATACTTCTGAATAAATTGTGATATTTCTCCTTTGTTGCTCATTTTAATTGTCTATCGGGTTTTGGATCTTCTCAAATTTCATTTTCGTCCTTCACCCTATTTTCATTCTTGATTAATTTCTTTTCAATGCCAACAGACTTTATGTCTTATCCTCAATTTTTGCTGGGTACTGGCAAGGCTTTGGACTTCACCAATGAACCGGTTTCTTTTTTGGTTCCATATCCTAAAATGGAAAGGAATTGTTGGGCCGTCTGCTGCTCTGCAAATACCGTAGTCTTCATATTTCCCTCTTCGTCCTTATCGATAAGAACGTGTTTTGGGTGCGGAATCAAGCAGTGTTGCAACCCACCAAAACCACCAATGGTCTCTTGATAGGCCCCTGTGTTGAAAAATCCAATATATAGTGGCCTATCCCTTCGATATTTGGGAAGATAAATAGCGTTCATGTGCTGTTCGGAATTGTAATAATCGTCACTATCACAAGTTAATCCGCCCAGCAGTACGCGCTCATACTCATCGTTCCAACGGTTGATGGATAGGGTAATGAACCTTTTGCTGATGGCCCAAGAATCTGGCATGGTGGTAATGAAAGATGAATTGATCATGTTCCATTTTTCCCTGTCGTTCTGTTGTTTTTGATACAATACTTCGTAAATGGTACCGCCACTCTCACCAACGGTAAAACTGCCAAATTCGGTAAAAATATTGGGCACATCCACCCCAGCCTCATCGCAAGCCTGCTTGATCTGATGGATGATCTCATCCACCATATACTCATAATCATATTCGAAGGCCAAGGAATTTTTGATGGGGAACCCACCGCCAATGTTCAAACTGTCCAAAGTGGGGCATACCCTTTTTAGGCTGATGTATACCTTTAAACATTTTAAAAGTTCGTTCCAGTAGTAGGCCGTATCCCTGATACCGGTATTGATAAAGAAGTGAAGCATCTTCAGCTCTACTTTATCGTTGGTTTTGATGGACTGATTGTAAAAAGGCACTATGTTCTTGTAACCAATCCCTAAACGAGACGTATAGAACTCAAATTTTGGCTCTTCCTCGGAGGCAATCCTGATCCCTACCTTAAAATTGCCTTCTATTGCATCGCTCAAAAGCTCTATTTCCTCATAATTATCAATAATTGGAATACAGTTCTTATGACCATTGTTGATCAACCCAGCTATATTCTGGATGTATTGATCCCTTTTGAAACCGTTGCAAATTACAAAGGTATTCTTGGTAATCTTGCCACTTTTCATCAAGTGTTGCACGATGTCGATATCAAAAGCCGAAGAGGTTTCAATATGGATATCATTTTTAAGGGCCTCGTTCAGCACATGCTCAAAATGGGAACTCTTGGTACAGTAGCAATAGTGATAGCTTCCCGCATATTTATGTTTTTTCATGGCACTCTTGAACCACTTTTTGGCCCTTTGGATATTATCCGAAATTTTGGGCAGATAAGTGAATTTGAGCGGGGTACCATATTGTTGGATCAAACCGTAAAGATCTATGCCATGGAATTGCAGTTTATTGTCTTCCAACTGAAATTCTTCTTGGGGAAAATCATAGGTCTGTTCGATCAAATCGATATATTTCGTTTTCATTCTAATTTTCGTATTGAGGATTAATTAATACAATAAAACATTAAAAGCCAGAACAATGACTGGTTCTCAGATACGAAATTCAAAAACGGTGTATGGAACAAAGTTAGGGGTCCGTGAAATATCACGGATTAAGGGGTGTTTTTCGGAAGTCAGCCCTAAGATACGGTGTCTTATCCCTAAGACGGCTTGGGGGATAGACTTCCTTTTTCCCAAAAGCCCGATCATGAAAAAAAATTTCAACGCTAATAGGCAAATGCGTCCAAATATTAAGGACCCATTCATGGATCAAACATAAACAAAAAACAAACACCGCAACTTTTTTACCGAAAAATAATTTTCAATAATAAATTGCTGTAATTCAATAATTTACATACACGAAAATCCAAGAACGTCGCTATTGAATATAGCCTCATATCATAAAGATACGACTGCCAACGGAAATATTCCCATGTTTTACCGAGAAATCCGGTTTTCTATCCCACTAATGGTGGCCTATCATTGATGAAAGGTTGGCTGTAATGTCTTCTTCCTGTTGCTTTGTACAAGGCATTTGCCAAGGCTCCAACAATAGGCGGCAAGGAAGGTTCACCCAATCCAGTTGGGTCTATTCCATTATCCACAAAAAAGGTTTCCACTTCCTTAGGTGCCTCTGTATTTCTGATCAACCTGTAGGTATCAAAATTGCTTTGGTTCGGTTTCCCATCGGTAAAGGTCATAGCACTATAGGTAGCGTGTCCAATACCGTCCACAATACCGCCTTCCACTTGGTTTTTGGCACTCAATGGGTTGATGACAATTCCGCAATCCACGGCACACCAAACTTTGCCTACTCTTGGAGTTCCACTGCCTTCTTCCAGATCCAATACCTGGGCCACATAGGAATCATGACAGAAATAGGCGGATACCCCTCTGGACTTACCATTGTCCATTCCGTTCCAATTGGATTTTTCCTTGACGAGTTTCAATACCCCGGCATAACGTTCGGGGTCATAATCGTTTTGTTTAGGATCACCCACTGGATTGTTGATGGCACGATCGAACAACTCTAATCTGAACTCGATCGGATCTTTTCCTGAAGCTTCTGCCACCTCATCCATAAAGGCCTGCTCCGCACCAGCAATAAAGTTGGATCGTGGTGCACGCCAAGCCCCAGTGGTTACGTTGGTCGTTAACACATGTTTTTCCGCTAGGTAATTATCCACAGCACCGGCAGGGAATCGATTTTCCCAAACCAGGTCATCATTGGTACCTGCACCACGCACATGCCAAGCGATCAAGTTACCCTTTTCATCCAAACCAGCCTTGTATTTTACCTTGTAAGACGGTCTGTACGTTCCTTGTGTCATATCATCTTCCCTGGAATACACCAATTTTACCGGGGCGTTCATTTTTTGGGAAATGACTGCAGCCTCCACAGCAAAGGTTCCGTAGAGTCGACGGCCGAAGCCACCCCCCATACGGGTCATCATGATATCAATTTTCTCCGCTGGCATTCCCAATCGGGATACCAAGGTTTTTTCCAAAAACTCAGGGGTTTGAATGGGGCCCAACAGTTCTGCCTTCTCTGGTGTAACGTGCGCAAAAAAGTTCATGGGCTCCATGGTATTATGCGCTAAATATGGTGCCGTATAGGTGCTTTCCACAATTTTGGCCGCTTTTTTAAAGGCCGCTTCCACATCGCCATCCTTTCTGGCTGGTTGTTCCGTGGGTTTATTCATTAGGGCAGCCAAGGCTTCATCATGGTAAGCAGAACTCTCCAATTTTGAAATTTCCTCCCATTCTACCTGTAATGCTTTTTTGGCCTGCATGCATTCCCAAGTGCTATTGCCCACAATGGCCACCAATTCGGGGATTCCTCCACCATCGGACCATTGCTTTTCAACCTCATCAGTATAGGGTTCAAAATGGAACACATCCTTTATACCTGGCATGGATTTGACGGATTCGGCATTCATGCTCTTGTATTTCATTCCAAATGCGGGAGGATGCACGATCATGGCGGTGAGCATTCCTTCCCTTTGAATATCCAAACCGTATAAGGGCTGACCGGTGACAATCTTGGGTCCATCCACATTTTTCTTGTCCGTTCCAATAATACTGAAGGTATTGATATCCTTGAGTTCCACTTCCTCGGGCACTTCAATAGCCGTAGCGGCTGATGCCATTTCGCCATAACCTGCCAATTTACCACTGGCCTCATGCATCAACTGGCCTTCCTTGGTGGTAATCTCACCAGCAGGAACCTCCCAAGCTTTGGCCGCGGCTTCCTTCAACATATGCCTTGCCGTGGCTCCAGCTATGCGGAGGCTCTCCCACCCTTGACGGATGGACTGGCTACCACCGGCCAACTGGCGGGTAAATATATCGGTGTTCAACGGTGCCTGTTCCACGATGACATCTTTCCAGGCCACGTCCAACTCTTCAGCAATGATCATGGGCATTGCCGTTTTTACGTTTTGTCCAATCTCTGGATTGGGTGACATGATGGTCACCAATCCATTGTCCCCTACTTTGAGGAAACCGTTCAGGTTAAACCATTCCTTGGGCAAACTGCTCACCTGTTCAGGTGTCATTTTACAAGAGGCCAGCCAATTGAAACCCAATACCAGACCTCCACCGGCAAGCCCGGTGTTTCTGATAAAGGCACGTCTTCCTATTTTTGTTTTAACTAGTGTCATTTTTTCTAGGTTTTCAGGTGGGTTGGATTATGAATTCGCTGCCATTTTAACGGCTTTCCTAATACGCAGATAAGTTCCACATCTGCAGATGTTGCCATTCATGGCCATCTCGATTTCTTCCTCTGTCGGATTTGGATTTTTTTCCAAGAATGCCGCTGCGGTCATGATCTGACCGGCCTGACAGTATCCACATTGGGGAACATCCACTTCCAACCATGCTTTTTGAACAGGATGGTCACCATTTTCAGACAAGCCTTCTATGGTGGTTATGGCCTGATTGCCCACTGCTGATACTGGTAGCATACAGGCACGTGTTGCCGTACCTTCCAAATGGATGGTACATGCACCGCATTGTGCGATCCCACAACCATATTTTGTTCCGACCAAATTCAAATGGTCCCTTAAAACCCAGAGCATTGGCGTGGTAGGATCCACATCCACCTCTTGTTTCTTTCCGTTGATGTTCAGTGTAAATAGTGCCATGATATAAAAATTCCCTTGAAGTTATGGATTTATTTTAAAATGCTTATATCCTCCGTTAATATCCTTAAAAAAATTAACATTGCATTTGCATTTTTCAATATTCATTGAATAAAGTGCAAATAATCGGGGCCGTAAATTTTATGGCAAAACCTACAAAATTCAAACAACTGATATTTTGAGGTCGAAGAAACAAGTTTTAAGGTACTACGAGACGTAACCGTGCAAATACCGGAAGGTGATCCGAAGGGTATCGGCAGTCTTTCGAGTCGCTCAAAATCGCACTTTTTAGAACCTCAACATTGTTTGGGGAGACGAATATGTAGTCTATCCTCCGCTCCACAGGTTTATTGAACTCAAACCCGTTGAAGGTACCATTAGGGCCAAAGGCATTTTTTCCCACAGCGACATGGGTGTCCGTCATTTCTCCCAAAATTACTTGCACCCCAGAGCTGTCGCTTTCCAAATTGAAATCACCCGTCAAAATAACAGGCAGACCATTAGGATTCAATTCTTTCATTTTTTTTAGGATAAGTTTGGAGCTTTCTGCCCTTGCCGTTACCCCCACATGATCAAAATGCGTATTGAAGACCATGAACTTGCTCCCATCCGCCTTATTTTCAAAAAGTCCATACGTACAGATACGGGGCAAGGCGGCATCCCATCCTTTGGATGGTACATCTGGAGTTTCGGACAGCCAAAACGTGGAATGCTTTAAAACGTTGAGTTTTTTGGTATTATAGAATAGAGCGGAAAACTCACCACGGTCATCACCATGATCACGCCCTATACCAACATAGGTATAGTCGCCAAGCCCTTGGTCAATATCCTTGAGTTGATGCACCAATCCTTCTTGGGTTCCAAAAACATCCGGGGCATAAAATTGTAATTGTGAAATCAGGAATGCCTTCCGGTTGTCCCAATTGTTGGGTTTGTCGTTGGGATTGTCATATCGGATGTTGTAAGTAATCACATCTGGGGGCTGGCCATTAGCACCGACCATCAGTACACGAAGCAATAGCTGAATTAAATATTTTTTCATTAGATAGGGCTGCCGGTGATGTTTTTATAG
>Ga0114901_1001734_pt1 | contig 12270 bp, 11 predicted proteins | sample MalvireepMed_s16_FD_89686 | JGI IMG/M metagenome (GOLD analysis project Ga0114901, IMG submission 89686) | Marine viral communities from the Global Malaspina Expedition - Malaspina viral metaG DeepMed_s16 | ecosystem: Environmental > Aquatic > Marine > Oceanic | place: Mediterranean Sea... | reverse complement strand
GGTACTGAGCTTGTTCTGAATATCTCGAACGTGGGTTTGGCATAAAATAACCTCACCTGCAAGTTCTTTTTGTGAATCAGTCATATCATCCATTTCTTATTTTACGCCATCGAGGTCTAAGACTGGCTTTTGTTCTTTTTCTTTTTTAGCCATTTTTAGCTCCTTTGTTGTTAGTTAAAAAAATTTAATCTTCACCCCAATATTCAGCAGTAATTCTTAATACAGCATTTGTACCGTGACTAGCATTAGCAGTACCAGCGTGACAGACATATAAAAATTTATCAACATCAGCCCATCCAGCACAATTATCAGTAGCTTGATTTGCTTCCCATATATGAACATATTTTGCAGTAACAATATCTAAATTAGTATCACCTGCCGCATCTGCCGCTTGAGTTCTTGATGTTGTTCCGTTACCATCGGCTGCACCCACACCAATTAGTTCAAGTTGAGTATCAAGAGCAGTTCCAGCTGATACACTTGTATTACCTAAAGATATATTATATACACCAGTACCACCTGAAGCTGTTACAACTGTACAAGTAACTCTTTTTAAAAATCCATATTGAGGTATCTTTAATAGTGAGACTGTCGCTGCTATATTATCTGTACCAGCATTAGTAAAAGTATTCATCGAAATTTTACCAGTCATATATTTCAATGCACCAAAAGAGCCAATCCTTGTTTCATAATCTACAAGACCTGTAATTTCATTACCAAGAGATGTAGCTTGTTTAACGCTATTTGATGCTACGTCATTACCTCTTCCAATTAATGTATTATAACTTCCAGTTGTCAAAACCGCACCACAATTAATACCCACTAGAGTATTTCCAAGAGCTGATGTAATGGCAATCCCAGCACCTCCACCAACTGCTGTGTTGTGAGTTCCACTAGTGAGAACTTTTAATGCTGTATTACCAACAGCAATATTATCTGTCCCAGTAAAAGCAGTTCCATCAGCAAAAGTTGCAGATGCTGATGCTCCTAATGCCCAAGTTCCAACTCCAACATTATTGGTAGCACTATTATTACCTCCACTACTAGCATCATCTCCCCCAGCTCCAGCACCATATCCGACAAAAACATTATTATCGGCATCTGCGTGACCAAGTTTCTGACCAGCAACATTACCAAGACAAGTATTGTTATTCCCTGTCGCAACCTGCTTACCTGCCTCTAGACCAACGGCAACCCCATTAGTTCCTGAAGTGAGTTCATAAAATGCATTAGCACCTACCGCAACTGTTCCAGCGGCTGCATTTGCTATTGCCCCTTGACAAGCCGAATGACCAACTACAACTGAATAATTAACATCAGCAGATGCATTATTCATAGCATTTTGACCAATGACAATATTGCCAGTTCCAGTATCACAAGCACTCATTGCAGCGTGACCAACAATAACATTCCCGCTTTCTCCTATTAATACAGCTCCTGCACTTGAACCTATAGCAACATTACCATCAGCTGCTCCATCCATAGCAGCTAAAGCATTAGAGCCTATAGCAACGTGGTTAGATTCACCACTATTTGCGGCAGTTAAAGCCTGATAACCAATAGCCACATTGTCTGTTCCAGTCGTGATAGAATCTCCAGCTTTTGAACCAACTGATGTATTTTTGTCTCCAGTAGTCAGACCTTTTAATGCTTGAAATCCCAAAGCTACATTGTCTTGAGCATCATCATCTCCACCTGTCGTCATTGTTTCAAATCCAACACAAGTATTTCTAAGAACATTAACTCTAGTATAAGAAGCCATTGAAAGATAACCGATAGCGATATTTCCACTACCGTGTCCAGAAGTACCTTCAGCATCATCAGCTGTATCCATACCATTGTAAGCTCCATAACCAATAGCAACAACATTACTATCTGCCGTAATCGCCTGACCAGCACCTGAACCAAGTGCAACGTTATAATCTCCACTAGTTAAACCACTTAAAGCATTATGACCTAAAGCAGTATTATACGTTGCCCCATTCATAACTGCATCCATTACATAGTTACCGATTCCGACATTATATTGCGAAACCGCAGTTTCCCAAGCTCCGCCTCCAGCATTACGACCTATCATTACATTATGACCTGACGCATCTACAGTAGTATCTGCATCCCAATCACCCAATGCTCCGTGACCAATAGCTAAATTTGCTTCACCTTCAACACAATGTTGTAATGCCTCGTGACCGATAGCTAGATTTACTGTCCCAGTCGTTAAAGATTTTAATGCATTGTAACCTATTGCTAGACCAACACCTGCGAATTGTGACCCACTAGAATTTTTTGTCTGTAAAGCTGACCTTCCGATAGCAATACTTCCATCATTAGATTCGTGATTTGCAGTAAATAATGCCGCTGACCCAATAGCCACATTATACTCACCAGCAGTACTTGTCCCTAGTGCATTAGCACCCATAACAACATTGTGGTCTCCAGTCGCAAGGACATCAGCAGCATCAGAACCAACTACTGTATTATAAGTACCAGAAGTAAGACCAGTTAAAGCCTGATGTCCTAAAGCGGTATTATATATTGCCCCATTCATAACTGCATCCATTGTATAATTACCAATGGCTACATTATAATTAGAAGCTGCTGCTGCACCACCATTACACCAGTCGCCTCCTCCAGAATCATAACCAATAAATATGTTATCAATAGAAGCTAAAATAGTAGCGGCTGAACCACTTGTAATAGCACCTCCATCTGTATCATCCATAGCATTATGACCGATGGCTATATTTCTATGTCCAGTAGTGTGTGATTTTAGTGCGTTCATACCTATTGCGAGGTTGCCACCCCCAGATGTTAATGCCTGTAAAGCATTTCCACCTATCCCTATAGTGCCATCAACATCAGCTGCTGAACCGCCTAATGCCCCATAAAGAGAATACGCACCTATCCCAATAACATTATCAGTCGTGTATGTACCATCCCAAGCTCCACTACCTGCATACCGACCAACTAAAATATTGTTTGTTCCAGCTTTTGCTATAGCACCACCAGCTGCAGAATCTGTATCATCCATCGCAAAAGCACCTATTGCAATATTGCCTGAACCAGTGGTGTGGGTTTGCATAGAATTATGACCGATAGCTACATTATCATCTCCTGTAGAAATTTCTTTAGCTGCGTTATTCCCGACTGCTACGTTTCTACCATTTCCTCTTTGGCTCGTTAGAGCATTATAACCTACTGCAACACTAGTTCCGCCATCATCTTCAAAGTCTAATGCATTAGCACCAATAGCTACATTTTGACTACCTGATGTGATATTCAATCCAGCATTATAACCCATTAATACATTATTAATTCCACCACTAGCTACAGCATTACCTGCTTGATAACCAAATATTGTTGTAGTCGCAGCTCCACTACTATCATTATTACCAAGACTGATGCGAGAGTTGGTGTCTATAATCATTCTATCAGCAGCTCCAGCTCTTAATGATAATTTTTCTGGGCTTGTAGTGTGTTCGTAAGTTATTCCACCAGCATAAGCAGAACTTGCATCACCAAAAAATAGTCCACCCTTTGTACCAGATGCTGTCTGGAAAAAAGCATAATCATCATTCTCTGCTATTATTATTGAATTAGAATCATAATCAGCAGATGAAAGAGCAGCTTTCTGGACTCTTATATCACCAGTAATTACTTCTGAATAATCGTATGTACCACCACCAGTTACAGTTAAATCTCCCGATATAGTTAAGTCACCACCGATTGTTCCACCTGAGCTTAGAAACCCAGCTGAACCTATTAGTTTACTAATCATCTTAAACCTCCACTATTCTAACTACACACGCAGAGCCTGTAGATTGAAAATTAAATCTAATTGTATCACTTCTAGTACTTCTCATCCCAACTGGAACTGCAATACTTGTTAGGCTACCACCCGGAAGTATTAAATCTATATCGTTATCAATATCTAAATCTGAAGTTGCAAAATTAAAATAAATATCAGCTGCGGCATACACCAATAGCTGATGAGTATCAGACGCTAAATCCATATGTAATGTATCAGCTAAGGTTGGTGAACCTATTGCAGCCGCTGTGATTGATGTTCCAGTAGAACCTGCCATTCCACCAGAGTTTTGTGAGGCAACTGAATATTTTCCAGCTGCGGTTGTATTTAAAGCCTCGTGACTTCTAAATTTTTGTAAGTCTGCCATTGTTTTCTCCTATTTTTTAACTTAGCCTGCGGGGCGAGAATATTCCCTATCTAAGTCTATCTAAAGTTTGAAGGTACTATTGCCCTAGTTCCCCCAGTTTTGTTTCGTTTTTTCATTCCATATCTCGCTACGGAATCTTTGAAATTCTTTTCATGCATAGCTGACATCTGCATAGCTGTCTGAACAACACCCGGCTCTAATATTGAACCAGCTTTATCCATGTATAAACACTTTTTAACATAATCAACTATTGATTTATGTAAACTATTATCTAAATCTATATCATCATTAATGGTTCTAACTTTATTAGGGTCACCATAAAAGTGTAGTAAAAGACCATCTGAAACAGCTTCAGCTATCGCTTTCCATTGTTTTCTAGCAGTAGTTCTTTGACTACCAGTACTATCTAAATTTGTAATTAAGGCAATTTTATCACCTTCTATAAACCACATGGCTGATGCGTTTGGATATTTTATGTTACTTGCCATTACTTACTATCTGGTACTGTTAATGCCGATTCACTAGAATCTGCATCCATTAATAAAATATTTCTATCTAACAATCTTGGTATTTGTATATAATCACTTTCATCATCCATTAAATCTACTCTAAAAATCTTATTAGCTTCAAGCTTATTTCCACTAGAATCTTCAGCATCATCACCAATTTTATACCACATCTGGTCTGCTACTGTACTCATCTTAGCTTGAATCTGTTTTGTACTGTAAACACCAATCTCAACTAAAGCATCATTAATAAGACTTATTAAATAAGTTTCAGGTACATTAGGAAAAACCTGACGAATCCGACTTAAAACATTTTTTACATTTAGTTTATGTACTGACATTATGCCCTAACTCCTATCAACGCTTGTAATCCTTTATCATAATCTGCTTGTAACTTAGCTTGTTGAGACTGATGCCATTTATATTTTTGCTCTTCCCTTTGCATTCTTGCATTAACTTCAGCAACATATCCTTGTGCTTGAGAAATATACCCAGTTGCAGATTGAAGATATGGACTAACACCATCTAATTCTAATCTATACGAACCCATAATTGTATTAATTTCAGCAATCGCTACATTAGCTCTTGCTAATTCTTGCTGTGCTACTGATAAAGTAACTTTTGCTTGGGCAATTCTATTTTGACCTTCCTGACCTCTCGCAGCAGATGCTTGTTGATATGCATTAGCATAAGATAATCTTGCTTGAATTTCAGAGCCATATGCCTGAGCCTCAGATAAAGAAGCATTTATTTGTTTTACTCTCATATCACCCATAGCTACCCAATGTTGTATTTCTGTTTGTGCTCTGGATAATTCTGACTGTGCTATACGGACAGCAGATGAAACCATTTCAAAATCTTCAGCTACTTGAGCTGCATAAGCATCTGTAGCTGAAGATGGCTCATCATTATTAATAACATTCTCAGCTTGATTTAAAGCATCATTAGCTCTTGCCAATGATGAATTATTAGCATCAAATGTATAAGTATCTCCAAATATAGAAGATGTATTTGCTACTTCAAAGTTATCATATGCAGCTTCAGCTGCTTCTATTGCATTTTTCATAGCTGTTATAGCATCAGAAATATCTCCTGAAGATGGGTCATTTGTAAGAATAGCCTCACCATCAGCTAAATGAGCTTGTATCCCATCAAAAGCTGCATTAACATCTAATAGATTCTGTGCTACATCATACGCTGCATCAGGTTTATTTCCATCTATTAAGTTTGCTGCATAAACCAACGCCTCTCTAACAACTGTAAATCTTTTATTCGTATTATCCCACAACTCTGTCGTATCATCAATATCAGCAATAGAAGTATAAAAATCATTTATCTTGCCCTCAGCTGTACTAATAATATTATCTGCTTTATTTAATTCTGTAGTAATTGCTCCTAAAGCTGTGGTATCAATATCTGCAACTGTATTCATATTAGCTAATGCATTTTGCAAAGCTTTTATAGATGCATATAAAGGTACTAGATATTCAGCTTCATCAGGAAATACTGCTACATCACTAGCACTATAAGCTACAGCTGGATATTGAACCTCTGAATAAGTAACAGAGCCACCTCCCGGCAATACATCAACAGCATTATTTTCTATATAATAAACAGGGTCTGTAACTGTAGCATAATCCATATCATCAGAATCTAAAACCCTGCCTTTATAAGAACTGTCTATTTGTCTACAGGGTTGTTTAATGTCACCATCACTTCTAAATACGCTTAATACCTTGCCAGTACTTAAAGTATCTGCTGAACCAGATGTAAAAGATTGTTCAGCTGAACACAATGGTAATAAATGTTTAGGGAGATGATTAATAATTTCTTTTGCACCATCAGTTAAGAATTGCGTTAACTCATTTTGAGTTGGTGCACTACTACCATCAATAGATAAACTTGTTAAACCCTCTACTTGTACTTCAAATGTTGCCATTATGTACTCGCTACAAAGACCTCAACATCACAAGCAGCTGTATCAGCAGCACAAGTTATATCAACTAAATCACCAAATGAATTAGGAGTTATCCCAGCAGCATCAGCAGAATCCATAGTATCTTTTACTCCACCCGCTAAATCAGCACAATATAAAAAAGAACATCCTTTATCAACTTTTACACCAAACTCATCATTATTTTCATTTTTTAAAACCAATGCAATATGATTAGTTCCATCTAAATTTGTAATTCTTATATATCTTACACCATCTTCATCAAATTGACCTGCTAAATATGTTTTTGATAATTCAGTATTATAAGCTGCCCCAAATCCAAGTAATCCAATTTCATCAGTACCTATATTAACAATTCTTTTTACTATTGACGCAATACTACCAACTTCTAAAACTCTTTTAGAACCATAATTTTGATTATCAAGTATAATATCTTCCTGTATTTTAACTTTTAATGTACTTGCCATTATTTCTTACCACGTTTTTTAGTTAATCGTTTTCTTGCACGCTTAGCCGCCTGCTTACCCTTTTTTGTATAAGGATAATGTTTTTTACCAACTTTAGGCATATGTCCTCTCATTCATTTCTTTAATGTTTTGATCCATACTTTGCTCACTAAGTTCTACATCAGTACGCTTACCCATATCTGATATCATATATAAGTTTGTAGTAAAAGGACTTTGAGATGCCTGTTTACCACATTCCCGACAATAAAACCATCCTTCTTTATTTGGATGCTCACAATGTATACATTTCTTTTTCATAAATTTTCCTTAATGATTTTGGGGAAAGCCTTTTATTGACTCTCCCCACAGCATCATAAAACTGTTTTCCTTATTTATTCGGAAATTTATGCAGTTGCAGATTCAACAAGTACAACAGTACCTATTGCAACTGGTACATAACCACTCAAGTGCCAATTAGTTCCATCACAGATTAGCGTCATTCTCATACCTTCAATAGCCTGACTAACAGAGCCATCTACAGTAATTTTTGAAAGACCATCAAAATCATCGACAGTACTATTTGCTGCACCAGTAACCATATAACCATAAATATCAGTACCATCTGCACCAGTTGTTATAATAAAATCTGCATCATCGTCAGAATTGACGGTGAAACAAAAATCATAATTAACACCTGCTACAGCAGCCGAAGCTGTTGGTAGTGTTATAGTTACATTGTTATCAACGGTTGACATATCAACAGCAAAAAGAGTACCTGATTGAGCAGCTAGTAATGTAATAGCTCTTGCAGCTCCATTATCTATATACTCAACAGCCTTTTCACCTGTTTGATATTTTCCACTTGACTTTTCATTTAAATCGGATCTCATATCATCTCTCCTTATAGGGATTCAATGTTATACAGAGCATGAGACTCAGAAAGGGTAATCTCAAGACCAGCTTCGGTCAAGATCATATCTTTTCTTAGATCTTCATCATCTGATTGAACATTAGATACTACATGAGTATCACGATTTACACCATTACCAACAAGTGGTCTGTAAGCAACTTGACTCATATCAGCCATCAACATAAACCCAGATGCAATACCACGAAATAGTGGTTCTTTAACTAGATTTAAACGACCATGTATGGTATCAATAACCATAATGGAATGACCAAATGCACCTTGTCTTGAATCGAAATTCATACGATAAGGCATATTAGCCGTTGAGCCGATAGAAGTATCAATAAATGCTCCATCACCTAACTTGTTGAAGAAAGTAATTACAGGTAAACTACAAAGAACTAGCTTATCTGAAGATCCGCCACGAGCTGGATCAAAAATTACTTCTAGGTCTGAAAGTAATCTATCGTAAGTAAACTCAGATTGAGCTGCTGTACGATAATAAGAACTACCGGAAGAATATGAAAAAGCCGCATCTGAAGCAGATGGGTTTACATTCTTCACAATATGTCCTACGATTCCTTCAGTGTATTGAATGCTACTTACTCGTGCTTTTTGCCCGAATAACATAGCCCGCTCAATATCAACCTTATGCTCACGCAGTTTATCTGCCCAGATACGAGACCATTCGTCTGCGTACCCACGATAACGAGTAGCTATTGCTGTATTGGTCATTTCACAAGCTGTCTTAAAGATCTGGGTATACCCATAATTATCTTCAAGTTCACTAGACCACACATCAGGAGCTCCAGAACCTTCTTCAAACGATGTACCAATTATTTGGCAACTATCATTGTCGGCAAGAACATTGTAGCCACTAACATTAGAGTTAGAGACATCAATAATTTTACCCGTAAAAGAAGAAGAAGAACCCAAGTCAGATACAGAAGAATCCACACGAGCAATCGTGTGTCCAATTCCAGCTGTACTGTCAACTGTGCTTACAACAAATACCATACCTTTGATCAGCCAATCAACTGAAGCACCGCCAGATGTATCAACTGTGAATGTATAGGAAGATCCTGCTGATACAGCAGATCCACCATTTACAGCCGCAGCTAATAAAAATGAACGGTCAGTCCAGTTAACTTTATTCCGATTTTCTAAGTAACGGAATACTGGGTCATCGGTAGGAGCTTTCGCAACCTTACTAAGATAGACGAAAAACGGAGATTCCTCAGGAGCTAATTCAGCTACTCGGTCTCCGAAATTATATAACCGTCTACGATCAGGGGCTTGCCCTACGCCAGCAGAGGTAGTTGAGGCGGTAACATCACTGGACTTTAAAGTTCCAGCATTATATGAAAGTGCCATTTTAAAACCTCATATTGTTATTTGTTATTATTATGGAAGTGCCGAACCACTACCCGTTTTCATAATCGTATCCCAGACCTGATCTTGGTCTGTTTTAGGACTCTGATGTGCCTGTCCTTGTAGGACTCCGGCTGTCCGGGGAGCTTGTTTCGCTGCACTTACCGCTTCTACTGTGTCGTTATTGGCAACAGAATTGCCATTGACATCCCGCCAAAGTTTTACCAAATTACCTAAACCAACCCTTTCTGTGGGCTGCGTTGAGAACTCCATGAACTCTTTAATATCATTATCTGACATTTTATAAGTATCACGAAGCGTTCCCATCGTATTGTTTAAGTACATATCAGCTTGCGTTTGACGATGTTGTTCAGCCATCGCATTCTGGATCATTTCTCCAGCCATTTGCTGCATCTGTGTAGATACATACTGGTTGGATTGTGATCCGGGTTTTGTGAAGGCTTCCCAAGGGTTGAAGTCATCTTCACTCAGTCCGGGTTGTGATTCTGGTGCACTCTGTTGATTAGCTATACCGTCTTGTAATGTCTGAACCAGATCTGGTCTCTTTTCCAACAGTTGAGCTAGTGGCTCTAGTCGTGACAGTTTCTGATTCTCGGACTGTGCCCGATCATACATTGACTGAAACTTCTTTGCCTCAGACTCATAGTCTATTGAAATAGTTTCCTCTGGTGCAGGTTCAACAAACCCCTGTTCCGGCTGAGCGGACTCAACCGTACCTACGGGTTCTTGACTAACGATATCCTCTACGAATGCTGTTTCACTATCCATCGGTTGAGTACCGACATTAGCCTCTGCTTGTTCTAATGTGCTCATATTATCTCCTTATTTTAAGATGTCTCTAATTCTGTGGAATGGAACCAGCCTCTTCAGATCCTTTTTCAAGATCCCTAGCTAATTTTTCCACTTCGAGCTTCACCTCATTTTCAAGTTTGTTACGCTGAACTCTACGATCAGCTTTGGCATCTGAAGAAACCTCGGAAAGTCTGGACTTGAATTTCTCCACTTCCACTCTCTTACGGTCACTAACAGATTCCCTCTGGGCTGTTTGCAAGTCACCCTGCAAAGTCTTTAATTGCTCTTCAAGAGCTTGAATTTGTTGCATCATTTGCTGCTTCTCATCTGTCCGCTGCAAGATACCTTCTTTGTCAAATATTTCTGGGTTCTTCTTTAATACTTCAAACTTATCAACAATCCCCATTTGAAAAGCTTCTAAGTATACATTAAGCTCTGCCCACTTATTGGAAGGCATAGTAGAACCCGGTTCAATCCGAATATCGTGCTGATCTAAAAAATGTCTATCCTTTTTCATATCCATTACAGCACCACTGACATCCGTATAATAATTTGCCATAACTTCTGTTAGGTTATTATTTGGCTGTGCCAGTCTAAAAATCTTTTGGAAAGTATAATGTCCTTTGGAAAGATTATAAATAATTTTACCAAGTCTGTTCACACTAAATTCAATATCCCTTAATTTAGATTTAGGTCTTTCTGTCCCCAATGCTATCATTCTTTCTGTACCTTTGACAGTCTCTGGTGCTTTTTCAGCAAAGCCATGCATCATTTCTGGCAGACCAAATATAAAATCTATATAAAACTCTGACTGTTGTATCAACTTATAGAACTCACCAGCCAATGGCTGAGGAGCTGGATAATGAGGTTCCCCCTGAGAAGAGTCCACTTCTATTACAGCATTTGGATTCGCCCAGTCTTTTTCAAGCTGCCCTAAATCATCCACACTGCCAAGAGGAACTAATAATTTTAGTCCCGCTGAAGCTTGGGCATGAGAAAGTGCCAGAGACCACAGTTTGTTCAGGAGGCGTTGCATGGGTCTGGCACGGGAGACATCGCTCTTAGGGTATGGAGTGCCTGTCCAAACATTAGGCAACGGGACTATTGGATATTCATCTGTATTTAAAATAGATTCATATAAAACTATTTCTCCAAGAGTAGCACAAACCTTCACCCTGTTTTGTAATACCTCTACAATTTGAAATGCTCCACTCTCTAGTACCTCTTGATTTTGCTCTGCAAATTCTGCGTATTCATCAGGAGATAATATAGATTCTTCCTGACTCTGCGTATCAATCACTCTATAAAAAGGAACTTTAACTTTATAAAATCTTTCTAATATCTGATATTTTTTAACTTCAAAATAATCTTTATCTTTTACTTCAGATGGAGTAAAGATAGTCATTGAATTTTTATTCTGAGCAGCTGGATAATCTTCATCACTATAACTAAACCCAGACAAATCATGTATAATTCCTTTTATTACCTCTCCAGTTTCTGGATCTGTTTGATCTCCTAATTCAGGGTAGAGGTTCAGCACCTGCTCACCAGTCAGTATAGTAGATAGGATGATTCCATCGGAATCGCTAAACCAACGATCACGGGATGAAGGCGAGGCATAAACCCTAAACGGGTCAATATAAGTGAACTTTACGTCACCTCTACCGAAGTCTGATTGTCCATCAATATAGGCATATAAGTATCCAATACCAGTAGTAGCATAATCATGGATGGCTTGTTTTATCTGAGAGTCACCATCAGATATCTGCCAGATATAACCAATAATTGTTCTCCATAATGTAGCTACCTGTACATCTGAATCCTCCCTAGGAGTAATTGTAAATGCTGGTGCCCTTGCTGTTAATACTGCTTTAAATTTTTCAATAGCAGAGGATATCCTATCCATTGGAATATCTGCTTGATTCCTCTGAGATAGCTCATCAGACTCTTCTGCACTAAAATGATTACCAAGGTAGAAATCAATATCTTTACGAGACTCTGTATCCCAGTCAGAACGAGCATCTCGCCATTGACGATGTAACTCTTCATTGTGTAAAGCTCTTGGATCTTTGTCTATCTTACTCATTACCTGTACATT
>Ga0114901_1001730_pt1 | contig 12276 bp, 16 predicted proteins | sample MalvireepMed_s16_FD_89686 | JGI IMG/M metagenome (GOLD analysis project Ga0114901, IMG submission 89686) | Marine viral communities from the Global Malaspina Expedition - Malaspina viral metaG DeepMed_s16 | ecosystem: Environmental > Aquatic > Marine > Oceanic | place: Mediterranean Sea... | reverse complement strand
GTTGCATGGTATCCTTGTATTGCTTAATTCTTGTTAGACTGTCATTGTCAATAATCAGATTAGGATCACTGGAAGCATTCGTAGTGGACTCGCTTTTTGATACGTCATCCTCACTTGACTGGTTGTCCTCGAACTGGAATGTTTCGTCCGTGTAGTCCTTGTTACTTGAATTGTTTGGATCGGAAATGACTTCTTCGTCAATAGTAATTTTTTTAGGAAGTTTTGGTTTTTTAATTTCCTTGTGCTCGACGGTAGTGTCCGTGGTGATGGGATCAATTGTTCTTGTCGGATAAAGCTTGTCAGCGGCTAGCAATCCACCTTCAATGGTTGCGCCCCACCCAAGCATGGACTTTAATTTCCCGTGCTTGCCTGCTAGAATGTCAATGTAATTGCGATAAATGGGGGCAGCGTGTTTCATCCCCGTGAATAAAGCGCGATCGTAGATTCCCATTAGTTACCTCCTAAACCATGCTTTACTGTTGACCGTAGCCTTGATACATGCCGAGTCCCATAATTCCTCCACCTAGAACTTGTGCTAGTGGATTAGTCATAGGCGATGTTCCCATCGTCGTAGCCATTTGCGTGGATGGGACCTTGCTGTAAATGTCAGATACAAATCCCATACGTTGGTATGGTTCAGCGGCCTGCTGTATTTGCTGCCTGTACGACGCATCTTGTATTTGCTGTGCGCGTTGCTGTTGAACCGAACCCGCCGCCATTGATGACGCCACGTCCTGTTGAATTTGTTGCTGTACTTGTTGTCCTAATCCAGCACTTGCTTGCCCTGCAGCACCGTATCGAGCCATTTGGTTTTCGAAATCCCCCCTTGCGGATTGCTGTGCCTGTAAATAATTCTGTGCTTTTGATTGTCCTACTGCCTCTGCTTGCTGTCTTCCAAGCTCCGCGGATTGAATTCCTTCGCGTGCTCCACCGAATGCGCCTGTCTGCACTCCTCGTGCGGCGGCTTGGTTCTGTAGTTTTTGGAACTGGCTTTCTATTCCGGCAGTAACTTCGCTTTGATATGGGTTCATATAGTTCTGATAAGCTGTTGTTGGATCATACTGCTGTGTTGATTGTGTAATATAATTTCCCGCACCTTGAATATACGGAGCGAACTTCCCAAGGCCGGCTTGGGTCATGTTGAACGCCTGTGTCTGCATTGGGTCGAATTGCGCGACCTGCTGTGTTGGAATTGTCTGTGGAGTCTGGCTGGCGTACTTCGACGCCTCATCCATTAACGCTAATCGTCGTGCTTCTATCTGTGGAGCTTCACGCCCAAATTGCGTACTAAACGTTGTCCCAGCTGGTGCGTCCCCGCTATATCCTTGACCCCATAATGAACTCATTTTTTAAACCTCTTGTATACTTTCGCCATTGCTTCCATTCCCAATCGCTTTGCAAAGGCGTCAAATTTATTTATGTTATCGTGCGAGGATGGCGCAAAAACAATCTCTGTGGCATCATTCATTTCCGCCCATTTGATAAAGTTTCGCATCATCATTAGCCCCGCTCTGCTTCCGCGTGCCTCCGGAACAACGTACAGTTCCAAATTCTTCGCGACCTTTTGGTGCCCAACACCGTATGTGTCGAGATCACTGATCAGGAATCCTATTCTCTTTTCCTTATCTTCCGCGATAATGGAAAAGCCGTTCAGCTTCCTGAGTGCGAGGTTGAAGTACTGCTTTACTTTCTCCTCGTTAAATTCAACTCCCTTTTCCTCCAGGTAGGATTCCTCATACATATCCTTCGATACTTTCAGAATCCAAAAGAGATCTTTCTCCTCGAAAAATCTCCAATCCATTTACTATGCCATGCCTTCCTGTGGTGTCTCCGATTGTGGATCAAGCTGGTTCATAAGCTTATACATTTTATTTGCACCCGCTTGCCTGCTTCCCCCGCCAAAGTTCTCAACAGCTTTTGCCGTCATGACAAATTCGCCGTCCGATAGTTTCGCGTTGATCGAGTCTGACGTTCCTGTTCCTGCTCCGCTGACATCGCCGCCAGCATCAAGGTCCATGATTCCGCCTTGGTTGGCATATTTCCAGTCCAATGATGGTGGAGAAACATCGTACCAAGGATTCGTCATCTCTCCCGTAATATCTTCAGGGTCAACGCCGTACATCCATGCCAATTGTTGTATTCTTTCATTTTTAATTCGTTCCCACGCCTGGTCACGCTCTTCCCTTGCAGCGTACAATCCACCTAAAAGTGGTGTCGCTGTAGGCCAGAACTTGAACGGAAGCTTCATGGCTTGAAGCATGCTTGGTATTCCGCCTGATTCCGCCAGTTTTAAATCTTTTGCCGTATCCGCTCCCTTCATCCAGTACGAAAGATCGGCTCCAAGGCCTTTTGTTGGTATGCCCATTTTTAACATCTGCTCAGGAGAAACTCCTCTTATGTCAGCCATTTGTTTTAATCTAAAGGGGTCACCAACTTTGGATGGGTCATAATTTTTAAGAAAATCTGCGGCACCTTTCTTAAATCCTAGTGCCGGTGCTTGTTTATTTAAAAGCACATCCCACATGCTTACTCCTTTTCCTGCGCCCTTGGCAACAGCTTGTGCCTCCATTCCGAGGAAAGGAAGCGTCATGCCGGCACCCCAAAGCGCCGCCTGTTCAGGATTCTTTGCACGCATCAGCTTCGCCAGTCCGTAGCTCATAGCAGCATTCGTTAGTGGTTTGGAAATTAATGGTTTCGCCCAGAGGGATTTTAATAATCCCATTCCTCCTGCTTTTGTGCCTGCTTTGCCCAGCATACTCATGATTCCAGGTCCACCAAAATATGCACCTGCACCAAGTATGGCAGCTTTCCCTAGAGGACTCTTAACTATGTTCTTTAATGTTTTATCTAGCCAGCCCATTATGTTGTAATCCTTTGTTGATTCCTAAAATCAGATAGAGTTTCAAAAGCATCATCTGGTAATTCATTCCATAAATTCTCCGGAACCATTTTCCTAAAATCTTCATAATTCCAGTCGTCTACACTTCCTTTTCTCATCCCTTCCACTCCTGGAATATTAAGTACTTTGTTTATTGCTTCTGCTTCAGGTGTTAGAGAATCCCAAAAAAAACCTTCATCAATCATCCCTGGATCAGTGCTTTGATAAATTTTTGCTAATTGAATTTCATCCATCGAGTCTCCTTGATTGCCGCTTAATTCCGATACAAGAGTAGGGTAGCGCAGTTGTAGATCATTTAGATACATTTCTGCCTCGTCTTCGTTGCCTGCATCAAGCGCATCTTCATACATTTGAATAAGATTTTGTGGTGTGTAACTGTCGGCTTCTGCCATAAGTTTAGCTCCGGCTCCTTGTGATTTATTCATTCCATCCATAATTGCATTAACAATATCATTTGCAGCGTATTTGCTTCCTCCGAATATTCCTTGAGAAAATTCTCCTAGCCTTCCACCCGTTTGAATTGGTTGAATGAAAGGATTCCGCCCACTGTATAGTGGAGGAGCAAATTCTCCTCTGCTTCCACCCATTTGAACTGGTGTATCCCTGTTAAATGTTGATCGTGGATTAAATGGAACATTTGACACTGTCACATCGCCCGGTCTGTAACCCTCATTATAATTAGTTCCTCTAACCGGTCCCGCACGATCAAATCCTATGTCCGATGGCACTCCTCTACTTCTAAATCCCCTATCGTCTCCATAATCTGGCATTTTATTTTCTCCTATGAGGTTCCGCCGAATATGTCAGGTAATTTGTTCACGCTGATTGCAACGTCTCTCCTTATATCCTGTTCTGTTGTGTCAGTTGCAGGGTTGTTGATGTCGGCCTTCGCCTCTTCTTCGCTGGCGTAGACCTCCCCTGTATTGGCGTGCTTGACCGTGGTATTAGTCTCCACGTCCGGTATCGGAAATGTTTTTTTTCCGGCGATCACGGTAATATCATCTTTTATAGCCATATTCTCTCCTTATTGCAATCATTAACTTACTTCCAGCACGCTAATGACAATTGTCAGATCTCCGGCCCTTTCCGCCACAACTTTCAGCACTTCCGATTCATTGAGAATAAGTGGAGCTGATCCGCCAGCGCGTGCTGACCTAACATTTTCTCCTGTTTCCGCTTCAAGTCCTGTCTGCAGTAATTCAACGGATGATCCTTTTGGAATTTCTCTGCTTGTTTCCAATGGATAAATAACTGAACTGGTATCTACCAGATTCAAGGTAATATTGCAATTTCGGCTAACATTACTGTTGGAAACACGGATAGACTTAATAATAGCTGTTTTCTCTGATCCCAACGTATAAATAGTTGTTGATGCACTACTTGTCAGGTTTGCTTTATAGTTTGCGTATGCAGTAGCCATTTATGCTCCTAGAAACCATGCGCGTTGTTCTTCCTCATCACCTAATGTGACAGGGGTGTATGTATTATTTAGTATAAAAATCATTTGCTCCAGTGTAGAAATCAATTGATTCAGTTGTGACTGGTCATATTCCTCTCTTGCCTGCGGCAGCATAGGTACTGTTATCTTTGCCATTATATTCCTGCTCCCTTGTTCTGCTGTGCTTGATAAGCCGCAAGTCCAGCTAGTCCTGCACCTGGGCCATATGCACCTGGATTAGGGTTTATAGTAGCATAACGCTCAGGATTGCTCGATTGTGGCATGTTTGGTGGATAACTTACTAAATTACCACTTTGAAATTGTTCTGCACTTTTTCCTCCACCTGGACTAGCAAATGTTTGAAATGGTTGGTTTGGTTGCTGCATTGTTCCATTCTGATTAAATGGAGAATTAGGAAATTTTGTACCAAATTCTTCCGGCGTAAGTTGACGCCACTCTCCATCCATTAAGTGTTGTGACAGAGGACTAACGGGTCTTGAAGGTTGGTTCATCCAACCCATAGGATCTTTACCAGTAGCTGGAGTCGGTGCTGTAGGTGCCGAAGAAGTGGGCTGGGGCTCCAGGCCAGTAAATCCTGGAGCATGCAGTGCTCCAAGTGCTGCTAATCCTCCTAAAGGCTCCGGTGTGTTCGTAGTCTGTTCTAAAGGTTCCGCTGCAGCGTTTCCTGTGTACTCCGGTGCGACGTCTCCTGGCGTTTGAAAATTTTTAAATTGATCTGTCAAGCTGGCAATGCCCTCTTCTATCTTTCCTAAACGATCCCCCCATCCTGAAAAATCGTACTGGTTTTGTTGGGTGAATTGATTCTGTGGCTGCGTGAATTGATTTCTTGAACCAAGAAATGAAGTTAAAAAAGGATTGGAATAATTGACCATTAGCCACCCCGCAGTCCGTCTGGTTTCCCATCAAATCTCAATGTTCCATATCTCCAGTCTTCATCAATCGCATCACTCTCAACACGCAGTGCCAATTGCCTTCCACGTATGCGTGTGTCCTGTTTTGTTGTGCTTGTCGTAATTGCATATGGTCCATTAGTTGTTTGAGATGATGCCGGATAAGGACGGGACTTGACTGTTACATCCACCGTTCCTGTCTGATTCTTGAAGTCAGGAATGAAACGGGAAATGGACATGAATTGATCACCATCTGCAATATCAATATCTCCTGATTCAATGTAGGCAGTCATCGCCGATCCTGCGGCATTGACACCTTTCTCCTGCGCATAGACAAAAGTTCTTCCAACCTTATTTCCGTAGATAGTTGAAATTGTCGCCGTGGAATCATCGGAATCAAATTCTGTTGCGTATGGGTTAGCATAAACTCCACGATCAGCCCAAGTGCTTCGTGACAATGATCCTGTATGCCACAGGTTCTCGGCATAGTTATAAGTAACATGCCTATTTATTTGAAGTGATCCACTAGCGGCATAGAACCATATGACTTCGTTAAAGTCAGAGTTAGTCGCACAGTAAATGTCCCCTGCCGCATTCGGATTAATATCATCAAAGACGTAATCCTGTACCGTGCACGGAATCTTTTTCACTGCACCATCAAACATAAAGAATGAATCATGGCCCATCCAATAGGATATGCCACTAACATCAATGGCCGTATGAATTCCAACCGCTCCGCAGTTGTCACCAAGTTGCTTGAATCCAAAAGTAAAAGGTGGTCCAATAAACTGCATCTGGTAAAGTGACGTATCCGTCCAAATTAGTATTGCACCTCTACTTCTTGCAGCCGCATTGATTTGATTTCCAGCAGTAAGCCTTTGCGACCCCGCCGTATTGGTTGCTGTCGGTGTCCATGTATTAACTTCTTCTTGATCCGACCAACGTATGAACATATTGTCCTGTGTGGTTGTTGTACCAATAGTTGTTTCCGTTCCAAAGCAAATCACATGTCTATCATCGCCGGATACCATCATGAACCTACTCTTGGTTGGTCCTGCTGATACGCTTGTTGTTGCCGCCACATTGCTTGAAAGTCCGCTGGATGTATCCCAGTAATAAATTCCACCGTCAAATTTTTGAATTAAGACATCTTCACCCCAGTTATCCAATGACCATTTTTCAGCTTTTAATTTTACCGCTTGCGAACCTGTTAGTCCTTCACGGGTATTGTTCCATGTTCCTTTGTCCGAGTCTCCCGTTGAATCCCATACACTAGCACCCCATCCGTATCCATAAATGGATACAGCTGGTCCTGAATTAATTTCGTATGTTGCTGTCGCCGTTGCGCCAGTTGTTGTTGATGACGCAGCAGCTGGTGATACAATTGTATAGGTATTGGCATCAACCGCTGTTTGTATTTCAAATTCATTCTGAAGATTGGCCTGCGTGATTCCGCCTATATCTCCACTGACGCTTGATATGGTGACATGGTCACCAATTAGTGCGCCATGCGAGGCGTCAGTTACGGTAACTGTCGTTGATGCATTTGTTGTTGCAAATTGCGTGATGGAACCTGTTCCGCGTGTTGGTGTGATATCGCCGTAGCTTCCTTCCGAATAAGCATAAAGTTTCTTATTGGTACCATACATGGCATAGTTAACGCCATTCAAGTCCGACCATGTGAGAATGGCACGTGTTGATCCCAGAAGGGCATCACTAGTTATTTTTGACCAGCCACCGATTTTCTCCGGCTGTCCATAACGAAAGCGTACATTGTCAGCATCCACCCATCTTCCTTCTGCACCGTATTCGGTATTTTGCTTATCAATACCAGGTGCTATCTGTAGTTTTGTTAATGGCATTTAAGCTCCTAATTAGTCGCGTAGTAAGGTATCCAAAAATCTGTTCCATTGATATTGACACGAATATGACCCGTCAATGATCCCACGCTTGTGTCTGTTGTTAGACTTTTTGTTTGATCCGAGGCAGTTGTTCCGTCAAACTTGATAAATTCTTGGTCTTGATCATCTTGATCTAATTCCAAGCAAGCTATGGCGCCTGTTGAGCTGTTTTGGTTAACTTCCAGTTTACCCCCAGGTGCTCCTGACGTTCCAATGCCAATACGATCATTACCTGCATCAGAGATAAAATTATAAGCATCATCATCACTTTCAATACGAAAATCTAAATCTGCTCCTGTATCATTAAAGGTAAATGTTCCACCGTCAAAATCAATTGTGCTTGTTGCTTTAATTCCACCTACAACATGTAGTTCAGTTGAAGGTGATGCAGTTTTAATACCAATCCGATTATTACCAGCGTCAAGAAAAAGAAGATTGGTTTCACTGCTTCCTCCAAAACGGGCATCCTTGTCCGCTTCCGAAGTATTGTAAGTAAATGTTCCGCCATTAAGACTGACATTTCCTGCCACATCCAGTGTTCCATTGGCCGTGATATCTCCCATATCATCTAATACATTGAACATCGTCGAACCATCCGTATATAGTAAATGTTTTGATCCTGCTTGTAAGCCTGTTGCTGTTCCACCTGCCGGCTTGAATCCCAGTGTATAGGTTCCCATTGTTGTAGCATTGTCAACAATGAACCAATTCTCCTGTGCTTCACACTGCATGGTTGTGTTGCCAGTAAGTGTCCCTGTCAGTTTTACAATTGCATTATCTTGCTCTAAACCTGTTGAGCCATCTTCAAAAGTTAAGGCATCCGATGTGCTGGCAATGGCAACTGATACATATCCCTTGATCGCTGCTTCCAGCTTTTGTAAATTGTTATTTGTTATTGTACCCCAAGTTCCCGAGTTCTCCCCAGTTGTCTGAATCTCAAGATTGAGTCTACTTGAATATGTCGAAGCCATTTATCCTCCTTATGCCACGTCGTCTATTAAGGCTGCCACGATCAGGTTTGCCGTTGCATCTCCTGCATCACCAATGTCCGATGATATAGCGTGTAAATTACCAACTGTCGTGTTGGGCAAACGCCCAAACCATGATTGCTCCGGTCCAATAAACACACTGTCAACCAAATTATAAGCTGCCACTCCTCCATCAAAGCATACCACAACTCCGTCCGAAGTGCTAGTATTCTTAATGAAAAGGAACTTTACCTTATCACTTGTCGTAATCGCCGTTGGCGCCGAATCATCATCCACTGCCGTATAGTCTAAAAAACTACCTGCAATTAAATCCGTGCTTGTTGTTGTACATGCTGTCAACTTATAATACCACTTGTCATTAGAATCATCAGGAGTCACCGTCATGGAACCGCTGATGGTTTTTGAAATCTCATCCGGCAGTATTGTTGCACTTATTGTTATACTGGCATCATCCGCCATACTTATCTCCTAGTTTGTGGACCCTGGATCTACCGAAGACCACGTTGATGTTTCACTGTCATCCACTTCATTCCAAGCTGCAAAATCCAAACTTCCTAGGTCAAATTCAATTAAACCAGAAAATTCCCCACCAAATGCGTCCTCATCACCAAGACTAAATGTTACTGATAAATCATCACCAGTAGGTTCTACAGTCGCTCCACCTGTCGCCACTTCCGTGCCGATGCTGAAAGTTGCTACATTTCCACCTTCCGTAAATGTAAGGTTGTGTATCGCATCCAGCCTTGCATCCTGAAAGGCCTGTTCGGAGAATGCTGTATGTCCTAATAACATCTATCCTGCATTCGGGTCAGTAGGCCATTCCCCTAAAGGGCATGTTATACTTCCATCTTCTTGTTCTGTATATATAAATAAGGCTGCTAAAGCATCCACGTCTGCCGCACCATCTACCTGTGCCTGCATGGAATTACACTTAGTCCTTACTGCCGTTCTATAATCTGTAATGGCACTGGGTATTGCCGTACTTGCCTCTGTATTACGTATTATATACCAGTCATATTTAGAAAGTTTTCCTCCTGCCTGTTTGTCAAATAATTCTTTTTTAACCGTCTTCAATCCTTTTATTTTAAGATCATCTTTAGCAAAAGTATGTATTCTTTCTCCTCTTTTTGATACTATATAATGATCATTTGGGTAAACGTCATCATCAACATCAGCTTGAGTATATAAAGTATCCGCAATGGCTTTAGCCGTAGCCGTACCGTACGTTGCCGTTACAACTCCACCGGCAAAAGTCAGAGTCTGGTTGGTGTTTATATACCATTTCTCGTCTTTTTTATTAGTATTGTCCTCGACAACCGTGTAAATGCCTATGGCGTTGCGTTCTGCTTCCGACCACAGACTGTGAATGTTCTGAGGATACTGAACACCTCCTATCGTCATCCCCTTAGGATTATTATAGGTTTTTATTATTGTATTATCTTCTACTAAAGCGTACATTTTTTTCTCCTTATCTTGATAAACATGGTATTCCTTCTGATGTAACGAATGGTTGGTGTGCGAAAGCTATGTAATAATAGTCTTTACCATCACCGTTCAAGTTTTGAGTGGTTGCTCTAATTTTAAATCCATTAGAAAGAATATCGAAATCATAATCATTTGCGTTATCAGCATATGCACCCTCTGCGAATTGATTAGTAGCAGCACCATCATTAGTGGGATTCATTTGGTTATCATAAATAATCCACGAATCATCAGTAGATACGTTATCACTTTTTGTCATAATCCAAGCGGGTTGAAATCCTGTATAAACAAAAGGGCCATCTGTACTTCCGTTTCCTACATATGTACTAATCTTGGAATATCCTTGTATGGATGCAAAACAATAAACCATATAAGTCTGTGCGTTCCTGTTGACTACATCCCAACCACCAATTTCAATTAAAGTAGTATTCCATTCCGTATTTCCCCATAATTTGTTATCTGTTGCAGCTACAACACCGGGATTATCAGCAATATAATCAAGTAACAGATATTTATTACTTACAGATGTTCCATCATAATCTTTATGCCATACATACCAACCATGAGCACCATCCAATCCTTTAAGTATAACCATCTCAGGTTTTACGCCCAATCCGTGTCCTAGACTCCAAAAGGCACCACTATTATTAGCACTATCATCTCCAGTATTTGGCCCAGTATATCTAAACATAGAAATTCCCGCAGTCGCATTATTTTGAATTGTTGTAGTTACATCACCTGCCGTATTGGAAGAGGTTGTACCACCATTAACTTTCCATTGGTATGCTACATAATTTTCCGTATTGGTATTAACCTTAACATCGGCATCAACTTGAAAACCATCTGATGCAAAAGAATCCAATGTATCAGCATCGGCAGTTTCAGCAGTATTTACATCAGGAGATAAAACCTCAGTAGCACCCCTTGTAGAATCAAAAAAACAATGTGAATCTGTGGCACTCCTGTTTTTAATCCAAACTATATCTGGTTGTAAATCAGAAAGTCCACCATTAGTTATAGCATGATTCGCACTTCCATTACCTGTATAAAGTGTAACCTGAAAATGTGCTGAAGGGTCGTCTATTGCTGTATAAGCCATAATCTATCCGTATGTTGCTAGGTTCTTCGTGCATAGTGCAAAGTAGCCACTAGGCACTGCAAATTCAAAGTTTCCATATCCGTTGGCATCCGCATTTCCGCTTGATATGGCAAAAGGTGGGTTGCCAAAATTAAAAACATTAACTGATTCTGTTGCAGAAGTTTCATTATAATAAACATGAAAAAATTCGCCTGTAGTTGTTGTTAATCCTGTACATTGTGCTGTTCCAGCAGTATCGACATCTGCATTTATATTATAATGTACTTGGCCATTATCCATATCCATTGCCATGCAAAGAATATCATCATCAGAAGCACCACTTCCTAAATCACCATTATCTGTTCCACTAGTCGTCATAGTGCCATCGTGACCTTTGTATCCTGCCCAAACAGCAGGAGCTATACGAATATTTGTACCATCTTTATCACCATCGTCTAAATCCACACCGGCACCAATACCATTTGATATGCCTATGACATTTCTACCACCTTGCGTAGTAATCTTTACTTCACAATACCATTTGCTTTTTGAAAATCCCATTGTTGATGTCACTACTCTATCTGTCATTTTATCCAGTATCCAAACTTACTGATAAATTACCTTTTGTTATGGCTCCTGCTGAACCTAATTGGCATTGCAAGGGATTCATCGTAGCAAAATTATTCGTTGGCGTGTCCGTGCACTGGTCAACTGCTGTAAAATTAGTAACAGCATAATGATTATCATTGCCACTTGTATCTGCACCCATACCACTTGCATTTTGACTTGTTCCTGTTCCTTTAAATTCCAGAAAAAAACCATTTGTTCCAAAAGTTAAACCACTTACATCTTTAGGTTTCCATATTCCAGAATCCTCATCCGTTTCGCCAAAAGAACTTGGTGCTAATTGTTGGCCATCTATAAAACAAACATCAGCTAAATATCCATCTAAATAATTTGTTTCTCCAGAAAAAGTCCTAGCACCTACTGTATGAACTGCGGCTTGATTAATACCCATTTCTTCATCTTCACTTGGATAATTATCATAGCCACTTCTTACAGTAATAGCTTGTCCATTCACATACATTTTAACCCTATTTGCTTCTGTACCATCTGTAGTATCAATTGCCCATACGGAGTGATACCAAGATGAAGGGTCTCTATAGTAAGCAGCATCTCGTATATCTGTAGCTGTAGAACCACTTACTGTATTCCAAGTTCTCATTCCTTGACTAGAGCCGTGATTAAAGAGAACACATTTAGTATTTGAATCAGATTCACAAGAAAAAAAGGAAGTGCTACTCATAGACTTATGCCAACAGCTAAATGTAAAAGTTTCCCTATTCGTTTCACTGCCTGGTGTTCTTGTAAGCTCTGTTGTAGAACCATCAGACCGCAATGAATTTTCTATGTTATATCCTCCCGTTAAAGAATTTGCCCCACCTATTAAAAATGCCATATATTAAGCCCTTGTTAAGTTAAGGTTCCTTCCAACTTCTATCCAATGTGAATTGTGATATCTAAAGGTAAATAAATCACCCTTGCCTGCCGTTGTAGTGGCTGTAGGAGCAGTACCAC
>Ga0114901_1001728_pt1 | contig 12280 bp, 7 predicted proteins | sample MalvireepMed_s16_FD_89686 | JGI IMG/M metagenome (GOLD analysis project Ga0114901, IMG submission 89686) | Marine viral communities from the Global Malaspina Expedition - Malaspina viral metaG DeepMed_s16 | ecosystem: Environmental > Aquatic > Marine > Oceanic | place: Mediterranean Sea... | reverse complement strand
GGCGCACCGCATAGATTGACAGTTCCTGGGTGTGCTCCCAACCATGACCGTCGCTATGTCCGGCCCAGCCGGTGTCGCGATGACAGGAAAACGCGATCCATTGCCCGTCGGGGGACCAAGCCGGCCGGAACGAGCAGTCCGGACTCGCAGGGTCCACGACGTCGGCTGCGCTTCCGGTCAGCTTGCGCCGCTCTCCAGTTGCAAGATCGACTGTCCAGATATTGGCGCGATAACCATCGGCGGTGGAGACGAAAGCGCCCTGCGTCCCATCGGGCGAAAGGACAAGTGCGTCCTCCACAGATGGCGTTTCGACAACCGGCTGGACGTCGCTGCCATCTGGCCGACAGCGGAACACATCGGCCTGGCCGTCGCCATTGCGCTCGCTGGTGAACGTGATCCATTCTCCATCGGGCGAAAAACTGGCGTGATAATCCTGGTTGCCCTCCGGAAGCAGCATCCGCTCATCGCTGCCGTCGGCATTGGCGATGTAGAGGGTCGAAGCAGACGGACCGATGCGGTTCATCAGCATCACGCCTTTTTTGCCACCAGCGTCCGCCGCAGGTCGGCTCAACGTCATTGTGTCATCTTCCATCAGAGATCTCCGCAAGTGCAGTCCGGGGCATCACACCACCCGATTCTTCATTATGATATATCTTAGATATAGCTTACTGGATAGCGCCAAGGGGTATTGAAAATGCGACACTGGTCGGCGCAGGAACGGCAATGGCGTTGCCGCTGTCGCTGAGCAGACCAGTCGCCCGCTCAACGGCGAAGACCCTCACCTCATCGGACGCCTGGTTCGCGCAGAGCAGCCAGTCACCTCCGGGCGAAAACTCGAGGGCCCACGGCTTCTCTCCGAGAGTGGGCACGATCTGCTGGGGCATCAGCAGGCCGCATTCGGGATCGATCGCAAAAACGTGGATCGCCGGAACAGTTCGATTGGTGGCGTAAAGGAAGGCGCCATCAGGCGAGATTGCAAAGCCCGCAGCGCTGGGCTCGGACCCGGTGTCCGGACCATCGAGCGCAATCGAGGACAGGAGTTCCAGCCTGCCGCCTTCGGCGTTCCAGGCGAACACGAAGAATTCGGCCGAAAGTTCGCTGAGGAGATAGGCGAAGCGTCCGCCTTTGCCGAACAGGATCAACCGCGGCCCAGAGCCAGCGGGGACCGAGGCGTGAAGGTTCGGATCGTCACCCAATGTCCGGCCTGCGGCATCGTAGGGATAAATGAAAATTCGATCGGCTCCCATATCGGGCGCGAGCAGATATCGTCCCGTCGGGTCGAGCGTCACGCCATGCGCATGGGCGCATTTCTGGCGCCGATGGGGACCGCTGCCGGATCCGATACGCAGGGCACATACAGGTGCCAGGTCACCATGATCTATAACGGGCACGAGCGCGACTTCACCCCCGCCAAAATTCGCAACGCACAGCGTGGTGCCCTCGCGATCAAGGGCCAGGTGGGTCGGCCCTCCCCCGCCGGATGGTACCGATGCGAGCAGCGAGAGCGATCCATTTTCTCCCCCGATCGAAAAACTCAGGACATTGCCTATCCGATCGCCGGCGTTGCCCACCTCGCTCACTGCGTAAAGAACAGGCCGCCTGGGATCGGCAAGGACCCATGTCGGACGTGCAACGACGGCCGATAAGCCCAGGACGTCAAGCTTGCCGGATGCGGGAAAAAACCGGGCGGCATGGATCCCCTGGTCCTCTCCTTGACCCTGTGAGCCGATAAATAGGAGGAGGGGTTCAGTCGACGTCTGCATGTAGGGCCTTCGGAATTGAGGAATATCGCGCCTGAGGGGAAGCCAAAGCCGGCCAAGCCACCATGCTCACGCATATAGCGTGGCGGAGGCGGCGATGCCGGGCGGGAACCTCGCCTGGCGATGGTCGCTCCCGGTGTGTGCGTTCCAGCCCGGCATAAGGAGGATGCCCCGAGGGACATCGTTCACGACGTGATCGCCGGGATACATTTAGTGCCGGCGCAACCGTCCGCGCCATGTGCGCGCTCCCTTCATTGGTTTTGGTGGCGCCCATTTCGGTTTTTCGAAGCGACCACTCGCGCTCCAGGACCGACGCGTCCCTGAGAATTTGAGCTATCTGCCGCTGATGAAGCAAGGGCGGCCCCTGTAAATTCACTGTTGCGTTTTCGTCGCCAATTCCATTCCCCACTTTCGCTCGTCGCAACGCATCGGTTGCGCAATTGCTGGGTGCGGGGGCCATCGGGACGCCCGGAAAAGCTCTTCCGGGCGTCTCCGTGTTTTGAAACGGGTCTTCGAAAAGGTCATCCCAGTGTAAGGATGTGGTTTGGTCAGTCTTTGCGGTATTCGGTGCGTGCGTGCTCGTTATAGGGGGAGGGGGCGACCGTGGCCTTGAGGCGCTGGAAGCCGAAGTCGCCGTCCGGGTCGTTGCCGGGACCCGGATGCTCGCCCCAGACGAAGGTCAGTTCGGTGCCGGGCGCGGCATATTCGGCATCGATCAGCGCCAGCGACAGGATGCGATTGAGCGGACCGATCAGGCCGGTCTGGAAGCTCATGCCCACCGGCTTGCCGTTGGCTTCCAGGCGATAGCGGCCATAGGTGTTGAGATAGTCGGGGTTGCCGAAGACACGGGCGCTGTCGGCTGCGTCGAACACCAGCGTGCGCTTGCGCCGCGGGTAGCTGTCTTTGGTGCGCTCAAGCGCCTCGCGACCCAGATAATCATGGTTGAAGGCGATCGACTTGCCATAGCCAAGCTCGAACGGCGAGACGTAGTAATCCTCGATATTGTCCGAGTAGAAGCTGCCGTGCAGCGGCTTTTGTCCTTCGTAGGAGAACAGGCTCAGCCACTCGCGATAGTCGGCCAGATCCGGGTCGGTGAACACAGCCGGCGTCGGGGTCGGCACCCATCCGCTCTCGATGCCGTTGGTGTAATAGGCCTTGCCTCCGACATGGACCAGGCCGAACGCCTCGCCCGCCTTGAGGATCGCGTCCTTGACCGCCTGGGCATCCTTCCACTCGCCGATGAACTCGTAGCCCGGCATGCCCGCCATGCCGTGACGGAAGGCGCGGAACTGGCGCCCTTCCAGTTCGACCGGGGTCGAGTGGAAGAACTTGGTCTTGGGCAGCGGCCCGCCAAACAGCGTCTCGGCCAGCGCCATCGCGCTGGGCCCCTGGATCTGGTAGCGGAAGATCATCGGATCGCCGCCCTTGCGCAGGCCCGAATCCGGGTCGACCCTCATCTCGACATCATAGCCGCCCTTCTCCCCGAAATAGCGGATCCACGACTGCGACGCCGGCACGCCCGAGAGATTGAAGCGCTCCTCGCCGTCGCGCATCAGGATGCCGTCGGTCACGATCAGGCCTTCCCTTGTCACCGGCACGAACTGCTTGGCCTGCCCGACCACGAAATTATCGTAATTGTTGGCGCTATAGTCCATCAGCAGGCGCTGGGCGTCCGGCCCCTCGATCCACAGATCCCACATGTGGTGCGACAGGTCGGAAAGCGCCACGCCATCGCGCCAGGCAGCCTGCTCCTCGCGCCAACCCACATATTCCGGTGCGATCACCGGCACTTCCCACGCCTTGGCGTTGGGCTTCCACACCAGTCTCATGGGCGATCCGGCCTCGTCGATGGCCTGCTGCAGGCTCTTGGGCGTCATTAGCGATGTTCCTTTCGGCAATTCCCCGGCCGCGCGTTCACGGCCCGAACCGGGCCTAGCAAGGGACCACCGCCCCAATATATGCTGTAAATCAGACCATCACTGTTGCGACTTCGGCGACAACCCCTCGTTCATGCTCCTACCCACCTGCACAGCCCCGGACATATCGGCTGACCGTCCGGAAGACGTCGCGTCACAAGAAGGCCCCGCCGTTCTCTTGCGCGAACGACGGGGCAGATTTCCCTGGGGAGGAAACTAGAAACTGTAGCCGAGCGTCACGCCATAGGTGCGGGGATTGGCCTGCACGCCATTGTCTGCGAAATTGCTAGCGCCCAACTGCTGGAAGTAGAACGCGTTGGTCAGATTCTTGCCCCAGATGTTCACACTGGCGCCCCCGCCCAGGTCAAAGTTCACCGAAGCATCGACAAGGTCGTAGGCCTTCTGGCGCAACCGGTTGTCGGGATCGGCCGGCCAGCCGTCATTGTGATAGTAGTTGGCGCTGATCGTTACCGGGCCCATCTCGTAGGATGCTCCGAGCGATAGCGTCCAGTCCGGAACATTTTGCAGGCGCTTCCCTGTCGCATCGCCGGTCGTGATTGTGTTGCCGCCACTCGGATTGGGTATCGTGATCTGGGCATTGGTGAAGCTCTTATACCGAGCATGGGTCCAGTTCACACCGCCGTTGATCGTAAGTGCCGGGACGGGCCGGAAGTAGATGTCGGCATCGATGCCGTATATCTTCGCACCATCGGCATTGTACACAGTCTGGATACCGTTGCGGATTTGCATGACCTGCACATTCTTCTGGTCATAATAATAGCCCGCGACATTGAACCGGAGGCGGCGGTCGAACAGATCGGTCTTGAGACCGATTTCGTAGGCATCAATGATTTCCGGCTTCAGAACCTTGTTCGAGAGTGCTGTTTCCAAGCCGAAATTGGCGACGACGTAAGCAGCGCTGCGGAAGCCGCGATTATAGCTGGCATAGGCCATGACCTCGGGCGAAAAACGATGATCGACCGAAAGCCGCCAAGTCATACGCGGAAAGGTGTCCGAATAGTTTTCTTCGACACCCAGAGGTGGTGTTTGGACGGCCAATGGCTCGCCGGTAGCCGCGCTGAACACTTGGCGGACGCCAGATGCCTCGCGCTTGTCATGGGTATAACGCAAGCCTGCCGTGAAGTTGGTGGCATCGCCCAGCTTGTAGGTGCCCTGAGCAAAGCCGGCGAAGGAATTGAGCGTCTGCTGAGAATTGACTTCGGTATAGAGGCCTATGGCATTCTGGAATGCGTTGACGCTGTAGCCGGGGGCGAAGAGCCCTTTGCTCCACATGTAGAAGCCGCCCACTACCCAGGTGAATGGTCCGCTATCGCTCGATAGCAGCTGGATCTCCTGGGTGAATTGTTCATCGATCTGGGTATTCTGGATGATGTAACCATGCGCGAAACCGGCAGCCGGCCCGTTCGCCCCGGGGATGAAGGCCCAGTCCGATTCGGTCGTGCCGTCTGGATCGAACGCGACGTACAGCCGCATCTTGCGATAGGCGCTCAGGCTCTTGAGCGAAACGCTTCCGAAATCATGCTCGATGTCGAGGCTACCGCCATATTGCTTGGATCGCAGCACCGGATCGATGTCCGAATCGATGTCGCGCCGGCCGCCCCCCGCAAGTTGGTTCAGCACATTGGGGGAAATCGGCCGAAACGCAGGGCTCACCGCCTGCGTGTCGGCATAGTCCCCCGAAATCTGTATGGCCGTTGCAGCATCATCCGATTCCCAGCGCAGCTTGCCGCGGGTCGTGAACTGGCGCTGTGCGCCGATCTCGTTGCCGGTGAAGACATTGGTGCCGAAGCCATCATCGCGATTTTCGTATTTTGCCGCGATACTCGCTGCCAGATTGTGCGCGATGCCCCCGCTGACATAGCCCGAGGCGGTGACCGTCTGGTAATTGCCATATCCGATGCGGAAATCGGCGGTAGGCGTGTCGCTGGGCTTGCGGGTCGTGATCTGGATGAGGCCACCCGTTGCGTTACGCCCGAACAGAGTCCCCTGGGGCCCCTTGAGCACCGCAACCTGCTCGATGTCGCTAAGCCCGGTGAGCGCACCGATAGGCGAACTGATGTAGACGCCGTCGATGTATGTGGCCACCGGGTTTTCGATGCCGGGACCGACCCCCGTCGAGCCGACGCCGCGAATGCGCGGAAGACCGAAACCACCCACGGCCGTGCTGAAATTGAGACTGGGAGCAACATTCTTGAGATCCGACGTATCGGCGATACCCAGCTTTTCCAATGTATCGGAAGAAACAGCGGTGACAGCGATCGGAACATTCTGCTGATTTTCGGCGCGCTTCTGCGCGGTAACGATAATCTCTGCGATCCCAGCGTCCTTGACGTCCTGTGCCTCAGCACAAACCGGCGTCAGGACCGCCACGCTCGCGAGCGTGCCTGCAGTCAAGAAACGCGATTTCCGGACGGATTTCGAACACATGGTGCGGACATTGCCCATCGGCTTCCCCTCTTGGTTCGGAGGGAGCGACTTGGCCGTTACCCTCATTGCTTTAGTTGTTGTCGGGTTCTATCCCTCCGAAAGATCGGACGCGATGGCGGTCTTGGAACTGCTGTGTCGCAAAATCAGCTACAATCGCGCATTCGGGCGCGCTGCAGCACAAATCAGGCTGACCCGTCCGGCGCAACAATACTGCACGATATTGTTGCGGATTTGGCGCTTCCGCCACCAAGGACCGCACCTTAATTTGGCGGGCACTCTAAAAACTTGTCCGTCATCAAGAGGGATGAGAGCCGACCACGGGAGATGATTGCTATGTCACTGAAAGCCGATTTCACTCAGGATTTCGTGCGCGATCAGTGGTATGCGGCGGCCTGGTCTACGGAGCTGGGAGACAGGCCGCTAGCGCGGCACATCCTGGGAGAGCGCGTGGTTTTCTTTCGGCAGCCTGACGGAGTGATCGGCGCGCTCGAAGATCGCTGCCCCCATCGCATGGCGCCACTCTCCATGGGCGAATGCGCGGATGGCGGAATACGGTGCGGCTATCATGGGATGGTCTTCGACGCCTCGGGATCCTGCATCGGGATTCCGGGCCAGGACATAATCCCCCCTACGGCCCGCACCAGGGCCTATCCAGCTGTCGAAAAATATGGCCTCGTGTGGATCTGGACCGGTTCAGCAGATGCGGACAAGACCAAATTTCCTGTCATTCCCGGCTATGGCGAGGAGGGATGGGCCCTGCTGGATGGCGGTTACCAACTCCATGAAGGCAACTACCGGATCGAAGTCGAGAATCTGATGGACCCCGCGCATACGACGTTCCTTCACAAGGAGACGATCGGCAACAAGAACCAGAAGGATATTCCCGTTCAGGTGGCACAGACCGATCGTGGACTGAGCGCCTATCGCTGGATCGAGAATGTCCCCCCCTCTCCGCTCGACCGCAAGAGCCGGGATTTCGGCGAAGGCAAGGTTGATCGTCGCGTTGCTTTCAATTTCGAACTGCCGGCAACATCGTTCGTCGATGTTGCCGTCGTTCCGGCAGGGACGGAGCGCACGGAAGAACGCCTGATGAACGCAGGGATCAGGACCTTCAGCTACAAGTTCCTCACTCCCGAAACCCACCGTACGACCCACTTCTTCTGGTTGCACCTGCGCAACTACATGCAGAACGACGAAGGCTTCGAAGCGGGGCTGAGGGCGAGCCTCGAAAAGACATTCTCCGAAGATCGTGACATGGTCGCCGCAATCCAGCTTGAACAGGAAGCCACCGGCCTCAGGCAGCGTACCTCGCTCGCAATCGATCGGGCACCGCTCATGGCTCTTCGCATGATCGACAGGATGGTGGCCGCCCAATCGGCAGCGTTGGAAGAAGCGGTTTCCTAGCCGGTCCCGCCAACCCGATCGGCTTTTCAAAGCCAAGGAATGGGACCGTCGCCGGCATATCAGAGGGGTGCCGCGGCGCCTGCGAGAAGCGCGAGTTCACAGTCATGGCCATCGCCAGATCGTTTGCGGTCCACCCGAACAATGACAGCGGGACATCGATCGAGTGCCAGGTCCATCTTGATCAGATCAAGGTGATGGCGGACATCGGGGTCCACGCATCGGAAATGGGGACGTTTCAACCGCTAGTCATCGATGTTTGCCTGAGCGTCATCCCTCCCAGGGACGACGAACTCTGCCAGACTTTCGACTATGTGCTGATTGCCCGGCATGCCGGAGAACTGGCTGCCTCCCGCACCAATCTGATCGAAACCTTCGCTCGCTTGCTCGCCGAGAGGTGCCTGCAGTCGGATCTCGTCTTGGAGGCCTTTGTCCAGATCGCCAAACCCCAGGCAATGCCGGATTGCATGGCCGGAACACGCATACGCATGCGGAAACGCTGACGAACTGTCATGCCCCGGCCGGAGCGATGTTCACGAGTTTGGGCTTGGCAGAAAGTCACCCCTCGTGGTGGGCCGTGAATGATATGGGCAAAGCCGATGAAAGGCACGGCGAAGGTGCGTCGACGTCTGCCGGGGATTTTCCTGAAAAGATCATTCCAGACGTTCAAAGAGCGTGTCGAGACCCAGATGATCGTCGATCTGCTGCGTCTCACGACCTCGCGCGCGGTCGGTGCCGGGCAGACATCTGGTGCCTTTCGATTGTGCAACCGAAGGCTGCCCAGGCAATTTCGCCGCATGTGATTCATGTTCGAAAGGAGTTGGGCTGGCTCACTCCCCGCGAACCGGCACCTCAAGCAGATCTTTGCCCAGGACGATCTCTCCTTTGAAACGAGCGCGGATTGCCGGAAGCAGATGTGTGGGATCGAAATTTGCGCCGGCAACAAAATGGGTGAGAACCACTTTCCTCACACCGGCCGCTTCTGCCATCCGGCCAACTTCGTCCGGGCTCAGGTGTTGCTCCGCCATATGCTGGACAAGTTTGTCGATCGTGGAAGCGGGCTGCAACTTCAGCATCGTTGCCTTGATGGACTTCAGATCGCACACTTCCGTCACCAGTACGTCGGCGCCCTTTGCGAGTTTGGTAACCGCGGTAGACGGTCCGGTGTCCCCGGTGAAGACGACGGATCCTTGCGCCGTATCGAAGCGATATCAACATGAGCGCAGCAAAGGTGCACAACAGGACGGCGACGATCCCGATCTTCCAGCATGCGACGCCGCGCGTATAGAGCCATCCAAAGGAAAAGGCGCCCAGGACGTTCCACAGCATCGCAATGGCGTTGAACGAATGGACGGTGGCCTCGCTCGCGCCGATCGTGTCGTCGAAGCAGGTCTTGATCAAACGGTGATGGAAGCCATACGCGACGCAGGAATTGACGAGCTTGCTGCAAAGTGTGGCGGATGTTGCGCATATGCGACCTGCCACGTCCAGTTCGACGAAGTAGCATTTAGCAGCCTCCCGCCCATTGGCCGAGCCGAAGACGATCTTCTGTCGAGGTCCGATCATCGAAGTCGTACGTCGAGACTGTCCTGCCAGGTTCAAGTCGCCGGCCTCCCGAACGGATCAAAGATCTGGGTCGTTCCGTCTGACTAGCATATTTTTGCAGACGCATGATTTTTGGCTTTTTCATGGTTGGATCCGAACCCGCGCCGGTCGCTCGGCTTCATGTCCGACAGTCCAGTGTGCGGTCGGCGGTGCCGTATCCTGTGCATCATCGATGACTTCACGCGGGAGTTGTCTGGCGCTCGTGGCCTCTACATCGCTGTCCAGCAGTCGCGTTGTCCGGAAACTGACGCCGCGCTGATTGGCCTCCGGGGAAGCCTCACATGGTCTTCAGCGAAAACGCACCAAATTGCTCTCGGTGGCGCTCCTGCGCTGATCGCAGGAGCGTCAGGCTGAATGGCATTGAGCCAAAGGAGACCGGCTTCGTCGAAAGCTTCACGACCGCCTACGCGACGAACGCCTGAATGAAGCCCTGTTCACGTCGCTGACGCACGCCGTTTCGTGCTCTTGGCTTGGCGACACTATCAAGGTCGAGTCGAACTTGAAATTGGATGACAGGCCCCGCCGAGATCGCCAGTCGATGGTCTTGGGGCACCCCCGGGGCCATTGCCTTCCCATCAATGACGGCTCCGGACTCAACCTTTGATTGGTAACAATCAGGGGAGCACATCAGTGTGCTCTTGAGGTTCTTCGCCTGGGGATACGACGCTACGACGCCCAGTCCTATGGACTGTTCGGCTGTTGCGGAGCGCTGCTGTTTGTGGGATTGGGGTGTTGGTTGCGGGAGCCGAGTTCCACCGCTGTAGAACTCGCATACGCCTAACTGACCATCTGATCGTGAACTGAGGAATATTTTCTCCAATATTCGATTTCGATGGAGGGAGCACATCTCCTTTGGCAATCGAGGTTTCAAGGACATAGGGTAGAAATTTAGGCCGATAGGCGCTTATCAGGCCGGAACAAAATTTTGTGACACTCGATGTTTGCACACGGGTAACTCGCGACTTTTTGGGCCGTTCAACCGTCGATTTTGCGTCCCTAGGTGCAGTCGTTCCGCCTTCTCGTTTCGGATGCCCAAAACTGGCAGATAGGCGACTGGCGCGTTTCGAGCGGAGATACGAAGTTAGCTGCCGTACGCGTGGCGTCGACTCGCGACGCTTAGTTGGCATTCAGCCACTAATTTTCTGCACCCAACTGCGGACGGTCGGGTTTCCCATTCTGGATGCCCAATACTGGCCGTAAGGAGAAAGGCAGCTTAGGACGACCGGGGCGAGATTAGCTGCCGCTACGATAGATCGCGGTGGTGCATCGGCTGTTCGATGCGGACGCGCTCGCGGAGATGCCGTCGCTCCGACAAGTACGGGTCCTTCGTAATCGTCAGCCGTCGTCGCTCGCAACATCAGCTATTTTTTTCATCCATCGATAGCTTCATACGCACGACATCCAGGACGATCCGACCATCCACAAATCTCTTACTTGTACTGATGTAAACTGTCGAAGCTGATTTGACATGACCGGCCATGAGCTTCGATCAACCTACCCCAGCCAGAACCGCAATTTAAGCGGCCCCGACCGGTCCTGCCTGCGTTCGGAATATACGTGCTTGTATGCCTGTTGAGAGCCTATTCAGAAACGAAACGCCGCCTTCAGCCAGAATTTGTCACCCTGCGGACGGTTTTCGGCATGGAATTCATGCTGCCATTGCGCGGTGATGGGCACATGGCCGAGCTGGTAGCGGATAACCGGACCGGCGGCGAAGGCCTCGCCCCGATAGCCGTCAGGCCCGACACGCACGCCGCCGATCTTGTCGTCCGTCGTCTGCTTGTAATAATACGCGGTCACGCCCACCGTCAGCGGATTGAAATTATAGGCAGCGGCGGCATCAGCGTGGAATTCCTGGCCGGACTGATAGTCGGTCGCCTTGTTCTTCGTATTGAAATCGTACATCAGCTTGGCCGACAGTTCAGGGCCGCCCTTGGGATCAGCATAGGTGACTGCCAGAACAGGCTCAAACGTCCAGTAGTTGCGGCCGATATTGGCAAGATCGCCCTTGCGGTAGCGTCCCGTCGGCACGAAAGTATCCATGGTCGCGATGATGTTCACCTTGCCTGCGTTCCAGCCCAGGATGAACGGGTTGACGATCATGTCGCCCAGACCGAACTTGTGCTGCCGCGCGCCTGCCGCATGGACGGTGAGGTCGACCATCGGCACGAAGGCCTGCACGGCAAAGGTCGCCCCCAATATCTTCCTGTCCGTGACATGCACGATACGAGCGATATTGGCGAAAGCGTCCACGGAGAAATCGGGGACGGCGCTCTTGCCATTGCTATCGTTCAGCCGATCCGCCGCATAATAGTTGGAATAGCCGAGCAGATAAGTACCCGGTGGCGGCAATTGCGCGACGCCGATGGATTCAGCACCATTGGGATAAGCCCCTCCCCCCGTCTCACCGGCCTGCGCCGCCGTGCCGGCCGCAGCTGCCGCAATCGCTGCCATGATGGCAAAAGTCCTCATGATCCTCTCCTGTCTGTTTTGGGTGCATTCCATCGCCCGGCGGGCTGGTGCCCGCCGGCGGGATCTCTTTTCGCTGGTGGTCGATCGCCCCTAGATTTTCTTGAACAGGGGCGACCGGGCACTGGCCTCCGCATCGGCGGCGGTCAGGAATTTCTCCATGAAGATATCGCGTTCGAACAGGCGCCCCTGCATCAGCGCGGTGATCGCCGCGTCAATCATCGGCGGGGGTCCGCACAGATAGGCCTGATGCCCGCTGAACTTGCCGCCGAACAGACGCCCGGCCGCTTCATGAACATAGCCGGTCTCGCCGGTCCAGCCGTCTTCGGCCTCCGGTTGGGAAACGACCGGCAGGTAGCGCAGATTGTCGTGGCTCTCCTCCAGTTCGCGGAACAGGTCGGCGAAGTGCAGGTCATGCGGCCGGCGCACGCCGTGCAGCAGGGTGATCTCCTCCTCATAGCCGCTTTCCAGCAGATCGAGGATCATGGACTTGGGGCTGGACAGGCCCGACCCGCCTGCCAGAAAGATCAGCGGCTTTTCGGCCGAGCGCCGGACGTAGAAGCGCCCCAGCGGTCCGGTGAAGGGCAGGCTGTCGCCGACCCTGAGCTTTTCGTGCAGCCATGTCGTACCGGCCCCGCCGGGGACGAGGCGAACATGGCGTTCGACCTCATTGGGCCGGGC
>Ga0114901_1001724_pt1 | contig 12289 bp, 10 predicted proteins | sample MalvireepMed_s16_FD_89686 | JGI IMG/M metagenome (GOLD analysis project Ga0114901, IMG submission 89686) | Marine viral communities from the Global Malaspina Expedition - Malaspina viral metaG DeepMed_s16 | ecosystem: Environmental > Aquatic > Marine > Oceanic | place: Mediterranean Sea... | reverse complement strand
GTCGGTCTTGGTGGCGAGCACGATCACGTCGCACAGCTGGCCGTTCGAGATGAACACCTTCTGCCCGTTGATCACGAAGTCGTCGCCGTCGCGTTCGGCGCGGGTGCGGATCGCCTTGAGATCGCTGCCCGCGTGCGGCTCGGTCATGCCGAGCGAGCCGATCGCCTCGCCGCTGACCATCTTGGGCAGCCACTGGCGCTTCTGCTCCTCGGTCCCGAAGGCGAGGATGTAGGAGGCGACGAGGTCGGTGTGGATCAGGAAGCCCGGGCCGCTCGTGCCCGCGCGCCACAGTTCCTCGAAGACGATGACGTCATAGAGATAGTCCGCGCCGATGCCGCCGTATTCCTCGGGAACCGTGCAGCACAGCATCCCGGCCTCACCGGCCTTGAGCCATACGTCGCGCGGGACGATGCCGTCCTTTTCCCACTGGTCGTGGAAGGGGACGATTTCCTTCTCGATGAACTTGCGGACGGTGTCGCGCCACATTTCGTGTTCGGGCTGGAAGAGGGATCTTTCGATCATGGCTCAGTTGCTCCCCCGTTGGGCTTTTTCCTTGGCGACCGAACCCGCGATAGCGGCGCGCGCTGCATCCCACTGCTCGCCGGTCAGGTTGGTGAGATCGGCGAAGGTGCCGGGACCGGCCAGATGCTGCGCACCGTCGATCGCGATGGTCTGCCCGGTCAGGTAATTGCAACCGTCCGACAGCAGGAAGGTAATCAGGTTGCACAGTTCCGGCATATCGCCGAAGCGGCGCAGCGGCACCGTCTCGCAATTGGTGGCCGAGCTTTGCGTGTCCGGGATCGGATTGAGCTTTTCCCACGCGCCTTCGGTAGGGAAGGGGCCGGGGGCCACGGCGTTGAGGCGGATTCCGTAAGGGCCCCATTCCACCGCCAGCGACTTGGTCATGGCGTCGATCGCGGTCTTGCCCATGGCTGACGGCACCACGAAGGCCGATCCGGTCCATACCCAGGTCGTCAGGTTGGAGACGACCGCGCCCGCGATCCCGTCGCGAATCCAGCGCTTGCCGCACGACAGCGTGGTGTAGAACGTGCCGTCGATCACTGTGGAGGTCACCGCGCGGAAGCCCCGAGCGCTCAGGTCCTTGGTTGGCGCGATGAAGTTGGCGGCGGCGTTGTTGAACAGGCCGGAAAGCGGACCCGTCTGCCAGATCGCCTCGATCATCGCGTCCACTGCATCGGCATCTCGGATGTCGCAGGCGTGAGCATGGACCGCGCCGCCGGTCGCCGCCGAAATCTGCGCCGCCGTTTCGTCTAGCAGCGCCTGGCGACGGCCGCAGATATGCACCACGGCGCCGCGCGCGCTGAGGCTACGGGCGATCTCCCGGCCAAGGCCGCTGCCGCCACCGGTCACCAGAATGGCCTTTCCGGCCAGCACGTCCTGTTTGAAGATGTCCAAGTCCTGCTCCCTTGGCCGGGTGCTGCCCTGACGGGTGCCAAATCGCCCTTGCCACTAATTGTGAACCTGTTTACAAAATGATTCGTCGCTGTCAAGAAGGCTGCGACGATAGGCCGCCGCGAAAGCAGCGGCAGAGCCGAAAAATGATCTTGCGGAGGATAGGGTGCAGATCGGTATAACCGCGATGGGCGCATACTTGCCCGCGCTGCGCGTCGACCGCAAGGCGATCGCCCGCGAATATTCCTGGAGTGGCCTCGGCATGCCGCGCGGCGGTTTCCGCGCGCTGGCTGGCTGGGACGAGGACAGCCTGACCATGGCTGTAGAAGCGGCGCGGGGTCTGGTGCGGACCGCGCCCGAAAGTCTGCGGATCGCCTCGACCTCGGCCTATTACACGGAGCGTTCGCAAAGCGCGATCGCGCTCGATGCGTTGGCCCTGCCGCGCACGGTGCGCACCGTGGACTTTGGCAATTCGCGCCGCGCCGCCACGACTGCCATGCTCGATGCACTGCTGGGTACGGGCGACCAGATCGTCGTCGCCTCGGAAAAGCGGCTGACGCAGGCGGGCAGTGCGGCGCAGCTGGCCTATGGCGACGGCGCCGCCGCGGTGCGCATCGGCGAGGGCGGCGGCGCGCGGCTGGCGGGTTTCGCCAGCGTGACGCACGATCTGGTCGATCGCTATGCCTCGCAGGATCACCCCACGCCTTATGCCTACGAGGAACGCTTCGTACGCGACGTGGCGGTGGCCGAACTGATCGTTCCCGCCATCCGCGACGCCTGCGAGGAAGCGGGGATCGAGCCGGGCCATCTGACGCATGTCGCGGTGGCCGAGCCGGTCGGCGGGACATGGGCCGCTGCGGCGCGGCAGTTGAAGGTCGCTGCGCCCAATCATTGTCAATCGGTTTCCGATGCGGCGGGCGATCTGGGCACGGCGATGCCGCTCTACGGCCTCGGCCTTGCGTTGGCGGCGGCGGCAGTGGGCGATTACGTGCTGGTCGTCGGGTTCGGCAGCGGCGTCGATGCTCTGGTCTTCGAAGTGACCGGCGAAGTCGAGGGCGTGGCCGGGTTCGCCGAGGTTCTCGCGCAGGGCTTCCGCCTGACTTCGCCCACGCGCGTCCTAAATCTTTCGGGCGCGCTGTCGCTCGACTGGGGGATGCGCGCGGAATTCCAGCAGAAATCGCAGGCCACCGTGCTGGAGCGCGTCGGCCGCGACACCATCGGCTTCATCGGCGGGCGCGACAGTGGGGGCAACGTCCAGTTCCCCAAGAGCGCCTATCCGGTCAACCCGGCTCTGTCCGAGCCCGAAATGCTGGAGGACGTGCGCCTTGCCGACCTGGAGGCGAAGATCGTCTCGATCACGGCGGACCGGCTGAACTTCACCCCCGATCCGCCGTTCGACTTTGGTCTCGTCCAGTTCGACAACGGCGCGCGGGTGCTGATGGAGATGGTCGACCGGCCCGAGCAGGGCTTTGCGGTGGGGGACCGCGTCCGCATGCGGCTGCGCATCAAGTCGCAGAACCGCGAACTGGGCACCCGCACCTATTTCTGGAAAGCGGCGCCGCTCGCGCGCCCGACGTTGGGAGACGCCTGATGGCGAGCGGATTCAGGGACAAGGTCGCCATAGTCGGCATGGGTTGCAGCCGTTTCGGCGAACGCTGGGAGCTTGGCGCTGACGGGCTGATGGTCGAGGCGTTCGGCGAGGCGCTGGCGGATGCCGGTATCGCGCGCGAGCAGATCGAGGCGGCGTGGGTCGGCAATGCGCTCGACGACATCAACGTCGGCAATTCCGCGCTGCCCGCCGCCCATGCGCTGCGCCTGCAGCGGGTGCCGGTCACGCGGGTGGAGAACATGTGCGCCACCGGGACCGAGGCGCTGCGCGGCGCGGCTTATGCCGTGGCTTCGGGCGCGGTGGACATCGCGCTGGCCATCGGCGTGGAGAAGCTCAAGGACACCGGCTACGGCGGGTTGCCGCTCAAGACCAAGGGCGTGCAGAACGACTTGGCCCAGTCGGCCCGAAGCTGCGATTTTGGCCATGTTGAAGAACAAAGATTGAACATGGCGATCTACCAGGCTCGCTCTTGTCCTCCAATCTCGTAAACATCGGTCTCGATCGAGCACCTGTAGCTCTCTGCGATGTTGAACATCTCTGTCTGGAGAGATGCGATCTCATCATCGAGGCTGACGCCATCGGCACCCTGATCATAGGCGACGGTCAGCGTGTAATCGCAGTTCCCGGTCTTTTGCATCTGGTAATCCCGCTCCAGCATCGCCTCAATGCGCTCGCGAGCGGGCTTTCTGCCACGACCATGCTTGTTGAAGTTCTCGATGGTCAGATGCAGGGCGATGGTGACAGAAGGCGGCTTTTCCGGCAGCCCGATCCTTGAAGGAATGACGTCAAGCGCCCGATAGACGGTCATTCTTGAGATCTTGAGGTCGCGCGCGACGCTGGCCTTGCTCGCGCCGGCGGTGATCCGGCGTCGGATTTCATCGTCATCGATGTTTTTCTTCCGGCCTTTGTAGACGCCTTCGGCGCGCGCCGCCTCGATCCCGGCGCGCTGCCGGTCCTTGATGAACGTCAGTTCCATGTCCGCGACCATGCCCAGAATGGTGATCACCATCCGCCCCATGCTTCCGGCCGTCGTCACCTCCGGCTCAAGCACCCGCAATGAGGCTCCCTTCTGGTCGAGTTCATGAACCAGATTGAGAACATCGCGTGTGGAGCGACCGAGCCGATCGAGACGCAGGACGACGAGTTCGTCATCGGCGCGCAGGAACTGCATGATCGTCTCAAGCTCCGTGCGTCCAGTGCGCGATGCGCCCGAGCCTGTTTCGGAGCGGAGGATTTCACAGCCCGCTGCCTTCAACCGGGCAACCTGGATGTCGAGATCCTGGTCGATGGTGCTGACGCGGGCGTAGCCGACGCGGGTCATGGGCAAATCCGTCACATTAGGGTGGCTTTGCCCTCGTACAGTAACATTGGTGACGGAACCACCCTTTTGTGACATGTCGTATATGTCACTTCCGATCGTCACGTTCGGGTGCACCCAAATGGTGCGAGCGGAAAGGCCCCGGTCAGGCAGCAAGCCGCCCAAAATCGATCCGGCTATTCAGATCGAGGTCGAAGCGGCCATAAGGATTGACGTGGCTGTAAATCAGCGGTGTGAGGCCGCGATAATCATCCGGCGTCATCCGGCCCGTCCATTTCGGTTCCACCAGCACGCTCTGAAGCATTCGGGTGTTCACATAGACAAGCGACGCTTGCAGCAAATGTAGCGCCAGGACCGAGAGCTGCTGCTCATCGATGCGGTTAGTGGCGATCTCGCCGCCCTTGCCGAAGAAAACGAACCCATTGGCACTGTTCCAGTTTTCAACGACATTCAGGCCTTCATGAATTTCGCGGCGGAAGGACTCCTCGCGCAGATACCGGCACAGGAAGATCGTCTTGACCGCGCGGCCCAGCTCACTCAACGCCTTGTAGGTCGGGTGCATCACCTCGGAGCGGCTAAACCGGCGCAGGATCGCCTCCGGGTCGGCGGTTTTTGTCTGCATCGCGGCTGCATATTTGACCATCTCGTCATATTGCTGCTCGATCTCATCCCAGTTGATCGGACTGGAGAGGATCGGCTGCAAGTGGGGAAGCCGCGTTCGCATGCCGACATCGGGAAGAGCCAGCTTCTGGCGAGCGATCGCTTTCAGGCGGGGTGCAAGCTCAAATCCGAGAAGCCGGCAAAATGCAAAGCCAACCGCGCTTTGGCCATGACTATCAACATATTGTCGCTGGATTTCCATGTCGGTGCAATGGCGCAGCACGCCCTCGATCATGGAGGCGACCTCGGAGGAAGAGCAGCGCTTGAGCTGGGAATAGACGCATGTCGCGCGTCGTTCGACATGCCAGTAGATCATGACGCCCCGTCCACCATAACGCGCATGCCATTCCGTCATCAGGTTGCGATCCCAGGCTCCGAACTTTGTGGAATCTGACGCACAGGCCGTGCCGGCGTCCCCCCAGACTGCAGCATTGCGGATTGCCAGGGTCGCATTCGCAACCCTGGCACACGCCTCCTTGAGCGCCGCGGCATGAACGAAGCGGCGATGGACATGCAGCAGCTCTTCATAGCTGACATCGGGGGTGGCGCCGGCGATCCGCTTGAGCCCGGCATTCGTTCCCAGGCCGTAGAGGCATAGCAGGAGACGTTGATCCAGCGCGGTTTTCGGCAGTGCAACACGCGAGGCCGATGTTTCGAACGCTTCGAGAAGTCCCGTATCAAGGGCAGCCTCCTTCAGTACGTCGAGCAGCCCGGTCATCGGCCAGCGTTGGCCGATCTCGGTCTTGATCGAGGCGAGACCCCTGGGTTCGGGCAAGGGTTTGAACGGGGTGAGAGATATACGGTTCTCGCCGCGCCACAGCAGCCGAACCTTGTCGTTCCGGGGAATATTGGCATTGAGGAGCAACAGTTCCTGAGCAAGCTCTTCCCGGATGGCGCTTGAAAATGCACGCGCATCCGCCGTCAGGTTCAATCCTGTGTAATATGCTTCTCGCCGCGCATCGAAGTCCTTGGGAAGATCGTCATCGGGATTGCGGTATCGGTCCGCCCCGACAACCCAGATTTCCTTAGAACGGATGCGATCGCGCAGTTGCGCGAGGACACAAAGCTCATAACTGATCCGGTTTACGCGCCCCTCTTCATCAATGACGGAACTGCGCCATCTCGCCGGAATGACCTCGTCGACCGGCACTGCGTGCGGCGGCACGTAGCGGCATCCATCATCCACTTTGCTTCTGATCCAGTCCAGGGCCGCCAGCACCGGACGCCACACGGCGTTGTTCGACCGGAACTCCAGTGCCGAAAGCAGGCTTGGCAGCATACGGCGATAATGATTGGCCCATGACCTCCGCATCACCTTGTAGATCCGCCGATCCAAGGCGCCCTTTGCCTGGCTTTCCTTGATGATCGCCGCCAGTTTGTCCTTGCCGGCGATTGGGAAAATGACATCGCAGATGCGCCCGGATGGATCGTCGATCGAAGCGCTGGCAATCTCGACCAGGAGTCGCTCCTTGCCATAGACCCGCTCGATGTCTTTCGCGATATCGCCCACCACCTTGCGTTTCGAGCGCGATCCGATCTTATGGACCGTCTCGATCAGCAGGTCGACCATCGCATCCGTAAGCTGAGCTTCCCGCGCCATCAGATAAACGGCATAGAGCCCGAGCTGGCGCGCCGGTACATGCCGGCGCATCTCCGAGGCTTTCTCGCCGGCAACCCGGCGAACGATCTGATCGACCCATGCCTTGCCCGTGACCGATAGGAAATCTCGGGGAAGAGCAAGCCGTTGGATAAAGGCGAGTTTGGCGGTCACGCCAAGAATGTTTTCGAGCGTCGCCTGACCTGCATCCCCCTTCATCGTGTTGAAGCCGGTCGGGCCATCGGGATCGGCGAGCGAGGCTTCCAGCAAGGCGACCGCATCCGGCGCAAGCCGATCGCGGACTCGGGCCAACAGGGCCTCCAGATAGAGGTGTCGTTGCGAACGGACGAGGCGTTCCAGCTCCTTGCGCGACGGCCCATAGATACGGCGGTCGCGGCACCACAGGAAAACATGCTCGAGCATGGCATTGATCGGCTGCCCGCCCGCACAAAGATCGTCGGAAATCCACCTCGACAACGCCCTGCGATCCGTCTGCGTCATACGGCGGAACCCGAGATGCCGCAAAATCTCCGCGCAATGCCGGCGGGCGGTGCGCCCGGAAAAATCATAGTGGTTCACGGATTTGGCATCGAGACCAAGTTGCTCCGCCAGATACAAGACACCGTCGGAGGGTATCGACGCATGATCCGGCACAAAGAAGCCATGCCCGGCGAAAAATCTAAGCTGAACCGCCAATCCCAGTCGTGCCGTCTCCGCTTTGCCGGTCACGAACGCGATGTCCGAAAAACTCAGGCTCCAGGAGCCGATCAGATCCCCACTCGAAACGCCAAGGCTCATAACGCCGCTCCCTTATCGGAGCGGAACGTCGTTCCTCGCATGGGCGATCGTCAACAACAACCAGCCCGTTCCCGACGTGTTCTCCAAGATGACCAAAATCGCAGCTTCGGGCCGACTGGGCCAGATACGTCACTTTCGTGTAGTCACCCCTTACCCAGCTCATGCCGGGGACGGCCACAGGGCTCGGGGTGAATCGCTACAATATCGAAGAGAATTTGCGTGGCGGGGCAGCCTATCTGCGCCAGCAGCTCGACCGGTTCGGCGCGTATCACCTCGCTTTGGCTGCCTATAATGCAGGGCCGGGCCGGGTGCGAAACCGTCAGGTTCCGCCATTCCCCGAGACGCTCGACTATGTCGCGACCATCCTCTCCAACTGGACAAGGCTTACCGGTGCACAGCGCCGAACAACGCTGATAGGGGAGGGGGCTCAATCCGTCAGACTTGGCCGCAGCCCGTCTGTTTCCCGGTTCTGATCAGGCAGCGATTGCGGTGTAAACCGAAGGCAGAATGGCCACCGGATCACGCGGACGTTCCGCTAAGGTAACGATGGTCTCCGATGCCTTCGCGCGCTTACTGGTCCCATCCATGTTTTCGCGGACAGTCACGGTATATTGGGGGAGGGCGTTCTGCTCCTCCATTTCCATCAGCTGGGCCTTGAACTTGCGGATCGCGGTGCGCGTGCCAACGGCGGCGTAAAGCTCGTCCAGTGGAACCGCATACGGGCCTTCATCACAATGGGAGCGCGCGATCTCGTAGATGCGCCGTTCGATCAGGCCGAGCCGGAAATAGTCGTGATGGTAGCTGTAGATCTGCTGATCCCGCTGAATGGCGCGGAAGAGAAAATCGCACAGGCGCAGCTTGACCGCGCGCAGGCGCTCGATCCCGCTTGCCGAACCATCGTCGTAAACGGCTTGCGCATTTTCGACCCAGGAGAACCAGCCACGGTGAATCTGCCCGCCCGTTTTCAGGTTCGTCTGTATCTGGGTGCCCTGCAGCCGCGAGAGCGCTTCATTGAAACGGTCGTAATTGCGCTTGCCGGGGTTGCGCGTACCGGTTGCCCGGAAAAAATCATGGGCTGTGAACACAATCTCCTGCGTCACCTCTTCACCGCGGCGCATGCGCTCGCAGATGAGCGAGGCTCCGTAGAGCAGGATTTCCTTGTCATACATGGTGGCGATACCGCCGCCGCCGGCACGGATCTTGATGGAGGTACTGCCGACGCTATGTTCGATCTCGTCGAGCTGAGTTTTCTTCTCGAGAGCGAAGAAGGGGAAATCCATGATGGATCGTTCACCCCGGATTTCGCCTCTCAACGGACAGTCCAGCGGCAAGACCCCCTGCTGTTCGACGTTGTTGCGTACCTGAGCCATTTGTCGGGAGTCCTCCGTGGGCTCCATTTCTACCGGTTTGTCAGCGCCACGCCTAGCACCTGCGGGTGGAAACGTCCGCGAAAGCACTAGAATTGCCCAATTTACCCCCAGCCAAGCGTCCCCAAAAACACGGCCTGCCGAGTGATAGCGCCGAGTCTCCCATGTAAAAAGTCAGGCATCACCGAAAACTACTAGTGCTTTCACGGACGATCTGGCGGTTTCGACGCGCCAGGTGGAATCGCGGCGGGACCCGCTTAGTGCTTTCGCGGACGCTTTGAGCCATGGACCAGTCCCGCTTCGTGCTTTCGGGGACGATTTGCGGCCGAGCAGCCGATAAACCGGAAGGGACGAAAGAGAACAGATCTTCAGTTTCAATAGGTTACACATAATTCATCACGCGAATTGCGAGGATGCTTCGCGAAGGCCATGATAGGTCTTCCCGAGGTGCAATGCGCCGGAAAGCGCCTTGTCGCTCATCCCACGCAGATAGGCACCGGGCCGCCGAACCTCGCCGCTCATCGATTTATAAACGGTCGCGATGACGGCTGCGGCGGCTCCATGCTGCCCCATGATTCGGCAAGCTTCCCGCCAAGCATGAAGACTGATCGCATGCTGTCCGACGAGATTCTCAGCGATGCTGGTGAGGCGGCCCCAGGCTCTCGGGCCAGGCTCCAGATCCCAGATCAACTCCGGGCATGCCTTTGCGACAAAGCCAGGATCCACACCATGCCGTTCCAGATCCTCCTCGACCGCGCTCTTTGACGCGAGATGGGCGACATCCCAGGCCTCACTACTCCTTCCTGGAAAGCCATTACTCGTAAATCCGTTAGGAGTTTTAAGTTGGGTTGTAGTTGTAGAGTGAACGAAATCTGCTTCGTGCTTGGGTGAAGGATCCATAGATTCAAAAGGCGCTGTGCTGGCTCCTCCAACAGGCTTTTCTGCGGCTAACGCCGCGTCCACGTCCGCCTGAAATGCGTCAATCCGCTTGGTAAGCAAGGCAACGCATCGCACAAGCTGATCAATGTCCCTGCTGCCGCGAATATGCGACACAGCCATGCGTACAAGCTCGAGCTCGTGCTCTGTATCGACGTCCGCCAAACCATTATGGAGGCAAGCCTCAGCAAGCATCCGGGCTCGTCGACGCAGCGAAGAAATTACACGCCGAAGGCGGTCGATTTCGCGGTCTTCAGCCTCGCCTTGGGCAGCAATCGCCTCGAACTCCTGCGCGCGAGCGGCGAGGGGGCTGAGATCGAAACCATATCCCCACAGAATTTTGCCGTCGGCCGACCGCAACCCGCCACGATGGCCATTGGCGCTGTCGCGGGGGGTAAGGAGGCCGTGCTCGACTGCGGCACGCACATAGTTTTGCACTTGGCGCACACTCACACCGAGCTTGAGCGAGAGCGTTTCGTTACGCGGCCAGACACACGGGATCTGGCCCGGGGCCCAGTCCTGCGATCGCGAATAGGCGACCAGGATGTCCATCAACGCAATCACATTGCGTGGTACGCCCATATAGGGCGCGGCGCGTTTGAGTTTGTTGAGCAGGCGAGACGGGGAGACCCCATCCTGCCCCTCGAAGCCCTTGGCGATCTTCTCGACGATGGCGTTGAATTGACCGTAGCGGCGCAGACCGCTCGGTTTGAAGGGCGCAAGCTCCCCCATTCGGCACTCCCTATCGGGATGCCGTTCGGACATGACTATCCGCTGCGCGAAACGCGCTTCGAACTTGTCTGGATCGGGGAACTGGGCTAAACCGTCCTTGCTACAGTGAGTTTATCTCATCCCCGAAAAGCCCGGCCTCGTGCCGGGTTTTTCATGTCGTCACGGCAACTCCATCGCACTGTGATTGAAGAGCGTCGGGCGCGAGTGCGGGCGCGACCGGGCTCTCCGGTCAGCGCAGCTCGAACCAAATCGGGCAGAATCGCACTGACGCAGATTCGCAGCGCCACTGTTACCGGGCGACAACGATTCTGCGAGCGCGAGGATTCGTGCTTTCACAGACGAACGCAGTGATTTTGCAGACTTATTTTAGTGCTTTCGGGGACAAATGGCCGCCATTTAGTGCTATCGCGGACACTAAGCCTCTTAGTGCTTTCGCGGACGGTCGGGCCATCCAAGTCGCATTCAAATATTCGCCTTAGTGCTATCGCAGACAGATTAAGGCTGTTGGTAGATTACCCTCTAAGATCGTAGCGATCCTCGAATATCTGTTCACGACGGCGCATGACATCGGTCACTTCCTGCACCATGCGTTTGATGACGACGGTCTTGAGCCGCGGCGCCCATTCCCTGCGAACTTCTGATCCATCCAGGCCGTCAATCTCCGCAAGCGCCTCGATCAGGCTGCCGGGCAGTTCCTTGAACAGATTTGCCAGCATGGCGATCAGCGCGACATAGCGCTCGTCGGCGGACACCTGACGATCCCGAATGCTTTCAACCTTGATGATCGCCTGAAGAAGATCGATGTCGAGCGCTTCGAGCAGCACCCGAAACTCGCCCATGGTTATAGGGGATCGCTCGGCCAGTTTCGGGTGCAAGATGCGCCCGAGACGGCTTTTGCTGATCCCTGTCTTCTGCGCGAGTGGGCGAAGGCCCAGATCCTTGGCTGCCATCGCCTGACGCATCAGGTCGATGTAAAGTTGGCCGTGCGCTTCCTGAGCGACAGCACCTCCTATTGGCTCGATCGCGCCTAGGGTCGACATAATCCCCCTGTCCTAAGTCGGAGCAGGCCCCAACAAGAACAAAAGCTTGTACCCTTGGCAAGCTTTTCGACACCGAAAGGAGCCGGTTCAGACGAACCGGCGTTGCACGATTGTGACGGTATATTTCGGTCAGGTGACCGAAGTCGGCTTGTCTTGGCCGGACGCACCTTCGTCCATGCCAATCTTTCCGAGTATCCGCTTCGAATGATGCTCTGCGACGAAGTCGAAAAACAGAATGGAGATCATATCCGCCATGGTCAGGCTTCGATCGAGAAGCTTTGCGAAGCGCCGCTTCTCCTCGATCAGCAGGTCGGCACAGCTTCGCGGCAGGGTCACGTGAACCCGGACTGGGCCCTTGCTCTCCACGACGTCGAAATGAGCGCGTACATCCACTGCGTCGAGGTGGGTCAAAGGAAGCTTCTCGACGCGGGCGTTCACAAGGCTCGCGACGGTTTCGAACCTTAAGGTGTCATTGGAGCGCAGACGCAGGCTCTCGGTCGAAAGCCGGAACAGAAGTTCGGACACGTCCAACGCATAGCTACGCGTATCACCTGCCATCAGCCTGTTCCTGCCAAAGCCTCAGTTATCGGGTCGATCTGCAACCGGCGCTCAGTCATCCTCGCCCTCCTTACACGAGGGTCTTATACCTTACAATCGATGGGAAGGTTTATTCCCGGATGGAGAGTGCGAATCGCTAAGCGGGGCGCTTTCCGGGAAGACATTCTATCCCAATATTTTCCGGGACGCGCTGTCCCAATATAGGGTCACGATGTCCCGCATATGGGACACGAAAGCCGCGTCTTGGGACAGAGAATCACC
>Ga0114901_1001723_pt1 | contig 12289 bp, 9 predicted proteins | sample MalvireepMed_s16_FD_89686 | JGI IMG/M metagenome (GOLD analysis project Ga0114901, IMG submission 89686) | Marine viral communities from the Global Malaspina Expedition - Malaspina viral metaG DeepMed_s16 | ecosystem: Environmental > Aquatic > Marine > Oceanic | place: Mediterranean Sea... | reverse complement strand
GGGTCGGGCTTCAAGCTGCCAGCGACAAGCTGCAAGCTGAAGGCCTCGGGGTGGCGGTGGGGCTTGCTTGAAGCTTGAAGCTTGAGGCTTGTCGCCGGGGCATCAAAGCTCGACTCCGTCATCGGCGACGTCGTCGTCCAGGTCATCAAGGCTTTCCAGCCACAGCTTCTCTTCCAGTTGGTCTTCCAGATATTCATCCATAGGGATACTCCATTCGGCCCACGGGGCCTGTTTCAGTGTGTTCATCGATAAGGTTAGTGCACCGCCCGTGACGGCTTGATGACAATCGCGGCCGCGAAGGGGGCTACAGGGGATTAGAACGGCGTCGGCGGGAAAGGTTCAGACAAACAAAAAGGCGACGCGGGCTAAGCCGGCGTCGCCATAAATCCAAACGGAAAACGAGAAAGATCATGAAGATGGCGGAGCGGACGGGACTCGAACCCGCGACCCCCGGCGTGACAGGCCGGTATTCTAACCAACTGAACTACCGCTCCAAACTCTTTACCGCACAGTCTGTCGTGCGTACTGCAAAATCTGGTGGGTGGTGACGGGATCGAACCGCCGACCCTCTGCTTGTAAGGCAGATGCTCTCCCAGCTGAGCTAACCACCCAGGTTCGCGTTGCGAAGTGGGCGCCATTTTAGGGATTGCGCCCGGGGTGTCAACGGCTTTTTTGTCCCGATGACACCGTTCGTTCATAAATTGCGCGTTGTCAGGCCTCGCGCTGCTCGACGAAGGTCTTGGCCGCTTCGAGGGTCGGGAACCGGCCCGGCAAAGGCCGCCCGTCCGGGCCGGCGACGATATAGTGGTCGACGCGCAGCTGCAGGGTGTCGCGCTGCAGCTCGCCCTCTTCGATGATGGTGTGCCGCCCCCAGGCGATGCCGTTGCCGATCATGCTTCGCCCACCACCCGGTCAACGATCAGGTCCGCCAGGTCCTCCACGGACAGCCGGCGGTTGGTGCTGAACCAGTTGGGGGTCCAGCCGATCATGCCGGTGAGCAGCCGCCGCATGATAAAGGGGTCGGCGTGGAAGGCCCCGGCCTTGTGCAGGCGCCCCAGCACGTCCAGCCAGATCTGCTCGTAGATCTCGCGCAGCGCCAGGGCTTCCTGCTGTTTGGCCTCGCCGAGACAGCGCCACTCCGCCACCATCACCACCATCGCCTCGCGGGTGTCGCCCACGGTGGCGGTGAGCTCGGCGCGCACCAGGTTGCGCAGCTGCTCCAGCGGCGTGTCCGCGTCGGCCACCGCCTGGCGCAGACGCTCGGTATTGAAGCGGATCACCTCCTCCATCACCGCGAACAGGATGTCCTCCTTGCTCTTGAAGTGGTGGAAGATCGAGCCGCTCTGAATGCCCACCGCCGCGGCGATGTCACGCACCGTGGTCCGGTCGAACCCCTTGTCCCGGAACAGATGGGCGGCGGCGCTCAGCAGCCGGCCCCGGGGCGAATTGTCGATGCCGTGAATGGCGGGTGTGTCAGGCATGGGGTGCTCCTCCTCGGGGCGCATTTAATCGCTGCAAGCTGCAAGCTGCAAGACCGGGTTGGCGGCCTTGTGGGAGCGGGCCTCGCCCGCGAAAGGGAGCGAAGCTCCCGGCAAAGGTTGCCCCGCAGGATTCCAGAGACGCTGTTTGTGCTGCCGTTAGAAAGGCCTCTGGAATCCTGCCGGCCGGCTTTGCCGGCCTTTCGCTTGCGAGCAAGCTCCCACAATGTCGCCACCGTTTGCCGCTTTACAAACCAAGCGCTTGCTTGGTAGCTTACGGAATCATTCGCACAACAGCAATTCGGGGCAAGACTTATGGCTGGACCTGTTCGCATCGGCTGCGCCGCGGGCTTCTGGGGCGACACCAACAGCGCCGCCTTCCAACTGGTCCGCCAGGGCGAGATCGACTATCTGGTGTTCGATTACCTGGCGGAGGTGACCCTGTCGATCATGGCGGGCGCGCGCATGAAGGACCCCAGCGCCGGCTACGCCCACGACTTCGTCACCCAGGTGATGGCACCGCTGGCCCGCGAGATCAAAGAGAAGAACATCAAGGTGATCAGCAACGCCGGCGGCGTGAACCCGCGCGCCTGCCGAGAGGCGCTACAAAAGGTGTTCGCCGAGGCCGGCGTGGAAATGAACATCGCCCTGGTGGAAGGCGACGACCTCAACGGCCGCCGCGACCAGTTCAGCGACTGCAAGGAGCTGGACACCGGCGCCGACCTGCCGCCCATCACCGTGACCATGAACGCCTACCTGGGCGCCCTGCCGATCCAGGCGGCGCTGGACGCCGGCGCCGACCTGGTGCTGACCGGCCGCATCGCCGATTCGGCGCTGGTGCTGGGCCCGCTGATGCACGAATTCAAATGGGCCGACGACGACTACGACAAGCTCGCCCAGGGCTCCCTGGCCGGCCATGTGATCGAGTGCGGCGCCCAGTGCACCGGCGGTAACTTCACCGACTGGCGCGACGTGCCGGACTTCCACAACATGGGCTTCCCGATCGCCGAGTGCCACGAAGACGGCACCTTCGTGATCACCAAACCGCCCGGCACCGGCGGCCTGGTGACTCCGGCCACAGTGGGCGAACAGGTACTCTACGAAATCGGCGACCCGCGCGCCTATATTCTCCCGGACGTGGTGTGCGACTTCACCGGCGTCACCCTGACCCAGGACGGCGAACACCGGGTGCGCGTCAGCGGCGCCCGCGGCCTGCCGCCCACCGACACCTATAAGGTGTCCGCCACCTACCCGGACGGCCAGCGCATCACCGCCTCCTTCCTGATGGGCGGCCGCGAAGCGCCGGCCAAGGGCCGCGCGGTGGCGGCGGCGATCCTGAAAAAGACCGACGGCCTGCTCAAACAGCTGGGCATGGCGCCGATGCGCGACACCAGCGTGGAAATCCTCGGCAGCGAAGCCACCTACGGCGCCCAGGCGCGCCGCGAGGACAGCCGCGAAGTGGTGGTGAAAATCGCCGCCCTGCACGACGACCGCAAGGCGCTGGGCCTGTTCGCCCGGGAAATCGCCCAGGCCGCCACCGGCATGGCGCCGGGCCTGTCCGGGCTGGTCGGTGGCCGGCCCAAGCCGATGCCGCGCATCCGCCTGTTCTCCACCCTGGTGCCCAAGGTGGACGTCACCGCCACCGTGGATCTGGACGGCACCCCCACGGAAGTGGGCGTGCCGGTGGGCACACCCCTGGACGTGGCCGGCCTGCCGGACACCAACGGCAGCGACACCGCCACCGGCGACACCAGCGTGCCGCTGGTGAAGCTGGCCTGGGCACGCTCCGGCGACAAGGGCGACCACGCCAACATCGGCGTGATGGCGCGCAAACCGGAATACCTGCCCTATCTGCGCGCCGCGCTCACCGACGCCGCCGTGGCGGAGTATATGAAACACGTGCTCGACCCGGAGCGCGGCAGCGTCAGCCACTGGGAGCTGCCGGGCTTCAACGCCTTCAACTTCCTGCTGCGCCACGCCCTGGGCGGCGGCGGCATCGCCAGCCTGCGCATCGATCCGCAGGGCAAGGCGTTCGCCCAACAACTTCTGGACTTCCCGGTGCCCGTGAGCGCCGACATCCTGGAAACCCTACAGTGAGGATAATTTGAATGCCGTACCGTTCCGTATTCCGCGACGACCTGTTCGCCGGTAAGACCCTCATCGTCACCGGCGGCGGTTCCGGCATCGGCCGCTGCACCGCCCACGAACTGGCGGCGCTGGGCGCCCGGGTGGTGCTGCTCGGCCGCAAGGAAGACAAGCTCAAGGCGGTGGCCGACGAGATCCGCGAGGACACCGGCCGGGAAGCCCTGTTCTTCACCTGCGATATCCGCGACGAGGACAAGGTCCGCGACACCGTGGCGGCGATCTACAAGCAGGTGCAGCAGGTGGACGGCCTGGTCAACAACGCCGGCGGCCAGTTCCCCTCGCCGGTGGCAATGATCAGCCAGAAAGGCTGGGAAACGGTGATCCGCACCAACCTGACCGGCGGCTTCCTGATGGCCCGGGAAGTGTTCATGCAGGGCATGAACAAAACCGGCGGCAGCATCGTCAACATCGTCGCCGACATGTGGGGCGGCATGCCCGGCATGGGGCACTCCGGCGCCGCCCGCGCCGGCATGGACAACTTCACCAAAACCGCCGCCCTGGAATGGGCCTGCGCCGGCGTGCGCGTGAACGCGGTGGCGCCGGGCTGGATCGCCTCCTCCGGCATGGACACCTACCCGGAAGGCATGCAGCAGACCATCAAGACCCTGCGCGGCGCGGTGCCGCTGAAGCGGCTCGGCCTGGAAGCGGAAGTGTCCTCGGCGATCACCTTCCTGCTCAGCGACGGCGCCGCCTTTATCAGCGGCGACACCTGGCGCATCGACGGCGCCGCCAGCCAGGGCAACGTGGCCATGTTCCCGCTGCCCGATCATAAAAACTCCAAACCCTATGACGGCTTCCACCGCGCCGTGACGCCCAACGTGCTCAAGGATCTGGATTAATGCCTGTACTCGAATCCGCCCTCGACCCGAACAGCGAGGAATACCGGCAAAACCGTGACGCCCTGCTGCAGGCGGTGGAGGAATTCCGCGCCATCGAACAGCAGGTGCGCGACACCGCCGAAGGCAAACGGGAGAAATTCGAAAAGCGCGGCCAGCTGCTGCCCCACGAGCGGGTGGCGCGGCTGCTGGATCCGGGCTCACCCTATCTGAGCCTGATGAACCTGGCCGGCTACAAAATGCACGACGACAAGGACGGCACCGAAGCCGGCGGCGGCACCATCGCCGGCATCGGCTATGTGTGCGGCGTGCGTTGCCTGGTCACCGCCTCCAACTCCGCCATCAAGGGCGGCACGGTAACGCCCTCCGGGCTGCATAAAACCCTGCGCCTGCAGCGCATCGCCCAGGAGAACCGGCTGCCCATGGTGAGCCTGGTGGAATCCGGCGGCGCCAACCTCAACTACGCCGCCGACGTGTTCGTGGAGGGCGCCCGCACCTTCGCCAACCAGGCACGCCTGTCCGCCGCCGGCATCCCGCAGATCACCGTGGTGCACGGCAACGCCACCGCCGGCGGCGCCTACCAGCCCGGGCTCTCGGACTATGTAGTGCTGGTGCGCAACCGCGCCAAGATGTTCCTGGCCGGCCCGCCGCTGCTGAAGGCGGCCACCGGGGAAATCGCCACCGACGAGGAGCTGGGCGGCGCGGAAATGCATACCGGCGTGGCCGGCACCGCCGAGTACCTGGCCGAGAACGACGCCGACGCCATCCGCCACGCCCGCGACATCATGAGCAAGCTGGGCCTGCGCGACCGGCCCGCCGAACACCGCGACTGGCAAGAACCGCTCTACCCGCCCGAACAACTGCTCGGCGTGGTGCCGGCGGACAGCAAGAAGCCCTACGACGTGCGCGAGATCATCGCCCGGCTCGCCGACGGCTCCGACTTCCTGGACTTCAAGAACGACTGGGACAGCGCCACCCTGTGCGGCTGGATCGACATCGAAGGCCAGCCGGTGGGCGTGATCGGCAACAACGGCCCGATCACCCCGCGCGGCGCCGCCAAGGCGGCCCAGTTCATCCAGCTCTGCGACCAGACCCGCCGGCCTTTACTGTTTCTCCACAACACCACCGGTTTCATGGTCGGCACCGACCCGGAGCAGAACGGCGTCATCAAGCACGGCTCGAAGATGATCCAGGCGGTGGCCAACGCCCGGGTCCCGAAAATTTCCATTCTCGTGGGCGGCTCCTACGGCGCCGGCAACTACGCCATGTGCGGCCGCGGCCTGGACCCGCGCTTCATCTTCGCCTGGCCCAACGCCAAGGTGGCGGTGATGGGCGGCCAGCAGGCCGGCACCGTGCTGCGCATCGTCGCCGAAGCCAAACAGCGCGCCAACGGCCTGGAACCGGACGAAAAGGTGCTCGACATGCTGCAGCAAAGCACGGCCCAGAAACTGGACGCGCAATCCACCGCGCTCTACGGCACCGCCCGCCTCTGGGACGACGGCATCATCGACCCCCGCGACACCCGCAAGGTGCTGGCCTACGTGCTCGACATCTGCCGGCAAGCGGAGCAACGGGAGCTGAACGCCAATACCTTTGGCGTGGCACGACTATGAGTCAGTTGAGAGTTGATAGTGGACAGTTGATAGCTCGCGGGCGAGCGCGAAGCACCGGCAAAGACGTGCCCGCGCCCCCGGCTTTCGCTATCAACTTTCAACTCTCAACTGTCAACTAAACCACAGGCTTTTCCGACAACCACTGACATCCCAGCGCTCAACAAAACGAGCCAACAAACACAGGACACGACCATGTTGTTTACTCAGGAACATGAAGAGCTGCGCCGCACGGTGCGTAATTTTATCGAGAAAGAGGTGAACCCGTTCGTGCCGGAGTGGGAAGCGGCGGGCCGTTTTCCGATCCACGACGTGTTCAAGAAGATGGGCGACCTGGGCCTGCTGGGCGTCACCAAGCCGGAAGAGTACGGCGGCATGGGCCTGGACTACTCCTACGGCCTGATCGTCGCCGAGGAAATCGGCGGCGCCACCTGCGGCGGCGTGCCGCTGTCCATCGGCGTGCAGACCGACATGGCCACGCCGGCCCTGGCCCGCTTCGGCTCCGACGAGCTCAAGCGCGACTACCTGGCGCCGGCCATCGCCGGTGACATGGTCGCCTCGATCGCGGTGTCCGAGCCCCACGCCGGCTCCGACGTGGCCAACATCAAGACCAACGCCAAAAAGGACGGCGACGACTACGTGATCAACGGCACCAAGATGTGGATCACCAACTCGCCCAGCGCCGACTTCTTCTGTCTGCTGGCCAACACCTCCGACGACAAGCCGCACGTCAACAAGTCCCTGATCGTGGTGCCCAAGGACGCCGGCGGCATCACCGTGGACAAGCCGCTCAACAAGCTGGGCATGCGCAGCTCGGAAACCGCCCAGGTGTTCTTCGACGACGTGCGCGTGCCGCAGCGCAACCTGATCGGCCAGGAAGGCATGGGCTTCATGATGCAGATGATGCAGTTCCAGGAAGAGCGCCTGTGGGGCGCCGCCAACGCCATCAAGGGCTGCGACAACCTGATCGCCCAGACCATCGACTACGCCCGCGAGCGCCAGGTGTTCGGCATGTCGCTGCTGGATAACCAGTCCGTGCATTTCAAGCTGGCGGAGCTGCAGACCGAGGTGGAAATGCTGCGCGCGCTGGTGTGGCAGGCCTGCGAAACCTACATCAACGGCGGCGACGTGCTGCGTCTGGCGTCCATGGCCAAGCTCAAGGCCGGCCGCCTGTCCCGGGAAGTGGCCGACGGCTGCATGCAGTACTGGGGCGGCAACGGCTTTATGTGGGACAACCCGGCCAGCCAGCTCTACCGCGACGGCCGCCTGGGCTCCATCGGCGGCGGCGCCGACGAAGTCATGCTCGGCATTATCTGCAAGACCATGGGCATGCTGCCGGGCAAAAAGAAGAACAGTTAATAGTGAACAGTTAACAGTGAATAGCGGGATGGATGATGACTTTACCTGAGACGACGGCGCTGACGCTTTCCCGTGAAAGCGGCGTTTTGCACATCACGCTGAATCGGCCGGAAGCGCGTAATGCCATGAGCCTGGCCATGGTGAACGAGCTGATGGACGTGTTCGACTGGCTGGAGAACGACGCCGCCGGCGCCGAGGTGCGTGCCCTGGTGCTGCGTGGCGCCGACGGTCACTTCTGCGCCGGCGGCGACATCAAGGATATGGCGGGCGCGCGGCAGCAGGCCGCCGAAGGCGACCCTGACGCGTTTCTAAGCCTGAACCGCCGCTTCGGTGAAATGATCAGCACCGCCAACCGCCTGCCGCAGGTGCTGATCACCGTGCTGGAAGGCGCGGTGATGGGCGGCGGCTTCGGTCTGGCCTGCGTCAGCGACGTGGCAATCAGCGCCGGCGACGCCAAATTCGGGCTGCCGGAAACCGGCCTCGGCGTGATTCCCGCGCAGATCGCCCCGTTCGTGGTGCAGCGCATCGGCCTCACCCGCGCACGCCGCATCGCCCTCACCGGCCAGCGCTTCGACGGCCACCACGCGCTGACCCTGGGCGTGGTCCACGAGGTGGCGGACTCCCCGGCGGAGCTGGACAAGAAGCTCGCCGAGGTGCTCGGTGAAATACGCCGCTGCGCTCCCAACGCAAGCCGGGTCACCAAACAACTGGTGCTCGACGTGGGCCACGTGCCCATGGACGAGCTGCTCGACCGCGCGGCGGCCGACTTCGCCGAAGCCGTGGCCAGCGAAGAGGGCCAGGAAGGCACCCTGGCTTTTGTGCAGAAGCGTCCGCCGAAGTGGGCCGCCGACGAATGATCAGGTCTTCCTGTGAAAGCGACCCCTTGTGTGAGCGGGCCCTTGTGGGAGCGGGCCCTGCCCGCGAAAGGCAAGCGGAGCTTGCCGGCGGGATCCCAGAGGCCTTCCTAGACAGAGCACCAACAGCGCCTCTGGGATCCTGCCCGGTGGCTATAAGCCACCCTTTCGCGGGCGAGGCCCGCTCGCACAGGGGCCCACAAGGCCGTCGCTGGCAAATCAATAAGGAATGGCAATGAGTTTTGAGAAAGTACTGGTCGCCAACCGCGGCGAAATCGCCTGCCGGGTACTGCAAAGCGCGCGTTCGCTGGGCTATCGCACGGTGGCGGTGTTCTCCGAGGCGGACGCCGGCGCCCGCCATGTGCAGCTGGCCGACGAGGCGGTGTGCATCGGCCCCGCCACCGCCGCCGAGTCCTACCTGAACGTGCCGGCGCTGCTGGACGCCTGCCGCCGCAGCGGCGCCGACGCGGTGCACCCGGGCTACGGCTTTCTGTCCGAGAACGCGGACTTCGCCGCCGCCTGCGCGGAGGCCGGCGTCACCTTTATCGGCCCGCCCGCCGAGGCGATCCGCCTGATGGGCTCCAAGCGGCTGTCCAAGATCGCCATGCAGGAGGCCGGCGTGCCCTGTGTGCCCGGCTACCAGGGCGAGGACCAGAGCGACGACACCCTGATAAAGGAAGCGGAGGCCGTGGGCCTGCCGCTGATGATCAAGGCCAGCGCCGGCGGCGGCGGGCGCGGCATGCGCGTGGTCACCGAACCGCAGCAGATCCCCGCCCAGCTGAAAAGCGCCCGTCAGGAGGCGAAAAGCAGCTTCGGCAACGACGAGCTGATCCTCGAGCGGGCGGTGATCAACCCCCGCCACGTGGAGATCCAGGTGTTCGGCGACCACCACGGTAACGTCATCCACCTGGGCGAGCGCGACTGCTCGGTGCAGCGCCGCCACCAGAAAGTGGTGGAGGAAGCGCCCTCGCCGGTGGTCGACGAAGACCTGCGCCGGCGCATGGGCGAGGCGGCGGTGAACGCCGCCAAGGCCTGCGATTACGTGGGCGCCGGCACCGTGGAGTTCCTGCTCGGCGCGGACGGCGAGTTCTACTTTCTGGAAATGAACACCCGCCTGCAGGTGGAGCACCCGGTCACCGAGCTGGTCACCGGCCAGGATCTGGTGGCCTGGCAGCTGCGGGTGGCCGCCGGCGAGCCCCTGCCCCTGACCCAGGAGCAGGTGCGGCTCACCGGCCACGCCATGGAGGTACGCCTCTACGCCGAGGACCCGGCCCAGGGCTACCTGCCGCAAACCGGCCCGGTGCTGAGCTGGCGGCCGGCCAATGGCGAGGGCGTGCGCATTGACCACGGCCTGGTGGACGGCGCCGAAGTGGGCAGCCACTACGACCCGATGCTGGCCAAGATCATCGCCTTCGGCGCCAGCCGCGACGAAGCCCGCCGCCGGCTGATCCGCGCCGTGGAAGACACCGTGCTGATGGGCCTGGACGACAACCGCCGCTTCCTGGCGGCGATCCTGCGCCACCCGGAATTCGCCGCCGGCGACGCCACCACCGCCTTCATCGACGGCCCCTTCGCCGACGACCCGGGCCTGCGCGCCGCCGACACCCCGGAAGCCCTGTGGGCGCTGGCCGCCCTGCTGCTCACCCGTATCGGCGCCGGTGACGCCGCCGGCCGCGCCGGCTACCGCAACTGGCACTCCAGCGGCGTGGGCGCGCAGCCGCTGGTGCTGGCCCAGGGCGACCGCGAACGCACCCTCTACCTGACCCCGGACGGCATCCACGGCGGCCCGGACCTGACCCTGGACGCGGTCCGCCTGGACGCGGTCCACGACGACGGCACCCTGATCGCCACCCTGGACGGCGTGCGCCGCCGCTACCATTGGCTGCACCGGGACGGCCGCGTGTGGCTGCAGGACGGCGGCCTGCGCGCCTGCTTCGAGGAGCGCACCCACCGGGCCAGCGGCGGCGAGCAGGGCCCGGGCTCCGGCCAGCTGAAAGCGCCCATGGACGGCGCGGTGATCGAAGTGAACGCCGCCGCCGGCGATACGGTAAAAAGGGGACAGACATTGGCGGTGCTGGAAGCCATGAAGATGGAGCACGCCCTGAAAGCGGACTGCGACGGCACCGTGGACACCGTCACCGTCAGCGCCGGCGATCAGGTCAAGCGCCAGCAGCTGCTGATCACCGTCACCCCGGAGGTTGTCACTGAATGACAACCGGCCGGCGTTTTCGGGTAACGGACGTTCGTTCCAAAGTATGTTTGAATGGCTCCACGGCGGCGGCGCGACCGGCCGGTCGCGCAAGAGCCGGCGCTTTGCTTGCCGGTATAGGGGGCGAACGGTAAGGTATGGCGGCCCCTGTGGAGCGGTCCCGAGCCGCCACCGGACGCCGGATGTGACGCCACACTAATAGAGCAGTGCTTTATATAAACTCCCGGCTCGATCCGGGCATTCCAAGAACACAGACAATGGAGATCCCATGAGCAGCGCCGACGTTATTACGTTGCCCAAGCTTCTGTCCAAGGTTCCCGAGATTCTCGGTAATCTGCCTGGTTTGATCAAAGGCTCCAAGATGAGCAAGATCACCGACACCACCACGCCGCTGGGCTTGGGGGTGGCTTTCGAAAAAGCCACCGAGAGCAATCCCAACGGCGTCGCCATTCTCTATGAAGACCGGGAGCTCACCTACAAGCAGTTCAATGCCTGGGCCAACCGCATCGCCGACTACCTGGCCTCCATCGGCCTGAAGAAAGGCGACACCGTGGTGGTGGACGTGGAAAACCGTCCCGAGCTGCTGGCCACCGTGCTGGGCTGCGCCAAGCTGGGCGTCTGTTCCGCCCTGATCAACACCTCCCAGAAGGGCAAGGTACTCACCCACAGCTTCAACCTGGTAAAACCCAAGGCGGCGATCATCGGCCAGGAGCTGGTGGACGTGATCCAGGAAGTGCGTGACGACCTGGACCTGAAGCAGAACTTCTTCTACTTCGCCGACCAGGACACCCTGGCCGACCCGGGCACCGCCCCGGAAGGCTTCACCAACCTGGCCACCGAGATCAAGGATTGCTCCAGCGAGAATCCGGCCAGCACCCACCAGACCTTCCTGCGCGACCCGCTGTTCTACATCTACACCTCCGGCACCACAGGCCTGCCCAAGGCGGTGGTGTTCAATCACGGCCGCTGGGAAAAAGCCTACGGCGCCTTCGGCTACTCCGCCGTGCGCCTGAACAAGGACGACCGCCTCTACAGCACCCTGCCCTTCTACCACGCCACCGGCATGGTGATCTGCTGGGCCTCGGTGATCGCCCCCGCGGGCGGTCTGGCGATCGCGCGGAAATTCTCCGCCAGCCGCTTCTGGGACGACATCCGCAAGCACAACTGCACCGCCTTCGGTTACGTCGGCGAGCTGTGCCGCTACCTGCACGAGCAGCCCGAGAAGCCGGACGACGGCGACAACCCGGTGCACACCATTGTTGGCAACGGCCTGCGCCCCAGCATCTGGAAAGAGTTCAAGAGCCGCTTCGGCATCGAGCGCGTGGTGGAGCTGTACGCCTCTTCCGAGGGCAACGTGGCCTTCACCAACGTGTTTAACTTCGACAACACCGTGGGCTTCTCGCCGGTCAGCTACGCCATCGTCAAGTACGACAAGGAAGCCGACGAGCCGGTACGCGACGACAAGGGCTTCATGATCAAAGTGGGCAAGGGCGAATCCGGCCTGATGCTCGGCGAGATCACCGACAAGACCCCGTTCGACGGCTACACCGACAAGGACAAAACCGAGAAGGCGATCTTCCGGGACGTGTTCAAGAAAGGCGACGCCTGGTTCAACACCGGCGACATGATGCGCGACATCGGCTTCCGCCACGCCCAGTTCGTCGACCGCCTGGGTGACACCTTCCGCTGGAAGGGCGAGAACGTCTCCACCACCGAGGTGGAGCAGATTCTCGACGGCTTCGAGCAGATCGTCGAATCCGTGGTCTACGGCGTGGAAATCCCCGGCACCAACGGCCGC
>Ga0114901_1001714_pt1 | contig 12357 bp, 7 predicted proteins | sample MalvireepMed_s16_FD_89686 | JGI IMG/M metagenome (GOLD analysis project Ga0114901, IMG submission 89686) | Marine viral communities from the Global Malaspina Expedition - Malaspina viral metaG DeepMed_s16 | ecosystem: Environmental > Aquatic > Marine > Oceanic | place: Mediterranean Sea... | reverse complement strand
TATCCTACCTGCATGTGCCGGGCAGGAGGGCCGAAGGGAGAGCGCGCGAGAAATAGCCCGTGCGGCAGCAAGCCGCGAGCCCTGCGTCAAGCGCGATCCACCGGAGGAACCCCCGTCCGAGGAAAGTTATCGCGTCGGAGGCAGGTCTCCTGGCTCACGGGTCATCACGCCGGCCCCGGCCTTCCCGCCGCCATTGCCGATCGCTCGGAACTGGCGTCAGTGACACGTTATGGGGCCGCCGCTCGCCGCTTACAGTTGCGGGGGCAGCGCCGGACTCCGCTCTTGCGAGCGCCACCGGCTTCCCGTCTTAGCCCTGTCGCCCGCCATCATCATGAACGGGAACAGGGAACCTCGACACCTTCTTCATCGCGATTTTCGAGACGCTCGTCAAGGCGTATATAAAGAAATCTTTATATCGCTACGATGTGCCTGTTCGATGGGAGGGCTATTGCAGGCACGCGGCGCGCCCGCATCGCACGGCGCGAAGCATAGGCTGAGCCTGGGTCGCCACGTCCGCTTCCACGTCACAGCCTCTGCGTGAACAGACGTTGGGCTGCGCTGTCACGGTCGATCGGCTTGGCACGTCCTTCATCGTCCACCGACACCATGGTGAAGGTGGCCGTCGCGGCATGGCGCCGCGCGCCATCCAGCAGATTTTCGGCCCAGAGCTCAACCTCTGTCAGGATGGAACTACGACCGATCTCCCGTACCTGGGAGATGAGTTCGATCATCTCGCCTTCATGGACCGGAGAGACGAAATCAATGCGATGGGATGCGGCCATGACGATCACGGCGCGACTGCAGCGCGTCGCTGCGATGAAGGCCGCCTTTCCCATCATCTTCAGCGCGTCGCCGCCATAGAGGGTGCCATAATGGTTCGTCTCGCCCGGGAAGACCATGTCGACCATATGGAGCCGGCCATCGTCTGTCGGCGCGGTGTCCTGGAGCGGCGGCAAGGGCAAGCGCGTGTCCGGTCCCTTCACCGCCACGAGCGTGAAGCGCCCGCGCGTGCAGAGGCGCCTCTCGGCGTTCACCGTGCCCTCCGCGATCAATTCGACCTCGACATCGAGCGAGCTGCGCCCGACGCGGATGACGCGGGCGGTCGCCTCGATCATCTCGCCTCTATGAGCGGGCGCGGCGAAATCGATCTTTTCCGACGAGGCGGTGACGAATGGTGCGCGACCATGGCGCGCGGCCGCGAGAAATGCGATCTTGTCCATATGGGCAAGCGCCACGCCTCCGAACAGCGTGCCATGGTGATTGGTATCCCCGGGAAATACCATATCGATCAGTTGCAGGGGGGCGGCGGGCGCCTGGGGGATGGGGACAGTCATGGCTCTCGCAATCTGTGCGGGATGAAGCCCAGGCGCAAACATGCCAGGGCCCGACTGGCCCTCGCAAAGCAGCGGCCAGACCGGGCACCCCGCCGGTGGTCGTTATCGCGTCGGAGGCAGGTCTCCTGGCTCACGGGTCGTCACGTCGGTCCCGGCCTTCCCAGCGCCATGCCCCATTGCTTGGAGCAGGCCGCCAGTGGCGCATCTAGGGGCCGCCGCTCACCGCTTACAGTTGCGGGGGCAGCGCCGGATTCCGCCCTTGCGAGCGCCACCGGCTTCCCGTCTTAGCCTCACCCCAAGTCCGGGATGAGGAACCTCGACCATCGGCAGATCGCAAGGATCGGGCCCGTCGTCAAGCAGGGCGCATTTCGATGAGGAGGATCGCATGGTGCGACGGCATGAGCGGCGCGATGTAAGCTATCGCCGCTTGCGAACCGGCGGCGCAGCATAGCGTGACAGGTCGACCTCCTCGCTCGGCGCCCCGACGAGCTTTGCGGCAAGGCTGCGCACCGGGCCGAGGCTGGCGATGCCCAACACGTCGTGCAGCAATCTGATGCCGATCCGGCTCTCCGGATGCATCAATCGCGGTACGAGCTTGGGAATGCCTTGGGCTTTCTCGACCATCGGGCGCATCTGTTGCTCATACGCCGCAAACGCCTGGGATATGCTCGCATCACGCGCCAGTTCCTGCGCGAGCACATAGGCGCCCGTCACCGCCAATGTCGCGCCTGCTCCTGCGAGCGGCGTGGCACACCAGGCGGCATCGCCCGTCAAGGCGACGCTTCCTTCCGACCAGCGCGGCATCCGCACCTGCCGCAGCACATCGAAATAGAAATCGTCGCTGTCGTCCAAGGCCTGAAGGATGCGAGGCGTTTCCCATCCGGCATCGGCGAAGCGATCACGCAGGAACTGCTTTTGCCGCTCCACATCCCAGTCCTGCTCGCCGTCGCTCGCCTGCGCCAGACAGAGCATCGCCCGGCTGGTCCCATGGCGATCCGGTCGCAGCGAGACACTGCGCTTGCCCGGCGCATTGTACCAGCGCCACATCCGATCGTCGTCGGGGTGGCGGGGGATCGTGAAATAGGCGATCGTCATGTCCATCCAGCGGGGATCATTCTCGCCGGGAAATATGAGATCGCGTGTGGACGAACCGACGCCCTCCGCGACGATGACCGCGTCAAATCGTTCCGTCTCGCCGCCCGCCAGGGTGACGTGCGCGCCATCGCTTCGTTCGTCGATGGACGCGATCCTGTCGCCAAATCGATAATAGGCATGGTCCTTGGCGGCGTCATACAGCAGCCGGGCGAGGTCACCGCGCAGGATCTCCATCTCCGCAGTCGGTCCGTCGCCTTCCATCTCGTCCGTTGCGAAGCGCGCAGCTTCCTGACCATCCTCCTTGACCCAGACCGTGCCTTTCTCGCCGGTCCCCTGGTCGAGCGCTGCCTGCTCGAGCCCCATCTTGCGCAGCACTTCTCGCCCTACGCCGCGGACGTCGATATTCTGGCCGCCGTCGCGAAATTCCTTGGCGCGTTCCAGGACGGTGACATCAAAGCCATGGCGGCCCAGCACGCCAGCAGCAACATTCCCCGCAACGCTGGCGCCAGTGATCAAAATCCGTCGGCCCATCTCATTCTCCTTCGGCAGGAGAAGCTCCCTGGATGACGACTCGTTCCTGTTCCGACCTAGAAGCAGATTGTCGGGGCGTGAATAATGAGGGCCGTCCGAGCGGCCGGCATCTCCATTCCGGCACAGGACGATGCGGCTGGCCGCGACGATCCGACCGCATCCCGGCATGACGGCTATGGTTTACCGGTTCGGCGGATAGCGCGCCTGGAGCAGCTGGATCAGAGCAGTATCGGGCCGGGCTTGCCTTGCTCCACTACATAGGTCGCCAGATTGGACATTTGCCCTCCGGGTCGGTCCACCTGATCCAGCACCTTGATGTCTGTCGACCATCGGCCTGCGTCAACGCGATACAGCTGATAGCCCCGCTGGTTGTTGAGAAGCGCGACATGGGGATTGTGATCCAGTGTGTGCAGTTGATGCGCCTGACGCGGAGATCCGCTGCCCCCCGATGTCACCGATGTCGCCAGGAATTCGCTGGCAAGCGGCGGGGAGAGCGGGTCGTCGAGATCGGAAGGCAGATAGCCCACCAGATGCTGGTGCATGTCGCCGCTGCCGATCACCACATTGCCCAGTTGCCGTTCGGCAATCAGCGCGGCCATGCGCCGGCGTGCGTCGGTATAGCCGTTCCAATTATCCATGCTCTTCAGCGGGGCCTCCTGGCCGTCGGCGCGCACGTCGAACGGCAACATCAGCACCTGCTGCGCGATAAAGTGCCAGCCTGGCCCCTGTTCCATGCCGCGTCCCAGCCAGGCCTCCTGCTCGGCGCCCAACATCGTGCGCACGGGATCATCCCGCTGCTCGCAGATCAGGTCGTCGCCGCGCGTCTCGCAAAGCTGATTGCTGCGATAGGAGCGGGTGTCCAGCACGTGCATGCGCAGCAGCGAGCCAAATTCGAACCGCCGGAAATAGCGTGAGCCGCTGCCGGGGCGGAGCGCACGACGCACGGGCATATGCTCATACCAGGCCCGAAGCGCCGCTGCCTTGCGCGCGGCGAAGGCGGTTGTCGCGCCGCCATCCTTGCCCCAGTCGCCGGCCCAGTTGTCGTCCACCTCGTGATCATCGAACGAACAGATGAAGGCCGCTCGCGCATGCGCGGCACGCAGGTCCGGATCCTGCTTATACTGCGCATAGCGGCGCCGATAATCATCCAGCGTAACGGTTTCATCGCCAGCGTGGACGCGCAGCGGGTTCTTCGCCCGGCGGCCGAATTCATAGATATAGTCGCCATAATGAAAGACCGCGTCGAGCATCGGTTCGCGCGCCAGATGGGCGAAGGCGGTGAAGAAGCCGCTTTCATAATCATGGCAGCCGACGCTGGCGATGTGCAGCTGGTCCAGTGCCGCGCCCGGTGCGGGCAGGGTGCGGGCGCACCCTGTCTCGCTGACCGCTCCGCCCGCATGGAATCGATACCAATAGGGGCGCTGCGCGGCGAGGCCGGACACTTCGACATGAAGGCTATGCGCCGCCTGGGGCAGCGCCAGCCCCTCGCCGGATTGGACGATGTCGCGAAAGCCGGCGTCGGCCGCGACCTCCCATGCCACCGGCACCGGCCCCGGCGCCATGCCGCCAGCAGGCGCCAGCGGGTCGGGAGCAAGCCGCGTCCAGATCACGAAGCCGTCGGGCGTCGGATCGCCCGCGGCCACACCCAGAGTGAAGGGATCGCGGCGCAGGACGCCGGCTCGAGCCGAAAGGCTCGAACAGGCGCCCAGCAGCCCCAGCGAAGCGCTGGCGCCAATCAGCGACCGGCGATCGAAACGCGGCATAGGCATCCGATCAGAACCGCAGCGTCGCGCCGAAGGTGATCGTCCGGCCGCTGACCGTGCTGGTCATCAGCCGCTTTGCCTCGCCATCGGCATATTGGATGATGCGCTGGTCGCTGAGGTTCAGCCCCTCCACCCGCAACTGCAGCATCGGCGTGACATTGTAATAGGCGGTCGCGTCGAACACGGTCGAAGGCGTGAAATATTCGCCGATATTGCCGTTGCCGCCGCTCCCGCTGCGATAGCGCGAGCGATAGGCGACCGATCCGCGCGCGCCGAATTGAGGCGTGTCGTAATAGATCGTGCCGTTCACCGACCATTTGGAGAGGTCCGTCAGCGGCAGATCATAAGCGACGCCGGAATATAGCACGTCCGAAGAGCCGTCGGCATAGGTGACGTTGCCCTGTGCGCCAAGATTGCGCAAGGGGCCGGGCAGGAAGTCGAAGTTGCGCCGGGCGGCGAGTTCGACCCCGTGGATCGAGGCGCCCGGACCGTTGATCGGCCGCGTGAAGTTGAACACGGTCGAAGCATCGAGCCCCTCTTCCAGCAGCGACAGCGGGTAACCGGTCTCGCCATAGGGCACCTGCGTGGTTTCGGTGGTCACGAAGGATTTCATGTTCTTGTAGAACATGCCCAGCGCCAGGAAGCCGCGCGTGCCGTCATAATATTCCAGCGCGCCTTCGATGGAGTCGGCGGTATAGGGGGCAAGATAGGGATTGCCGGCGCTGATCGTGCCGCCATAACCGGCGACCCGCACCGTGGCGGCGGCGCTCAGATCGGCGAAGCCCGGACGGCTGATGTTGCGGTTGGCGCCGATCCGCGCGATCAGGTCCGGCCTCAGGTTCAGCGCGATGTTGAGCGCTGGCAAAAAGCCGTCATAGCTGTTGCGGATTTCCACCGGAACCAGCCCGGCGTCGGTGACGGAGGAGCCGCGCGACGTGAGCCGAGTATTGTAATAGCGCACGCCCAGATCGGCGCGCAGATCCATGCCGCCCAGGGTGGTGTTGAGTTCATACTGGGCGAAGGCGGCGAAGGTCCGCTCCTTGACGGTATAGTCGGTGCCGGTGGAGAGATTGCTCTCGTCCAGCGCGATGTCCTGTCCCAGCGCGGCATAGATTGCCGGCACGTTGCCCACCACAAAGGGTATGGCGGCGGAATAGGGGTTCACCAGGGTCGGCAGATTCGCCAGTGCGCCGGGATTGTTGTTGGTGCCCTGATATTGATAGGCGCTGTTCTCGAATTGCTTGAACTCTCCGCCGACGCGCAGGGTGGAACTGTCCGTCGCTTGCCAGCCTAGCGCCGCCTGCGCATTCCAGAATTCGCTTTCGATGTGATTTTCGCGCCATTGCAGGCTTTGCAGGGTCCAGGCGGAAGGATCGGCGGGATCGAAGTCATAGCTGTTGACGGGCGTGTCCGTATCCAGCCCAGCGAATCCGACCGTGTGTCCGTTCGACACCAGATAAGCGCGCTGCCAGGCGGAATCGAACGTGGATTTCGACCAGCCGGCGGTGCCGTTCAGTTCCAGCCGGTCGGTGAGATCCATGCGACCGTTCAGCGCGACCTGCCAGAAATCGGTGCTGTCCTGCGTAGGCTTGGCTTCCGATCGCAGATCCACACCGCTGACCACGGCATCGGTGATGCTGCCATGGGAATCGATCGTCACTGATTGCAGCTGCTGCGTTCCGGTGACGTCATTGGCGTCCAGGCCATTGTCGCCCGCATTGCCGATGATGTTTTCGGCTCGATCGTTGGTCAGGCGGCTGTAAAGCACGTCCAGCGTGACGTCCGTACCGTTTCCGGGATTATATTGCAGCGTGCCGGTCAGGCCCAGCCGCTCGCGATGGTTGAACCAGCTGCCATAGGTCTGGGCGCGGCTGTTCCATACGCGCTCGCTGCCGGTGGCGTTCACCAGCTGATCCCGGATGGGGCCAGTGATCGAGGGAGCGACATTGTCTTCCCCCCAGTTCATCTGCGACCAGTTCCAGTTGCGATAGCCCCATTCGATCGTATCGGCGGAGCTATAGGCCGCGGATACGAGGATGCCGAAATCGCCGCGGTGCGCGGACGCAAGGCCGACGAGGCGCGGGGTCAGCTTGTCCGTATACTGGTTGACCTGCCCCTTGGCGCTCAGCACCAGCGTATCTTTGGCATAGTCGAAGGGCTTGCCGGTACGCAGTCCCACAGTCCCGCCGATGCCGCCTTCCTCCTGCGCGGCCGACCAGGATTTCTCGACGACCACTTCGTTGAAAAGCTCGGACGCGAAGACGCTATAGTCGAAGGCCCGGCTGCGGCTGACGCCGCCCCGGCTGTCGAGGCCCGATGCCGTGTTGCTGAGCACTTCCATCCCGTTCAGCTGCGTGCGGGTAAATTCCGGCCCCAGACCGCGGAGCGAAATCCTGCGACCTTCGCCGCTATCGCGCGTGATCGCGACGCCGGCCACGCGCTGAAGCGCTTCGGCCAGGTTCTGATCGGGAAAAGCGGCGATGTCTTCCGCGACGATCACCTCCTGCACGCCGGTGGCGGCGCGCTTCTTGGCCTGCGCAACATCGAGGCTGCGGCGAAAGCCCGTGACCACGATCTCGTCCGGCACCATCTCTTGCGGGGGCAATGCGGCGGTTGCGGTGCGGGCAGGCGCGGGCGCGGCCGGGCGATTGGCCCCGGAAATGGCGGTGGCCTTCGGGCGGGGCTGGACGATCACGCGATTGGCCTCGATGCGCGCCTCGACCGGCAGGCTCCGCGTCATGCGCGCGAGCGCCTGCTGCGCGGTCATTTGTCCCAGTACCGGTTGGCTGCGCAAGTTGCGCAGCGTGGCAGGCGCCGCCGCCAGCGGCAGGCCCGTCACGCGCGAGAATGCGATTAGCGCCTCCGACAGATCCTGTGCCGGTGCATCGAAGCGGAAGGTGCGGCTCTGCGCGACCTGCGCCTGTGCCTGCGCGGCCGGCATGGCCAATAGCGCCGTGCTCGCCAGCAAGGCGGCGAAGTGAATGCGATTCATATCGAAGACCCCCATGATGTTTGTCCCCGAAGAACGGAGTGGGGATCCCAATCCGGACAAAGTTTTTGGTTACAATTCCAAGACTTGATATGACGTTTTAATGAATAGCGGAGTCGCCCGGCAAGTCACCGCAAGATGATGTCCGACTGTCCGGCGGTCTGCACATCATAGGCTTGGCGCAGCGTGGCCAGGGTGCCATCGACATCCGACACGTCGAACCGGCCGGTCACGCGTATCGCTGCCGCCTTGTCGCTCCCGATGGCAATGGGCTGGCGCGCGTAACGGCGCAGCTTTTCGACCAGGTCGGCGAGCGGCGCATCGCGCGCGACGAACCAGTTGCTGCTGCTTTGCTGTTCGGGCTGGAGCGGTATGCGTTCGAGCATGCCGCCCTTGATCTCGGCCGCCTCGTCCGCCGCCACGGCCAGCGTCGCGTCGCCGCTTTCCACGCGCACCAGTCCGCGCGATACCCCCACCACCATCCGGTCGTGCGCCATGCGATCGACATGGAAGGCGGTGCCCAGCACGGTCACGCGCGCGGCATCCACCGCCACGGTGAACGGGCGGCGCGCCTCGTGCGCCACGTCGAAGCTTGCCTCGCCACGCTCCAGCGAGACGTTGCGGCGCCAGGGCAGCAGTTGCACGTCGACCGAACTGTTTCCGCCCAGTTCCACCGTCGAGCCATCGGCCAGCACGATTTTGCGGATTTCGCCCGGTCCGCTTTCATATTGGTGCGGCAATGCGCTCACGCCGATGAAGGCGATGGCCGAGGCACAGGCCGCCACAGCGCCAAGGGCAAGCGCGGTGCGCCAGCGACGCAGCACGCCCGGCGACGCGAGTTGCCCCGTCGGAGCCGGGGCAAGACACGCTTCTGCAAGCTGCGGATCATCCCATATGGCGGAGATTTCCGCAAATGCCTGCCGATGCCGGGGATCGGCGTTCATCCACGCATCGAAACGGCGTCCGTCGGCGCTGTCATAGGCGGACCGGTTCATTCGGTCGGCCCACATCGCGGCTTGCGCGCTAATGCTGTCGGTGCTCGTCACCCTAGCCCCTCAATCCAGATCGGCACGCGACAGGGCTTTGCGCATGTCCTGCAATCCGCGGCTGACATGCTTTTCCACGGATGCGACCGAAATGCCAAGATCGGCGGCAATCTGAGCATGTGACCGGTTGTCGATCCGGCGTTGTTCGAAGACCTTGCGACGCAGCGCAGGCATGGCCGCGAGCGCCGCCTGGAACAGCGAAACACGCCGGCGGCCGTCAATTAGACGATCGGCCAGCGGCGCATCGCACGAATGCCCGTCGTCCAGTTCGTCGGCAGGGCCGCGCTCCTTCCTCTTCATGTCGACCAGGCAGGTCGCGGCGATACGGAATGCGAGGGCGTACAGGCTGGCAGGACGCTGCTGCTCGCAATAAGCGAGCAGCTTGATGCAGGTATCCTGCGCCACATCTTCCGCTACATGCGCCGGCTGGCCGCGGCGAAGAATATAATGGACGATCGTCGCCCGCAGCGCCGCCCATTCCGCCTGACGCGGGTCGACAACGTCGCAGTCGACAGCCTGGCTGTCTGGAGAAGGTCGGGCAGACACAGCGGCCCCATAGGCGCGTTTTATGTCATTCGTGCTGCACTTGAACCCGGCCGAACGCTGCCACTACATTCGTTTAGGTATTTCGTCCTTGGTTCGGCGCTGCTTTCGCGCCGCAGTCATCAATCAGCGGCCGCACGCCCGCCAGCAGGATGGCTGTTCATCCAGCTTGCAGCAGGCGCACAAGCAGTGCTGCGCATCGCCCTGCGGGGGAACGCACATCCCACGGGACGGTTACCCTTTCGATATCCGCACAGGCAAAGGCTGGGAAGGGCTGTATATGGCGCAGACCGTCGGTGAATTTTTCTGGGATCGGCTGCACCAATGGGGAGTGCGGCGCATCTTCGGCTATCCTGGTGACGGCATCAATGGGTTGCTCGGCGCGCTTCAGAAGATCCCGGATAAGTTCGAATTCGTGCAAGTCCGTCATGAGGAAATGGCGGCGTTCATGGCCTCCGCTCATGCGAAGTTTACCGGTGAACTGGGCGTCTGCCTCGCGACCTCGGGGCCCGGGGCATCGCACCTGCTGACCGGGCTGTATGACGCGCGCCTCGACCATATGCCGGTGCTGGCGATCGTCGGCCAGCAGGCGCGCACCGCGGTCGGCGCGCATTATCAGCAGGAGCTGGACCTTGGGTCGATGTTCAAGGATGTGGCGGGCGCTTTCACCGGCTATGCGACGGTGCCGGCACAGGTGCGCCATTTGACAGACCGGGCCGTCCGCATTGCGCTGGGTGAGCGGCGCGTGACCGCGCTGATCTTTCCCAACGACCTTCAGGACATGCCGATGGAGCAGCCGCCGCGCGCTCATGGCGCGGTCTTTTCGGGCGTGGGATGGAGCGCGCCCAAGGTGGTGCCGCAAGCCGCGGACCTGCAGCGCGCGGCCGATGTCCTCAACGCCGGCAGCAAAGTCGCCATCCTCGTCGGCGCGGGTGCGCGCAACGCATCCGACTCAGTGATCGCATTGGCCGATCGACTGCAGGCGGGCTGCGCCAAGGCGCTGCTCGGCAAGCAGGTCCTGCCCGACGATCTGCCCTGGGTGACGGGATCGATCGGGCTGCTCGGCACGAAGCCGTCCTACGACCTGATGATGGAGTGCGACACCTTTCTCATGCTCGGATCGGGTTTCCCCTATGCCGAGTTTCTGCCGCCCGAGGGGCAGGCGAAGGGCGTGCAGGTCGATCTCGATCCCGGCATGTTGTCGATCCGCTACCCGATGGAGGTGAATCTGACAGGCGACGTCGAGGCGACGATCACGGCCTTGATGCCCTTGCTTGAGTCCAAGACCGATGGCTCTTGGCACGAATCGATCGCCCAATGGAATGCGGATTGGCAGAAGCTGCTGATCGACCGCGCGCACGCCAAGGCCGACAAGATCAATCCGCAGCGCGTCTTCACCGAACTCAGCCCGCGAATCCCCGACCGCGCGATCCTCACCAGCGACAGCGGGTCCTGCGCCAACTGGTATGCGCGCGACATCAAGATCAGGCGGGGCATGATGGCGTCGCTGTCGGGCGGCCTGGCGTCGATGGGCGCGGCTGTTCCCTATGCCATTGCCGCCAAATTCGCGTATCCCGATCGCCCCGTCATCGCGATGGTCGGCGATGGCGCCATGCAGATGAACAACATGGCCGAACTCATCACCATCGCCAAATATTGGCACGAATGGGCGGATCCGCGGCTGGTCGTCATGGTGCTCAACAATGAAGATCTGAACCAGGTCACCTGGGAGCAGCGCGTGATGGAGGGCAATCCCAAATTCGAGGCGACCCAGCGGTTGCCCGATGTCCCCTACCATAAATTTGCGCAGCTGATCGGCCTGGATGGCATTTTCTGTGACGATGCAGAGGAGGTCGGCGCAGCATGGGATCAGGCGCTGGCGGCGCGCCGTCCGGTGGTGCTGGAAATGAAGACCGACCCCAATGTGCCGCCCTTGCCGCCGCACATCAATCTTGAACAGGCCAGGGCCTTTACCACGCTGATGGCGAAGGGCGATCCCGAACAAGGCTCCATGCTCAAGAATACGGCGCGCCAACTGTTCGCCGGCCTGCTGCCCGGAGACTGACGGTCCCGACACGCTGATCGCGTGGCCTTTCGCTGCCGGCTGCACGCAGGGCCGGCACTTGCTCCTCCACCTTTCACGAAAGGAGAGACATGACAGCCAAGACACCCCCTACCGTCGTGATCACCGGCGCTTCCGCCGGCGTCGGTCGCGCAGTGGTGCGGCGTTTCGCGCGTGACAAGGCCCGGATCGCACTCATCGCCCGCGGCGTGGATGGACTGAATGCCACGGCGCGCGAGGTCGAGGCTGCGGGCGGAGAAGCGCTAATATTACCGCTCGATGTGTCCGATGCCGCGGCGGTCGAGCAAGCCGCCCAGGCGACCGAGGACCGGTTCGGGCCGATCCATATCTGGATCAACATCGCCTTTGCAGGCGTCATGTCCCGCTTCCTGGACATGGATCTGGATGATTATCGGCGAGTCACCGACGTCACCTATCATGGTCAGGTCTATGGCACGATGGCTGCCCTGCGGCGCATGGTGCCGCGCGACCATGGCAGTATCGTTTTGGTCGGATCGGCGCTCGCTTATCGCGGCATTCCGCTGCAATCCGCCTATTGCGGCGCCAAACATGCCATTCAGGGATTTCAGGATTCCGTCCGGTCCGAACTGATCCATGCGCGCAGCAAGGTTCATGTCTCGATGGTGCAGTTGCCCGGCGTCAACACGCCGCAGTTCGACTGGATCCGCACCACCCTCCCCAGGAAGGCGCGGCCCGCCAGTCCGCCGTACCAACCCGAAGTAGCGGCCGACGCGATCCACTATGCCGCGCATCATCGGCGCAAGCAGATCATAGTCGGATTCCCCTCCGTGGAAGCGATCTGGGGCGACAGACTGGCGTCGTCAGCGCTCGACCATTATCTCGCCGCCACCGGGGTCGACGGCCAGCAGGCGCAGGAGGCGGTCGGTCCCGACTACAAGGACAATCTCTACGCTCCAGTTCCCGGGGATCATGGCGCGCACGGCCGCTTCGACGCCATCGCGCGGCGTCGCAG
>Ga0114901_1001712_pt1 | contig 12368 bp, 15 predicted proteins | sample MalvireepMed_s16_FD_89686 | JGI IMG/M metagenome (GOLD analysis project Ga0114901, IMG submission 89686) | Marine viral communities from the Global Malaspina Expedition - Malaspina viral metaG DeepMed_s16 | ecosystem: Environmental > Aquatic > Marine > Oceanic | place: Mediterranean Sea... | reverse complement strand
TAAAATCAGAAGGACCAACATAAATTTGATCATCATCAAGACGCTCATCTAACTGGCTTTGTACACTTTCAGTTTTCGATATTCTTTTGCTCACAAGGCGTTCAAAGTTTACTGTGGTGGTTTTAAATCCAAATGATTTGAATCCAAAAATGTCTACTTTTTTAATATGAACCAATATGTAACTGATCGCTGAGCCCTGAATAATTAACTACTAACAAGTTTAGTTGACTATGGTAACAATAATTGTGAATATTTTACTAATAGAAAAATTTAGTCCTCGCCAGCAACAAACTTTTCGCATGCAGTCTTGGCCTGAGGGTCACTCATCTGTTCTATAGGATGTTTCATCAAGTATGCACTTGCAGGTATGAGTGGACCACCAATTCCCCTATCTAGGGCAATTTTTGCAAGTCTTATTGCATCAATAACTATTCCTGCAGAGTTTGCTTTATCGTCTACTTCTAGTCTCACTTCCATATTATATGGGATGTTTGCCCACTGCCTGCCCTCTATTCTCATGAACATCAGCTTTGTGTTATGTAAAAATGGAATAAAATCAGAAGGACCAACATAAATTTGATCATCATCAAGACGCTCATCTAACTGGCTTTGTACACTTTCAGTTTTCGATATTCTTTTGCTCACAAGGCGTTCCTGTTCTTTCATATTAAGAAAATCTGTATTTCCGCCAACATTGATTTGATATGTCTTTTCAATTTTTGTACCTCTATCATTGCATAACCTAGCTAAAGTTCTATGAACAATTGTAGCGCCCACTTGCCCTTTTATATCATCACCAATTACAGGGACATTTTTCTCTACAAACTTTTGTGCCCACTCTTTATCAGATGCAATAAACGCAGGCATACAGTTAACAAAAGCAGTATTTGTATCAAGACAAATCTGTGCCCAAAACTGTGTTGCCTTTTCAGAGCCTACTGGTAAATATGAAACAACAATTTCAGCTCCTGTTTCTTTTAAGACATCTTTGACCTCTTTTTCCAGTTCTGTTGCATTTTTCCCACTTTCGATTGGTTTAACCCTATTTTCTACCCAAATACCTACACCATCTAAGGCTGGACTTTCGTAGACTTTGAACTCTGTTTTTGGCATTTCATCCTTTGGAATCCAATTAACCATGTTTGGGTATTCATAAATCGCTTCATTGATTGATTTGCCTATTTTATTTTCACCTACATCAAACCCTGCAACAAACTCAATATCATGAATTCCGTAATCTTGAAGTTTTTCGTGAATTATTCCAATTACTTGCTGAGAGGGGTCTTTTCTATAGTATTCTATACCTTGAATTAGCCCAGAAAAACAGTTACCAATTCCAACAAGAGCAACTTTAATTTTTTTAACCATTTGTGGATACAACAAATGATAGTCTTTTAAGGTTTACCTGACTGTTGGAGATTTTTTTTTTAAGTCAGAATTTTATAGTCGAGTCATAATTTTACAATAATGATCAAGTCAGGAAAACCTGTAGAGGATTTTTCCATTACCAAAGATATGCAGATAAACAAAATTTTTGAGCAAATGTCAAAATCTGGCGGGTTTGAATCACGTAACTTAGCTGATGGTCTCTATGCACTTACCGATATGATCAAAGATGAGAATTGTTTGAAATTTTTATCATTTGTAGCTGCAATCACATCAACGGGTTTGAGAGGTGTGATCAAAGACATGATTAAAAAAAAATGGTTTGATGTTGTTATAACAACTTGTGGTGCATTAGACCATGATATTGCTAGACACTTTTCAAATTATAATCAAGGTTCATTTACAATGGATGATGCAGAACTAACAAAACAAAATATTCACAGACTAGGCAATGTTTTAGTTCCAATGGAAAGCTATGGACCTATAATTGAAGAAAAAATGCAGTCATTTTTAGAAGAAGAGTATGCCAAAGGAACACGAGAAATGTCTACTGAAGATATTTGTAGAATGATTGGATCTCATTTGGGTGAAGACTCATTTCTTTACTGGGCTTACAAGAACAATGTAAAAGTTATAGTTCCTGGAATTGTTGATGGCGCAGTAGGTAGTCAAATCTGGATGTTTTCACAAAAACATACTGATTTCAAATTAAACATCATTAAAGATTCTGATACGCTTGCTGGCTTGATCTTTAAAGCAAAAAAATCAGGGGCGCTTATGCTTGGTGGTGGAATCTCAAAACATCATACACTATGGTGGAACCAATACAGAAATGGTTTAGATTTTGCTGTGTACATTACAACAGCACAAGAATTTGATGGAAGTTTGAGTGGAGCCTTAGTACGTGAGGCAATCTCATGGGGTAAAGTAACACAAGATGCAAAACAAACAACAATTCATGCTGAATTAACAACAGTATTGCCATTTTTGTATTTAGGATTATTAACAATGCTTGAATAGGCAAATTATAATTATCATAACAGAAGAAACAAAACATGAACCCAGAACTTAGAATAAAAGAAACTGCGCCTATTGATGTTGAGGGTGGGTTTATGATTAACGGATTTCCATCAACCGGAATAACAAGTGCAATAGCGGCTGAATTTATAATCAATGGTTCTCAATTAGAACCTGCGGCAATAATAGACTCTGATAGTTTTCCACCAATAAGCATTGTAAAAAATGGATCACCAAACTATCCTACAAGAATTTTTGTGAACAATGATCTTAAGGTGGCAATTTTTTCCTCATATGTCACTATTGATGTAGTTTTGCATCGTGCTATAGGAAAAATGATGCTTGATTGGGCCGCAGAAAAAAAATGCTCAACAATTATCAGTAGCATTACAACAAGATCAACTTCCAAGGAAGTGATAGGTGTAGCCTCTACAGGAACAGCAAGAGGTAAACTTGTTGCTTCAGGAATTAAAGTTGCTGAACATGCAACAATACCAGGAATTCCAGGAGTTCTCTTAAACGAGGGAATGGTTAGGGGTCAAGATGTAATTGTTTTGCTTGTTGGTTCTGAGAGCAATAATCCTGACCTGAGAGCTACTTCTAATCTATGTGATAGTCTAGCAAAATTGATACCTGGAATATCAAATAATCTATCTTTATTGGAAAAAGAAGCAAAACAAATTGAAGAAGAAATAAAGCAAGCAGAAACAGAAAATCGAGATCTAAGTGAAAGTATGTATCGCTAAGCAATATTTGGATATATTAAAAAATCTAATACTCAATTGTGGAGAAACTAATTCTAAAGTTTTTTTATGTCAATTTCAATTTTTGATACGTTACGCTCTCGACCGTCCTTAGATTCTAATAAATCAGAAGATATACGAACGTCACTAATCTCATAACCAACATCTTTCATTCGTTTTACAATCATTTGAGAAACATCGATTGCCTGAGTAATACGTCTACCACGTCCTGCTATTGTGACAATTGGTAAGGATGCAAGTTTTCCCAGAATTGCAGACACGTATGACATAATTGGTTTTGTTCCCATAATAATCAGGTCATGTACTTGTTGTAGATGTTCTGGTTCAGCCTCTATCTGTGGCTCAGCCTCTATCTGTGGCTCAGCCTCTATCTGTGGCTCAGAAAGTTGTTCCTCTTCAGAGCTTTCTATCTCATGGGTTTTTTTAAATTCAGAAAGAATTTCTTCTGCATCACTACTTTCATTTTCTGCACTCATTGATTATATTATCATGATGTCTAGATTATAGGTTTTATTTCATATTTCAGGAACAAATAATCACTGTCGATTCAAATTTTCTTTTTCTATATATTCTTCTAGAATTTTTTCAATATTCTCTTTTTTTGATGCTTTAACTTTTAAAATAATTTCTTCTTCTTCAATTTCATAACAGTTTAAAATTCCACCATGATCTTTGTATATAATAAAAATTTTGTTTTGAAATATGCAATGGTAGATAGTTTCAGGTTTCATTTGTTCAGGTTTTATCTTAATGCCATCCTTTTCAACTGATAATGGATATGACATGAATTACTCTTAACAATACTCAATAATTGTCTTTTTCGATATCGTAATATTCCTTTTAATCTAATTTAGCCTATGAAAGAGCACATAGTACTTCATGTGGATTTTGATTATTTTTATGCGCAGTGTGAGGAAGTGAGAAATCATGACCTTAAAGCTAAACCGGTAGTGGTATGCATGTTCTCAGACAGAGGTAATGATAGTGGCGCTGTTGCCACTGCAAATTATACAGCAAGGGAATTTGGCGTTAAATCTGGCATGCCAATCAAATTTGCAAAACAAAAATTGAAGGATAGAGATGATTCAATATTTTTGCCTCCGGATTTTGAATATTACTCAGATATGTCTGAAAAGTCTATGAACATAATCAAGGAGTTTGCAAATATATTTGAGTATGTTGGGAGGGATGAAGCATATCTTGATGTGTCGGAAAAAACTGAGTGTGATTTTATAAGAGCAAGTCACGTTGCCCAACAGATAAAAAATTTAGTTAGAGAAAGCACGCAACTAACATGTTCTGTTGGAGTTTCACCCAATAAGTTGCTGTCAAAAATTGCATCAGATTACAAAAAGCCAGATGGACTCACTGTTATAACGCCAGATAAAATTTCTGCATTTATCCAAACTTTGAAGATAAGAGATATTCCTGGTATTGGAAAAAAAACAGAAGAGAAATTGGCTGAACAGGGAATAAAAACTACTTTACAAGCAAAAGATCTGGATATTTTCACGTTAAACAAAATGTTTGGAAGGAAAACTGGCACGTACATATTCAACGCAGTAAGAGGTGTTTATGATGACCCAGTAGCCCCAAGGGCACCAACTATCCAAATAAGCAAAATTACTACGCTAAAAAAAGATTCTAATGATTATAATTTTTTGGAGGAAAGCCTACTTGAGTTATGCAATAAATTACATGTTATAATTCTGGAGAAAAATAAGGCGTTCAAATCAGTTGGTATACAATTCACACAAACTGATCTCTCTAACAAGACAAAGTCAAAGATGCTAAGAAATTCCACTTCTAGTTTAGATGAACTACAAAAAACTTCAAAGCAATTACTTCATGATGCACTGGAAAATCAATCAATGTTAGTAAGAAGACTTGGGATTAAAGTATCCGAGCTGTCAGAGTTAGAAGGTCAAAGTAACATAACAAGTTATTTTTGAAGTGACGCTTCTTTTTTCTTCATTCGCTTTGTTTCAATTATGGTTACAACAAGTAAAAATCCAAACAGCCACGGCAAGAACATTATTTCACCGGCAACAGAATGATATTCCTCGAATTCTACTGGATTTGTTGAAACCTTCAAAGCAAATACTGATAATGAAAATATTCTAATCAGATTGATGACAATAGTGCCTATTATTCCTAGGCCAAAGTACATGATCTTTCTATTTTGTTTTATATTCATCTTAAGCAAAAATGCCATCATTACAAGCGAATAGATAACTACGCTATGTACTCCAGCTGATGGCCAAAAAACTTGTAAAGCGAATGGACCATGATCACCTTGTAAAAACATAAGATTGTCCCTTGCCGTGGCTGTTCCAAGCTCAAATGCATTAATTATCCAAACATTTGTTTGTACTAAATGTGGGACAAAGTACTGTAACGGACCCAATGTGTCGTATGGAAAAAATGCATCAAGTGATAAGATTATTGCACTGCCCGCAAGAAAAACTGGTCCGGCAATAACTATTCTAATCCACTTCTTGCCAAACATAAGAATTGACGCAGATATGGCAAAGATTGTAATCACAAGGAAATCCCAAAACCATTCCCACGAGTATATTAGCTGAACATTGAATGCAGGTGCAGCGTTAATTATGTAATCGTGTAAGCCAAAATCTAATGACACAAAGTAAATTATTGTAGCAATAGCTAAAGGAATTCCAAAAATAAGACGTGTTCTTGAAACAATAAATTTTATCCCGATTATCTCAGCTACGATAAATGCAAGTCCAAACAGAAATCCCCCACGTCCTTGGTTCCAACTCATACTGAAGGAATCCGGGTATACAGCTAGTACGAATAGAATAGGACTTGCAATCAGTAACATGGACAAAATTGTGTTTTTATGCATCACTCTAAATCAAAAAAAAGTTCAATAAAACGCTATAGAAAGGCTCTGTATTATGATATTAAAAAAATTCTGAGATTGATTTTTGCTTTAGCATCTTAAATAATCTGCCCCTAGAAAGCCACTCTGATTTGCTTATACTCATCCTTTTTGACGCAAAGTTAACACTATCACCAAAATTTCCCGCAATGTATGGTTCTTTTTTCATTGCTGCACGTACTGCTTCTCTAATTTGCCAAACACCAACCGGAACAGCATATTCTGGTCTGATTTCACGTAATACAAGAACAGCAGCTTGAAGTTTTTTCTGCACAAGATATTCAGCTACGCCAAGTTTAGCTGCAAAATAAGCGCCCGCTATAGCAGGTGGGTGATCAATACCTCTTGCGTCCTCGCTGTCAAAACCAAAGCCCACTTTGTTTTCATCATGCCATGCTTCTTGCATTTCAAAAATCCAACGATGTGGAAATAAAATAACCGAAAACATATTTCCAAGATGATCATGAGAAAATATACGGCAAGAGTCAATCAGATCAAATTCAAGGATTTCAGAAACAAGTGACTTTGATATTATGTCATCAGTAGCTGTAATGCTCCATTTTGTTGGAACTAGCTTTCTTTTTTTTCCAAGCATTCCAATGCTGAAACATTTTTGGATTTTTGAAATATCAATTCCCTGATTGTATAATGTTAATACAGCATCCTGTGCCTTTAGATCGTGATCATAATAAACGCGCTCTATTGACTTGTCAGATCTAGTGCCAAAAAATTTAGCAGATTTGATATCGCCAACTGGTCCAAATGGCGCACTTTCTCCATCGATAGTTGTTACAGGCAAAGTAGTTTTATGGAACTGTAGATCGGTGTCTATTGAATGTGAAGACATTGCAACTTCATGAAGATTTTCAATAAATCGACCTTGTGTATTTTGAATAGATAACTTCTCTATCCCTCTAACCAGACTTAGCCTAAAGTTTACAATGTCCTCTAAAGTTTTTCCAAGCCAAAGCTCTGGGCTGTCAAGTAATGTGGTATCTCCATGAACTGGAGGTACCATCGGACCCACACCCACCTTTGGATATCCATACGAACCAACAAAAATAGATGGTGGACTGGAACCGCTAATAGAATCAGAACTGAAAAGGTTTCCATATCTAGATAGATATTCTTGCCAGTTATTTTCAATTGTCTTTCTTATCTCAGAACTTGAAGAGTTAGATTGTGATTTCATAATATATATGAAAAATATTATTGGAATTATCTTCTTTGGTGGGAAGAATATTGACTAGGAATTTAGATTTTGCGATAAATGTTATCATCAGCAGCATCAAAGATAAATCAGGCATCTGTAAAACAAGATTGCATGATTATAGTAGACTGTAAAGATGTTGAGTCTATCCTTAATGAACTTGCAATATATGTTGCAGATCAAGTAGCAGCAATTCCAGCACTAAAAACGCATCAGTTTGTACTTTCGCCTATTGAAGATGATGAACAAATTAACCAAGTTGAGGTCATCACGTCAATTAAGGAATTTTTGGAATCAATAGGAGAGAAACAAAGCTTTGGTGTAATCTCAAATTCTAATAAGATTATGATCAAATCAATTCTTGGTAAGAAGATTAAGCGTGAACCAAAGCCCGCTCAACAAATGTTTTCATGTGCACATTGTGGCCATGTAACCAGGTATGAAGTTGAGCACAATAACCATGTTAAAATTCATTATCTATAGCAGAAATTGTACATTTTTCTAAAAACGGCAAAAAATACTCTTTATATCAATAAATATGACACATGATTTGTGTCTGAAATAAAAGATTCACAGCGAGGATATTTTTGTGATGAATGTAATGCCTCGTTTTTTACCCAAGAAGGTCTTGAAACACATTCTCAGAGGCAGCATGGTGTTTGCTGTGAAACATGCCCCATAGACTCTTTTGTTGAAAAAGTTGCCAACCTGTTTAGGCACAAATAACACCTAATTTCATATCGAAAAAGGTTTTTAATTCTGAGGTAAAAACTAAGGTAAATTGGGATTGGATAAAAGAATTGCAATTATAATTGTATTTGCTGTTTTAGTTTCAGTTGTAGCTATTGCGTATTCATCATATTATGAGAGGATAATCACAATGCAAGAACACAGAATGAATGTGTCAGGACCTGCACCAATAAATCTTACAAGTGGATCTCCAGTACTGGGTTCAGCAAGTGCACCAATCACAATAGTAGAATTTGGTGATTACCAATGTGAAGCGTGTTACCATTGGTATCACAACACACGTGCTGACGTAATTGATAACTATATTGACACAGGAAAAGCAAACCTAGTCTTTATGGATCTACCATTTTTAGGACGTGATTCTATTACTGCAGCACAAGCAACTTACTGTGCAGACGATCAGGGAAAGTACTGGGAATATCATGAAACACTTTACAACTTTCAAGAAGCAATTGACAACGGCTGGGCTAGTAAAGACAGACTTGTTTCATTTGCATTTAATTTGGATATGAATTTGGATGAGTTTAATGATTGTATGGATTCGTCAAAGTATGCTAAACGTGTTAAAGCAAATTATGATGAAAGCCAAAGGTTTGGGGCTGAGGCAACTCCAACATTTCTTATAATTTCTCCCGATGGTAAGGTTAAGAAAATTACTAGTGCACAACCATATTCTGTTTTTTCAAAAGTAATAGAACCAATGCTTTAGATTGAAAAACATCAAGCTTGTGTTTTCAAGTACTGCATATACAATTTTGGCAGGGGTGATTTTTTTTGTTATGCTAATACCGCTGTCAATGTTATCAGAATTTATTTTTGTCGAGCCATTTTTTATATTTCACATACCATATGGGCAGGCATTTGGATTTGTACTGATTCTTGCTGTTTCTGTAATGTCAGCAATTGTTATTCCCATGAATGTTTACAGAATTAGGACATTACAAAAAAGTACATCCAAAATTGGAGGTGGTGTTTTGGGATCCATAATTGGGGCATCAGCTGGAATTTGTAGCTGTGGTCCGTTTGGCCTTGCACTAATCTCTACCTTTGGGGCTGCTGCTGGCACAGCTACTGCATTTTTGTCAAACTATGAAATCCTTCTCCGTCTTGGGTCTGTTGGGATTTTGTGCCTTGTTTACTATACCACAACAAAGTCCATTTCGTCCGAATGCAAGATTAACTAACAAACATGACAAATTTTGATAACCCTCTATAATATGCAAAAGTTTTTTTTATTATAATCAGAAATGTCAAAAATCTATATTCCGATCAGGCCAAGCAGACAAGCTCAAGAAACTGAAGAAGAAGAAGAAGATTAGATCTGTTTGAAAACCAGTTGAATAATCACTTTTAGATTTTATGGCACATTAAATTGCCAATTTCTTATAATTCTGTTTCAATAGGAATAATATGCAGCTACGATCGAGGTTTTTGTAATTATGCGAAACCTTAGGATTTTATCATTTTTTGTATTTCTAGCTATTTTTTCTTTGACATTCGCACTTGCCTCTGAAGTTCAGCTGTCAGAAGATGAAGTTACAGAAATTATTGAGGAATTTGATGAAATGACGGAAGGAATAGACGGAGCAGGAATATTCATCCACAATGTATTCATTGCACTTCCAATGTTTATCCCTGGATTTGGCATATTTTGGGGACTCCTTGCTGCATTTTCAACTGGAGTTGCATTTTCTGCAATGAAAAGTGCAATTCCTTTGTTAGATCAAATTCCATCATTGAGCATTCTGTTCATGTCACCATTTGGCTTGATGGAACTTACGGCATATTCTATTGCAATGTCTAGGAGCTACATACTGATACACAAGATAATCAAAAAAATGCCAATTCGTCCTGACATTCGGGTTATTTGTCTCGAGGTGGCAATTTTAGTAGCCCTACTTTTAGCTGGAGGATTCCTAGAATACTTTATGATTGAAAGCATGTCTGGTTTCGATTCAGGCATGATAGATTGAATTTTAATGTAGCTCTGATCTACTAATAGCATGTTAACATGGATTATTCTTGCTGCAGCTGGAATTTTAGCTGCTGCTGTTTTGTTTTACAAATTTTCAAAGACGTCAAAATATGACACAGTTGGATTTACAATGCATTGTAAAACTTGCGGGAAAAAAATAATCGGTCTCAAGTGTAACACTTGTGAACAAAAAAAGAGCGATTGGCGTTAGCGCTGAAATCAAAAAGTTTGTTATTCTTCACGCAATCGTCTTACAAACAAAAATGCAACTATCCCGCCAACTACAGCTGCTAAGAGAATGAACTCGGCAAAATATCCATTATCCATAACAATCAGAGTTTAGGTTATTTCCTAAAAAACATGTATATCCGAACCCCAGCTATGGCCACTATACAAGCTGCACAAGCCGCCATTAGCAGCATCCCTAGATCCATCTACAAAAACCATGTTTTTTCAAATACTTTATCATATCTGGAAAAATGGCCAAAAAGCATGATTTTACTCAATACAGGCACAAACCTTCAATTCTAGAATTATGATTTCCTAGGTTTTCTTTCATAGTATTCAACCGGAAAATCAAACTGTTTGTTATAGTCAACTGCATTCCAAAACTTCTCGTCATCAATGTCCTTTCCTTCAGACATCCAAACATTTAGGATTTTCTGCATGAACATTTTGGTCGTGTCGTCTATATCCGGTCTTTTACCCGTGCGCTTTTCTATTTCGTCACGGTCTTCTTTGAATGCCGTTAGGATCTTCTTAAGCTCCTTACCATTCCTCATGGATTGTTTTTCCTTAAATTGGGCGATTTTCTCCTCTTTGGATTTTCCAAAAAATCCCATGAAAGAATTAAGGTGTTTTGTCCCTTTAAGTATAATCAAGATATATTCCGTCCATTAGTATATTAGGGGTCTTAATTACGAAATACAATATGTCTTACGAACGTAGACCACGAGAAATGCACAAAGCAACATGTGGCGACTGTGGTAACGAATGTGAAGTACCATTCGAGCCAAGACAAGACAAGCCTGTTTATTGTAACGAATGCTTTCAGAAGCACAAACCCCAAGGCGGAGGCGGCAGATTTGGCCGAAGTGACAGAGGTGGTAACAGAGGCAGATTCAACAGAGGTTCAAGAGACGACAGACCACGAGAAATGCACAAAGCAACATGTGGCGACTGTGGTAACGAATGTGAAATACCATTCAAGCCAAAAGAGGACAGACCTGTTTATTGCAAGGAATGCTTCCCAAATCATAGAAGAAATTAAAGCAAGATTATACTTTCATATATTGTGGATAAAATAAACCCAATTCGAACATATTATATCGCCACACTTGTATTGGTCATCGCAACAATAGCATTTTTTATTCTAAAGTTTTAGGGTTGATATCATGAACGAGTTACTTGCCATCGGGTGTGTTGTCTGCCTAGTTGGCGGCTGGATTATTTTCATGATTGGCAGGAAAAGATGGAAAAAATGAGAAATCTAAACCTGAATTAATCCTTCCTTGATCAGATACTGTATTGCGTTGACAAATGTACCATCATCAATTGTTCCATCTGCCCACCACCCTGCAGTATTCTTCACCCATTCGGGAACCGTACCGCCTTCAGTTCCAGCATCTGTAGGCGGAATAACAATTATGCCATTTTGAATGAGATATGAAATTCCGCCTAGGAATGAACCATCATCTATACTACCAGCAGCCCACCAGCCTGCGTTGTTTTTTATCCAGTCTGGAATAGTAGCTTCAGGTTCTACCGGTTGTGGGGCATCTCCAATAATTAGAGTACCAGTCATCCATGGATGAGCTACGCAATAGTAATCATATGTTCCGTCCGAGAAACCACGCTCAAAATCTTTCATATATTGCCCTCCTGCCGGAATCACACCGCTGTCAAAAAGACCATCTGGCCCATCAGCTGGTATCCCAGATGTTACAGTATGTACTGCATTATCAGTATTATACCAAGTAACCTGAGCATCGGCCTTTGAAAGCACAACAGTGCTTAGAATGTAACAGCCATCATCTGTTTCCTCGCAGCCCGGGACTGAGGAGCCCTCTACTATGTCTATCGAAATAACAAGATGGTCTGCAAATGCCCCCGGAACTGCAAAAAGCCCAACAGCGAAAATTGCAAGAACTGGCAGAAGCAGGATTCTCATTATATGACGGACATTTGCAATTAGATAAGTTTGATCACTATACCAATCTCTAAATTAGTTCCGTTTTGTCAGTAAAACTGTCAATTTGTGCCTAGAAAAACGGGTGATTTGACAGTTTTAAAAAATCCAACATCCTATTTTTTGCTTCTTTTCTTAACGGAGAAAATCAAAGTCTTAGCACCATACTTAAC
>Ga0114901_1001706_pt1 | contig 12390 bp, 12 predicted proteins | sample MalvireepMed_s16_FD_89686 | JGI IMG/M metagenome (GOLD analysis project Ga0114901, IMG submission 89686) | Marine viral communities from the Global Malaspina Expedition - Malaspina viral metaG DeepMed_s16 | ecosystem: Environmental > Aquatic > Marine > Oceanic | place: Mediterranean Sea... | reverse complement strand
GGTCACGTTCATCGCGACGACGCTGATCGTCATCGACGCGGTGCTGGCCGCGCTGTTCTGGTCGTGGGGCGCCGATGACGACGTCATCGCCCGTCTGGTCAAGAAGACGCTGTTCGTCGGCGTCTTCGCCTACCTCATCGGCAACTGGAACAATCTCGCCCGCATCGTCTTCGAGAGCTTCGCCGGCCTCGGCCTGAAGGCGTCCGGGACCAGCTTTTCCGTCGCCGACCTGCTGCGCCCCGGCAAGGTGGCGCAGACCGGGCTCGACGCCGGTCGCCCATTGCTCGAATCCATCTCCGACCTGATGGGCTGGGTCTCGTTTTTCGAGAACTTCATCCAGATCGCGTGCCTGCTTTTTGCCTGGGCGCTGATCCTGCTCGCCTTCTTCATTCTCGCCGTGCAGCTCTTCGTCACCCTGATCGAGTTCAAGCTGACGACGCTCGCCGGTTTCGTGCTGATCCCGTTCGGCCTGTTCGGCAGATCTGCCTTCATGGCCGAACGGGTGCTCGGCAACGTCATTTCGTCGGGCATCAAGGTTCTGGTGCTCGCCGTCATCATCGGCATCGGCTCGACGCTGTTTTCCGAGTTCACCGCTGGTTTCGGCGGTGCGACACCGACGATCGACGACGCCATGGCGATCGTGCTCGCCGCGCTGTCGCTGCTCGGCCTGGGCATCTTCGGTCCCGGCATCGCCAACGGTCTTGTCTCCGGCGGCCCGCAGCTCGGCGCCGGCGCAGCTATCGGAACGGGCCTTGCCGCCGGTGGCATGGTCATGGCCGGCGGCGCTGCCCTTGGCGCTGCCGCTGGCGGGGCCGGTGCACTTGCCGGAGGCGCGGCCGCCGCCGCCCGTGGCGGCGCGGCTCTCGCTGGTGGGGCCTCGACCGCCTACAGCCTCGGCGCTGCTGGACAGTCGGGCGCATCCGCCGTCGCCTCCGGTCTCGGCAATGTCGCCTCGACCGGCGCGCAAGCGGCCGCGTCTCCCCTGAAGCGCGCGGTATCGAAAGCCGCCGACAGCATGAAGCAAAGCTATCAGGCTGGCGCTCGCGGTGCGTTCGAGGTCACGGGCGGCTCTTCAACTGCCGGGACCATCTGGGGAGAGGCCGGCGAAGCCGGGTCCACCTCCACGTCGTCAGCATCCGCCGCCGACGGCCCGCCCGCATGGGCCAAACGCATGAAGCGCTCGCAGCAATTCACCCACGGCGTTCAGGCCGCCGCCCATTCCGTGCGCAGCGGCGACAGCCACGGCGGCGGCTCTTCCATCAATCTCTCTGAAAGTGACCGCTGATGTTCAAAAGACCCGCCACCCATTATGGCAAATCCCCTCAGCCCGAGACGCCCTACCAACGAGCGGCGCAGGTCTGGGACGACCGCATCGGTTCCGCCCGCGTGCAGGCCCGGAACTGGCGCTTCATGGCCTTCGGCTCGCTCGCCCTGTCGGCGGGGCTGTCCGCCGCGCTGGTCTGGCAGTCCACCAGCGGATCAATCGTGCCGTGGGTGGTGCAGGTCGACAAGCTCGGCCAGGCACAGGCCGTCGCCCCCGCCGTCGCTGACTACCGGCCGACCGATCCACAGATCGCTTTCCATCTGGCCCGGTTCATCGAACAGGTCCGCGCGATCCCGGCGGACGCCATCATCGTGCGGCAGAACTGGCTTCGCGCCTATGAGTTCACGACGCAGGCCGGGGCTCTGGCGCTCAACGACTATGCCCGCGCCAATGACCCGTTCACCAAAGTCGGCAAGCAGCAAATCGCGATTGAGGTTTCCTCGGTCATCCGCGCATCACCCGACAGCTTCCGTGTCGCCTGGATAGAGCGCCGCTATCAGGACGGCTCGCTCGCCTCGACCGAGCGCTGGTCCGCCATCCTCACCGTCGTCGTGCAGACCCCGCGCGACCCCGAGAAACTCCGGGCCAATCCGCTCGGTATCTACGTCAACGCCATCAACTGGTCGAAGGAGCTTGGACAATGATCCGGCCGTCTTATCCGACCGCCGGACATCCGGCGGCACGCAATCCCGTCATTCCGGCTTTCCGTAAATCCGCTTTGCCGGTTCTCCTCGTCTGCACCACGGCGCTCGCCGGCTGCGCCACGACGACCCCGCCACCCGAGATCGCCTATGACGATGCCGCGCCTGCCGTGCAGACAGTCGACCCGCCTGCGCCGGTCACAGTGGTCGAGCTGCCGCGCCCGTTGCCGTTGCCCGGCCAGATGAAACCTGTCGAGACCACGCGCCGCACGCCGGAACCGGTCGACCCCACGGCCAGGGTCAATCAGGCGAACGCGCAGGCCCGCGTGCAGCCCGTGCGCGACGGCTTCATCAATTCGATGCAGGTCTATCCCTTCACGCAAGGCGCGCTCTATCAGGTCTATACCGCTGTTGGGCAGATCACCGACATCGCGCTTCAGCCGGGCGAAACGCTGGTCGGCTCCGGCCCGGTCGCCGCTGGCGACACGGTGCGCTGGATCATCGGCGATACCGAAAGCGGCACGGGCGCTACCCGGCAGGTCCATATCCTCGTCAAGCCGACACGCACCGATCTGATGACCAATCTCGTCATCAACACCAATCTGCGCACCTACCATATGGAACTGCGTTCGACCGAGCGCACCTATATGGCGTCGGTCTCTTGGCAGTATCCGCAGGACCAGCTCATCGCGCTCCGCCGCCAGAACGCCGACGCGCAGGCTGTCCAGCCCGTTGCCAGCGGCGTCGATCTCGCCAACGTCAACTTCCGCTACGAGATTTCCGGCGACCGTGCGCCGTGGCGGCCGCTGCGCGCCTTCGACGACGGAAGGCAGGTGTTCATCGAGTTTCCGCGCGGCATCGGCCAAGGCGAGATGCCGCCGCTCTTCGTCGTCGGGCCGGAGGGCAATACCTCGGAACTGGTGAACTATCGCGTTCGCGGAAAGTACATGGTCGTGGACCGGCTGTTCGCCGCTGCCGAGCTGCGTTTCGGCACCGACCGCAACCAGAAGCGGGTCCGCATCTCGCGCACGGACGGGAGGCCCGCATCGTGAGCGAGGTCGATCCCGAACAGGAAGAAGGGCGCAAGCCCGAGGCGCCGGAACCTTCCGATGATGCCCGCCCGCTGACCGGCGAGCCGGTCGCGCCCATGCGCCTGCGCCCCGAGCCGCCGCGCGTCACCCGCCTGTCGCGCAAGGTGCTCGCCGGTCTTGGTCTTGTCGCCAGCCTCGGTGTCGGCGGCGCGTTGATCTACGCGCTTCAGACCTCCCAGGGTGGCCGCCAGAACGAGGAACTGCTTTCGACCGACAACCGGGCGACGCCGGACGGCCTCAACAGCCTGCCGCGCGACTATACCGGCCCGGTGCTCGGCCCGCCGCTTCCCGGCGATCTCGGCCGACCGATACTCGACGCGCAGAATCGCGGACAGCCCGTCATGCCGCCGCTCGCCGGTACGCCCGCCAATCCAGCGGTGCAGCCTGGCCTCAGCGCGGAGGAGCAGCGTCGCTTGCAGGAACTGGAGGCGGCGAGGACCGCTCGCCTGTTCGCCTCGACGGAGACGCGCACCGCTGCGCCAGCCACGACGGCGACGGCCGACACCACGGCTGCTGCGCCGAACCTTGCAAGTCTTGGCCTTGCGCCACAGCCTGCCACGCCCTCGGCGCAGGACCGCCAACTCGCCTTCCTCAACCAGATACCCGACAGACGCACCGTCGCGTCCGATCGCGTTGCCGTACCCGCCTCGCCGAACGTGCTTCAGGCCGGCGCGGTGATTTCCGCCGCGCTCATCACTGGTATCCGTTCCGATCTTCCCGGCCAGATCACCGCGCAGGTGACGGAGAACATCTATGACAGCCCGACCGGGCGCATCCTCCTGATCCCGCAGGGCACCCGTGTCATCGGCCAGTATGACAACGGCGTCGGCTTCGGCCAACGCCGCATCCTGCTCGTCTGGAACCGCCTGATTTTCCCGAACGGCCGCTCGATCGTGCTGGAGCGTCAGCCGGGCGCGGATACGCAAGGCTATGCCGGGCTTGAGGATGGCGTCGACTACCACTGGTGGGATCTCGCCAAGGCCGCAGCACTTTCGACGCTGCTCGGTATCGGCACCGAACTCGCCACCGACGACAATGACCGGCTGGTGCGTGCGATCCGCGACGGCGCTCAGGATACCGTCAATCAGGCCGGACAACAGATCGTCCAGCGCCAGTTGCAGATCGCACCGACGCTGACCATCCGGCCGGGTTTCCCCGTCCGCGTCATCGTCACCCGCGACCTCGTGCTTGAACCCTATGGAGCAACGCCATGACCAAGTTGAAGCTCGGTCCGATCGCTGACGACAAGCCCATCAAAGTCACGCTGGAGCTGCCCGCCAGCCTGCACCGCGACCTAACCGCCTATGCCGAAATCCTCGGCCGTGAGGCAGGGCACGCCGCATCCGATCCCGTCCGACTGATCGTCCCCATGCTGGAACGCTTCATTGCCACCGATCGCGGCTTCGCCAAGGCGCGGCGTGGGACGCCATCGTCCGGCATTCCGATCGCATGAGGCGATCAAGGTATCGCACAATCTCGACTTCACGCGGTCGCCAAACCCCGCAGGATGATGGAGCGGCGCAGTGCCGCGTATTCCGATCGGGGAACCCACGACTGCATATCCAACCGGACGGTGAGTTCATGTCTCGACGCCAAGCCACCAAGACCCGGCGTCGGACTCGTGCCGTCTCCGGCAGCCTGCCCGACGATCTCTACGACTATATCGATGAAGATATGCCGACATCCCCCGAAACGCCGGTCGCGAAAGGACGTGGCACGGAGCTATCGTTCGATCACTGGACCGTCTCCGACGATTGGCCCGAGCGCGTGCCCGTAACCGAAGCCGAGATCGACCTGTTCGAGGCGTGGTTCGGCGACATTATTGACGAACTGTTCGGTAAGCCCGGCTGATCCAGCTCGATCGAGTAGAGCGAATTTCCTTGTAATAGTTATATTACTATGATAACCATAATGGCGAATATCAGCTTCGCCGCCTGATGTCCTTTGTCGGTCGGCGAGTGCCCCTGCGGAGGCTGCGCGCCATGACCACGCTGAAGATCGGCATTGCCGATACAGAGGAAATGAAGGCCCGGACGCTACGCATCGCGCGCGGCGAGGAACAGCCGTCGCCCGACGATCCCAAAGTCTGGTTCATCTCGACGGAATCCTTCTCAAAGGTCTTGTCGGCACCCAACCGCGAAATGCTGCGTCTGATCGCGGAGCAGCAGCCGGATTCGCTCGATGCCCTGGCCGAGCTGACCGGCCGCGCGAAATCCAACCTCTCACGCACGCTCAAAGCGATGGTCGGCTACGGCCTCATCCGCATGGAGCGCAGCGGCAAGAAACTCGCCCCCAAACTCGTCCATGATCGCGTCGTGCTGGAACTGGCGCTTGCCAGCCCACGGCGCAAAGCCTCACGCCCGAAGGAGACCGCCGATGAATAAAGAATCTCCGCTGGTCGCCACCCGTGCCGCCCTTTACCTGCGCGTTTCCACCGCGCGGCAGGCCGAGCATGATGTGTCGATCCCTGACCAGCGTCGGCAGGGCGAAGCCTGGTGCGAGGCGCGCGGGTATCAGCTTGTCGAAACCTTCGTGGAGCCGGGCAATACCGCCACCAACGATCGTCGGCCCGAGTTCCAGCGCATGATCGAAGCGGGCACGTCCAAGCCCGCACCGTTCGACGTGGTGCTGGTTCACAGCTTCTCGCGCTTCTTCCGCGATGCCTTCGACATGGAATATTACTACCGGAAGCTCGCCAAGAATGGCGTCCGGCTCGTGTCTATCACACAGGAACTGGGCGACGATCCGATCCACGACATGATGCGGCGGATCATGGCGCTCTTCGACGAATATCAGTCGAAGGAGAACGCCAAGCATGTCATGCGCGCCCTGAAGGAGAATGCCCGACAGGGCTTTTGGAACGGCGCTCTTCCGCCGATCGGCTATCGCATCGTCGCAGCCGAGCAACGCGGCTCCAAGACCAAGAAAAAGCTGGAGATCGACCCGTTGCACGCCGACACGGTGCGGCTGATCTATCGGCTCGCTCTCCAGGGCGAAGGCGGCTCAGGCCCGATGGGTGTCAAGGCCATCGTGAATCACCTCAACCGCAACCGCATCTTCACCCGCGACGGTGGGCGTTGGGGCATCGGTCAGCTTCACCGCGTCCTGACCCGACGCACCTATATCGGCGAGCATGAGTTCAACAAGCGCTCCAAGTCCAAGGTGCTGAAGCCGGTCAGCGAGATCGTCGTCGTCCCGGTGCCGCGCCTGATCGATCAGGAGACATTCGATGCCGTGCAGGAGCATTTGCGGGTTCGCAACTCCAAGGTCACGCCGCCGCGTGTCGTCAGCGGGCCGACCCTGCTGACAGGCATCTGCTTCTGCGAGAAGTGCGGGGGAGCCATGACACTCCGCACCGGCAAGGGCGGGCGCTATCGCTACTATACGTGCTCGATCAAGGCCCGGCAGGGCGAGACAGGCTGCTCCGGCCGCTCGATCCCGATGCCGCAGCTCGACGCCATCGTCTGCGACCATATTGAGAACCGGCTGCTCCAGCCCGAGCGGCTGGAGGAGATCCTGGCCTCGATCCTCGATCGACGCGAGGAGCGGGCGGATCGGCGCAGGGAGCATATCGCTGAGTTGAACCGGCGCGCGGCCGAGACCGAGCTTCGCCTGAAACGCCTCTACGAGGCCATCGAAGCGGGGGTGGCCGACCTGAACGATCCGGCCTTGAAGGAGCGCGTCGTCGCCCTCCGGGCGCTCCGCGACCAAGCGCAAGTCGATTCCGAGCGAGCACAGGCCATGCTCGAAAGCTCCGGCAGCATGGCGGTGACGCCGGCCGTTTTGCGAAAGTTCGCCACGACCGCGAGGCGTCGGCTCAGGCAAGAGGGCGGCGGCTACCGGCGGGATCATCTGCGCGCTTTTGCCCAGCGCGTCGAAGTCGGAGAAGGCCATGTTCGCATCATGGGATCGAAGGGCGAATTGCTGCGCGCCCTTACTTCGGTCTCTAGCGGGAAATCGGCGGGAAGCGGCGTGCCCACTTTGGGACTGAAATGGCGGAGCGGGAGGGATTCGAACTTAGGTTGCAAGTCATTATAACTGCTTCGCTACGATCCGCCTTAAGGCACTGTGTGCCACGAAAAGTACCAACGCTATCTTTTCCTTACTCAAAATACCGGCACTTTTGCCTGCGTCTGGCGGACAGATATATAATCGACCTACGACGTAGGGCAAGTTTTTGGGATGACCCATCGAATTGTGTTGCCAGCTCAATGTGGATATGGATTTTGGCTTAGGTGCCTAGGCCGCCAGCGCCCGGTTCCGTGTACACCAGCTGCAGTCCACCGCGGGTATGTTTGTTGATTGCCGCTGAGAAGTGACCCGGGGAGGCCGGTAATTTCCACTGAGAAGTGACCCATGTTTGAACATGTCCCTGGCTTTGGCGAGCGGGGGACCATGGAGTGTTGGACATGGCATTATTGAGCGTCCTCCGGCGCTGGCATTACCGCGATCATCTGTCGATCCGGGAGATAGCCAAGCGCACCGGTCTATCCCGCAACACCGTCCGTAAGTATCTGCGATCGGACAAAGTCGAGCCGCAGTTCAAGGTACCGGAGCGGCCAAGCAAGCTGGATCCGTTTGTCGAGCGGCTGACGGTCTGGCTCAGGCGAGAGATGGGCCGGTCGCGCAAGCAGAAGCGCACGATCAAGCAACTCCATGCCGATCTGGTGAGCCTGGGCTTTGACGGCTCCTATGGGCGCGTTGCGGCCTTTGCCCGAGGCTGGCGTGATGATTATCGCCGCCAGCAGCAGATGAGCGGCAAGGGCACGTTCGTGCCGCTGTCGTTCGCGCCGGGTGAGGCGTTCCAGTTTGACTGGAGCGAAGACTGGGCGATTATCGATGGCGTGCGCACCAAGCTGCAGGTGGCACACTTCAAGCTCAGCTACAGCCGTGCCTTCTTCGTACGAGCCTATCTCCTCCAGACCCACGAGATGCTGTTCGACGCCCATAATCATGCGTTCCGCGTGCTGGGCGGGGTGCCGCGGCGCGGCATCTACGACAACATGCGCACCGCGGTCGACAAGGTCGGGCGCGGCAAAGACCGGACCGTCTTTCTGACCATGGTCAGCCATTATCTGTTCGAGGCCGAGTTCTGTAACCCGGCAGCCGGATGGGAGAAGGGCCAGGTCGAGAAGAACGTCCAGGATGCGCGTCACCGGCTATGGCAGCCTGTCCCGCAGACTGAGACTCTCGATGCTCTCAACCTGTGGCTGGAAGAGCGCTGCAGGATTTTATGGCAGGATATCCCGCACGGGATCGAGCCGGGCTCTGTCGCTGATGCCTGGGCTGAGGAGGTGGCAAGCCTGATGCCGATGGGCAGGCCGTTCGACGGCTTTGTCGAGTATGGCAAGCGGGTCTCGCCGACCTGCCTCGTCCATCTGGAGCGCAACCGCTACAGTGTGCCGGCATCCTTCGCCAACCGTCCTGTCAGCGTGCGGCTCTACCCGGACCGCTTCCTCGTGGTCGCGGAAGGCCAGATCCTATGTGAGCATCAACGGATCATCGATCGATCCCACGACAAGCCAGGGCGCACCATCTATGACTGGCGCCACTATCTGGCGGTGGTTCAGCGCAAGCCTGGAGCCCTGCGCAACGGCGCACCGTTCCTTGAACTGCCCGAGCCCTTCCTGCGGTTGCAGCGGCATCTGTTGCGGTCCTCTGGCGGCGACAGGGAGATGGTCGAGATCCTGGCACTGGTGCTGCACCGTGACGAGCAGGTCGTGCTGATGGCGGTCACCATGGCGCTGGAGGCTGGTGTGCCGACCAAGACACATATCCTCAACCTGCTGCACCGGCTGATCGACGGCAAGCCACTGACAACGCCGCCGATCACTGCCCCACAGGCGCTGAGACTGGACAGCGAGCCTCTTGCCAATGTGGAACGCTATGCGCTGCGCGGGGAGAACCGCCATGCGTCATGATCCCGCCAGCGGCGCCATCATCGTCATGCTGCGCAGCCTCAAGATGCACGGCATGGCGCAGGCCGTCACCGATCTCATGGAACAGGGCGCGCCAGCGTTCGATGCAGCCATCCCGATCCTGTCTCAGCTCCTGAAAGCGGAGACCGCCGAACGAGAGGTGTGATCGGTATCCTATCAGCTGAAGATCGCGCGGTTCCCGGCCTATCGCGATTTGGCGGGCTTTGGCTTTGTCAGCAGCGAGATCAACGAGGCGCTGGTTCGCCAGCTTCATCGCTGCGAGTTTATCGACGTGGCCGACAATATCGTGCTGGTCGGCGGACCTGGAACCGGCAAGACCCACATCGCCACCGCGCTCGGCGTCCAGGCCATCCAACATCATCGCAAACGGGTGCGGTTCTTCTCGACGGTCGAGCTGGTCAACGCGCTCGAACAGGAGAAGGCTCAAGGCAAAGCAGGTCAGATCGCCGGCAGGTTGGCCCACGCCGATCTGGTGATCCTCGACGAGCTTGGCTACCTGCCGTTCAGCGCCTCAGGCGGTGCGCTGTTGTTCCACCTGCTCAGCAAACTCTACGAGCGCACCAGCGTCATCATCACCACCAACCTCAGTTTCAGCGAATGGGCCACCGTGTTTGGAGACGCCAAGATGACCACCGCGCTGCTCGATCGGCTCACCCATCACTGCCACATCCTCGAGACCGGCAATGACAGCTTCCGGTTCAAGAACAGCTCGGCTCAGCGGCCCAAAACCAGGAAGGAGAAGACCCTATCTTGACCCACCCCTGACATCCGAAACATAATCGCAAGGTGGATCACTTCTCGATGAAAACCCCGGGTCACTTCTCAGCAGCAATCAACACCGGCGGCTAGGAGGCTGCCGGCGGCTCGGCTGCATCTCGAGCGCGGTTCTCGATCAATACGGCTTTGAGTGCGGCCGCCGATGAGGATCATGCTTGTTCAGCTACTCGGCTCACCTTTCACATGCCCGGCTTTCGCAGCTTTAGACTGTAGCGTTCATTGGCGATTTCGGATCGCCGCTTATGGGCTGAAGCTACCAAACACTTGGTCGCCATACAGCCCTCGATTTTCGAGCCTCGGGAGCCGACCGTCTTGTATCCGGCGGCTGGCGACCAATCCGCTGGCGGCGATCAGCGTGCCGGGATCCACGTCGCAGGGCTTCGCGTGGATCGATCTGCGCGCCGACTGGGGCAACGGTATGGACAGTCGGTTCAGCGTGGCCGCATTGGTTAGCAACCTCGCGGACAAGGAAAATATTGTCGGCGGCAACAGCCAGTTGCCGACGCAGTTCGGCACGGTGCCCTATCTATACGGCGAAACGTGTATGTCCGGCGTGCCGAACTGCGTATCGATTTCTGATTTGTCGCGCGCGGCTCGCGCGCTCGAGCCGCCGCGTCAGCAACGGTCCTGCGCGTCACCGCTTCGGCTTGATATCCGATGTTTCGATGTCCCACGTGGTCGGCGTCGCACCTTCGTCACGCAGCTGATACTTTAGCACCCGTCCGGAAGTGTTCACTGGCAGTTCGTCGCGGAATTCGATGTAGCGCGGTACTGCGTAATAGGGGACGCGGTCGACCATCCAGCGGCACAGTTCCTCCTCGGTCACGCTCTGGCCAGGCTTCAGCCGGGCTGTGACCTTGAGGTCGTCCTCGCCGACATCGGACGGGACGGCATGCACGGCGACCTGCTCGATTGCGGGATGCGCCAGCACCGTCGTCTCCATTTCGAAGCTCGAGATGTTCTCGCCGCGTCGACGCAAGTAATCCTTCTTGCGATCGACGAAATAGAAGAAGCCTGCTTCGTCGAACTTGCCGATATCGCCCGTGTGGAACCACAGGTTGCCCATTACCTTAAGCGTATCCTCCGGGCGGCGCCAATAGCCCGCGAACATGACGTCGGGAACCAAAGGCCGGCATACCACTTCGCCGGCGGTGCCGACCGGCAGCTCGTTGTCGTCGTCATCGAAGATGCGGACGTCGAACTCCGGCGCGCGCTTGCCCGACGATCCGGGCCGATAGTCGCCATCGGGCGGGGCCGACGTCATCAGCGCCTCAGTCAGGCCATAGGCGTGCGAGCCGACATTCTTCGCGCCGAAGCGCGTGCGCCAGATTTCCTTGAGTTCCTCGGGGAAGGGGTTGCCCTTGACGGTATGGACCTGCCCGTAGCAGCGCTTCATCGCATCGTTGTCGTCGGCGCGCGCAAGTAGCGTGCCGAGCGAGCCCAGGATCGACACGACCGTCGCGCCCGACTTCTCGACGGCCGGCCAGAAGCCCGAGACGGAAAAGCGCGGCGCGATCGAAATCGTCGCGCCGACCAGGATGGTCGAGACTACGCCGGTGCAGATCGCGTTCAGGTGGAACAGCGGAAGCGGCGTCCAGTAGATGTCGTTCCGGGTGAACGGCGCCGAGCGGGTGAGCAACCGCGCGACGTGGCACATTTGATTGCCGCTGATCATGCAGCCCTTTGACGGCCCGGTGGTGCCTGAGGTGTAGATGAGCGCATTGACCGCCGCAGGATCCGGCAAATCCACGAATCCTCGTTCGTCCTCGCCGCGATGCCGGTCGAGCGGCTCGACGCGGAACGCATGGCTTTCGGCAGGTGCATCGAACGTGCCTCGCACGAGCAACAGGCGCAGGTGAGTCAGTTCGTCCGCTATCTGCAGCACTCGGGGCAGATATTGCGCTTCGCACACGACGATCTTTGCCGAGGTGTCTTCGATCTGGTGTCGCAGGAACTGGCCAACAAGCGCCGTGTTCAAGGGCGCGCTGATCGCCGAAATCTTGTTGAGCGCCAGCCACACCGCCACGGCATCGATATTGTTATCCAGCAGCGACACCACCGGCTCGCCCGACTTGACTCCCAGGTCGGCAAAGACGTGGCCAAGGCGGTTGGTGATGCGATCGAACGTCACGTACGAATATTCGTCACCTGAAAAATCGAGGAAGATTCGCTCGGGAAACTGCTCGACGGCTCGCCGCAGGGCGGCAACGGGCGTATCGCGTGGGCCGGGATGCCATTGAGGGCTGGAGGTCGCGTCCGTCATTTTTGTCCATTCACGCTTGGGAAAGCAGCCTATGATCGCTCCGCTCCCCCGAAAATTGCAATTGCTGCCGAAGGTGCGAATCATCGGCCAGTGAAGTTCGGCGGTCGCTTTGCCTTGAATGCGGCGGCGGCTTCGCGACGATCCTCAGTGGACATAAGCAGCACGAAGAGATCCTTTTCGAGCCGCAGGCCGTCGGCGAGCGACATGTCAAGCCCGCCCTTTGCCGCTTCCTTGGCATAGGCGCTGGCGCCGGCCGGCCGGCCAGCGATCTTGGCGGCCAGGGCATAGGCCTCGTCGCGCAGGGTCTCGCCGGAGCTTGCCACGCGGGAAACGAGCCCAATCCGGTGCGCTTCCT
>Ga0114901_1001699_pt1 | contig 12441 bp, 30 predicted proteins | sample MalvireepMed_s16_FD_89686 | JGI IMG/M metagenome (GOLD analysis project Ga0114901, IMG submission 89686) | Marine viral communities from the Global Malaspina Expedition - Malaspina viral metaG DeepMed_s16 | ecosystem: Environmental > Aquatic > Marine > Oceanic | place: Mediterranean Sea... | reverse complement strand
TTCATAAGAGTGGACTGACCATAAGCTATGCACATTAGGCATACGTTTTAAGGGTTCTACCCCGATGGTCTTACAAAACTGTTGGAGGTAATTCTGTGACATATTTGCCACAACTTGGGTAAACGGTCTCACCAAGGGATCATCAGAGTCCATCTTAAGCTGCTCACCATGTGAAATTTGACCTACCAGTTTATGGGCAAAAGACTCACCACCCTTCTTATGCCGTGCATCCAGGTACTTATTCAAACCCCCCACTATTTGGGAATCTAATTGGGTTTCCAAAAATAGCACTGCAGGTGCCACACTGAATTTAAGTTCTAATTCCATACTACCTTTATATAAAACCCCCCTAATTAGTCAATACTACCAAGTGATTATAGTTTACATAGGTCATATCTATAGCAATAGCCCTACCTATATTATTACACATGGTCACTTCTCTAAAACCCCCGTAATGTTCATGTTATGTTCACTATTTGTTCTTATATTGTTCTATAGTGTGACTATTATGTAACACCTGTTGTAATTATGTCACATGATTTTAATTATTGTACCAATTATATTATTTGATTGTTGGATTATGGAATTGTTGACGGAAGATTACACAATACGACCTAATCTAATCATAATCATAAAGTTAGTTAAAGCTCTCTCTATTATCTTATTAGATAGTTATTACTCTTATATAGTAGAAGTAGAATAGAAAAGGTTTGCAATGTTTAATTGTCTAGTGTTTCGGGGAAAAATTACACCAATTAAGAACAGAAAGAGAACAGACACAAATTAAATGTAAATTAATTTAATATTTTATTTATTCTGACACATTCTCGCCATAATATATTAATAAGTCTTAGAGTATAAACAAATAACAGAAAAGAGTATAAAACAAATGTCAAAAGCAAATAAGAAACCATTATATGAAGTATGGGAAGAGAACTTAAACAAAGGTTTAATTCCTGTTTACAATTATTTACCAAATGATGAAATTCAAACTAAGTGGGTTGATATATCAGATTTAGGCAAAAAATACTTTCTTGATCTTTCAATAGATTGTCAAAATTTTGTTATGGATGCGTATCAATATGAGCCTTTAGATTTTGATGAAAAAATTGTAAAATATAATAATATAGTAAAAAACAAGTTATAGTAGTCTTTAACTTATACCGCCTTAATTTTGACATAATTTTAGGGTGGTATGAGATGCAGACAATGAAGTATGTATCAATTTAATAGGAGTATAAAACAATGCAAGTAAAAAATATGACAAGTAGCAACGGCAATAAAGTTGCTAATCAATTTGTAATTACAACAGAAGAGCAAGGAAACAAGGTTGAATATCTGCAAAGTTATGAAACTATAATTGCGAAGAAGATATATGACAATTTAGGTTGTGATGTTGTAGAAACTTATTTAGATAAAAGAGCCTATAATTATAGTGTAACTACTTCTAAATATCGTAATTTGTTTTTAGGTGTGACTAGTAAAGAATTTAACCCTAAAAATTATATTTTAACAATTCTTAATTAATTAAATAAAGGAGTAATAAATATGAATAAATTTGAGTTATTATCTTCAGCATATGATGAAGAAAATTTAAAACAAAGTATTAATAAGTGGTTTTGTAATGAGCCTTATGAAATAGTTATGCATGGTAGATATAAAACCATTAAAAAAGAGGGTAAAATATTAGATCATTATCGAATTACTAAAAAGAATGGCCGTGTGAGATTTGAAGCTAATTTAACACCATTTATGGAAACTAATTAATTAAATAAAGGAGTATAAAAAAATGAATAACACTTACGGAATAGTTTATGGCCCTGATAACATTTATACAGATGTTTCTAGATCATTAAAGGGGGCTAAGAGATATGCAACAAATCGTGGATATGACAAGGTTGGAATTAGATATAATTCAGGTTATCATTGTACAGTTGTAGCAATTAAAGTGAATAATAAATGGGTAAAACCAATTAACAAAAAATAGGAGTATAACAATGCAAAATTCAACACAATTTATATTAATTACATTGGGGTTTCTTTTAACGCCTGTACTAGCTTTTTATGTCAACGCCTTTGTAGGCTTAGCTTTATTTGCTATTTGTGCAATTTTTGTAGCTTTGGCATTTATGGGTGATTTATGATTAAACAGCGAGAATATGAAAGATTAATAAAAGAGATGTGCAATGTAAAATATACTGATCCAATCAGTAATAAAACTGATTATCATTTTAGAAAGCTATCAAAACCGCAGCTTAAACTAATAATAGATACTTTCAAAGATACTGCATATAGGAACATAAAATGACCATATTTATAGTTATTGTGTATATCTTATTGGGCCTAATAGCAGGATATTATTTAAACAAAAGAAAGGACAAAGAATGAATAAACCAAAATTAGATAAATTAGCAAAAGAAATAGAAGATCGCTTTAACAAAATATATCATGAAAAAATAGTTCCTAAATATGGCGATTTAATAAAAGAAAGACAAGAAGATATAGAACTAACTTATAATGAAGAACACAAAGAAAGCGAGGAAGAATGAAAAGACACTTTAGCCCTTACATGATACAGATAATAGAGCTTACTAATGATTTGCGTAATGGGAATTTAAATAATAACGAATATTGCAGAAGCGTTTCTTTGATTGCAAATACTTATGAAAGAACTATGAATGATTACATTTTTAGACAAGAGATTGAGGAAGAATGAGTGATGGAGGTATGCCTGAATATAGTATAGTTAGCGAGGGCAACGCTAGGTTTATATTTACTACACTAGATAAGACAAAAGCTCTTATGTTGGTAGATTTATTAAATACAGAACACGAAAAATACTTACTAGAAGCAAAAGGATTAGCAAAACCAATAGCAAAAAAGTATTTTTGGATTAAACATTAAATGAAATGGAGAAAGAATGAACAATAAAGTTATTAAAGTACATTGGCAAAATGAAGAACTTGATATTTACTATAAAAAAATGGGCTATCCTAAGTCAATATGGCAAGATAACGAGGGAAAACCTTTTGGCATATATTCATATATTGATGAAGATTGCGTTGATTGTTCTTGGTATGCTACCGAAAATGAAAGAGATAATGCTTTACACAAGGAGTTAAAAAAATGATGAATAACGAACTAGCAAAAGACATTTTACAAATGATAGAACACGCACAGAACAATATAGATAATGGCGGTACAGTTAGCCAATATGTTCGTTTAATTGAGAACATAAAAAATCTATGTATAGCAGAAAGATTAACGCATAAAATAGATGAATTAAAATGAGGTTTTTATCGCTGAAATGCGATTGTTGTAAAAAAACTTTTAACCCTAAAAATAAACGCAACTTCGGTTATACCTACGACAGACTTGGCAAAGAAGTTATTTTTTGTTGTGATCGTTGTCGGATAATCGTTGTTGCAAGTATTCAAGCAGCCAAGCATTTTGACGAAACAATGTTATTAGAAGATTAGCAAAGTTATTTACTAGTCTTTCTTCGTCTGTGTCATCTTTCAAACATCCAGCAGTGACTTCGCCTGAAGCATAAGCTATTAAATGAAATAACTCATGTACAATAGTATTGATTTCATCTAAATCACTTAGGCCATGTTGTATTTCAATTAAATTTCTTCTTCTATGATACTGACCATAGCAATCGGCCATGTTGTCATTGGCAAAATCAGGTTTAGTAATTACTAAATCAACGTCAATGAAATTTAAAGAAACTTTTTTATTGTGTAAACTAATGAATGGTTTCGTTTTGGTCGGCATCTAAATAAAATATGGTTGCATTACTATTTTTATCAAATTCTTCGTTAATTACCAAGTCCAAATAGGTCTTAGCAACAAAAAAACTTGCCATAGCTCTTGCAGCTTTCTTGCCTTTAGTACCAAATACGTTCAGAGCTTCGGTTTCATAGAAAAAATCCGTTAAATCCTCAAGGTTTACTTGGTCTAAATATTCGTCACTTTCAATAGGTGAGCTGATATGGTCTTTAAGGTCTATTTTTGCCATACTTTTACTATTATATTTAAAAATTACTCTAAAGTGTCGTTAGATGCAATACCAGTTAGCACTTTATTTTGTGTTAAGATCGCCTTAAAACACTTTATGTGGTAAAAACTCATTGGCCAAAAACAATCAAGGGTAAATTTCTTTGATCTATGCACAGGTAGTCCACAATGCCGACATAGGCCGACAATTTCTTTACTTTTCATATTGATTTTTAGCTAAATTGTAGGTAAAAGATTGTAAGGCTTATGATCTCAGCCTAGCAGGGTAAGTTTTTTATACTCTCTTGCCCTGCGTTTTCTGAAAACTATCCCACAATAAGGCTGCATATATCGTTGGTTCGAGCTTTCTTTCTGTCCAAAAGCTACGTTCACCAAGCCAATGCAAATAATGATGACAAATAGCACATAAAGGCACGACATAATTATCGTCTGTTTTTCTAGACATACCGCCATTACCCTTAATTATGGTCAAATGGTGAGCTTGTATATCCTCTGTTTCACGACACTCACAGCAAGGAAAAGTCCTCACATAAGCAAGATGTTTTGGGGATCTTATTGGAACAGATTTAGCAAGAGCAAACTTACTATAATCTATCTTTTTACGTCTTTTTGCCATTTCTTATCGTTGCAGGGTTGTCTCGTAATCCTAATGGGTAAAATGCTTCATTTAAGGCCTGTTTAAGCCTACTAGAGGCTTTCCTTGACGATACCCCTATTTTTCTCGAATATTGCTTAATTGTGTACCCCATGCCACAAATATGTTGCAAAGCGTCTGCATTGTTCTCACCAATAACTGAATTTATGTAATTCATCTTATCTAAGGCCACTAAACGTATATCGCCACTATCTTTACCTTTACTTTGTTGTATTCTACATCCATAGGCTTCCAAAGATGTGCTATCTCCCCTAGATTTCAATTCTATGGTTTCCCATAGTCTACGGTATATATCCGCAGCTTGGACTTCCATATAGGTCAGTATGCGTTTACTAGATAGATAAGCTATTTCGCTTTCTCTATCGTTATAAATGATAACCCTGTCAGTTTTTGGGTTATGTAGTCGTGGCTCGTAAACCCTACGATCTTCCTTTTCCAAGTTGCTCATTAAATTTTTTTAACCATATTAAATATTGATCGTCAGGTAGCCGAGTTTTCATGTCAGCTATCAATTTTTGAGTCCAGTGTTGTGTTGTAGACTTTTTGCGAAATACATTGTAAGCCAATGACTTCTTTTTAGTGATCTCTTGCAAAAGTGATTGTAATTTTTTACTTGACATAATTTTTTAAATCAACGAGATTATATTATATTATATAATTTCATTCAATATAGATAAGATGTTTTATATAATATTATATAATATAATAGAAAGAGTATAAATGAGCAATCACAAAACAGAACATTTATCAGAAGCTGGTCATTGGTATGATTACAAAGGTGATGCACAATACACTATCATAGGTAAAAATGGTAAAGAAAGACCAACCACATTACGAGATGCAAGAAAATTATTTTATGTACCGTCAGTCACAGGTATTATAGGAGTAGCTGCCAAACCAGGATTAGAAAACTGGAAGATAGATCAAGGTATAAGTGCTGCATTGACACTAGAACGATTAGCTAATGAAAATGATTATGAATTTTTAGCTAGAGTAAAAGCTGATAGCAAAGAACAAGGTATGAAAGCTGCCGAGATTGGTACAATCATTCATGCACAAATAGAACAAGGGTTTCAAGGTAAACGAGAAACAAAACCCTATCTAGCAGTTAGAAAATTAATTGATGAATTATATCCTAATGAAACTTGGATAGCAGAGGGATCATTCTGTCATACACTTGGTTATGGTGGTAAGATAGATTTGTACTCTGAGTCAGGAATATTTATTGATTTTAAAACTAAAGATAATCTTAAGGGTAAGAAAGCTAGTAGTTTAGTTTATGATGAACATGGTATGCAATTATCCTCATACGCATTAGGTATTGGTATCGTACACCCAACAAGAGTTTCAATATTTATTGATAGAAGTAATACAGAATTGATTGTCAGTCATATTTGGGATCCTGACACTCATGCAAGGCATCTTGCCATGTTTAATAGTCTCTTGACATATTGGAAGCTATTAAAAAATTATGATCCCAGTGAACAACTAATAAAACTCAAGGAGAGTGTATGACAACTATAACAGGTGAAATAAAAGTAATCAAAGATTACGGAGCTGACGGTAAACATAATTGGTTTACTGTCATTAATGATGCAGAGGGTATAGAGCATAAAGCCTATTCTAATGCTAATCTTTCAGAATTTCAGAAAGATGATATAGTACAAGTTGAGGGCATGACTAAAAATGGTAAGTCAGGGCCGTATATTGCTTCTACTAAATTTATGCGGATTGGTGAGGCTATGAACCAAGATACGACACCAGCACCACCGCCAACGGTAAGTACCCCTACTTATAAACCACAAGCTCAACCTACTGGCGGTCTAACCAAAGAGGAGGGTATGATAGTCGTAGGATGTTGGACTAGAGGTGTAACCACTAAGAGTCACGTAGAGGTGAGAGCATACATAGATCATGCTATACAGGATCTTCGCAATAGAAACGAAGAAACACGTTTTGAAAATGTAGAACGTAGAATAGGAGGTAACTATGAGCCGTTCAACAATCAATTCTAATATAAATAGTGAGATCCAGTCTTTGATTGAGTCAATTGAAGATATGAAGCAATCACTAGCATCAGTTGGTAAGAGATTTGATGACGCAGTTGAGAATGATTCTAAACTAAAAGAGTATCGTGATGGCAAAGGACTTTCATCTTAAATATCCCCAATGGTCAGGAGGTAGTTGGGTTGTCGGATTAGGTAGTTATCTATTTCGGCAATCCAATAAAGTCCATGTTTACTGTGACTATCGCAGAAAGAGTGGCAGTAAATTGTGGGATGGGTACAAGGTATGTACCAAAGCCTTTGCGGAGAAATATCCCCTTACTCCGTTAAAGTCTAACCCACAAATAAAACTCTACCGTATTCCTTTTGGAGAGCTAGAAACTTTCCATGAGGAATACATGGAGAAAGAACATCTAGCGAAACAACAAGCAACAAAGCCTGAACAAAAGGTAAACAAAAGACTTCTCAATAAAAGAGAATTAGAGTATCGTATCTTACAACAGAAACATCAAAACAAAAGGAACATATCGCCCTTAGAAGAAGTGATGAAAGTATTTTGCGAGGAAAGACCTTGTAATGTTTTTGAAATAGACAAAGATAATTATGAACTTGAATACAAATGAAATCAAAATATAAAGTGGCAAGAGTATCATATCAATCTACCAAACCTTTTATACTAGATATTCATTATGCTAAACGTATGCCAAGTATTAGTTATGCTTTTGGTTTACATTTAGATGATGATTTAGTTGGTGTAGTGACTTATGGCAGTCCTGCTTCACCATCTCTTTGTAAAGGTGTAGCTGGGATTGAAAACAAACAAAATGTAATAGAGCTTAATAGATTGGTGTTAAAGAACAACGTAAAGAATGAAGCATCATTTTTAGTATCCAAATCTTTAAAACTTTTACCAAAACCTAAAGTAATTGTATCTTATGCAGACACTAAAGAAAATCATGTAGGCTACATATATCAGGCTTGTAATTTTTATTTTACAGGTACAACGAAACCTAGAACTGATATGGCAGCTAAAGATGGAAAACACTCACGACATTGTTTAGGAGATAGGACTAAAAGAGTAAAACGCAGTGCAAAACATAGATATATATATTTAATTGGTGATAAAAAAGATAAGAAAAAATTAAAACAAGATTTAAAATATCCAATTCTTAATTACCCAAAAGGAGGATTACAATGATTACAGAACAACAAGTACAAGCTGCTCTTGATTGGATGATTACCAATGAAGATGCTATGGCAAAAGCCAAAGCCGATTATCACGACTTAGATCGTTTCAGTAAAACTATAAAAGCTGAGTTGATGTCACAAGTCAGCAATAATATGAGTGTGTCAGCAAGAGAGATAGAAGCTCTAGCTAACCAAAGATACATAACGCATCTATCGGCATTACGAGAAGCCGAACAAAGGTATCTACAATTAGAATATAAAATGGATCACAACAAACTGATCTGTCAGTTATGGCAAACGATAAGTGCCAACAAAAGACAATCTGTCTGATTTGTGGAACCGATTGAACAGTCATTCAATCTTACAGGCGAAGTCTTACTATGGGTTAGTGTTATCATGCAGTCAGTACATGACGCTAAATTAGATTTTAACGACACCCAAATACACTACTCACCGAAAAAGACTGGGCCAAACAAGTACGACATCACCGATAGTCATGGCTATAAGCTATCTCAAGCACGACTCAAAGATTATCATAACTGTTTAGAAGCTCGTATGTGGTTTGAGAAACAAGATGAAGATTTTAAAGTTGTATGCTCATTGGCTAACTTACACGGTGACTTTGTGTATAAACTCTATCAGCAAGTCTTAGCAAGTGATGGGGTTGATCCAACCGAAATGCTAAAACGCTTTATGCGTTAGTTTAGTAATGGATTACTTTGTTCGGTTTTAAATTCGTTTAGTCTTGCTTCTAAGTAATCTAAGGCAGCTCCATTAATCTTGATGTCACCTCTTAGTTCTTCAATAGCTTTATAAACTTCAGTCAAATCTACTTCTTGATTTACTACAAACTCTTTATCCTCAATAACGTCTAGTCTTTGGTTAAACGTACCCCAAGTATAAAACCCTCCACCAATGGCAGATACGAGTGCGATTAACATTCCAATAGTTTGTAATTTAGATACCATTCCTTGCATCAATAAGCTCCTTTAATTTTCTATATGCTTTGTTAGTTTTGTCTCTAGCAACATCCATTTTGACTTCGTGTTGGGCCACTGGATCTATCGTTGCCATTGATATTTGATTTTGATAAATAGTTTTGTCATAACCCACTAGTGCAACTTGGTCAAAGAACGCAGGATTGCCACCAGGTAGTTGGCGGTTATCAATCATAGCATTGTTAAGTGCCGTGTAAGATGACAAGTCAGGTTGATTAGCAGTCATCTCTTTACTTAAAATAGCATTGACTACATCTAAGGTTGCAGTGACCTGTTGTATTTTACTAGTCACTTGTTCTTTAATGACTCGTTCTATGTTAGCTATATCTATTTTAGGTTTTTCAGTAGTTATATCTTCTTCCACTGTTGCGTCAGGCTTTGACTCAATCTTTGTTTCAACTGGTTTCTCGACAACTTCTTCTTGTTCGGTAGTCTTTGGCTCTGATACTGGTTCGTCTGCAACAACTTCTTCGCTACTGGGTTGTTCTTCAATTTGTTCATCTATTGCTTCTTCCATTACAACTTCTTGCATGGGTTTTTCTTCCATGATGGGTTCAGGTTCAGCCGATGCCATCATCACAGGTTCTTTAATATCTTCGATTGGTGTTTCTTCCATAGGTGGTTTTTCTGTCACAATCTCCATAACAGGCTTATCCATAGGTTCTTCTATAAACTCAGGCTCATCAGTAAACATCTCAACAAGTTCGTCTGTACTCATTGGTGCTACTTCAAACATCTCCATATCACTTGGCATACCAATATCAAAGTAGTCAGTCTCAGGCATACTTAGTTCTTGGTCAAATACTTCTATGTTTTCGAAGTTAGGCATCATGTCAGTGGCATCCATTGACATAACTTCTACTTCAATACTTTCAATCTGCATATCATCCATACTGATCTCCATTGGAGGTAACTCATACATTACAGGCTCGAAGTCATTTTCTAATTCTATTTCTTCAGGCACAAAGTAAGTGATAGTTTCAGGTATGGCATACACCACAAATTCTTCAGGGATATAAAAATCTTCAGGTATGTTTTGGATAACTTCTTCTACGGCCGCAAGTTCTTCTGTAGCAGGACAAGTGCTTGGTACCTTTTGCCAACAATACTCTATTGTCGTGACAGTGGTACTAGACAAAGCTGTGTAATCAACTGTTGCCATCGGATTAGTTACATCCACTCCAGCATGGCCTCCGTTATAACCTGCTTGATTATTGTTGGTAATGTCAAAATCAAAACGATACGTCATAGTACCGTGAGTCATATTAGGATCAGCGTTCATAATTAAAGTATTACCGTAATTATTTAACTCATAATTATGATTGGTAGTATCGACAAAGGTTGTGCTTTGGGTAGTAGTGTCAACACCGTTGGATGCAGTTTGAGTCATGGTAACGATAGACTCAACATAGTTCCACCACCTGATGTCAGCAGTAAAGTTAGAAGTAAAACCTTGTTTCATTTCTTCTAACGTCAAATAGTCTGTAGAGTTTATAACTGTTTCTGCGTAAGTGTTTTCTTTACCAGTCAACCAAGTTGAATGATCCAAATCACTGTTGTCAGGAAATATTGTACCATTCCAAGTACCATCATCAAAGTCTTGTGATATTAAATTACCAGTCGTTACAGGATTACCTGTAGTAACGGTAGTGATAGTAGTGGTGTCACCTAAGTTGGGAGTGTCAGGTAAAACTACGTCTGTTGCTTTACTCGTTACCGAGCTTAACAGTACCGCCAGAATAAGTAATAATATCTTCATCTTCTTCTTGCTCCAAGTCTGCTATTTTTTTATCGTCTATTCTTGTAGTGTAGTTTAAGTTTTTAGTGTACTCCTCATAGTCAGGTCTTAGCTTACTATAAAGTTTCCATTTTTCTTCAGCTTCAGCACCTATGCTTCCTAAATACGGACAACTCGTACCCGCCATAGCCATCGCCTCAAACACCATTGGGTTTTGACAAAGTAATGCAATACTTGCTACACGCATATTCATATCATGTAGGGCTTTTGCAAGTTTAAGTCTTTCGCAGTTTAAATCTCTTTTAGAAGTACCCATAGATACACCTAAACCAAACTTCTGTACGCCACCTACTACCGCTATGCTACATACGTCTTGTGACATATTAGATAAGCTAGGTGCAGCAGAACTAGGCACGACACGTTGATCGCCAGTGTATGCGTTGTTTGTGGTACTGTTTGTAGTGGTTGTGTTAGAAGATGAACCTGATTGATAATTAGTAGTGGCCTCTGAATGATAGCCACCTGTAATAGCGGTGTTCGTTGCCGAACTACCTGAAGTAGACTGTGTGTTAGTAGTCGATCCTGCACCAGTAACATCTGCTATTGCAGAGTTCATCAATGCACTGAAACCCCATAACATACATACTGTAATTATTACAGCTATGCCTATACTTCTTATCATACTTCTTCTCCGTATCTGCTCTCGCAATAAAATTCAAAACCTTGCATATTGTCACCATACTCAAGCAAGTGTGGAGTCAGTAACTCAACCTTGTTCTCAGTGATAAATTCCCAACACGCCCATGTATCGTTAAATGTTTTAAGTTTATATTCTCTGCTGTATTGATCCCCACCATGAAATGTAAGCATGATAGTTATAACAAAGAACATCATTTTTTAACTAATGATCCACCAAAGTATAAACCAATAATAGCTGATACGAGATTAGTATCTAATGGTGTTATGACGATACCTTTGTGTGCCATTGGTACCCATTGCATAACATCTTTGCCTTCAAAGAATAAGAAACCTGGTTTCCATTCTGTATAACCCACAATTACGTGAGCATCAGGTGAAACTAATGGTAGGATCTTTGGTAAGACCACAATAGCAAATACTGCTGTTAAGGCGATAATACGTCTAGTCCATTGGAAGCCTGTGTTTTCATATTCACGTGCTTCTTTAAATATCTCTGCTTGTTTATCAGCTCTTGCTAATAACATCTTTTGCTCTGCTTGTTTTGCTTTGATAGACTGTGACCATATAGTCATCACTCCACCAAGCACGGTACTACCGAGCATGGTAATCATTTCAAATGGCATTAGTGCCTCCTATTTAATTGTATAACCTGTTGGTTGGGTAGATAACATCGGAGTCTTTTCAGATTGATTTCCTGCAAGAATATCTTCGATGTTTTTATTTATATACCAAACGACTGAACCTATAATACTATCTCTAGTAAAGGTGTCTGAAATCTCTTTTAGCGGACAACCAAACTGCAATAACAGTGATACCGCTTTACCTGAACTCCGTAACTCTCGGTCTAGTGTTGATTCTGATTTTTTTGTTTTCACCCATACTGCTACAGGTGTAACACCTTCTTCATCAATCACGTAATCAAGAATAGCATTGAGTGGATTATCATCCACTATCATTCTCACATTCGCAGAATACATTCTGTCAGGTACTTTAAATCGTGCCACGTTATTCATTTTCTATTTCTTTTAACATTTGCAATACGTGTATTGCTTTGTCAAGGTTTTCAATACGTGAGCCTTTTTGTCTTAAAATATATTGTATGGCATCGCCTTCAGCTTTACCTACTTTGTTTTTTAT
>Ga0114901_1001684_pt1 | contig 12503 bp, 8 predicted proteins | sample MalvireepMed_s16_FD_89686 | JGI IMG/M metagenome (GOLD analysis project Ga0114901, IMG submission 89686) | Marine viral communities from the Global Malaspina Expedition - Malaspina viral metaG DeepMed_s16 | ecosystem: Environmental > Aquatic > Marine > Oceanic | place: Mediterranean Sea... | reverse complement strand
GAGTAGGTAGGGCTGCGCTAGTAATAAATTGGTATGACATTTAAGTCCTGCAAAGGCCGATCATCGGATAATCAAATTCGTCACATTCAAGAACGGCTTTATTATCAATGAGGGTTTATAATTAAGGTTCGTTTATCTGTTTATAATGCTGTACACAAATGATAAGTAGAGATATGTCAGCACCCATAACTATTTGCTATAAGATAAACACCGACTATAAAAATACATAGGGTCTAATATTATAGAGTCTAATATTTTAATATATAGAGTCCAAAAGTGGTTGCGTCTATAGGACTATATTGTTGCTTTTATCCAAAATACTAGGGTCTGTTTAATATTTGCAAATGAGTATAGGGTAGATGCCGATTGAGCAGAAAAACACACAAAGTTCACAGACGATGCACGATGATTGAAGCGACAGATTAAAAAAAATGCTATTATGCCATACTATTTTAACAGATACAGTGACAAGTCTTTGTGCTCAGGCTACTGCATCGTCAACATTGCTTGCGATAAATGCAAAGTAATGGGGTATGCTATCAGCGCGTGGCGAGACGGTAATGAGTGTATTAGGTCAATGTCGATAGCCACTGAGATAGCGCCTTCATCGCTTAATTGTGTTTTATACCGCTCGCAGAGTCACTTGTAACATATATAATATAACAGTATGGTAAGGCGATGCCTTGTCAGCAGATTGGTAGGTATAGTACGGTTTATGCAGCAATCCCCTCATTCCTCACAGTCTTATTTATCAGCTGATTCGTCTACGTTACCAGCTTCTCATTCGACTACGCCCGTATCCGCATTGCAGCAAACTTATGTGCAGATTCCGCGTGTGCGTCCAAGCACGCCACTGCTCGATGCTATTGACTCGCCCAAAGACATTAAATCATTAAACACAGCAGAGCTGATAACCTTAGCCGATGAGCTACGGCTGTTTTTGTTGTATTCAGCTGGACAAAGCGGCGGTCATTTCGGTGCCAATCTAGGCGTCATTGAGCTGACTATCGTGCTGCACTATTTATTAGACACGCCAAGCGACCAGATCGTGTGGGATGTGGGGCATCAAGCTTATGCTCATAAAGTCCTGACTGGCCGCCGTGAGCAGCTACATAGTATTCGGTCAAAAGATGGGCTAACTGCATTTCCTGAGCGCGTAGAGTCCGTATATGACACCTTTGGCGTTGGACATTCCTCTACATCGATTTCAGCCGGTTTAGGTATGAGCTTGGCGCTGCGTTACCAAGGCCTTGAGCAGACCGTCGCTTGTGTGATTGGTGATGGGGCGATGACGGGCGGTATGGCTTTTGAGGCGATGAATGATGCCGTACAACAAGATGCTAACTTGCTGGTCGTCTTAAATGATAATGATATGTCGATCTCTTGCTCTATTGGCGGATTTTCGCGTCATTTAGCGATGCTCTGGGAGTCGGGCTATCAAGTCGATATCTCAGATGCTGGCGAGCCTATTTTATGCCATCGCCCTTATATGCAAGGCTTTGATCGCCGTAAACGCCACAAAGAGCATCGTGACGTGCCGGTGATAGAAGACAATTTATTTAAAGCGATAGGCTTTACTTATTTTGGCCCTTTTGATGGTCATAATATCCCTGAACTGGTGCGTGTGTTATCACTGGCCAAGCAAGTGCCAGGCCCAGTACTGGTGCATATCTATACCACTAAAGGCAAAGGCTTTGCGCCAGCGGAAGCGGATCCTGTGGGTTATCACGCTATTAGCAAACTGCCTGTTGAAACCAGTGCTAAGACCGATGCTACGCAAAATAATAGCACCAATAGCCAACAAACTCATAGCGAAGACGCTTGTCGCGAAGAAACTCATAGCGAAGAAAAAAGTGCTGAACAAGCGCCTATTATTAATTGTGCCGCTACTTCTGCCTTAAAGTATTCGCAAGTTTTTGGACAGTTTTTGTGCGATAAAGCCGCTACCGATGAGCGTCTGCTGGCTATCACGCCGGCGATGGAGGAAGGTTCAGGCATGACTGACTTTGCGCGTCAGTTCCCAGAGCGATTTTTTGATGTGGCTATTGCCGAGCAGCATGCCGTCACTTTGGCTGCGGGTATGGCAACGCAAGACGTCAAACCGATCGTCGCTATCTATTCAACTTTTTTGCAGCGCGGCTATGATCAACTGATACACGACGTGGCACTACAAGATCTCGATGTTACCTTTGCTATCGATAGAGCTGGACTTGTCGGTGAAGATGGCGCGACTCATGCTGGAGTCTTTGATTTTGCGTTTTTACGCTGCGTACCCAACATAATAATCGCCGCGCCAAAAGACGAAAACGAGTGTTATCAGTTATTGAACACTTGTTATGAGTATAAAGGTGCCGCTGCAGTCCGTTATCCACGAGGAAATGGCATTGGTGCGGTCATCGAGCGCCCGCTGCAGCAATATAAAGTCGGGCAGGCGGTGGTAGAGTCTGTACTCGGAGATGATAATGCGCCCACTAAGCTTACGATTTTGGCTTTTGGTACTATGGTCGCGACAGCGCAAGAGGCCGCAGTCCGCATCATGGATCAAAGCCATAGCAGCGATGATACGCTACAAGTACAAGTGGTCAATATGCGCTGGGTCAAACCTTTAGATAGCGAGCTGATTGAGTCAATACTTGCGCAAGGAGTGACTCATATCGCAACTTTAGAGGAGCATATGCTTATGGGCGGCGCCGGCAGTGCGGTTAATGAGTATCTGCTTAATGACTCTGCCGCTTTTAGACAGCAGCGGCCTTTACTGCGCAACATTGGGATTACCGATCGGTTTATCGCTCATGGCTCGCAAGCTGAGCAGTGGGCTGATAGTGGTCTAGATGTCATGGGAGTCGTCAAGCAGCTCCAGCAGCTTTTATCATAGAGTTTTTATCTCTAAGTTTTTTTCAGTATTTTTTTTCTTCAATTTTTACATATTATTTTATCACTCAAGTAAATAGGTTATTTATGGAACCCATGGTCGTTATCGCAGCGCGTGCTGCCGAAAAAGTCGGTAAAGAGATACTATACGCGCATCAAAACCGTCACAAAGTCGAGCTAGATACTGAGTCAAAAGGGCTCGATGGTTTAGTGACTCGTATCGACCGCTATAGCGAAGAGTTAACGATTGCCACGCTCAAAGCCAGCTATCCTGACCACTCGTTTTTAGGTGAAGAGTTTGGCAGGCAAGACGGCCGCGGCGAAGATGCGGACTGGTGCTGGATTATCGATCCGTTAGATGGCACTAAGAACTTTGTCCACGGTGTACCGCAGTTTTGTGTGTCTATCGCTGTGCAGTACAAAGGCGTCACTGAGCATGGCGTCGTTTACGACCCAGTACGTGATGAGATGTTTTCAGCCAGCCGAGGCAAAGGTGCGCGTTTGAACAACCGCCGCATGCAAGTCACCGATCGCAAAACCTTAGAGGGCGGTCTATTCACTACCGGTCATCCTTTAGAGCGTCATCGTAACGGCGAAGTCGTCTCTTATGCCAAACAGCACTTTGAGAGCTTACAAAAAATCTCTGAGGCGGGCGGGCAAGTACGCCGTCTAGGCTCAGCGGCGCTAGATTTGTGCTACGTAGCTGCCGGTCGTTTTGATGGCTATTTTGAGATGTCTATCAAGCCTTGGGATATCGCTGCAGGCGAGCTGATTGTCACTGAAGCTCGCGGCACAGTCGTCGATCACACCGGCGCTCATAACTCTATGACTTCAGGCTCCATTTTTGCCTGTAACGTCAAACTGTTAAAACCACTCATGCAAACGGTCGTCCCTTGCTGGGGTGACGCGCTACAGTAGTTAACTAGCATCAGTTAAACAGCGCTAGGTTTAAATAACTGATGCAAAGCGGTAAAACCAATAGTAAAAATTAATAGCAAAAAAGCTGACCTTATAGAGGTCAGCTTTTTTATTTATTTGAAACAGAGCAAATACTAAGCTTCAATGAATAGCGAATTGACGCCGTCAAATTAGTAGCGAACGCCTAAGCGCTTCTCTTCGCAGATATTCTCAAGCAGGCTCAGCTCCTCTTCCATAAGCAGTAAAATATCCTGTACGCGGGGTAGCAGCTTACTGCACGCGGTGATACAAAACTCAATCTTATCTAAGTAAGTCGCCAAAGTAATATTCATCGCCTGCCCATCGACCAAAATGGAGGCTGGATATAGTGCTTTTAGCGGCGCGCCATTCCAGTATAGCGGCTCTTTTGAGCCGGGTACGTTAGAGATAATCAGGTTAAACGCTTGTTTTTTGGGGAATATTCCCGTTAGAACGTTGAGACCCTCCCAAGCGTAAGCGATGGCGCTATAGTTAATAACTTGCGCCTTATTCATGCGGCGAAAGCGGCGCTTACCACTATTCATACTGTCATGAATCAATTGCATCCGCTTAATGGGGTCTTCAAGATGTGTCCCCAAATTAGCCATCAAAAAGGAGATTTGATTACCAGAGGCGCTCTCATCATTACGTAGAGACATAGGAACAAACGCAATCAAAGGCTTGCTCGGTAGCGCCTCCATAGTGAGTAGATAGCGACGGATAGCACCGGCACAAACCGCGAGTACCACATCGTTTTGATTGACACCAAAGGCATCGGCAATAGTATAAAAACGCTGCAAATCATAGGACTGCGCAGCGATACGACGTGAGGCTGAGATACGCTGATTGAGCACACTCATCGGCGCATCAAAGGTACCGACATAATCGGGCTTGCCGTTGTGTTTAAAGTTATCGATAAGTTCTGTAAATACCGGCTTGATAGTCGATAGCTGCTCTTTAATGATACGCGAAGCGGAGCGGGCAGTGGGAAGTAGGTTTTCAGCTTTTTTGCCATGACGGGTGATGAGTGACCAGATAGGTAGCGTCACCGGCTCATTGGGTGATTGTGACAAAGCCTTCTGTACCAAGCGCATCGCGGCAATGCCATCGACTAATGAGTGGTGAATTTTGAAGTATAAAGCGAAACGCTCAGGCATCCCTTCAGCTTCTGGCAAAATACCTTCGATGACGTGACACTCCCATAGCGGCATCGCTCGATCTAATAGGCGGCTATGCTCTTTGGAGATGTACATGAGCAGCTCACGTACGCGGCCAGGATTAGGCAGCGCTACGTGGCGAAAATGATGCTCAACATCGAACTGATCATCTGTCTTCCAAAATAGCAAGTTTTCTAATACTTGATTAAATGGAAAGCTTGGCGGCACTTCAGAGTTTTGCAGTTGTTGGACGAGCTGATAAACAAATTCGCTATCTTTTCCTTGTTCTTCTTCTGGCAATTCAAATAAAAATAAGCCGCCCACATGCATGGGCTGCTTACGAGACTCAAGGAGTAAAAAAAGCTGATCAACGGCTGTCATTAGTCGCATGCTAAATCCTTTTATGGCAGTAGGGCAATAGAGAGATAGTATAACTAATTCAATTAATATTCACTAAAAATAATATAAAGCAAAGCTTAGCTGATTCTAATGACTACTGAAAGAAATAACCAGTTTGTGGCGAGCTGGCAGTCGCCATTTTGCGCATTGGCATACGCCCTGCTAAGAAGGCGGCGCGGCCAGCACGAACCGCTTGCTTCATAGCCTCAGCCATCAAGACTGGGTTTTGTGCATGAGCAATCGCTGAGTTCATCAGCACCCCATCACAGCCAAGCTCCATCGCTATAGCGGCATCGGAGGCAGTACCTACGCCTGCATCAACTAAGACTGGCACGTTGGCATTTTCAATAATTAAGCTCAGAGTATGGCGATTGAGCAGGCCAAGACCTGAGCCGATAAGGCTTCCTAAAGGCATAATAGCAACGCAGCCCATACTCTCTAATTCCTGAGCGACGATAGGATCATCTGAGGTGTAGACCATGACCTCAAACCCATCATCGATGAGCACTTTAGCCGCCTTTAGAGTCTCAGTGACATTAGGGTAGAGGCTTTTTTCATCACCGAGTACTTCAAGCTTGACAAGGTTGTGACCGCCTAATAGCTCACGGGCCAATTTACAAGTGCGTACCGCGCTATCGGCATCGAAACAACCAGCAGTATTGGGTAGTATGGTATATTTATCTGGCGAGATGACTTCTAGTAGATTAGGCTCATCGCTATTTTGGCCGATATTGGTGCGGCGAATAGCGACAGTGACAATCTCAGCCTCAGAGGCAGTAATTGCTTCACCTGTTTGGGTTAGATCTTTATATTTGCCCGTACCGACCAGCAGCCTCGATGAAAATGTCCGGCTACCTACGGTGAAAGTATCTAGCTGGTCTACAGTTGCAGCGCTGTGGTCGTTAGCTGTCGTTATCGCTTGTGACATATCATAAGTCCTGATAGCTTATTCATGAGGATGGTGTGAAGGATACAGATGCTGAAACAACGATCAAAAAAGAGCTATTTCAGTATTGTATTGAGCCAAATAAGCTAAACATTATCAACATAACATAGTGAATCAATAGTACAGTCTAGCTATTATCTAAGCGCTCAAAAGTAGCAAAAGTGTTATTATAACAAAATCATAGAAGCTTACTAAAAAACTTTCGACGCTATCTTTAGCGCTATAAAATAACGGTTGACGTGCATGACGCGTAAGCTTTTTTTGATGTATCAGCTATGCTTAAGCTAATTTATTATCCCGTTTTTGGACTCTCTCGTTATTAGGTCAACATTATGATGCCACTGCCGTACAGCTTTGCTAAGCGCCATCAGTTATTGGCGATACCTGCCATCGATTCTGATATGCCGCCGACGCTGTTGCTGACTAAAGCGACGCCGTTATCGGCTATCAATGAAGCAGTGCGGTTTTTGCAGCAGCAAGGGCTACGCGCGGCGCCTGAGTATAGCAGCGTTAGTGCTGATGAGTTCGAAAAACGCATGAACGCCGCTTATGCAGGCAATACTGGTGAGTCGCAGCACATTGCCGCCGGCCTTGAGGATCACCCCGATCTCGATAGTTTGGCGGATAGTGTGCCTGAGACTGAAGACTTGATGGACAGCCAAGATGATGCGCCTATTATTCGGCTCATCAATGCGCTGTTATCTGAAGCAATCCGCTTGAATGCTTCAGATATCCATATCGAGACTTTTGAGAAGCGCTTAGTGGTGCGTTTTCGCGTTGATGGTGAGCTCAAGGAGATTATCACCCCCAAGCGGCAACTGGCGCCCTTATTAGTCTCGCGTATTAAAGTCATGGCCAAGCTTGATATCGCTGAAAAGCGCGTACCGCAGGATGGGCGTATTAGTTTGAGACTGGCAGGGCGCGAGGTGGATGTCAGGGTATCGACGCTGCCCTCGAGCTTTGGTGAGCGGGTGGTGATGCGTCTGCTCGATAAGCAAGCGGGGCGTCTTAACATGACTTACTTAGGGCTCGCTGATAACGACTACCATCAGCTTGCACATCTGATTCATCGGCCGCACGGTATTATCTTAGTGACTGGCCCGACAGGCTCAGGTAAAACCACCACCCTTTATGCTGCTTTGACTGATCTTAACGATCAGACGCGCAATATCTTGACCGCTGAGGATCCGATTGAGTTTCAGCTCGATGGTATCGGGCAGACGCAGGTCAATAATAAAGTTGATATGACCTTTGCCAAAAGCCTGCGCGCGATGCTGCGTCAAGATCCAGATGTGGTAATGGTAGGGGAGATTCGAGATCTTGAGACTGCTGAGATTGCGGTGCAAGCTTCTTTGACGGGTCACTTAGTGCTATCGACTTTGCATACTAATACGGCCATTGGCGCAGTGACACGTCTGCAAGATATGGGCGTGGAGCCGTTTTTATTATCATCCTCACTGATCGGCGTGGTGGCGCAGCGCTTGGTGCGTACGCTATGTAGTCACTGTCATCGTTGGCAAGTTGCTGATACCGAGGAGGCTAGGCTGTTTAGCGAGATCGCTATCGACAATCAAAGCCAGATTAAGCTGCCAAAACCTGTCGGCTGTGATAAGTGCAATCAATCCGGCTTTAAAGGGCGTACCGCTATTTATGAAGTGGTGCCTATCGACGAGACCTTGCGGCGGATGATTCATAGTAATAGCGCCGAGTTTGAGCTTGAAAGCTACGCGCGCGCGCAGACGCCATCGATTCGCGCTGATGGCTTGCATAAAGTCATCGCGGGACGCACCACTTTGGAGGAGGTACTGCGGGTGACCAAAGAAAGCGCCCTGCTAGAGGACGCTTAAACTTAAATCAAGCATGAAACTGCGTTATATTATTTAGCAGCCATACATTCGATCTCAACACTTGCTCCAGCCGCTAAGTCTGCTACGCCAAAAGCAGAGCGTACTGGATAAGGCTTAGCCAGCTCGGTTTTGTAAACGTCATTAAAGTCATTAAAGTCGCCCATGTCCGTGAGCATGACCATACATTTGACCAAATCCGACTTTTGATAGCCGTACTGCAGTAGCGTGCCATTGATATTATCTAGCGCTTGTTTAGCTTCTGCTTTGACGCCGCCTTCGACCAACTTACCGTCTTTAAAACCGATTTGTCCTGACATATACAACGTGTCGCCGACGCGAACAGCACTTGAGAACGGATACTCACCGCCGCCGCCCAAAAATATCGGTTTGGATTGGGTTAAGGTCGGGTTAGTTGTAGTAGCCGCCTGCGCACTAAAAGCTAAGCCTTAGAGCTAGTGCTGCGGTAGGTAAGGTTTTGCCAAGTTTTGCGGCAAGTGATTTATGATAAGTCATCATTATTTTATCCTTATTATTGCAGGTTTAGTTTTAGATATTCTTAGTTTTAGGCAATGCTAGCTAACGTTATCAATGATTATTGTGATTGCTCATTAATGTATTGACCAACAACTCTAATGCTAGCTTTTGAGCTAAGTATCCGTCTGTTCTTTATCTATAGAGTTTTGCTCAGCGTTATCAGTATTGTCGGAGTTATTAGTGTTATCAGCGTTATTGGTTTCTGACTCTTGCGCGGATGATTCGCGGCCTTGACGACGCGCTTCTAGCTCAGATTTAGGTATCCAAGCCCAAGTCATCTCAACGGTGATAGGGTCGCGGGTGCTTTCAGATTCTCGATCATTGATGACGCAAGGGATGACCATCTCACCTTTTGGCGTATTTAGAATCTTCAGACGCTGCTCGTCAGATAAAGTCGCGACTGCCGCGACTTGGCCTTTTTTGAGCGGGCGATAAAAATTGACCGAGTAGGATTTTATCAGTAGCATCCGATCTGTTGGCAAGTTAAGACCCAAAATAAATCCTGTGGCCGTTTCAGCCAGTAACGTCACGGCGACCGCATGGATAGAGCCGATATGGTTCTGCACGCCTTTGTCGTTTTTTAAGCTGACGATGACTTGGTTGGGCTCAACAGTTTCGTAATAAACGCCAGTCGTCCCAACATAAGGTACCACTTTACCAAAGGCTTTGGATAAAATCGTAGAGCGCGCGCCACTAGGTAGATATTTAGTGACTGATAATAGCTTGGAGAATTGATTATTCACAGGCTTTAAGGTACTGGCTGCGTTGGTTTGCTCTTCTTTGTCCGTGACCGTATTGATAGCTTCGGCGACCTTTTCAGGCAACTGACTGGGAACCTTTTCGGTGACTTTTTTGGTTAATTTACGGGGTAAGTTATTGAATAATCCTGACATATAATATTCCTAGGGTGACACCATTTAAAAGTCATATTGCAATGAGAGATAAGCGGCATATGATAGCATTGAGTGACTTATCGTTTTGTCTATTAGCATAAACTACCACGCCTTCAAAATACAGTAATATACAGTGACGTTATGAGATCTATGAGCCCCACCGAAACTTTATCTGCTAACCAAAACCCCGTCAACGTCATCTATAGCGGCGTTGCTGGTACGGGCAAAACGTATCGACTGCTACAAATCGCCAAGCAGTACAGCGACTGTTTGCCTACCATTGACCACCAGATGTGGCTAACGCAGCTGGTCAGTGAATTGAGCTGGCGCGAAGTGGTCTGCCTAATTTTATTAGACAAAAAAACGCAGCAAAAAGACTTAGTGAAAGTACCAGAAATCGTGGCGCATGAGTTTTTTGTTACCAAAGCGGCGCAAAATGAGCGCCTCAAAAACCTTAATAATACGGTTTGGTCGGTACTGCAGACGCATAGTCCAATCGGTTCACAAACGGTCAGCTGTGATAAGCGCGCCAGCCAAGCTTATTTTGATAAAGATGAGAGCGGTGCTTGGTATCTATTAGCCGATAGTGTGACATTACTTGAGGGCTTACAGCAGCAGCTAACGGAGTATCGCCAAGCTAAGCAAACTAGCAGCGCTCAACCCATACGTAACGAGCGTTTTAGTATGGTGAGCTTTCATCAGGCTTATGGTTATGAGGAGTTTGTTGAAGGCATTCGTCCGGTGCTCGGCGCTCACCGCTCAGGACAAGTCAGCTACGAGGTACAAGACGGCGCGTTCTTACAGCTGTGTCAGCGCGCAGCTCATGATCCTGAGCAGCGTTACGCTATGCTGATTGATGAAATCAATCGCGCCAATGTCGCTCGCGTGTTCGGCGAGCTGTTAAGTTTGATTGAGCCGGACAAACGTGTGGGCATGCCTAATGCCATGTCTGTGACGCTTGCGTATTCTGGGCGCTCCTTTAGCGTTCCGGCCAATGTCGATATCTATGCCACAATGAATACCCAAGACCATTCGTTAGCTCCGCTCGATATGGCACTACGCCGACGTTTTCGCTTTATTGATTGTCCGCCGCAGCCTGAACTACTCGCGACAATTTGCGTCGATAGGGAGGCGGTTGATTTAGGGCAGTTATTGGCTGGAATCAACAGCCGAATCACGCAGACGCTTGGGCAAGAAGCGCAGTTAGGTCATGCGTTTTTATTCACCGTTAATACGCTAGCGCAGCTACAAGCGGCGCTAGTAGAGCAGATCATTCCGCAATTAGCCCAAGCTACTGGCGGACAGCTAAAGATGCTACAGTTTTTATTTTGTGATGAGGGGCAGCCTTTGGCCGCGCAGTTTATTCAAGATGCGCAGATGAGTACTCAGCACGTAGTGGCTCAGGATGCAAAGGCTTATAATGATAGAGCTGCTCATTCACATGTTTTGGCGTCTAACGGTATTTTTGCCTCATCCAATACGAGCCATGGCGGTTACGTTATCAATGCTGACTTGCTAGCTGGTACGGGTAAGTTTGTTCAAGCGGCAGCATATCAGCGCTTATATTTATGAATGTTGCACAGACCCTAACGCTACATGGCAATCCTATTTAAAGAATAAACGATGGTATTTAAAACAAACACAGATGGCGCGGCACAAGTCGTGATGAGCGTGCACGAGCATCAACGCTTATCTGTGCATGATTTTACTCATGCCAGTGACTTTAACTGGCTGATGGCGCAAGAGCTGCCAGTATTTAGTATTAAGCGTCAGCGTGGTCAATGGCAGCTTAAAGTCGGCCATTATATAGGCGTTATCCTACTGCCCAGTCATATTACTTTGGAGATACTACCAAAAACGCTCGCTCATACCGTTGGCGAGAAGTCCAAAACCTCACCCTTGGCGAGTGATTCGCATTTTGAGCACGCGCATTTTGATAATATAGTACAAACTCGACAGTGGGTTGAGCAGATGCTAAGTACTTTAATTAATGCCAACGATGATCAGCTACCAGCGCTCAAAAAATTCGGTCAAGCTAGCGCCAATTTGACGCCGCTACCGGTAGCAGGTGTTCCTATATCGCAGTGGCTACTAGAGCAGTTTTTGCAGCTACTCAGCCGTCATCAGCCAAGTCAGCACTATCAAACGACGGTTGAGAACCAAGCGTCTTTGCAAGGCAAACTGCGTATCAAAGAGCAGCTACGAGACAATAGCCATCAGCCGCATAAGTTTGTCAGCGAAGTCAGTACGCTCAGCACGCAAATGCTTAGTAATCGGCTGATCAAAAGCGCCTTGCAGCTTGTTGAGCCCCTCTTGACAGCTCCGCTACTGCCCAAATACTGGCTAGCGTGGCGCAGTATCATGGCTCTTAGTCCGCACGAGTATCAGCAGCTCGACTCACTATATATCAGTGCCAAGCAGCAGCTTAGCCAGCAACCCGTTGGTAGGCAGCAACGTCAAGCATCTCAGCAGCTGCTAGCTTTTGCTTATTGGCTACTTAAGACTCAAGCGGCAACGATGCCTACGGGTAATATTATCAGCAGTCATCAAAAAAGTGGTCACCAGTCAGACCTTAGTCATTCAGCACCAATACGCCTGTGTCTATTACTCAACATGAACCTAGCCTTCGAGCAGTGGGCGAGCCTAAGTATCGCTAACTATTTCGCTCAAAGCCAAGATCATTATCTGCCTCTTTATCAAGCTCAGCACGTCTGGCTCAAAGATCATTTAGGACAAGCGCAGCTATCTATGCGTCCTGATTTATTGATTTATCGGCAGGCATCAGAGCAGGGCGGCGCTAGCCGTAGCAATGAGAAGGGCGCTACCTGTTATTGTAGCCATGTCATAGATATTAAATGGAAGCTGTTAGCTAAAGCGGGTGACATCAGCGCAAGTGATGCTTATCAGCTCAGTAGTTACG
>Ga0114901_1001675_pt1 | contig 12538 bp, 11 predicted proteins | sample MalvireepMed_s16_FD_89686 | JGI IMG/M metagenome (GOLD analysis project Ga0114901, IMG submission 89686) | Marine viral communities from the Global Malaspina Expedition - Malaspina viral metaG DeepMed_s16 | ecosystem: Environmental > Aquatic > Marine > Oceanic | place: Mediterranean Sea... | reverse complement strand
CCTTGGCATAGCGGTGGAGCATATCTTTATAGGTAAGGATATCCGGACCGCCAATATCAAACGATTGATCGTAGGTCTGTGGATTTCCCAATACCTTGGTCAAAAATTGAATGACATCCCGAATGGCGATGGGCTGGGTTTTGGTGAGCACCCATTTTGGAGTGATCATCACCGGTAATTTTTCACACAGGTCCCGAATGATCTCAAAGGACGAACTCCCGGATCCAACAATGATCCCTGCCCGAAGGACGGTCAATTGGAAAGATCCTTGGTAAAGGATGTCCTCTACATTTTTTCGGGAACTGAGGTGCCTTGAAAGTTGTTTGTCATTCACAATACCACTGAGATAGATGACCTGCTTACATTGGGTCCCTTCCAACAATGTATTGAAATGCCTGGCCGCTATGGCTTCCTTTTCATCAAAATCGGTAATGGAGGAAGCCATGGAATGGATCAGGTAATATGCCGCTTCAATGTCAGTAGGGAGCGCTTGCTGGTTGGAATCGTCCAAAAAATCCAATTCCACTACTTCAATCTTTTTTCTAAGATGGGGTTCTACGGATAGTCGCTTCTCATCACGAACCGCACAAACCACATGATGGCCCATATCCAATAAGTTGGGCAATAATCGCATTCCAATATAACCGTTGGCACCTGTCAACAAAATCTTCATAGATCTTCAATGTTTGTAGGCAGATTATCGGCGCGGTGATCCAACAGCTTTCGGAAGAATTTTTGAACGGCCATACTGTCCGAACGCACCTTGATGAAATGGTGGTCCATGAAAATGGAATGGATGGCCATCTCGCCTTTATAAAGATTCAGTTTGTAGTATGGGATTACCAGACCGAAGGTTTCCAATAACGAACGGAACCGGACAATGATGCCCTTGGGGCGTAGTTCAATATTGCAGGTGTTGAGGTTATTGTCCAGAATGAGCAGGTTATGGATTTCCACGCTGGCTTCGGTTATATAAAGTTTGGGACTGCCAATACCGCCCATGGCAAAGCGTTCCTTTAAGGGAAAAGGCTTACCAACGGCCTCGTCTATTTTTTTGGTGATGTTTTTATCAGTGTACGAAACGTTCAGAAGCATCTTTACAGTTTTTGTCCAAACCGCAGCAGGTTTCCTTCGCCATCAAGGGCAGAAAACTCCCGAAGTCCCCAAGGTTTGTTGCCAAGGGGCCCATTGGGGTGCACCACGCCTGTCTTTTTCAGTTCGGCATAGAGTCCATCCACATCGGTCACATGGATGTAGCAGCTGGTGTTCTCGGGGAAAATCTTATCGTTGCATTTGGCAATGTGCAGTTCTATTTGGTCCCGACCGATCACGGCATAGTGGTCATCGACCCACCCTTGTTTGTCGAAACCAAATTTTTCACGATAAAAAGTGACCGATTTGCGCACATCCATTGCGAATAGCACCGGAACGGCACGTTGTAAATGCTCCATTTGCTAGTTTTTTCTAAAATTACGGATTCTGCGATGTCAACACCACACCAGATTGCCAAAAAAGGGCAAAAAATGTGTAGTTTTGCGGGCTGAAAAGCCTTTTAGATGAGTTTGCAGAACGATTTGACCCAAAAAGTGATCGAGGCGGTAAAACAACTGTACCAAGTTGACCTGCCCGCGGTGGAATTTCAACCTACCCGAAAGGATTTTGAAGGAGATATTACCGTGGTGGTATTCCCCATGTTACGCTTTGTAAAGGGAAATCCTGTACAGATCGGTACACAAATCGGGGAATACCTGCAGCAACATGTGGAGGAAGTGGCCAAATGCAATGTGGTCCAGGGCTTTTTGAACATTGTGATTTCGGAACGTTATTATCTGAATTTCTTCAATAGCATCAAGGATGAGGTGGATTTCGGTTATGTGAAAATACCATCCAAAGGAGCCACCATGGTGGAATATTCTTCACCCAATACCAACAAACCGTTGCACTTGGGGCATATCCGGAACAACTTATTGGGTTATTCGGTTGCTGAAATTTTGAAGGCCTCCGGTAAAAAAGTGTACAAAGCGCAGATCATCAATGATCGGGGCATCCACATCTGCAAAAGCATGTTGGCTTGGCAGAAATTCGGAGAAGGGGAAACCCCAGAATCCTCTGGAATGAAGGGCGATCACTTGGTGGGGAAATACTATGTGGCTTTCGATAAGGCCTATAAGGAACAGATTGCCGAATTAGTGGCAAGTGGAACACCCAAGGATAAAGCAGAGAAAGAAGCGCCCATCTTGTTGGAAGCCCAAGAAATGCTCCGCAAGTGGGAAGCCGGTGATGCAGAAGTAGTTTCCTTATGGAAAACGATGAATGGTTGGGTGTATGAAGGTTTTGATACTACCTACAAAAACCTCGGGGTCGATTTTGATAAATTGTACTACGAGAGCGATACCTACTTGTTGGGGCGTGATGTGGTGAAGGACGGTCTTGAAAAAGGGGTCTTTTTTAAAAAAGAAGATGGCAGTGTGTGGATCGACCTGACCGAGGATGGCTTGGACGAAAAAATCGTGTTGCGTTCCGACGGTACGGCGGTTTATATGACCCAGGATATTGGTACGGCCATCCAACGGGTGACCGATTTTCCGGATATCAACGGAATGGTTTATACCGTGGGGAACGAGCAGGACTATCACTTTAAGGTGCTTTTCCTCATCTTGAAAAAGTTGGGGTATAACTGGGCCGAGAAATTGTACCACCTGAGTTATGGGATGGTGGACTTGCCTAGCGGTAAAATGAAGAGTAGGGAAGGTACGGTGGTAGATGCCGATGACCTTATCCAAAACATGGAGGAGACCGCCGAGACCATTTCCAAGGAACTGGGCAAACTGGATGGCTATTCCGAAGAAGAAAAACAAAAACTATATCGAACCATAGGTTTGGGGGCGTTGAAATATTACATCCTAAAGGTGGATCCTAAAAAACGAATCCTGTTCAACCCGGAAGAGTCGGTGGATTTTCAAGGGAATACGGGTCCGTTCATTCAATACACCTACGCTAGGATCCAATCCATTTTAAGAAAGGCAGATTTTGACGTCTCGACTGTGCTCAACGTGACCATGGAGCTTCATGAAAAGGAAAAGGAACTGTTGAAACAGATCCAATTGTTCCCGGAAACCATACAACTGGCGGCCGAAAATTACAGTCCGGCCCTTATTGCCAACTACACCTACGATCTGGTGAAGGAGTTCAACTCGTTTTACCAACAGGTGTCCATTCTCGGGGAAACGGACGAGCAAAAGAAAAACTTCAGGGTGCAGTTGTCCAAAAAAGTAGGGGAGGTGATCCAATCAGCCTTTAGACTTTTAGGGATAGAGGTGCCCGAAAGGATGTAAACCCCCCCCGATGTTTGACAACTGTCAAACATCACCTCCCTTAAAAGGGAGGAATTGCGAGCTAGGATTAAAGTGCTGGGAAATTTCCAAAAGCACAAATTCTAGATTTTCGAAAACCATTTTATTTTCGAATCGGATAACGGTGAAGCCCAAATCATTTAAGACAGCGGTTCGGTTATTGTCGTATTCTATGGCTTGTGGGGAATTGTGCACTTGTCCATCAAGCTCAATTACAAGTTTCTCGGCAGCGCAATAAAAGTCAACAATATAGTTCTTGATGCTATGCTGTCTATTGAAGCCACGTCCTTTTAACTTTCTGGCTTTTAGATGTCGCCACAAAAATGCTTCTGCAGGGGTTAAATTCTTTCTTAACTTTTTTCGATAGGGAAGTAGTTCCTTTCTATTGTGGATTCTTCTTTTCATCAATCTCAACTTTAAGATTCCCCTCTTACCATAAGAGGGGTTGATTCAGTATTGCTGAATCGGGGAGATTGATTGGGATAAATATAAGAAATCAGAAGTTGACCCTAAAACTCAGATTAGGGGTAATGCCCAACGATACATTGTCCACGGTTTCAATTTCGTCCTCATCGTTCACCCGATAGTATCTGTTCAGTGTGTTTTTCCGGTTGGTCACGTTCAGGACCGAAAGACCGGCATTGGCGTTGATCCTCGGGCTCAATCTAAAACTGTAAATGGCCGAGGCATCTGCCCTAAAATACTCAGGTAGTCTGCTGCTGTTAGGGGATTTAAAGTTGATCCGCGATGGAGTATAATCGGTATCCAAACCTTGGTCGCCATCCATGGGTTCGGTAAAGGGTTTACCCGTTCTGTAATTAAGGCCAATACTCAATTTTAGGTTGTTGTAGGTGTAGGTTCCTGCAAAGGTGAGCGTGTGTCTAATGTCCAGATTATTGGGGAAATTTTGGGGCACAATGGAGTCAAAAGTGTAATCGTTCTTGTTATAGGCATAGCTCAACCAAGTGCTATAATTCTCTCCTTTTTTATTGACGAGGAATTCAATGCCCTTAACATCATAACTTCCAATTTCTCCAGAAAATTGGTACTGGTTCTGAAACCCTTGGGTACTGGTACTGATGCCATCCACTTGTTTATAGAAACCTTCCAGCCCCACATAAAAGTGGTTTTTTTCATAATTCATTCCAACAGAGCCCTGCTTGCTTTTGGTTACGGGAAGGGAACTATCATTAGAGAGGATCCATCTGCGTTTCTCAATTCCCAAAAAGTTTTGTTCCAAATCCACCACTTGGTTGGTGGTCTGGCTCTTGAATTCGCCCAAAACTTCCGCCCGAAGATAATTGGCCAGTTTAACGTTGAGATTCAACCTGGGTTCAATCAGCAATTCCTTGAAGGTGTTCAAGTTTTCAATAAAATTGAACCGGGCGCCCACTTTAGCGATAAACGTATTTTCCGGGGAGTGATAGTCGAACTGCGTATAGGGTGCATGTATCCTAACAACCCCTTTTACTTTGCTATTGAAGTCAGGCTCGTTTAGTACCGTGACATTGGTGATACCCGTCTCAATATATTGGTAGCCATTGTTCCAATTGAACTGGTCGGTCAATTGATAGTCCGTGTTCAGTTTTATGGCGTTTTCAATGACTTCGTTTTGTTGGAACAATTGCTGTACCTGGTTCCCGAAAACGTTCTGTGCATCCAGATTATATCGGGAATAATACATGTTCAAATGAGAAGAGAACCTATTGTTCCACTGACTTTGCAGTTGTCCACCAACGGATAGGTTGTCCTGTTTCAACAGGCTTATATTGGTTTCCCTGTCCGTTATGTTGTTCTCTGCATATTTAAGGTTGTTCTTGATGTGGATGGCACTGAACCTTAATTGGTGGTCATCGTTGATGTTGTAGAGAATCTTTCCTGAAAAATCATAAAAGAAGAAATCCTCTTTTCTTTGGATTTCATCATCCACCGAGTTATTGTTCTGGTCCGTAATCTCACTGTCCTGAAAAGCACGGTCAAAAAACTGGTTGTAGGTTGGGGAGTTCAAAAAATCGGTAGCCGATCGTCTAGCGGCAAACTGAATCCCCAATTTATCGCTAAGGGGAACTTCGGTATAAAAATCCCCGCTGATAAGGTTAAACCCGGCACCACCTTTCCATTGCTCTGCTATTTTGTTGCTGGTTTCCATTTGGATCACGCCGCTCACGCCATCACCATAAGCAGCTGGAGTGCCATTTTTATAAATAGTGACTTGGTCGGTCAAATAGGGATTGAAGGCGGATATCAACCCAAAAAAATGTCCGGATTGATACATTTTGATACCGTTCCACAACACAAGGTTCTGATCGTTGGTGCCACCCCTCACATTGATGTCGGACACCGTCTCATCAATACTTTTGATACCCGGGAGTGCTTGAACAGTCTGAAGTATATCAGGTTCTATCTGCCCGGGAAGAATACCAAATTCGGCTGTATTCAAGGTGATACTTGCATCTTTTTCCTTAATGATACCAGTGGTGAGGAATTGATAAACGATGACTTCGTTCAGTTGTTCCATGTGTGGTGTCATCAAAATTTTAGGACATTCCCCTAAACCGAGGAACTCAGCAACACTCATGTTTTGGGTAAGGAATCCCAAATAACGGATTCGTATGGAAGCATCTTTTGGAACATCTTGTATGGAGAACTTTCCATCGTCGTCTGTTATCAATGCCCGGTTGGTTCCCAAGATTTCAACGGTGGCGCCGGGTATGGTATTGCTGGCAAAATTATCCAGTACCATTCCACACAAATCAACGTGGGAGTTTTTGATTAGGGTGTAATAACGGTCGTTGAGTTTTTTGTATTGAATTTGAAACTGCTCTTGAATGTAAGATAGTATATCTTCCAATGACTCCGGGTTTTTTTGGGCATCAATAGTTAAACCTTCAAGGTCTTCATTGATATAGGAAAATTTTACGTTGAAACGTTCCTCTAAGGTCTTGATATAGGAAACAAGGGCAATGGAAGGTTGTTGTTCTTCCTGGGCATGAATGGAAACCAAACAAAAAAGGAAAAACAAGAAACCCAATATGAGGTTTGAATGCTTATTACGGCGTGTTCCCAGCATAAAAAAGTACGTTATCGCCTTCTACTCTGTACTTGATTTGAGACGGGGTACTTATACTTTTTAACGCCATATCGAGGTCTGTGTTGTTAAAGGTACCTGTAAAATTGATATCTGTGTTCACATTTTGGGTAGTGACCTTCACATTGAACTGTCGCTCCAATTCGGCAAGAACGTATTTGAGTGGGATGCGCTCAAAGCTACTCTCGTTGTTCATCCAAGCGGGAACGTCACCTTTTGGCATTGGCGATTCTACAATTTCACCGTTGATGACCATAAAGGAGGTGCCGGCGGGCAACTTGGTTTCCATTCCTTGGTAGGTTACGCTTACCAATCCTTCAAAGCAGGTGACTTCAAAAAAGTTTTGTCTGTTTTCCACATTGAACTGGGTTCCCAAAACGGCTACGGTGCCCTGATCGGTAGAAACGGTGAATTTTTTTCCTTTGGAAACCTTAAAGAAAGCTTCCCCTTTTAGTTTTATGTTACGTTGTTTGTCCCAATTCTTCTTACTGTAAGTTACCTGGGATTCTACGTTCAAAAATATTTCGGAGGCATCCGGAAGGGTCACTTCGGTACGTTGAGCGTATTCAGTAGAAACGGTTTCGTTCAAGGTGTTCACGTAAAAATAGGAACCGGCGAGCAATATGGCAATTACCGCGGCCACCTTCAAGAAGTTTTTGAAAGGGTTCAAAGTAATGACCTTGGGTGCCGTGCCAATAAGCTCTTCCTTCAAATGGGTGAGGGCTTGGTCCACATCAAAGTCGGGGGCCTTTAAAGTATTGGTGACCTCCATCAGCTTTTGGTACGAAGCATACTCAGCAGATGCTTTAAATTCTGCCAGCTCCGTTTCCGAAAGCTCTCCGTTGAGCCACTTTGCCAAGTAATTTTCTTGCATGGTTTCTATGCTTTACCTTGTTATAACAATAAACTCCTTAAAAACCCTACCGCTACTTTGTTGAAAATCAACATTTTTATAAAATCAGGTTTCAAAGTAGTTTCTATTTTGTGTTGAATTATGTTAAACAATTACAAATCAATTATTTAAATTTCAAATACCATCTATATGTTCGCGAAGGCTTTTTAATGCCAAATGCATCCTTTTTTCAATGGCCTTTACACTAACGCCTTCCATTTCGGCAATTTCGGCGTATTTCTTCCCATCTACCCGGTTGAGCAAAAAAGTGGTTCGTTGATTTTCTGGTAAGGCGTTCAGGGCATCCTCCAATTTTTGCTTGTATTCTTTTTCCTCCATTAAAAATTCGGGAGATTCATGCGAGCGGTCATTGGATGCATCGGCATATTTCATCCTAACCTTTTCCGCTTTGATCACATTAAGGTACAAGTTGTTGGCCACGGTGTATACAAAAGACTTGGCTTTATCTGGACTCACCTTGGCACAGTTCTCCCAAAGCTTCACAAAAGCTTCCTGTACGGCATCGTGTGCTTTCTCCTCGTTTCCGAACTTATAAAAGATATAATTGAAAACCGTTTTGGAATGGGCTTTGAAAACGGAACTGAAAATATGGTCTTCGCAGACGTTGCTCATTTGGCAAAAATTGTAAATCCAATCAAAGATATTTTAAAAAAAATTAAGATAAAGTAGGGTTTTTTTTAAGATGGTTGTTTCACTATCGAATTATAACCCCAAAATTCAATTCGTTATGAAAAAGTTGATGAACAACGTTTTGCGCGTAGCACTAGTTGTACTTATTTTTAGTTTTGCTTCCTGCCAAGAAGAATTTGAAGTAGTTGGCGGAGGTTCAGAGGAACAAACGATCTCTGCAAGTTCCTCCACAGCCGTACTTATTGAGGATACTTGTTCCCATGATGGCTCTTTTGACAATATTGTGGATGGTGCCAGTTGTTTCGCCGTCCAATTTCCATATACCGTTGAGGTAAATGGAGTTCAGGTTACCATCGATTCTGAAATCGACCTTAAGGTTATCGAGGAAATTTTTGATGAATTCGATACTGATGACGATATTTTGGATATTGCTTTTCCAATCACCATTACGTTGGCCGATTTTAGTGAAATCACGATCAATAGTATGGATGAACTTGAAGCCATGGCCCGCGAATGTTTGGAAGGTGGCGATGATGATGATATCGAGTGTATCGATTTTGTTTATCCCATTACCTTGTTCACTTTTGATGTGAATAACCAACAGACTGGTGAAATTACCGTAGAAACAGATAGAGGTATGTGCAGGTTCTTCTCCGAATTGGAGGATAATGAACTGGTGAGCATTGAATACCCCATTACCCTTAAAAAATATGATGGTACCCAAGTTGTGGTGACCAACAATGCCGAATTGGCGGCTGCATTGCAATTGGCCAAGACCGAGTGTGATGAGGATGATGACAATGATTACAATGATGACGACTTTACCAAAGAGGAGTTGGATGCTTATTTGATTACCTGTCCATGGGAAGTACGCCAGATCATCAGAAACGAGGTAGACAATACCGAACAATATTTTGAGCACATCATGACCTTTACCGAAGATGGTAATGTAGTGTTGGGTGGAGGTGCCAACGTATCCATTACCGGAACTTGGACGACAACCACAACCGACAGCGGCGTTTATTTGAGATTGAATTTCGAAACTATGGTCGATTTCAATATTGAAGGTCAGGTTTATGAACTTGAAGATGGTGTCATTAAACTGTACCAAAATAGTGGCAACAGGATCGTACTTAAAAAGAGATGTGATGTTGACCCAATTGGAGAAACCGATCCAGATACTTTAAGGGCCATTTTGAACGAATGCCAGTGGGTGATCAAAAAAGTCAAGAACCAAGGCGAGGAAGTTGAAAGACTTTTGGGCTATCAATTTGAATTCTCGGCGGAAGGAACCGTAACTTTGAGCAATGGTGTGGATGTTAAAGAAGGTACTTGGGAATTGGGTTACAACAGCCAGTTGCAATTGTCCCTAATGATCACTATGGGTGATGAAGCCGCCGTAAGTTTTGAATGGCCGGTACGTGAATTGACCCAAACCCGATTGAAATTCGAGATTACCGATACCGATTATGAAATGGTTCTCTTGCGTGTTTGTAACGATAGTGCCGATGATGGTGATGTATTGGAGATCAGGAACATTGCCATGGGTGGCCCTTGGAACGTGGCCCTTTACAAAGAAGGTGAAGTGGACATGACCGCTTCTTACACTGGAATGGACTTTAATTTCAACGCTATGTATCAACTTGAGGTATCTGTAAATGCTGATCCTATTGCCAATGGACTTTGGAGGGTATTGCGTGACTCCGAGGACGGGTTGAAATTCTACATCAATTTTGATAGTACCGATGAACTTGGGGACCTAACGGACGATTGGAAGATTGTTTCCATCACCTCCACAAGAATTGAACTCTCCGATGAGAGTGGCGATGGAACTATAGAGACCTTGGTATTCGAGAAACCATAATGAAATAACCAATTACAACGAGAACACTATTTGCTATGATAACCTCAGTATTAAAATTCGCATTCATTATGCTGATTGCTTTTGCCAGTTGCAGCACTGACAATAACGATGAAGGAACAACCGATAATTTGACCGCTTCCCAAATAACGGAGCTAAACGGAATTGCCTTGAGTGGTGATTGGGTCATCACCTACTTTTTCGATACCGATAAGGAAGAAACTTCAAATTTCAACGGTTATACCTTCACATTTAATGCTGATGGTACGCTGGTTGCATCCAATGGCACCACAGATGTCAATGGAACATGGTCCATTACGGATTCCAATTCCAGCGATGATGATAGCAACAAGGACAGTGATGTAGATTTTAATATTTTATTCGCTTCACCTAACAATTTCGAGGATTTGTCAGATGATTGGGATATTGTTTCCTTCACCTCTACTCGAATTGAGCTTATTGATGTAAGTGGTGGTAACGGGGGTACGGATAAACTGGTATTTGAGATCAACTAGATAAATTTCCCCAATCTTTTTTTAAAAAAAGGACGGCTCTCCCCAAAGCCGTCCTTTTCTTTTTTTATTATTCTTAAATTTGTGCTTCCTTTTAAACAAAGAGAACCTATGTTCGACAATTTAAGCGAAAAACTGGATAAGGCGCTCCACGTCCTCAAAGGGCATGGACAGATTACGGAGATCAATGTTGCGGAGACCCTCAAAGAGATCAGGAGGGCCCTGTTGGATGCTGACGTCAACTTTAAGATAGCCAAGGATTTTACCAATAGGGTGAAAGAAAAGGCTATGGGTCAAGATGTATTGACCACCCTTCAACCAGGGCAATTGATGGTGAAGATTGTGAAGGACGAACTCACCGAACTCATGGGAGGAGATGCCGAAGGAGTCAACCTTTCCGGTAACCCTTCCATCATTTTAATGTCCGGTCTGCAAGGTTCGGGTAAAACCACTTTCTCCGGAAAGTTGGCCAATTTTCTCAAAAATAAAAAAAGCAAAAAACCTTTATTGGTAGCCTGTGACGTATACAGGCCTGCTGCGATTGATCAGTTGCACATCGTTGGGGAACAAATCGGGGTAGAGGTTTATTCCGATCGGGAGAACAATGATCCTGTGGCCATAGCCAAGGCAGGTATTGCCCACGCCAAGAGTTTGGGCTGTAATGTGGTCATCATCGATACCGCGGGTCGTTTGGCCGTGGATGAACAGATGATGGCGGAGATTGCCAACATCCACAAGGCGATCCAACCGCAAGAGACCTTGTTCGTGGTTGATGCCATGACAGGTCAAGATGCCGTGAACACCGCCAAGGCGTTCAACGATGTCCTGAATTTTGACGGGGTAATCCTTACCAAACTCGATGGTGATACCCGTGGTGGTGCCGCCATTTCCATCAAATCCGTGGTGAACAAACCCATCAAGTTCATCGGTACGGGAGAAAAAATGGAAGCCATCGATGTGTTCCACCCTTCTAGGATGGCCGATCGTATTTTGGGCATGGGTGACGTGGTCTCATTGGTGGAGCGTGCCCAGGAGCAGTTTGATGAAGAGCAGGCGCGAAAGATCCAAAAGAAAATTGCCAAGAACAAGTTCGGTTTCGATGATTTCTTAAGCCAGATTCAACAGATCAAGCGCATGGGGAACATGAAGGACCTCATCGGCATGATCCCTGGAGCCGGAAAGGCCCTTAAAGGCTTGGATATTGACGATGATGCCTTCAAACACATTGAGGCCATTATCCATTCCATGACCCCGGATGAACGATCAACCCCTTCTTTACTCAATGCCAGTAGAAAAAAGCGGATTGCTTCAGGTAGTGGAACCTCCATACAAGAAGTGAACCAGTTGCTGAAACAGTTCGATCAAATGAGCAAGATGATGAAGATGATGCAAGGTGGCGGCGGTAAAAAGATGATGCAGATGATGCAAAATTTGAGGTAATTTAGCGGCGCTATTTCGGCACACCCACTATACTAATGAAAAAAACCTTGTTCGATCTTACCAAAGAGGACTGGAATACGCTTTTTCCAGTAGAATTGGTAGACCATGACCCCAATTGGAAATCTATTTTTGAAGCTGAAAAGCATCTAATTTTGAATGCTATTGGGTCTGATAAGATTCTTAGGGTCGAACATTTCGGAAGCTCTTCCATACCAAATATTAAGGCCAAGCCTTACATTGATCTGTTAATCGAAATTCCTGAAAATCTGCTGTTTGATGAAACCCTCATTGAACAGTTCAAGGATTTGGGATATACCCATTTAAAAGTACCTGCCAGAGAGGGAATCGAAGCCTACATGTCCTTCGGGAAGGGATATAATTTGGACGGGGTGAAGGAACAGATATTCCACATCCACATGTGTCCCAAAAACAATATCATGTGGGAACAGATTCAATTTCGGGATTATTTGATTGAACATCAAGATAGGGCCCAGGCCTACGAAGACCTTAAGGTTGGGTTGGCGGCAAAGTATCGGAACGATAGGGGAGCCTACGTGCTCGGTAAAACCGAATTCATCCAAGAAACACTGAAAATCATTACCTTAAATAACCAAAAATAAGACCATGGAAATCCTCGACGGAAAAAAGATATCGAACCAGATCAAAGAAGAAATTGCCGTTGAAGTGGCACAAATGAAGTCAAGGGGAGAAAAAGTGCCCCATTTGGCCGCCGTCTTGGTG
>Ga0114901_1001668_pt1 | contig 12572 bp, 10 predicted proteins | sample MalvireepMed_s16_FD_89686 | JGI IMG/M metagenome (GOLD analysis project Ga0114901, IMG submission 89686) | Marine viral communities from the Global Malaspina Expedition - Malaspina viral metaG DeepMed_s16 | ecosystem: Environmental > Aquatic > Marine > Oceanic | place: Mediterranean Sea... | reverse complement strand
GGTTTTTGCTCCGATGGCATATTTTTGGGCAAATCATAGCAACAGGTATCCTTGCCAAATTTGGCCGTATCAAAAATTTGAATGTCAATATTGGTTCCCGATCGGTCGTCCATAAAGATCATCCCATTCTTTTCGGCAACGTTCCTTACCTTTTCATTGAGCTTTTTGTGCTTCTCGGAACTCAAGGCCTCATAAATCTTGAGGGAATTACTGTCAGGGAACTCCTTGGCCAAAGCCTTTTTCGCGAAAAGGGAATTCATGACGCTGTGCATGTTGGCGCTGATGATATGCAACGGCCTTTCCAGCAGACCATTTTCCTTAAGGGTCTGTTTTATGGTCTGGGCCCATTTTTCCCCATGGAGGTGGTGTCCTAAACGCTCCCTTAACAAAGGACTGAAAGTGATGGTCCTTTTATTGCCCGTGGTTTCTTCTTCCAAGGCCAATTTGCCCAACCAATAGATTACGTTCAGGAACCGATCGGGATCTTCCGGGGTCTTTAACTTATTGTGAATGTCCCCAACCTCATCAAATGTTCTTCCCAGAATATTGGCAGTATGGATCATGGCCACTTCGCGCTCATCATCACTCTTTTCATCACTCAAAACAAACTCGGTAAGTTTGTCCCAATCGCGGATAGTGGCATTTCCGCCATCAACCAGTACCCGTTTGCAAATTTTTCCGGATTCGATGAACAAAAAGGTAAGGTGGGTCAAAATATCATAAATGTCGCTCCTGCCCCGTGTAATTTCAATGTTCATCTGCTCGTCATCAATACGATAACAGTTTCTTCGTCTTTTGGGTGGAACAATAGGTTTTATATGTGATTTTGAAAATCCTTCGTCTGAGGTTAGGTTGATAAAACGACATTCCTCGATCCCTTCCGGTAGTCGTTCCAAAACATAGATCAAACCGTTGAGTTCTGCCTTGTCCTCGGCAATGGTCCCATAAATTTCGGGGCGTAAAAGTAGTAGTGCACTCCTAAGGGCATTGCCCGATACGCCGGAAGGCTTGTAAAAACCCCTGTTGAGCAAATGCCGCATGGTGATGTACAATCGCTCAATAGCATTGGTGGATTCCTGTGCCCTTGTGGTCTGTTTTACTTCTGTTGCCATCATTACTTCTTGGCAAAAATAAACGAATTCCTACGAAAGTAAGTCCGTATGTCCTCAACTAATTTTGAAAGCTTCCAGACCATCGGCTACTTTTCGGTCGTTGGAAAGACGTTGAACCTTGTTCTGACCGCCCAATTTACCAATAGTTTTCATATAGTCTTGAAAGCCACCGGGTTTGATCTTGGTAATCTTTAAGGGCTGAAGAATATTACCTACAATCAAATCGTAGTAGTAGCTGTTCTGCTTTTTCATACTTTCCTCAATGATCGTGACAAATTTGGGCATATCCGAAGGTACGCGCTCAAACTCTATAAACCATTCATGATAGGGAAGCTCCTCATTACTTGGATTGATCTGTGGGGCAACGGTAAATTCGTTTACCAAGGCATCGGTTCCATCAACCGCAAGCTTCATAGCTTCCTCAACCTCTTTGGCAATCACATGTTCACCAAATGCGGAAATAAAATGTTTGATCCTTCCCGATACAATGATCTTGTATGGATTTTTGGAAATAAACTGAACGGTATCCCCTAGGTTGTAGGCCCATAATCCGGCATTGGTGGATATAATCATGGCGTAGTCCACATCCAGTTCCACTTCGGAAATGGTCAACCGTTTTGGGTTTTCATCAAAAAATGTATCGGCCTTGATGAATTCATAAAAAATGCCAGAATCCAACAAAAGGAGCATCCCTTTTTCTTTTTGGGAATCTTGGTACGCAAAAAACCCTTCACTGGCCGGAAAGAGTTCAATACTGTCCACTTTTCTTCCAATCAAATTTTCGAATTTGGCGCGATACGGTTCATAATTTACCCCGCCGTAAATGAACAATTGAAATCCTTTAAAAAGCTCTCCTACCTTTTTGCCTGACTTGGCTTGGAGCTTTTCAAAATACATCTGCACCCATGAGGGTATGCCCGCGATAACGGACATGTTCTGGGTTTCGGTCTCTTCAACGATTTTGTCCACCTTCGTTTCCCAATCCTCAATGCAGTTGGTCTCCCAACTGGGCAACCGGTTCCTTTGCAGATAATTGGGGACATAATGGGCCGAAATTCCGGAAAGCCTTCCAAACTTAATGCCTCCCTTTTCCTCAAGCTCAGGGCTGCCTTGTAAAAATATCATCTTGCCATCCACAAAATCGGCATTACCCGTCTCGTGAATATAATGTAGGATGGCATTTCGCGATGCTTCCACCTGGTATTGTATGGAAACCTTGGTAATGGGAATATATTTTGCTCCCGAAGTGGTTCCGGAAGTTTTAGCAAAATAAAGAGGTTTACCTGGCCAAAGAACATCTTCTCCCCCTGCGATTATTTTGTTGATGTAATCCTTTATTTCCTCATAGTCACGAATGGGTACCCGTTGAACAAAATCTTCATGGGATCGGATGTTGGAAAAATCGTGGTCTTTTCCAAAGACAGTGCTTTGGGCCGAAGATACCAATTCCCTAAAAACCTTTTTTTGGGTTTGCACGGGGTTGGCCACCCATTTTTGGGTCCTCATGGCCACCCTATTGGCAAAAATCTTTGCGGCAAATGCTTTTAATGACATTTAATTGAAGTCCATATAGTTTTGGGGATTCACGGGTTTTCCTTTTCTCCAGAGCTCAAAATGTAGATGCGGCCCCGTGGTAAGCTCACCTGTGTTTCCTATAGATGCTATTACTTCGCCGGCCTTTACCAGATCTCCCTGTGATTTGCTCAAAGAGCCATTATGTTTGTAAACCGAAGTAAAACCATCTTGGTGTTCAATGATGATCACATAGCCCGTTTCCGAGGTCCACTCAGCAAAGAGAACCGTACCATCGGCAATGGATTTTACCGGAGTATCTTTTGGTGCCACCAAATCAACGGCATAATGCTTGGTCTTGGGGTCGAACCCTTGGGACATTGTACCAGTAATTGGCGCAAAAAGTAAGGTTCCCAAATTTTCCACATTTCTTTCAAATAGGTTGTACTTGTCTTCCAACTCCACTTCTTCACGCAACAACAGATCTTCACGAATGGGCGTAAGATCTACGGATGCCGGATCCAATTTGTATTTCTCAAAAAGGGAGTCCCGGTTCTGTTGGTTGTTCTCCACATCGCCACGGAGTACCTTGCGGACATTGTCCAAATACCGATTGGTATAGTTAAGGACCGTCACCAAGGAATCTGTTTTGTAGGTGAGCTCTGTGGCCTGGCGCTTTAACTTGGTAGAGGAATACCCCGGTATATATTCTCGGAGAGGGGTAAAGGCAATGATAAGGGTGGTCAATCCAATCAGTACAATGATGAACAACGTGCCTGTTACAAAAACATTGAGCCTGCTGAGTTTGAACGATATCTTTTCCTCAAAAGTGCTTTCATTGAGGATCACCAAGCGGTACTTATGCAATAGTTTCCGTTTGATCTCTTTTCTTTTCTTCTGCTCCTTTGCCATATGCAACAAAGATAATCTTAGATTTTAATATTGGTGTTAAGCTTTTTAAAAAGCCCACTCAAATACAACCCGTTCAGAATGATGCATTTGCTAATTTTCGTTAATTGAGCGCGCTCTTCCAGTTCTTTTTACTACTTTTATCCTTCAATTAAAGGTTTTGATGTTATGATTGCTCAAACAATATTTCTTGGTGTACTTGGTCCATGGCAGATTGTGTTGATCGTTGCGGTGGTGCTTTTGCTTTTTGGAGGCAAGAAAATCCCAGAACTGATGAGGGGACTTGGTAGCGGTATCAAAGAATTCAAGGATGCCTCCAAAGAAGAGGACAAATTGGGTAGCGAAAGCAAGGAATCTAAGTCCTAACGCCCATCCTTTTTGGATTTTGTGCCCGAATTGCCCTTTAACTCAAAGGGCTAATCGATAAAGAACCACATTTTTGATTCGTACATGCCACAAATCCATTCTTTCACAACAAAAAGTTATTCGCCCCCTTGCCATATTCTATTTTAGCGGCACAAACTAAAGTTAAGCCCTCTATGCTTAACCTCCAAATGGCCTGTTGGCCATTTGCGCTGATGGAGTGGTAATGAAAAAACTGATTTTTCCTTTTATCCTATTATTGTCCTTTGGGATGCAATCCCAAGACGTATCCTTATTGGAGTTCAACGGGGATATCGCCAGCAATTCCAAACAAGGACCGACAGAGCCATTTTATCCTGACGAATCCTTAAAGCATCTGGATGGACTGAGCGATAAAAAACTTACCCGCTACGTTCGTAAGGAGGGTATTGCCGAAAAACTCATTGAAAAAGGGAACGATTACTTTAACAAGATGTGGTATGCCGAAGCCGCCAGGATTTATGACATTGTCCTGGAAAAAAGTGAGGCCAAACACACCATGTCCCTTCTTTCCAATGCCGGAGATTCCCATTATTATAGCGGGAACATGGAAAAATCCTTTAAATGGTACAACGAACTATATGAATTGTATACGGATGAAATTCCCGAAGACACCTTCTTCAAATACACCCAAACCCTAAAAGGTACAGGGAAATATAGAAGAGCGTCGGCTTTGACCAAGTTGTACTACAACAAAGATCAAGATGACCTTAGGGAAGCCGCAATGGCCAAGCCACTGACCTGGAAAGGAGCCACTTCGGTAAAGGTTAAGAACCTAGCCATCAATTCACCCTATTCCGATTTTTCACCCATGTACCACAATGGTACCGAAATTGTGTATGCATCGGCCAAGGACTCTTCTTTTTTAACCACCCGTCGTTACCGTTGGACCAACCAGCCTTTTCTGGACCTATATGTGGCCAAAACCAAAAACGATGAAGGCGATCTTACAGGTTCTAGAAAATTCTCCAAAAAAATAAATACGAAATACCATGAGGCTTCCATGGCATTCTCCCCTGACCAGAAGACCATTTACTTTACCCGTAACAACTATGGCAAAAAATTGAAACGCGGTGAAAACGGAATCAATCATTTAAAAATTTACCGCTCCCAATTGGTTGGTGGCGAATGGACAGAAGCCGAAGAGCTTCCTTTTAACAGCGACGATTATTCCACCGGCCACCCAAGTATCAGTCCTGATGGTCATAAAATGTATTTTGTTTCCGACAGGCCAGGTGGATTTGGGCAAACGGACATTTATGTTGTGGACATTTTGGAAAATGGCGGGTTTTCCGAGCCTCAAAACCTGGGCAGGTCAGTGAATACCAGCGCCAAGGAAATGTTCCCTTACATCACCGATAATGCCCTTTACTTTTCATCCAACAGGGCTATGGGCTTTGGTGGATTGGATGTGTACAAATCCGATTCCAAGGACAACATGTTCAGTGTGGGCATCAATTTGGGTGAACCCATTAATAGCAATAGAGACGATTTTTCATATATCATCGATACCACAGGAGAAAAAGGATATTTTGCCTCCAATAGAAAGGGAGGAAAGGGTGATGATGATATCTACTCGTTCCAATATACCCTTAATTTGAACGCGGTTACGGGCAGCATTCAAGATGCTGAAACGGGCGAGGTTATGGAAGGTGCCAAGGTTTCCCTGTTGGACAAAGACGGAAACCTCTTGGCAGAAACCACTACGGATGCATTCGGTGCCTATACGTTTAAAAATTTGGATCCTCTGGCTGAATACGGTATAAAATCACAAAGTGAAGACTATTATGAGGATAGAATTTCCTTCAAAACCAAGGAAAATGAAAATATAGAGGTTTCACAACATCTAAAGAAACTTAACAAAATCCTGGACGAGGAAAAGGTCAAAAAACCATTTGAACCCAATGCGGTCCATTTTGCCTTTGATAGCTATAAAATAAGTCCGGAAGCTGCAGTAGAACTGGATAAACTGATAGCTGTATTGAAAGAAGACCAAAATCTAACACTTAAAATTGAATCCCATACGGATGCGGTCGGCAGCAACGCCTATAACAAATATCTTTCGGACCGAAGGGCGAAGGCCACACGGGACTATATAATTTCGGAAGGCATTGATCCAACACGTATTCTCAGTGCAATCGGTTATGGTGAGGAACGATTATTGAACGATTGTTCAGATGGCAAACCCTGCCCCCCGGATAAACAATTGTTGAACCGAAGGTCCGAATTCATTCTGGTTTCAAGATAAAAACAATAAAGCCCCAAAGATTTTCGGGGCTTTTTCTTTGGTTAAGGAGGCTAAAACGCATTTCATCGATTTATATCTCCGTCCAACCGTTCGCATACAATATGCATTTTATCGATCAAAGAAAAGGCTTTGCGGATATTAACGCCCCCGCTGTTGTTTTCACCCTTGTTTTCTAACCTTTTGTCCTAATGTTTTTACCTCCAGCTTACAAAGTCGAACCTTTGTCATGTCTTTAAATCTTAAAATCTGACTTATGAAGAAACTTTTACTTGTTAAGGAAATTTATTTGGAAGGGTTCCGCAACTTGGGACACATCATCATTGAAAAATATTTTAAGGTGTTCGCCTGGTTTAGCTTTGTTATGTTCTTTATTGTGCTTTACGCCTTTGCCTATAGGATTGCTACCGGTTTCGCCTTCGATTAACTAACGCTCAAAGCATTTAAAGAACAGAAAAGCCCAGACATTTGTACTGGGCTTTTTTGGTCCTTTATTTAGATTGGTTCACTCCACAGGAGCTTTAGGTTCAAAATTGACCGTTTTGAGTATGGCCTCCAACTCAAACATATAGTCGCGCTTTTCTGTGGATGGAGCGAAGGTGAAGCCTTCCAAAATCATTTTCCTGTTGTGTTCCCTATCGTTGATGATATAGGTTAAGAACGGCCCTGCCATGGGATACCCGTGGATTTCCCAAACCCCCTTCACCTCAGCTGCCTTTTTACCTCCGATTTCCGCAGGGAAAACATACGGCGCAAAAGCCTTTTCAGTAATCATATAGGTATTCTCGTAGGGGCCAGGAATATATTTTTCACCTATGGAGTCACGCATTTTCATAATGTCCTGCACAAAGGTGGAATCGTTTTCAAAACTGTTCCAAGGCATACTGTAAGCGATGATGTTCATGGTTCCCTTCGGGATTTGGATATCCATCCACACAAAATTCTTCTCTCGCTTGCCCACTTTATATAAGGAGGGAACATTCATGGTGATGCCAAACTCTTCTTCCAAGGCTTTGTCTTTACTCAATGAGCGATTAAATCTTTTTTGTGCTTCGGCCAACTCAACCTCTTTAAATGCCTTGATCGCTATTGGCGCCAAAGAGTCCAGGTTTTTGATCATAATCTCTTCCGTTGGTCCCGTAATCACCGCCACTTTTTGAGGTTTTGAATAGGCATCGGGGCTAATATGTGCCAATATTGTAGAATCCTTTTCCACGAACAGGATGGACCGTGAGTACATGGTAGTCCCTTTAAAAACCTTGGGGGGCAATTGGGTTATGTTAAAAAGCGGTTCAATTTGGGGCAACCCTATGATCTGTGCCGCAAATTCATCCCGGATTTTATCCCCGACCGGTCCTTTCCAAAGTTCGGTGTCCATGACTACCAGCAAAGAATTGACTGGGCCGGTTGATTGTGGGAGAAATCTTTTTTTAGGTCCGGAATCGTTACAGGAGCCTAATGCCAGGACAATGCTGGCAACGAGTAGTGTTCCAAATTTTTTCATCTTGTGTTAAATTTACGAAGAACAATCGCACAATCTAAGTTTTGTGCCCGGTTTTAGATTATTCCCACTAAGACCGTTCCATTCTCGTAAATTTTCAACAGAAACTCCAGGATATTTTTTGGAAATGGTCCACAGGGAATCCCCTTGTTGGACCGTATGTACTTTGGAACCATTGGCAACAGCACCGGAACCATTGGATGAACTGTTTTTTGCCACGGTACTGCTTTCGATATAAGGCTTTCTAGGGAAGATGGTCAATCGTTGCCCAACCCTTAGGTTATTGCTCCTTAAACCGTTCCATTCCTTGATCTGGCTAACACCTACCCCATATCGCTCAGCGATCTTTCCAAGATAATCACCACTTTTCACCTTATACCGGATTTGGTCATTGGCAGTTACCAATTGTGGCAACGGCTTTTCCATGGAGTCCATTTCCTGTTTCACATAGGCGTAGATCTGTTCCTCATTGGCCACGAACTTACCGATCATGCTTTTGGGCAATCGAAGGGAATAGTTCTTTCCTTTAACTTTAGGAATGATGTTGAGCTTGTACGCGGGGTTCAGCATTTCCAATTCTTCGGTACTGATGTCCACCAATTTTGAAATCTGGTCGAAAGAAATCATGTTCTTCACGTGAACCGTATCAGTTTCAAAATAAGGGCGGTCGGCTTTTTTATATGAGAGACCGTGCTCTTCCGCATATTCAAAGATGTACATGGTGGCCAAAAATGCCGGAAGATATCCCGCTGTTTCACGTGGAAGAAATGGTCTGATGTTCCAATAGTTTTCATAGCCACCTGACCTACGAATGGCCTTGTTCACATTTCCAGGACCTGAATTGTAGGCCGCAAGGGCCAAATCCCAGTCGTTGAATATTTCATACAGTTTGGCCAAATACTTACTGGCTGCCTCCGTTGCCATAATGGGATCGTGGCGTTCGTCCACATAACTGCTCACATCAAGACCGTACATTTTACCGGTACCGTACATAAATTGCCATAGCCCTTTGGCCCCTACCCTGGATCTAGCCTTTGGGTTCAAGGCAGATTCTATAATCGCCAAATATTTGATTTCCAGAGGTAGATCGTGTTTGTCCAATTCCTCTTCGAACAACGGAAAGTAAAACTGACTGGCCGTCATCATACGTTGCATCAGGTCCCTTCTTCTGGTCAAAAATGATTTGATCACACTTTCCAAAGAGGGATTGTAAGTGATGTTGAACGGCGTTTTCTCGTTCATTCGGGCCAAACGCGCTTTTAAGGTATCCGTTGGAAGATCTACTACAACAATGGTATCCTCTCCGGGGCCATTTTCGATTTCCAACAGCATGTCACTGAACAAATTGGCACTGCTGTGGAGTTCCTTCAACCAAAGGCTATCATATTTGCGGGCAGCCTCCAAATCCTGCAATTGAAACTTGCCACTTTCTTTTTTCTCCAAGGCCACATACTCGCCATCGATTTTCATATCGGACATTTGAATGGCCGGCGTTTCTTCAACGGAAAGTAAAACGGAATCCTGTTGTGCGGCCTGTGCGGAATCCACTTGCTGGGCCACCATTATCGGTGTTGCGGAAAGTAGCGCTACAAAAGCAGCATATTTCAATTTTTGGTTCATTTGGACAGGGTTTGATTTTTGGGAAAAACGAAAATGGTGTTTTTTTCCGAAAAAATAAAATTCCTTAACAAAAACACCATGTTAAAACCTTCCCCAACAACTCATAACGTGATAGTTAGTCCAATATTGCAGCGATGCCTGGAAGAATCCTACCTTCCAAACTTTCGAGCATGGCACCCCCGCCAGTGGACACATAACTTACTTTGTCCTCAAAGCCGAATTGCTTCACGGCAGCTACGGAATCACCTCCTCCAACAAGGGAGAAAGCGCCTTTTTGCGTGGCCTCATCAATGTAGTTTCCAATGGAAATGGTTCCTTTGGCGAAGCTTTCCATCTCAAAAACCCCAACCGGACCGTTCCAAAGTATGGTCTTGGAAGCCAATATTATCTGCTTGAAGATTTCCAATGTTTTGGGTCCGGCATCCAAACCTTGCCATCCATCCGGAATCTTGTCCACATCCACAAATTGGGTGTTGGCGTTGTTATCAAATGCGTCAGCTGCCAAAACATCAACAGGAAGGTATACTTTTACGTTTTTGGCCTCTGCCTTTTTCAAAATATCAAGGGCCAACTCCATTTTGTCATCCTCGCAAATGGAATCACCCACTTTTCCACCGTTGGCCTTTACGAAGGTATAGGTCATTCCCCCACCAATGATGAGGTTGTCCACCTTGTCCAGAATATTTTCGATGATGGTAATCTTTGAAGACACTTTGGAACCACCTAAAATGGCAGTAACGGGCTTTTCCCCTGTTTCCATTACTTTGTCGATGGCCTTGATTTCCTTGGCCAACAAGTATCCGAAACATTTATGATCGGGGAAGAACTTGGCCACAATGGTGGTAGAGGCATGTGCCCTGTGAGCGGTACCAAAGGCATCGTTCACATAAATGTCGCCCAATTTGGACAGTTCCTTGGAGAAGGCCTCATCCCCTGCTTCTTCCTCATCATGAAAACGGAGGTTTTCCAACAGAAGGACCTCGCCATCCTTAAGATTTGCAACGGCTTCTTCGGCTTCTGGACCTATACAGTCCTTGGCGAACTTTACCTGAACCCCAATGATCTCGGCAACCGTCTCACAAATGTGGGAAAGTGACATGTCGGGGTTTGCCTTTCCATTGGGACGTCCCAAGTGGCTCATCAAAACGGCAGAACCCCCATCTTCCAATATTTTAAGAATGGTTGGCTTTGCGGCTTCGATCCTACTTGTATCGGTAACATTGAATTTACCATCCAACGGCACGTTGAAATCCACGCGGATCAATGCTTTTTTTCCTTCAAAATTGAAATCGTCAATCGTCTTCATGTATTGTGTTCTTTTTAAGCGTCTCAAAAGTAAAGATTTCCTGCCTTTATGATTGGAAGGAATCGTTATATTTTCGGGTTTTTTCGCAAAAAGCCGTGAAATATAGCACCCTTAAATAATGTATCTTTGAAACATGCTTTTTAAAAATGTTTTAGGACTCGAGCATATCAAAAACCATTTGGTGACCACTGCAGAAACTGGCAGGGTGGCCCACGCACAACTTTTTGTGGGTCCCGAGGGTTCCGGCATTTTGCCCATGGCTCTAGCCTATGCCCAATATTTGCTTTGCAACAATACGGACGGTGAAAACGAAGGTGGCAACCAAGCATGCAACACAAAATGTGCTTCCTTAACGCATCCCGACCTTCATTTTGCGTTCCCGGTTTCCAACTCGGAAAAGATTAAAACACATGCCGTGAGCGACCATTTTTTAGAGGAATGGCGACAGTTCGTTAGGGAACAACCTTACGGCAATCTTTTTGATTGGTACCGACACATCGGCATTGAAAAAAAGCAGGGGCAAATTGGTGTGGACGAGGCCCAGGATGTGGTCAAAAAACTTTCGTTGAAATCTTACGAAGGTGGATATAAGGTTCTTATTATTTGGATGGCCGAAAAAATGAACGTGTCCGCAGCCAACAAGTTGTTGAAATTGATTGAGGAACCGCCCAATAAAACGGTCCTATTGCTTTTGGCCGAAGAGGAAGAGCAAATCATCAACACGATTCGGTCCCGTTGTCAAATACTACATTTCCCTCCATTGGCGGAACAAGTGATCAGCAAGGCACTAATAGATCGGGGTGTGGCATCTGCGGAAGCGCATTCCATTGCCCAGGAGGCCAATGGAAATTTTAACAAGGCCATGGATCTGTTGAACAAGGATTCCGAAGATTTGGTGTTTGAACGTTGGTTTGTACAATGGGTAAGGAGTGCTTTTAAAGCGAAAGGAAATAAGGGCGCCATTCAGGAATTGATTTTATGGAGCGATGAAGTGGCCAAAACCGGTAGGGAGGTACAAAAGCAATTCTTGAACTATTGCCTGACCATGATGCGTCAGGCACTGCTTCTGAATTACAAGGCCGATGAATTGGCCTATACCAAAATCCATATGCAGGGCTTTGATCTGGGCAAATTTGCCCCTTTTGTTCATGAAAACAACATTTTGGAAATTGTGGAAGAACTGGAAAAAGCCATTTTTCACGTGGAACGCAACGGAAATTCCAAAATCATTTTTACCGATTTATCTATAAAACTGACCCGGCTCTTGCATGTCAAGGCCGCTTAAATACGTACTGACCATGGAAAATTTATTTTTAAACGCCACGGAAATTCTACTGTTGGTTTTTTTAACAATCACCTTTTTGCAAAGTGGACTGGACAAACTCTTGGACTGGAAAGGTAACGTGGGCTGGTTAACGGGCCACTTTTCCAAAACCCTGTTTAAAAGCGGGGTGCCCTTACTTTTGGGAGTCATTATGGTGCTGGAAATGCTTTCGGGAATCCTATGCGGAGTCGGGATTTTCCAGTTTGCCATTGATGGGGAAAGTTCCATTGGGCTATACGGATCTATCCTATCCGCCATTACCCTTCTCATGTTGCTGTTGGGCCAACGTGTGGCCAAGGACTATGAAGGTGCCAAGACCATTGTGATCTATTTGATTCCCACGGTGTTTTTGGTGTATTTGATGCAGTAAAAGCTAAAACTAACTTACCACACTTTTAAGTAAACTATTTGGTTTTGGATGAGATCAAAAGATATTTTGAAACTTATTTTGGAATTTCCCAAACGGATTGGGACCTGTTTTCATCCAAACTGATCCGAGAAGAATTTTCAAACAAAAAGATCCTGCTTCATGCGGGGCAGACAGAAAACCACCTTTCGTTCATTGAAAAAGGTATTGTTCGCCAATATGTGCCATTGGAACATAAAGACATTACACTCGGTTTTGCTTTCCAAGGCTCGTT
>Ga0114901_1001657_pt1 | contig 12602 bp, 12 predicted proteins | sample MalvireepMed_s16_FD_89686 | JGI IMG/M metagenome (GOLD analysis project Ga0114901, IMG submission 89686) | Marine viral communities from the Global Malaspina Expedition - Malaspina viral metaG DeepMed_s16 | ecosystem: Environmental > Aquatic > Marine > Oceanic | place: Mediterranean Sea... | reverse complement strand
GCTGCTGGATCAGAAAAACCGGTTGCTTGAAAATAATTAATTATTGGACTAGGAAACTCATCTTGGAAAAATTGTTTAATAGGCATCCCCATATTCTCAATATTATAACCATTGCCAGTACGATAAAAGCTATTTTTATCTGCCCAAAATACACCAGAATCTGTTTTAGTGACGGTTTGGGTGTGCATACAACCTATATTTTGAGCTATTTCAGTAGTAGATCCACCGGATAATAGTGATGCCGACCATGAAGGTTGATAAACAAACATTTCTGCTTCAGTCCAAATAATAACAAAATTATTAAATCCTTCAATTGCAACTATATCAGTATCCGCTACGATATTTACAATATTATCACCAACAATAGCATTAGGATCTCCCAAATCACTAAAATAAAGTGTTTTACCAGCCGCATAAAATAAATGTCCATTTAATACTGTAGCATCGATAAAATTAGGCATATCGTCTTTTTGCACATATGAGAAGCCAGCAGTATGAATACCATCTTTTAAGGCAAGCGGAATAATAGTAGCACTTTCTACATATCTACCGGTTTCCCAATCATTAACTTCATCATTAGAATTAATAACATTGGTCCATTTTGGACGAGTAAAATCAGGAAAAATAGTGGGATTATAAATAAAAGTTCCAGCGGCTTTTGATCCAAAATAAACTTGATCTCCAAAAGTAGGATGAGTATAATCTGTAAACCACCATCTAGTATCGTCTGCTCCAATTAGCTCTTGCCATTCACCATATGTATTATCTCGTTTTTCATAGTATCCATGTAGCCAAGAAGCAGCATCATCTTGACCACTGCCGGCTTCGCCTTCACTAGTATGTGTATATAAGATTTCTTCGTATTTAGTATTATTTGTAATATCATGAATAATTATAGTATAAAAACTAATATAATCTTGTAAATTGGGCTGATCGTCAAAACTAGTATCCCACGCATCAAACGGACCCTTTACTATATTACTAGTATATCCTCTTGTTAGAAAGATACTTATAATTTGTTCGTGTCCAAAATCAGTTTTAAGGTAATGATTTCCTAAACACTCTTGCAAACCAGTTTCTTCAGTAGTATCATAGGGCGCAGGATTTCCATATTGGGGATATGCCTGTACACTACTATTGAATTCACTTAATTGACCAAAACCTCCACGAACCTCTAACACTCCATAATTTGAATAAAGGTTTTGTTTTAAGCTCGTCATATTTACTGGACTTGATAGTACAGTTTTTTGATCGATAACTTCTATTTCTTGTTTTGGACTAGCCATATTAATATCCTAAATATTCTAACTCGTCTGTTGCTATTACACGATTACGAGCGCCCCAGCTTCTACCGGTTTGCAGATAATCTCCTAGTTGTTTTTGTCTTTGCAAAAGCTGCTGCACTAGAACGGGGTTATTAGCAAAATCAGTAATAGCATATTGCTGATATGCCAACAGAGCAACGATATCGTGAAAGCCGGCTAGATCATCAATAAAAGCCCCTGCTCCTGTAGTATTAGCTACTGTGAAAATATCACTAACATCGGGGATATACTCCAAAACGATCCTTTCATAGTCGCCGGTAAATCTTAAGATTGTTCCTTCTAACATATAGCGATTTAAACCATTTTGAATTTCCAATAAGGATCTAGCTGGCTCTAAATAATAACGAATATCTCTATCTGTTGTTCCTGCGCCGGATTCGGCTAGAGCACATCGAACAAGTCGATAAAGCCGTGTACCCGATACTGCATTAGCACCCAAAAGGGGACCAGTTCCAGCATTTGTTAAATCACATGAACTCGCAGGTGCCCCGGGCACATCTATAAATCGCCGAATCATATAATAATGATTATCCTGTTCTAAAACATATTGTCTAAATTGTTCATATCCAATATTTAAATATGTGACCACATTTGCATCACTTAGGAAAGTTGTATCGCTTTCATCAGTATAATTCCTAAATAAACTGGCGATGGCATCTGTTAACATTATTCTACACTCCTATTTCTAACAACCGAGGGATCAAATGTCTGTGGTGATTTAGCAGCTTTAACCCCACCTCTATAGGCATCATAAAGTCCTGATAACTTACTCCCTTGTACATTTTCATCCATATATTGCTGTTGGGCTGCTGGTGATACAGTTGCCATTTGATTAGCAATTTGCTCTGGATTACCGGGATCTGTTCTTTCCGGAAATACTTTGTATTTATAACGATTCTCCGCAGGATCATTAGGATCAGCCGGTTGATAGGTACTCACACTAATAAAGATATCCCGAATATAATCAGCAACTTCTTCTCCAAGTGCATAATATTCTTCGGTACGAATAAATTTACCAAAGATATCCTTAAACGCATCTAAATCATCAGTAGCAAAGATTTCAATTTGTGCCCCCATTTTAACTGCATCAAGCATATCCAAGGCATGATTACGATTAGCCATCCTATCAGCAATAAAAGTATCACCCGTGCGAAAGCTTAATTGCTTAAGCGCAGTTTCTTTATCAATCATTTCCGCTTCAACTAATTGCATAATCTTCGCATCTCTACTAAGAGCATCATCACGGAACAAAGAACCGGATTCAATGAAGATATCTGGTGTGTCTACAATATCCGTTGCCTTTATATTGCGAAAAACATACCCACCTCTGCCATCAAACATACGCACAAATCGATCTTTTGTATAATACTTTTTCATTAATTGTAAAATAGTTTTTAATGCTTTTTGTACTCCCTCTTCAATATTTCCTTGCGTCATAGCCAACTGACTAATGTCTTGCTGTGCCAAAGCTTCAATAGCTTTGCCACTAGTGACGCCAACGGCTCTTTTGCCGAGGGTTGTGCTGTGAACACCCGATACATCGAACATCTCGCCCTGTAGGCGTGCGATATTATCTAAGACATAGCCGGGTAGCCCTGTGCCGGGGATTTGCGTTGGAGCGCCTCCTGCGGCGTTATAATAGATAATCTCACCGGGTGTACCACGAATTGCTCCACTATTAACTCCTGCGGTTTTTGGGATTAACCACTTTGGGTTTGACATAAGCTCAACATTTTCAATAAGTTGATTACGAGCTTTATTATACATATTTTGTAGATCAATAATGGACTCAACTAAGCCCATGCCCCATAAGCGATCTGGCATATCGGTATACTGAATATGCTGAAAGGGTATATCTTTTGAAGTGTCGCTCCATCGTCCTTTATATAAATAAGTATTGCCTACAACAATACCATATTTTCCATCTCGCCAATAAACATCAAATAGTTCGACTCTATTATAATAATAGGCATCTTCTAGTGCTTCATTGATTCGGCGTGAAGGATTTGAATCACCGCCAGTACGGATATTTGTCGTAGAATTTGCATCAATTTGATCTGCATGATCTGGAAATGCTTTTTTAACATCTTCACTACGAGCGATTGTACGAATAGCCACATAAGAACTTTGATCGGCATTTTGTGCTCCCGGCTCATAGAAGAAATCATAGGGACTAATTACACGCACTACCACTTCATCTAAATCTGGATCAAAAAACTCTTGTAGTCCTACATTTCCAACAGCAATAAGCCAATGAATAGCTTTTTCAAATTTACTTTTTAAATTATCGCTATGATAAAAATATCTTAGGAGTTCTTCGGAAGCTTTTGCCTTAAGAATATCTTCGTCTGAGGGGCTAGCAGGAAGGACTGCTACGCCGGGATAATTTGTTTCTAATTTAGAAGAGATAACCCGGTAAACATTTAGGATTAAATTAATAATAACCTTAAGTTTACCGGGTTGATTTTTAAGCGTTACGAATTGTGTTAGAGTTTTATCATATCTTAAACTTTGTTTCCCTTGTAAATACAATAAACATAAGTCCCATACACGAATAAGAGCTATTTTATTAGATTTAGCTTGACTTATAAGTGCTTTAATGGCATGCGGAAATTTTCCATAATCGCTGCCAAGTTGTGTATCTTGATCTAGTTTCATTGTTTATTCCTTATGATAATGATAATTTTTGAAAATTTGCTGCCCTAGCAGGATCGATATTTGCTCCAAATTTCTTTACGGTTAGAGCTTTGCCAAGCTTGGGCACTTTGGGCACTTTTGGTACTCCCTCTTTAAGCATCTTTTCAGCAGCTTCGCTTTTGGCACCATTCCCAAATAAAGAACCAATCCCACTAGCCAAAGATACTAGTTTATCAAATCCTTCTGTTGGATCACGAACCGTAGTGCCTCCCTTTTCAGCCAATTCTTTTGCACGCTCTATATTTGGATCAATCATACCCACGACATCGCCACTAGTTTTCCATGCCTGTGCTCCCGCTTGAGGACCGCCAAAATATGTAGCTATAGCGGCTGATAATACTTGTGTTGGAATTTTTGTATACATGGCTGAACTTTCAGCACTTTTAGCAGCTAAAGCAGCTTGACTTTTTTCTGCTGATGGTATAGGATCTCGCTGACCCTCTAAACCAGATCGAGGATCTCCAGCTTTCAAACCAACTCTTCCTTGGGGTAAACCAACTCTTCCTTTTTGTAAACCATATGCCATTATAATGTCTCCTCTTCCCAAAGTTGAGCTAGTGGGCTAGCAGTTGCTTCTTGGGATACTGTATATTCTTTTTGCAACTTTAAATCATACTTAACTTTTTCAGTTTTTACCCTTAAAAACAAATAAAGTTGGGTCAAACAAAGACCCAACATAAATAATGTACAAGCGCCAAGAATGTGTAAGTATATCATATTTATCCAAAAAGGGGGATGGCAAGACCGAAGCCCCACCATCCCCCGATAGTTAACTTAGCTATTAAGTTTCAAAGCCAAGAAGGACGCCGTTGGCATTTGGACGCTCACAATAGAGATCCATATACATACGGTAATAACCTTCATAGGCATCCAAGTTAACCGAACGAGACAGAATATTTCCGTCTAGATCAGCAAACCCGGGCTTTTCTAGCTCGGCTAGTTTCCACGCCTTGGTCTTCAAGAAGTAGATGAGGTGCTTACCACAATCAACACTCGTCCTAATCGGAGTATTGTTAAAGCCGATACCGCTGAAACCAGCATCGCCCTTAGTTGCTTTGTCAGCATTTACGAACAAGTTAGCAGCATTATTGCCACCAACAAGAACACCGGTATAGGTAGCACGATGAACAGGATTCATCATGATGCTATTCGGTTCTTCACCAGATTCAGCATTAACTGAATCCAGAACACTCTGCATACCCTCTGGCGTAAGCCCCGGGTTTTGCCCGGCGACCGTTGGGCGGGTATAGTTACCCGCAACACCGGTACTATTCGTAGTACGGATGCTTGGGCACTGCAAAGCAGTCACGCCAGTAGCCGTTGTACGATCAACACCAAAGTGAGTTGGTGAAGACAAGTTGGTATTAATACCGGTAAACTGCTCGGCAATTGCGGCTGTGGCGCTTGCCGGTCCAGTAATTTCAACTGCGAATGCAACTGTATTACCAGCGACATTAAGAGCAGCGATACTAGTAGAGCCAACGCCAGCGCCACCTTCAGTGAAAGTATTGGCGACGACATCAACAGCGGTCACATCAATACCCGTAGCTGCATCAGCGAGGGTATCGCCACGAACCAAACTAACGGTAAGACCGGGGTGAGCAGCCAACATATCAGAAAGCCACTGGGCATTGCCATCAAATTCCCAAGTTTGAGCAGCGCCTGCCGCTTTGCGCTCCTGCGTATAACCAGCAATGCTGCCACCGCTAAACATGCTCTCATTAGCTTTCTTGCGAACATCCTGCGTAAGACGACGCAACTCAAGATCGACATAATTGCCGAATGAATAAGCACCCTTAGCAGACGAGATAGCTGGACCGGTTAAGCTAAACCGACCATAAAGAAACTTCGCATTAATGTGAAGCTCATTATAGGTCTGTGAACCAGCAGTCGGGAGGGCAGCGCCTTCAGCTTTGAAGTCAACGCCCGGGTTTCGTGCAGTATGCACAGGTACAATAACTCGCTTTCCTGACCAATCGAGTTTTGCCTTTTCAAAAAGCTGAAGCATAAGAACTTCTTGATTCAACTGCTCGGCAATTGCCTTCGCATAGAACTCCTTAAGTACGCTTTGTAGTGTGGTTAAAGTAGCCATAATTTTCTCCTATTTCCAATTATTTTTTAAAAAATCAAACATCTGGGCTTTGGCATCATCAAGATTCTTTGGTGGATTTTCATGACCCGACCCATTGTGTGTATGTCCAGATGGAGAATTGCTTACTCTTGGCGGAGCTTCTGGAGGCAGTGGTGCCGCTAGTTGCTGTTGCTGTGAATATTGAGCAATTGCTTCTTCTTGGACTGCTGAAATAAATGTAGAATATCGCTCTGCAATATCCATTACATCTACTTCGGGGTTGGAAACAACGGCTTGTAGCATTACCGAGCGTGGGACACCGGGGTATTGTTGTTCAGCATAACCAATTTCTTCTTCTAGCTGATACTGTGCTTTATATACTTCAAGTTCATTGAGACGATTTTCAATCGCCCCATACTTTTCAGCATACGGGTCTGCTACTTCTAGCTCTTCGCTATAAAGTGATTCAAACCAATCATCCTCAGTTTTTGCTGGGGGTGCTGGTTCGGCACTCTGTTGAGCGACATTGGCGAGATATTCTTCTAGTTCTTGAATTCGTCCTTGTGCTTCATCAAGCCCATTACGAAATTCATTCCTAGAATCAATAATACTCTTAAAGCGTGAATACGGGACGGCATGTCCTTCCTCATCTACTTCTTCGTCCGATTGAACTACTTGTTCAACTTCGGACACTTCTTCGGTCATTGAGGGTGACGATTCCTCTGCCTCTAGGGCTACATCGGGTTCTGTGGTGACCTCTTCCGCTGCTGCGGCTAATTCCGTTGCTTCCTCTTCGCCAAATCTGCCTTTCAGGAAGGAGGCGACTTCTTCCTGCTGACTTTCGTCTAATAACGCCATAATTAACTCCTTTTTACGCTACATTTTTTAACGAGGTATTGTCCTCGCAGCATGAGTTGCTATAAAATAACACCACTAATAAACCTCACTGATGCTACTAAGTTCTTTATCAAATAAAGATTTTTCTTCTGCCCAATACCCATTGGGTACATTTTTATACGAACATCCATATTTTGCTTCAAATTCAACCATCTCTCTAACATTCCTAGGACGCTTTTGTAATTTCACTTCCTCTTCTAGAAATGCGACTTGATCTTCGCCCATTAGAGCTAGACCAACAGAAATAACTAAATCATCATGAAAACCTCCCTCGGCTTCGGGCTTTCCTTTTTCATTATAAATAAAATTAGTAAATTCATATTGTAAGCGAGGGCATGGAACACTCATTTGTTTATCTGCAATTGCACTAATCAATCGACTGATTAGAACTGCTCTAGTTGCTTGTCCCGTATAAAATCCAATTTTATCTGTAAAACGATTAGTTAGTTTGTCAAACTTTGTATCTCTATATAAATAAGGATAACCGGTTTGAGCTAGGTCTTCTGCGATTGCTTGCCCATAAGAGTTGCGCTCGACAACTACAAGGGCTTGATATTTATTTAGAATATTTTTAACCTGACGACTAAATTCTTTTAGGGATACTCGGTCATAATAAGTTGCAACTAGGAGGGGTTTATCTTTATTAGTCACATCTAAAATCGTTATTGCTGAGAAATCGCCATTTGGCGAGCCAGATGCTGTATCCACACCCATAACATAAGTGGCATATCGATGGGGTGCTTGAAAAACCATCCAACCAAACTTTTCGGGAGGAGGTGCCAAGTTCGCTGCAATTCTAGGAAATACAAAACTACCCGATCCTAAAAACGCATCTTTCTCAAAAACAGGGTATTCTTGCTTGAAAGTGAGCAAGTTATTGGCACATTTGACCTTAAGAGTCCTTAAAAACCAGTATTTTTGCTGTTTTGTTAGTTTACACTCTGCTAGAAACTCTTTAATTGTATCAGTTTCTTTTATGCGTGGATTGCGTTTTATCCTATATTCTTCGTGATCTAGCCAACTTAAGAATAGTTTTGTAAAGGCATTGTCATCTTTCCAGAACAAATAGAACTCATTAAGACCATTTGGCGTTGTTTCTAGGATAATTTGAGAGTTATTAGATGCTGTTTGGAAAAGTGCCTGAATAGTGCTGTTCATATCTTGCCAGAACGCAGCTTCTGAGGCGTGAATTCTACTAAAAGTAGAACCCCGAAAGTTTTGAGAGTTAGCAGTGTCGACTTTAATGAAGCCGCCATGCACAAATTCCATCTCATTAACACTAGCTTTTGTACGCTCAACCTTCAAGAACTTAGGCAAATTGTCATAATAACGCTGATAAATGCTAAATATGGACTTTACAGCAATGCTGGTATGAGCGACAACAGCGATACGAGTATTAGGATAAAATAATGCCTCCCAGAAAAACCTAGCTGCGATAAATGTCGTGGAACCAAGCTGCCTTGCCTTAAGAATTTTAATATAGTTAGAGTTTTGTAATTCATTATTGATAGTCCTTTGGGCATTATTTAAAATAAGAGGAACTAATTCCCCATTTTTATCTACAATCTTAAGATATTTAGTTGCAAAATATTCAAAATCTTCTTTACAATTCTTAACTTCTTGTACAATTTGTTCTATTTTACTCATGCCACTCCACACTTACAATCGCAATCTTTTATTTTGTGCTCTAATTGTATTGGTTCTTCGGGCACTTTTATTTCTACAGGATCTACAGTTAAACATGATTGTAATAATATTGCAATAATTAAATATTTCATGCTCTCATTTTCTGTGCGGCGGCTTGGCGTGATGGTCCTAGTTGTACTATACTTAAAAGTTCTTTTTGTAGTAGTTTATTCTGTTTGCTTTCGCCGCTAAGTGCTTTAATATATGCAGGAAGAAGCCGGTCGAATAAGACGCCTTGATCGGCTCGCTGACGAAGATGCTTTATAAATTTACCCATATCTTTAGGATTAGTTTCTAATTTGCGCATAATTTTTTGAACCGTACTAGGTGAACTGGGTCTTTCCATTCCAAGTGCATGAGCATATGCGTTTAAAAAACGAATAGTTGGTGCATGCAAATATGCATTCATTTCAATAAGTTTCCCCATATACTCAATTTGGTCATTAATAGTTTGAACTCCCTTATCCTTGTTCGCTAGCCGCTTAATATAACTTGGATGCTTAAGAATTCTCTCCATCTCTTTTTTCCACACAGATTGCTGTGGCGGTCCTTTTCCAAGTCCTGCTTTTTCTGCTGCTCGCCCAGTACCATGAATATTGGCTAGCGTTGATTCCGATCTTTCCATTGCGTGAGTTAGTTCATGTTCTGCTGTGCTTTGCGGACCTTGTCCTGTTCCATAGGGATCGCCTCCATATGTGGGTACTTCCCATGGATGTGTCCCTTTTTCGACGCCTATACTAACCCGCCCCTTCTTCCACTTGCGCATATGTTGCGGATCGATCCACGAATACTTCGCCATGACTTCTTCTACATCTAATGGGTGTGCTGGGGGTGAATATCGACCTAGCGTACTACCCTTTTCTCCAGTTGTTATTGTTTCATATTCTGGAACGGTTGCGAGATCTTCTATTGTGATCGGCTCTAGCCCTCTTTCTTTTCGGTATTTATTTGCGGTCTTAAGTTGCGCAGCAATATTTTTTGTAGTGCTTATCCCCTTTGGTCCTTCTCCTATATCATAATATTTGGTTAATACATCTTTGGGAGCGGGTCTTTCAAGCCGCATAAATTTCGGTGCCGGTGGAATATTTATTGGGGCTGTATCTTCTGCTATCGAAGTACCTTCTATTTGATATTTAGGTGAGAACCTTAGCCGATCGGCATGATATTTCATAGAGGGTTCAAGATGTTTTTTCACCCATTTTTCAATAGGATATTTTGGCACTGTTTGTATGGGCTCTTTGCCACCAGCTTCTATGATTTGCTGGGCAGATGGTGATTCGAAAATTGGTTCGATTATTGGATCCCAAGGAAACTTAGTTAGTTTTTGTAATTTCGGGGGAGTTAGAGGTTTGGGTGAAACGGGTATATATGGACCCCAACTATATTGCTTTGTTGGCTTGTCGCCCGGCGGCGGGATTGCCATCTTGTCTGATTTTGTTGGACTCGGGTTAGCTAGAGAACCAGCAGCCCTACCTTTAAAGCGAACTGTTGCCGGCTGGAACCTTTCCATTCGACTAATTTGTTTGCGTTGCCTTCCCTTAGCAACGGCACCAGCCGCTGAAGGAGCAAGCATAAATATTAATTCATTTAATAATTCATTCCACTCTGGGGCTGTTGGTTTATCCCCAGTAGCTTTCTTGCGTACTGCTTCTAATCGCTTTTCGGCATAGGTTCTTCTAGGAGATGGTCCAAGCGGACCAGCTTCTTTTTGGGCTTCAATATATTCATCTAAGAGTTTACGAGGAATTGGAGTAAACTTTCCCCGGGGCTTGCCCATTTGTGGGCGATACCGCTCTGAATAGGGAATTTTAGGTTTATCTGGCATTATTTCTTACGCTTTTTAGCCATCTTCTTAAATGTCTTGGCTAGGTTATAGCGGCGTGTGCCGGGACGACAAGTTGGTCCACCAAACTTCTTACCAGTACAGACACCTTCGGTGCCTCGTTCTTTTATAGAAGCTGTGGCTTTTTGGATCCAGCGTCTAGCTGCTTCCCTTCGGGCTTTTTTTCGTGGCATTATTTCTTAATTAGTCGTTTTGCAGCGGCTAAACGAGCAGCTTTCTTTTTGGCTTTTGCGTGTGCTGCATATCCTTCTTTGGTATACGCATAGTGCTTTCCTTTTAATTCTGGCATTATTTTCTCCTTTTGGCTTTATCAGCTTTTTTAGCTTTGCGTTGTTGTTCAATTTGCCAATACATTTCATTTACATTCTTGGGGAAATCCTTAATGTCTTTTAGTATAGCTGGCATTTTACCAGTATCCATATATTCTTGCATAAGCATAATTGGAATAAACCATGCTCCACCACCTTTTTTACCTCTTAGAATTTTTTTAAATTCTTTGGGCATCGGGGCGAACGGTCCACCTCGGGCTGTCTTGGGCTTTGGACCTGTTCCTGCGCCATAGGTCTTGGGCGGATCCCCCATCTGTGGGCGGCTAGCTGGCTCCTTGTACTTGCCGGCTGCACGCTGTTTGCCGATGGGATCGTCCTTGGGGATATACCCGCCCTTTTGGCGTGGCTTTGCTTCTCGGGATGCGACTTCGGCTTCGGTTGCATCAACAAATTTTCTAAGTTCAGCTTTAGTGGGTTTTGGTTCACGAAGAGCTTTCTTTTTAAGAGAAGCCCTAACTCTATCAGATTGTGCCCGTGCCGCAACTCTTTCAGCAATTTTTTCTGGTGATGGCGGTGATGGCTTGGCTTCCCGGGAAGCTTTTGCTCGGCGTGCTCTTTCGGCTCCAGTAATTTTTTTAGGTTTTTTTGGAGCTTTTCCTTTACGGAATGATTCACGCCCTTGCTGCGCAGCTTTGTCTGTTGCAGCTTTATGTGTCTCTTCTGTTATTCCATATGGTTGTTTTTTCGGTGGCTTTTTCATTGAATATCGAGATCCCGTATCTATATCAGCAGCGGGAGGCACTCTTGGCTTGAGTGGTTTGTCTTCGGGTAAGAAATTATCAAAGATCAAACCTCCTTTTTGCTTACCACTTGTATGATATTTAGCAGTTCTGCCATGCACCTCATACCAAGTGCCCTTTGCAACTGCCTTTCGCTGCTGCGTCATAAATCTTTCATATAAGCGTTGATCTGCTTTAGCCCATTTACTTTTTGGACCTTTGGGCATCGTAGATTTACGACCATCCCATGTACCCCCTTCGGCAATATGTGTTGGAGCTTCGGCATGAAGACGAGTTTCAGATATTTTTCTTGCTGTTTCTATATCCATTGTACTCGGTGGTGGCTTATTGGTTTTGCGTCCATTGCCTGCGCCTCCTTTTACGGGCTTTCGACCCTCATAGGTTGGCTCACCCTTGATGACTCTATAGGACTTGGGAGCTTTGCGAGTACGCACTTTCTCTGATTCTGTCCATTTAACCTTGCGTGTACGAGGATCGCCTCTGCGCTGTGCTATGGGTGGCTGACGAACAGCTTCTTTTCTAATAGTTTCAGTGCGGCGCTTGGCTTGTTCTACTGCTGTGGGTCTGGATGCTGTGCGTGCTGTACCAGCAGCAGCAATCTTAGGCGGCTCTTTGGGTGTGCGACCCGATACGGGTGCTCTAGCAATGTTCGCAGCGGCTTGCCTGATTGCCGTGTGAGTACCCTTAGCACGACTAGGTGGTCTTTTCTGTACCTCATAACCTAGACGAATTCGTTTCTGCTTTAATTGCCTAAGAGATTTTTGTTCTGCCTGATTAAGCTTTCTACGCAACTTTTCTAGATGAGAAATTTCCCGTTCAGTTGCTTGTAGTTCTTTATAAGTAGCTTCTACTTTTAAAAGTGATTTTGGTAGCCCTGCTTTTTTACGAGCTATTTTAATTGGTTTTTTTGCCATTGTTTTTTCCTATTAACTACTATAAGTCCCACTGTGGGGATCCTTCTTCATCTTTGCCAGTTTCTCCTCATCAGCTTTTTTCGCCTGCGCTGCCTTCCAT
>Ga0114901_1001655_pt1 | contig 12604 bp, 8 predicted proteins | sample MalvireepMed_s16_FD_89686 | JGI IMG/M metagenome (GOLD analysis project Ga0114901, IMG submission 89686) | Marine viral communities from the Global Malaspina Expedition - Malaspina viral metaG DeepMed_s16 | ecosystem: Environmental > Aquatic > Marine > Oceanic | place: Mediterranean Sea... | reverse complement strand
GATGCCCGAATGACCTCAGCACCGAAGCGCGACAAATCATGTACCGCGGTCAAAGTAGTGGCATACTCGACATAACAGCAAGACGTACCGAAGTTAAAAGGCCAAAGTGAGTTTTTACGGCCCCAGTTGGCAGTCGAATGCACAAGATCCTCTAGGCGACCCATAAAAACGTTTTTATGAACCTCATCCTCTAACGGATCATTGACCGTTTCACGAGTTTGCGCAGGATAGGTATCTGCATCAGGATTGGCTTTGGTTAGTGTATATTTCATACCATACAACCTTTTATGAAGAGCAGTTAAGCAGCTATAAACTAAGGCCTTTTAACTCTTAAGCATATAATGCTACGACTGCTAAAAAATAGCGGGTGATGCCCAAGTTATCTTAAGCGTGATAACTCGTTTGCATATTAATAACGCCCATAAACCGTTATGAAGGCTCATCATCTGCGGCAAAATCAACAGAAGTGACATTACCGGTGGTATTAATATGATCAATGTTTTGCAAGTGACGACGATTAGCCTCAATGCTATTCGAGACATTGATCTGGCCCGATGACTGCGCCGGTACTTTACCTGTCGGATCGACCATCAACTCCTCAACACCGTTGAACTTAGTAATGTCTGCTAGATTGAACCCTGCAGGCGCGGCATGCAAGCGTGCTTTTTTGCGCAGTTTATCGGCAGGTGACCAATTCATAGCACCTAAACTGAGCTCATAAATAAGACCGACGATGAGCACCCCGATAAATATCGCAGCCGCAGCAAAGCCTAGCCAGCCCGTTTCGCGGACTGAGACCGAATAAGCGTATAGGTATAAGGCTTCTAGATCGAAAATAACGAAGAATATCGCTACTAGGTAGAATTTGGCAGACAAACGAATGCGGGCATTGCCAGCTCCGACAACACCCGCCTCAAATATCTCTTCTTTTTGTAAGCCTTTTGAGCGCCCGCCAAGCAAGCGCGGTACGGTCAACATAAAGACAACCAGACCGATGGCGGCTAAAATAAAGGCAACTGCTGACCAACTAAAGGCAGACATGATAATACTTGCTCCTCACCCAATCGAGTGTCAGGACTTGATAAACCATGGTTAGGATACAGAACCTCTTATCATTAAGAGGAGCATGAAGGCTATGCAGCCAATATCCTAAAACAACAATTCTATCAAGCACCGTAACGCAGACGAAAACACAGGTTCACTGTGCTGGTAATGGCCAATTATCAAGATCATTGACACCAAAAAAGAGAGGACACAGAATTTAGGTTTATCTAGCCCTAGGCTCAGATAAAAGCTGGTCATCAACCCCTTGGTATAAAGTAAAAGTGAATTTATTAAATCAATATCATATTGTGACATTTAATTGATTTAATAACTCATTACCTACAGTCAATAATGGCGCGATAACTGGCGTAAACGGTTTACACACTATACGCATATCAACGCTCAAAAGCCAGTTTTTCACTGTATTGCACGGTCATTTTATATGCTACAAAATATATCAATCCATCCACTACCCATGTTACCGCATTTTTACTATCTTCCTTTAGCACGCTAGTTTATGCTAGCTGACTTCCTTATCTATCACCGTCAAAACTTGGCAACTTTTAGTACGGATGAACCGCTAATATCTTTATTCAAAAACGGCCGCTCAAAGCTTAGAGCAAGCGTCAAATTACGCGGTTATTGTAAACCAAATCCTCTCAATTGCAACCTGCCAAATGTGACGAGTCAACAAAATAAAAAAAGGAGCAGACCTTACATCGGTCTGCTCCCTCTATACACTAGCTATCTTTTATTGATTCATAAACAATCAGCAGTGCTTATTGATTGATGACATCAACACCTTTAGGCGGGGTGAATTTAAATTGGCCACTACCCAAATTAGGGTTGAGCTTGATGTTACTAAACTTGATAGACGTGGTTTGTCCTAAGTTATCATTGAGCACCATCATCACAGGCTTGCCGCCACTAAAGCTCATAGATAAGTTTTTGAAACTCGCATCACTCGCTTTTGGATAGAGCACATAGTAGTTTTTATTGGCGTAAGGCTGGGTGATTTTGAAGTTCTGGGCGATTTTATTGGGATCGCCTGATAATAATAGCGCTGGCGTATTACCCACTTGGCTATCTACCGTCTGCTTAGTCGCTTGCTCTAAGTCCTTGTCGTACACCCACATGGTACTACCATTAGCGACGATAAGCTGTTGAGACGGTGATTTTGTCTCCCAGCGAAAGTTATTCGGGCGCTGCACGCTCATTGACCCTTTAAAAGTGCCACTATTAGCGCCTTTCGTGGTTTGTGAAAAATCAGCGCTCATGCTCTTAGTGTTTGTCAATAAGCGATTTAAACGCTTGGCCGCTTGTAGGCTATCTGCTGGTGCAGCATTCGCCGTTTGAGTCATAGCGACCATAGGCGCAGCTACTCCTAAGCTGGTCATCAGCACGCCTGCTAATGCGCCACTCATTATTTTTTGTTTTGTAGTTGGCTTCATTGTCTCTTGCTTGCTCACTGTCATCGTAATTATCCTCTCTAAAGTTATAAAATAAAAATGAGTCATCATTTAAAGGTAATGATAAATCTTAATAGCAACTGCGCTTTTGTGTTGTCATTAGTTTTACATACATTTTGCAAACTTAGGTTTTGAACACTCGCTTTGAATACGTAGTCTTTTAAGCTGCGCTATTAAGCAATGAAGACAGTCTGCCAGTTTTTTTATTACGCGCCTAGACATGATTTGCAATCTTTACTACGGCTGCCATACACGCTTGTAACTGCTACTAAGACGGATTAAGTCCAGCCATAAAAAAACCCTACTACCAAATAGGCAATAGGGAATTTTTAATCATTTAGCCATCAGCGAATTATTAAAAAACGCAGGCAATATCAATGATTAGGCGCTTTCAACAGTCACATAGCGACGGTTAAATTTACCTTTAGTTGCGAACTTTACCACACCATCATTTAGGGCGAATAAAGTATGATCGCGGCCCATGCCAACGCCTTCGCCGGCGTGGAATTCTGTACCACGTTGACGAACGATGATGTTACCAGCAGTGATGGTTTGACCACCAAAGATTTTTACACCAAGCATTTTTGGGTTTGAGTCACGACCGTTACGGGTTGAGCCGGCAGCTTTTTTATGTGCCATGGATAATTCTCCTTGTTAATATGACTTATCACTGAGGTGATAACTCTTAAGCTTTTAGTGCGCTGTTTATTATCAATAAATGATAATAGCTAATTAAGCATTAATCGCTTTGATTTTTAACAAGGTGTACCACTGACGGTGACCTTGCTCTTTGTGATAATGCTTACGGCGGTTGTGCTTGATGATACGGATTTTTTCACCGCGACCATGCTCAACCACTTCGGCTTCTACGCTTGCGCCGTCAACGATTGGTTGACCGACTTTTACGTCATCGCCATCAACAACCATTAAGACATCTTCAAATTTGATCGTTTCGCCTTTCTCTGCTTTAAGCAATTCAACTCTTAGCAATTCGTCGGCTACGACACGGTGCTGCTTACCACCACTTTTGATTACTGCGTACATTGTCTGACTCCGTTTAACCCGTGTGCCGTGGTAGATATTATACCTACGCTTCAATAACGAACACGACAGGGAAAAATTAAAGGCGTTATTTTACGTTTTCTGAATGATAAAAGCAAGCCGATTGTCTGGTTTTAGCAGCGCGTATTAGGTCTTATCATCTTAATAATCATAGCGATAGCCTAGCTAGCCTTAAGCGTAGTATTATAGCTCATTAAATCAATAACATATAGCTTATTTTATTCCATACTTATTCAATAGCTATTTCTGTTTTTATTGAGACGGCTTAATAGCTATTATTTAGCAACTACTCTATAAATTTCACTTAGTCTGACGCTATGACGCAATATTGTCGATAGCAATGAGCCGGCTGCGGCCTAGTGACTAAAACCAATAACACATATTAGTCACCAATTAACCAAATAGGCTGTGCTATTATAGGCAAATCTTAAAACCCATCTAATAAATACGACTCTATATTATGACCAGCACTTCTTTAGCTTCTTCAGACCTTGCTTCTCAAGCGCCTAATTATACGGACATTCAAAGCATCGTCGCTCATGATTTTTACATTATGGATGAGCAAGTCTTTGGTAGTCTCAATTCAAAAGTACAATTGGTGATGAGCGTCTCAAAGCATGTGATTGATGCCGGTGGCAAACGCATGCGCCCGCTTATTACCCTATTGTGCGCGCGTATGTTCAACGACGCGCCAAGCGAACAAGCGATGCATCTAGCCGCTATTACGGAGATGCTGCATACGGCCACGTTAGTACATGACGATGTCATCGATGAATCTGGTCAGCGCCGCGGCAAGCCCACTGCTAATGCCACTTGGGATAATGCCACTGCAGTATTAGTGGGCGACTATTTGATCGCTCGCGCCTTTAATTTATTGGTTGGCTTTCAAAGCTTAGAGCTACTAAAGCTGTTCTCTGATGGCACTTGTGATATCGCTGAAGGTGAGGTATTACAATTACAGCATCAGCATAATCCAGCGGCGACAGAGACCGACTATCTCAATATTATCGACGGTAAGACCTCACGCCTATTTATGATGGCGACCCAAGGCGCGGCTATTTTGCAAGGACAAGAGCAGCATCTACAAGCCCTAGCTGATTTTGGTCAGCATTTTGGTAATGCCTTCCAGATTATCGATGATGTGCTTGATTACAGCGGCGATAGTGAGCTGATGGGCAAAAACTTAGGCGATGATTTGAGTGAAGGTAAGCCAACGCTACCGACTATTAAGGCGCTTGAGCTACTCAAAGACAGCGACAAGCAAGGTTATGAGCAGCTGCGTATCGCCGTACAAACGGGGAAAACGCCGAATGCTGAGCAGCTTATCGAGCTCGTCCGCAGCTCCGGCGCATTAGATTACTGTAAACAGCGTGCACTAGAGGAGACGAGATTGGCCCAGCAAGCACTGGGCACACTGCCTGACAACCGTTATCGTCAAGGCTTGTACCAGCTGACTGAGCTCGCTAGCGCACGATTGGTATAATGACATATGAATCGTCTGTGTTATTAGCTAATTGAGACGGCTCATTTTTTAGCAGCGTTTTTGAGCAACCGAGCCATAAATATTCATTGATCAAAAGCAACAGTCTCTAAAAAGACACCCTCTTAAAACGGGTGTGTCAGCAAATAGTTACCTTTCTTTAAGTTTCATAAATCCTGACGGCACTATAATTGTGTCAGGATTTTTTAATGGTTAAATACTGATTGACCACGCTCATTAGAGGCTACTGACTGGTTTAAGTCGCTATACTTTAAAAGGTCATAATTAGGGGTTGATAAATTAGTCAATTTGTTGACAAAGCAGATTTTTGGCGGTTTTAAAGCCTCAATAACACTATGGCTTTACAATTATAACAAAAAATTACAATAAATTTGCATATCGGGTTGTATATCTTCTTATTAGCTGCTGGTTGGTGTAGCGGTTACTATGGCGGGATTTTATTTACTCAGCGAGCACAGTGCGGTCAGTTTTTGTCAGCTTTCCTATCGTGAATCACTTGACTGCGGGGTAAACCCTATAGTTTATAATAACACCTTATATTTACTTGACGTCCTATAACTAGCTAGCGGTACTGCCCTAATTTATCAATTTTATCAATAGCTTCTTATTTTTTGGCTATAAACTTCTATAAAGTTTATTATTGCTTTTCGAAAAATAAGTTACTTTTTGATTATGATACGCTCTACCTCTATACCATTTATTCTATATTTTACTACTCTACCGAGGACCTTGATGAAGCATTCTTATCTTGCGCTTGTAATAGCATCTGTACTATCGGCTACAGTACTGGTCGGCTGTGACAATAAAGAAGACGCCGCTGCGGGTGAAAACGCTCAGCAGCAGATGCCGCCCGCTGTCGTCAACGTCCAAACTGTCAGCTTCGATACTGTGCCTCAAGTTCAGACTTTCTCTGGTCGTACTGCCGCTTATCAGACGGCTGATGTACGCCCTCAAGTCAGCGGCGTAATTGACGAAGTACTGTTCCGTGAAGGCAGTAACGTCAAAAAAGGCCAGCCGCTTTATCGTATCAATACTGACAACTACACGACCTCGGTCGCTAGTGGTCAAGCGGCGGTCGCGCAAGCACAGGCTAATCGCCAAACCGCTATCGCCAATAATGCCAATGCTAAAGCAGAGTTAGCCAGTCGCCAAGCCTCATTAGCACAAGCGATAAATGACTTTCAGCGTCTAAAAGGCTTGGTTGAGATTGACGCTATCTCCAAGCAGCAATATGACCAAGCGCAAACTCAAGTGCGTACAGCGCAAGCGGCTCTAGAGAGTGCTCGCGCTGCAGTCGGACAAACTGAAGCGAGCATTAGAAGCGCTGAGGCTGGGATTAAAACCGCGCAATCAAACTTAGATGCTAGCGCTTTGGATCTCAATCGTACTATCGTCCGTGCACCGTTGACTGGTCGTAGTGACCGCTCAAGCGTTACTGCAGGAACCTTAGTTAACGCTAGTCAATCTGAGCCTTTAGTGACGATTTCGCGCTTAGACCCTATCTATGTCGATATCAGTCAGTCATCATCCGAGCTATTGCAGCTTCGTCAGCAGATAGCTGAAGGTAAAGCGCAGGCGGGTATGAATTCTGTCGAGCTGGTCCTAGAAGATGGCTCAGTGTATCCAGTGCGTGGCAAGCTTGCGCTGTCTGAAGCTAAAGTCGATCAATCTACTGGCGCGGTGACTCTACGAGCTATTTTCCCAAATCCTAATAACGTGCTACTGCCAGGTATGTATGTCTCAGCGCGTCTGACTCAAAGCGTCATTCCTAATGCAGCCTTAGTGCCGCAAAGCGCTGTAATGCGTACGCCTAAAGGCGATTCACAAGTCTACATCGTTGATGAAAACAATCAAATCCAAGTCCGTCCCGTTACCATTAATGGTACTTATGATGGTCAATGGGTGGTCACCGATGGCTTAAGTAGTGGCGATAAGCTAGTGGTTATAGGCGGCTCTAAAGTTAAGCCTGAGCAGGAGGTCGTGGTCAAGCCGTTAGAAAACGCTAATGGTGCACCTGCAACGCCTACCGCCAAAACACCACAGCAAGCTGCGAAAACGGTAGCTGATGACACTTCTGAGCAGGACACTGCTACCACCACTAACTAATTCCATTCAAAGATAGGAAGACCTAGGGATATACTATGTCACGTTTTTTTATTGATCGCCCTATTTTTGCATGGGTGTTGGCCATTTTGGTCATGCTTATCGGGGTAATCTCGGTTGTTAATTTGCCGATTGAGCAGTATCCGCGTATCGCACCGCCCACCGTTTCTGTTAGTGCCACTTATCCTGGTGCAAACGCACAAACGGTCGAAAACTCTGTGGTGCAAATTATTGAGCAGCGCATGAAAGGCCTTGATGGGCTGATGTATATGTCATCGTCGAGCTCCTCAAACGGTAGCGCTTCAGTGACGCTTACCTTTGAGAACGGTACCGACCCTGATACCGCTCAGGTACAAGTACAAAACAAACTACAAGCAGCGATGAGCTCGTTGCCTGAATCAGTACAGCGCCAAGGCGTCAACGTCAATAAATCGTCTAGCAGCTTTATGATGGTGCAGGCATTTATTTCTGAAGATGGCAGTATGGATCGCGCTGACATTTCCGATTATATCAACTCCAATGTTCTCGATTCGATCAGTCGTGTTGAAGGTGTGGGTGAAGTGCAAGTGTTTGGCTCCTCTTACGCCATGCGTATCTGGCTAGATCCTGCACGCCTACGTAGCTATAACATGGTGCCCTCTGATGTTGTCAATGCCGTACGAGCACAGAACGCTCAGGTATCTGCAGGTCAGCTAGGACAAGCACCTGCTGACACCGATCAACAGGTGATTAACGCCACCGTCAGTGTACAAAGCTACCTGCAGACTCCAGAAGAGTTTAGAAACATTCTACTAAAGACAGACAGCTCAGGCGCGCAGGTACGTCTCGGTGACGTCGCAGACGTAGAGATTGGTAGTGAAAACTATAGCGTCAACTCCTTGTATAACGGTCAAGAAGCGGCAGGTCTAGGTATCTCATTGGCTGCAGGCGCAAACGCGCTAGAGACCCGTGAGGCGGTCGGCGCACGTATGGCCGAGCTAGAAACCAACTTCCCAGCAGGCCTAAGCTCTGTTGTCCCTTACGACACCACGCCCTTTGTACGCTTATCAATCGAGCAAGTCGTCAAGACACTTATCGAGGCGATTGTACTCGTCTTTATCGTGATGTTTGTCTTCTTGCAAAACTGGCGCGCCACCATCATTCCTACTCTTGCCGTTCCAGTGGTCTTGCTAGGTACTTTTGCTGTGCTTTATATCGCAGGCTTTAGTATCAACGTCTTGACGATGTTTGCGATGGTACTCTCCATCGGTCTACTGGTTGATGATGCGATCGTTGTTGTCGAAAACGTCGAGCGAATATTAGAAGAAGACCCTGATATTTCGGTCAAAGATGCCACCGTTCAGTCGATGGGCGAGATCAGTAAGATCGTTATTGGTATTGCGCTGATTTTGTCTGCCGTATTTGTACCGATGGCCTTCTTTGGCGGCTCGACAGGTGTTATTTATCGTCAGTTCTCTATCACCTTGATCACGAGCATGGTGCTGTCAGCCATGGTGGCTCTAATCTTCACCCCTGCCCTATGTGTGACCTTGCTAAAACGCGGTAAGAGCCATGAAAAAGGCAGTACTGAACAACAAAAAGGCTTCTTTGGCTGGTTCAACCGCGGCTTCTTTAAGCTAAGCCGCTCTTATGAAAACTTCGTCGGCAAAAGTATTCGTTTTAAGTGGTTGTACCTGATCGGCTATGCCGCCATCATCGGTATTATGGCAGTGGTGTTCTTGCGTATTCCAGGTTCGTTTTTGCCAGAAGAAGACCAAGGTATTATGTTCACCTTAGTCCAGCTTCCTGCAGGCTCTACGCTAGATGAGACGCAGGATGTACTGGATAAAGTCAGAAATTATTACGACACACAAGAGACGGACAATATTGCCTCTGTCTTTACCATTGCTGGTTTTAGTTTTGCAGGTCAAGGCCAAAACATGGGTCTGGCATTCGTTCGACTGTCAGATTGGGAGGAGCGCTCTGGGGAAGAGAATACCGCACAAGCGGTAGCAGATCGCGCGATGGGTTATTTCTTTACCCAGTTAAATGAAGCGCAAGTTTTTGCTATCGTACCGCCTGCGATTACTGAGCTTGGTAATGCTAGTGGTTTTGATTTGATGATACAAGATGTGGGCAATCTCGGTCATGATGGCCTACTCGAAGCCCGTAATATGCTGCTAGGTATGGCTGCACAAAACGAAAATGTGGCAGGCGTACGTCCTAATGGTCAAGAAGATGCACCGCAGCTCAAAGTCAATATCAATCAAGAACAAGCCGCCGCTTATGGTCTATCTTTAGGCAGTATCAATAGCGTTATCTCGACCGCCTGGGGCTCAAGCTACATCAATGACTTTATCGATCGTGGCCGTATCAAGCGTGTCTATGTTCAAGGTGAAGCCAGTAGCCGTACCAATCCTGATGACATCGGTAAGTGGTATGTGCGCGGCGAAACCGGTAACATGGTCTCTTTCGATGCTTTCTCAAGTAGCGAATGGCAGTCAGGCTCACCGCGTTTGACTCGTTATAACAGCTTACCTTCGATGAATATTCAAGGTAATGCGGCACCTGGTCTTAGTACTGGTGAAGCCATGTCAGCTATGGAGAACATGATCAGTCAGCTCCCTGAAGGTATCGGTTACGAATGGACTGGGTTATCACTTGAAGAACAAAAATCAGGCTCGCAAGCTCCTATGCTTTATGCGCTATCGATTCTAGTTGTCTTCTTATGTCTAGCTGCGCTTTATGAGAGCTGGTCTATCCCCTTCTCTGTCCTATTGGTTATTCCACTTGGGGTATTGGGTGCGGTGATATTTACGTGGTTACGCGGTTTTGCTAACGACATCTACTTGCAAGTGGGTCTACTCACCGTCGTTGGTTTGTCCGCCAAAAACGCCATCTTGATTATTGAATTTGCCAAAGAACACCAAGAAGAAGGCTATAGTCTCAGAGAGGCCGTCATGACCGCAGCACGTCAACGTCTGCGTCCAATTATCATGACCTCACTTGCCTTTGGGCTCGGTGTTGTGCCATTAGCCATAGCTACTGGCGCAGGGTCAGGCAGCCAAACTGCTATTGGTACCAGTGTGGTCGGTGGTGTCTTAACCGCTACCTTCCTCGGCATCTTCTTTATTCCGATGTTTTATATTTGGGTGCGCAGCATGTTCCCTTATAAGGGCAATGAAGCTCACAATGGTAAAGGGGATGATGATGATAACCATCCAGGTGGTAACGGCGGCGGTGATAATCCGGTCCCATCTGCCCCTACAGAAGATAAGCAATCATTAACTCCTCCTGCGAGTTATCAGCCTGTAAGCTTTGGAGATAATACACAATGAGTTCTTTATTCTTAACCTCTAACTCAGCCGTAAGAGCGGTAAGCTCTAAAGCTTTACTAGCTACTGGTAAATCATCGCGCCTACTTGGCCTGAGCTTTTTGGCTCTGAGTATGGCCGCTTGTAATACTATCCCTAAAGCAGATACAAGCCCCGTTCTTGCCGAACCTAACCTGCCGATTGAGCAAGCTTATGGCGCTTTTGGTGATGAGACTGTCAGCACCTCTGAGCAGCCAAGTATCGCCGGACAGCGTTGGCAGGATTTTTATAGCGATGAGCGCCTAAAAGCTCTGATTGCGTTAGGACTGGAAAATAACAAAGACTTTGAGAGTGCCCGTTTGGCTATCGAAAAAGCGCGCGCGCAGTATCGTATTACTGATATTAATGATTTGCCGACTATCAATGGTCAGGCAGGTTATTCACGCCAAAGCCAATCCTCTCCGCGCGTTGAGACGCCTTTTGGCAGTACTGGCGGTAGACAGACGACAGATAGCTACAGTGTCAATCTCGGTTTGGCAAGCTATGAGCTGGACTTTTGGGGCCGAATCGATAGCCTAAAAGATCAAGCGCTGCAAAACTTCTTGGCAACCACTGCTGCCAAAGACTCTATTCAAATTAGTCTGATTAGTAACATCGCGCAGAGCTACGCGAATCTTAGCTATAGCTTAGCGCAGCTCAAACTCGCCGAGGCAACTGTTGAGAGCCGTGAGCGCTCGTTGTTTATTGCGCAAGAGCGCTTTAAAGCCGGTATTGATCCTAAGCTGCCTTCCTTGCAATCTGCAGCAGCTTTAGAGAGTGCAAGACTTGCGGTACTACGTGCGCAAAGCAGTATTTTGACCTCCAGAAATGCTCTGCAGTTCTTATTAGGAGCGCCGGTACCTGCTGAGCTTATCCCAGCACCCGCTGTCAGCAATATCACCAATCACGAGGTGTTTAGTGCCGGCTTGCCAAGCGAGCTGCTACGCTATCGCCCTGATGTATTACAAGCGGAATACGATCTAAAAGCCGCGGGCGCAAATATCGCTGTCGCCCGTGCCGCTTATTTCCCAACGATAAGCTTAGCCAGTAGCGTTGGTGTCCGTAGCGATGGCTTGAGCGACTTGTTCGATAATGATGCAGTCGGCTGGTCATTTGGCCCTAATATCAGCGTACCCATCTTTGATGCTGGACGTTTGGATGCAAACTACGATGTCGCACAAATCGAGCGCGAACAAACGCTTGCCAGCTATGAGCGCTCAATTCAAACGGCGTTCCGTGAGGTCTCCGATGTGCTCGCTACTCGCGCAACTCTAGGCGAGCAGCTCGCAGCTCAGTACCGCCTGCAAGATAACTTTGATCAGACTTATGAGATTGCTGATGCACGCTTTAAAGCTGGTATCTCAAACTATCTCGATGTCCTTGATGCTCAGCGCTCATTGTTTGACACTCAACAAGGCATTCTAGATTTAGAGCTACAAAAAATCATCAGTCAAATCGAGCTATATCAAGCGCTTGGCGGCGGTGCCAATCTCGATACACCTGTCGCGATTCCGGTTCCGCAATATACTAACTTGGCCCAAGTTGGTACTTTATTAACCAAAGATGCCGAGTCGCAAGCGGCCTATGCTATCGACGCTGCTAGCTCAGCGCGAGTAGCTGCAGCACCAGAAGCCGCCGCTATCAAACAAGCACAGACGCCTGTGAAGGTTGACTTTGAGCCGACTGCGATTGTCGATATCGATAATGACAACGACGCTGATGCAGCGGTTGGGGTGTTGACTGAAGAGACACCTACTGAGCAAGTACCAGTGCCACAGATTGTCACTCCATAAAGATGGTTATATAACATCTGGTAAATAGCTAGCGTATTATTTTTATAACAATTAGCTCTACCTTCTTGGTGGGGCTTTTTGTTGTTATGTGCTACCTTTAGTAGTTATATATAGATAGTAGCTATATATAAAAGCTAAAAATTTTAGCTGCATCTGATGCTTTACTTATTTAATGATTACCCCTCAAACTCACTAAAACTAATAATAAGGAAAAAACAATGTCTTATACGTTTAATCGTCAATTCCCCGAGACTCGCCTGCGCCGCTTGCGCTACAACGATAATATCCGTGCTATGATTC
>Ga0114901_1001652_pt1 | contig 12610 bp, 17 predicted proteins | sample MalvireepMed_s16_FD_89686 | JGI IMG/M metagenome (GOLD analysis project Ga0114901, IMG submission 89686) | Marine viral communities from the Global Malaspina Expedition - Malaspina viral metaG DeepMed_s16 | ecosystem: Environmental > Aquatic > Marine > Oceanic | place: Mediterranean Sea... | reverse complement strand
TCCCATGTCTATCTGTCCCGCCACCAACAGCTTTCCAGCGTTCTAGCTCTCTCCTAAAGGGAAGTACGGCTGTGTCGCTACCTCCACCCATTGTTCAATTATCAGATTCGCTAACTGAATAGGTATCTGGCCCATACCCTTTCCAGTTGGTTCTATTTTCAAGCCGTCTTCATCCTCTATATTCCACGACTCAACAATCTTGTTTCCAACCACATCAAATACTTTGAGTTGCTTATCTTCAGCAATCAGGTCTTGAATGTCCATAAATGTCTGAACAGGAACATCGAGACGAACAACCACCTCGGCTCCCTCCCAGTCTCCATGAAACACCAGTCGACCTGTTCTTACTGGCAGTCGAAATCCCTGCGCTTTCTGCGTAGCTATAACCATTATACTCTCCTATTATGCCCACGTTGGAGCGGTGCCACTCTGCAAAACTGCTGGCACACTGAATGTCAATTCACCTGCTGCCGACCTACTGAGTGCATAATCCGTCAGCAAACACTCTGCAGGAAGGGTTTGCCCAGACATTACCAGTGTGACAGTCCGTGCAACAGAGGCAGACGCAACCGTCTTGAATACGTCGTGCGACTTGTTACTCGCATCGTTGAACACTCCATTGAATGTCGCACTAAAATCTGCTAATAGTAACAAGCGCTCTATTGCTGCCTTGTCAACGCCCGTCACGTCCTGTACTCCTCTAGGAATAGCCCAATCTACAGCAGTTAGGTCATTCTCTAACGCTCTTGCAGTACCACCTGAATCGTCAACGGCCACGGTCATTGTTGGGGCTTCCTTTGCCATGATTACCTCCCGTTTCTCTTATAAGATTGTTCGTTGAACTCGTCGATCCATCGTTCCGATTCCATAGCGTCTCGTTCCAATCTGGATGGTTGCCTATCAAGAGCATTGACCGTGAGCCATGGCCCACGTTCTAACCTTATATAGTGCGCTCCAGCCTCGGAACGAAAGCACTGTTGACCTGCCTCGAAGATGTAATTATGTAAATCACCCTCCTTTACCATTTTGTATCTACGCTTTCGATCTGCCCTGATATAGAGATCGTTGTCGCTTCCTATAACAACTTTCGTCACCCACCCAAGCAGATAGTGAGGGCAGTCAACCTCTTGGCAGGTTGCCGATCTCCAGTGACTCGATTTGGGCCACGTTGCCTGAAATACCTTACTAATATGCTGTATCATCGACCGATTCGCCTCTTCGATACATAACAACAAACTTGGCGTTGTTGAAGGTTCCTGTGGATGTGATCCTCAAATATCTGTTTACCGTTCCTGATACTGTTACCCTTTCGGCCTTCGGTTCTGCTCCATCAGCAATAGCGGAAAACGAAACAAGATCAGACCACGACGATCCATTGGTGGAATCCTCAATTTTTACCGTTGGACTACCAGAATTGATATCGACCATCTGTATATAGGCAGCGAGACCATTGCTAGTGCTGGCTCCATCATCCTTAGTGGCTTCTGATCCAGCACTGGATTGAGTAATCTGTCCATTGGACAAGAGAACGCCCCATTCTAGAGGGGTTCCCTGCCCTAAGCATTGGACGGATGCACTCCATGCTTTATCCTGGGTTTTGCTGGGGTCATAATTGATCTGCTTCGCTACAAGTCCAGCAGCAGGAGAATCAGTCGCCACACCTCTAGTGTAGAGAACCACAACATCGGTGGTGGGCAACGGACTTATTGCCGTGTGTGCCAGATTCGTGCCATCATCAAACCATGTGCTAAAGCTGATCTCCCCATCTCCATGCCCTGCTAGTCGAACCATTGCTGCGCTTTCTATTACAGGGGTATCAATTGTGGCTTTGCGCCCTGCTATCGTATCAACGGCTGATACATCACCAGAGAGATCATGTCCGTCTATATAAAAATTATCTGTGATTCCAGTCTGCTTTGCCATCTTATACTCCTGTCCCTACAAGCGTTGCGCTACCATTTACCACCAATGGTATTGTGATGTCACAAATGCGATAGATAACCCCACCAAGCTCGACATACCCATAAGCAGCAGACATACTCGTTCCATCCATCCCTGCTGCATCAATCGACATGATGCTTGACTCCAAATCGGTATCACCGAGTAGATTTTCCATTAGTTTCGATACAACAACGGCTATCTCTGTCTCTAAATTGATCTGCGGATCTGATTGTTCGGATAACATATCTTTATAGATGCGGAGCATCACAACATGGGATTCCCGTGTCTCTCCACCTACGTAGATTGATGTGATCCCAACAGAAGTCATAAAACAGGCAGCGTGGAATCCTTGGGGCAAAGATCCCTTGGGTTCTCCAATCCGGACAGACTGAAATAGCCCCAAATCTTGGACGTAGGTTTGAACTGCACTCAAGGTATCACTTATATCAAACGCCATTATTTACCACCGAGTTTCTTCACATATTTCTTGGTTTGATCCTTTGCTTCTTTTTGCATTTCCTTCTTGAGCCATTCCCCTGTTTGACGAAACGCATGATACCCCTTGAATCGTTTCCGAGGGCCTCCCCCAAACTCTAGCCAAGGCCCATAGACAACACCACTATCGGTAATGATCGCATCTAGTCCCGTGCGTTTACCTTTTACATTTCTCCTATAGTTTCCTGTGCTGGCTTTTCCGGGTTCTGCCTCTAACTTCGACTTATACACTCCGGGCGATGGTTTTGGCCTGAGAACTATGCCAAGTCGCTGTTCGCCCATCTCCATCATTTTTTGGGCAAATTGCTCGGTCATATTCTTTATAATTTTATCGCCCTTCTGGAAAAGCGGGCCTGTTTGCGTAACCTTCATCCCAACTGCTGGCATTAGATCAACGCCTCTCTAACCCTGCGATAATAGGCCACCATAGACTTACGCAATTGACCTAAATCCCGACCATCCAACTCGGTCGCTCCATCTCCTGTGCCAACGGATAGTCCCCATCCAGAATGTTCTTGATGATAGGTAGCAATGGACTCAGCAAGGCACCAGCGAGCAATATCAGCTTCTGGAGCATACTTACTAATTGATGCACCATCGGAGTGAGATGCTGCCGTGGTTCCGTTGATCCCACGTTCAATAGTGAGGGTGCGGTTCACATGGCAAGCCACATCATCATTATGCGATGCTAGTACAGATCCATCCCAAGCCCGAACTACAGTCAGATCATTGGTGCTAACTGACACAACGTACATCTGCTCTGAATCTAGACGGATAATCTCGCCAGCTAAAATACCGTGGCTACCATCCAGTGTGACGGTGACCGTGGCATTGGTAGCAGCCAGGTTGCTTCCCATGTTGAGGAGAACGCTTGCCCTAGCAGCAAATGTTCGGTCTGATACAAATACCTGCTCACTATCAATCAAAAGCGTGTCTCCGACGTCAATTTTACTGGCATCGGAGACAATAAGTGTCGTATCACTGGAGCTAATACCTCCAGAATCATCTATCGTTCCAGCCCCTTTCGTTGCATTTCCCCATCCCCAGCTACCTGCAACGCTTATGCTGCGTTGAGGTGTATCCCCAGCTTCAAATGAAGCTGTACTTGATAGATCAATTTCTATGCGGTTATATCGAGTATTTCCATCTGATTCGGGGTTGTTTGGCTCTAAAAAGTAGTCCGAGGACGATATTGTTGTTGGACTAGTGTTCTGAGCCTTCGTTTGGAGGGTTGAAACGGAGAGAAGGTCTTGATCTAACCACAACCAACTAGCCCTACCTGGCCTTGGTTGAGGCCATCGATAGAGTCTTGTTTGTGTTTTAGGAATAAAATGTCGCCGTGTCCAGCGGTCTATATCTCGGCTCGATGCCTCGATAACACGCTCAACGGCGTCATTGAACTGACTACCATTCAAACTGATAGCGGTTTTTACTCGCTCTCGTGATGTATACCAATTAGCCATATCCCACTCCAATGCTTTCTATGGATAAGGTTGGCCCTATATATTGTGGCTATATATTCTTTGGCCCACCATTCCACGTATAATTACCCATTGGGCAATTCCTACGCCCTGCTGGATGTATATCAAGCACAGATCCATCTATAGGGCAAGCGACCGGCGGTGCTGAATCGTCTCGTTGCCGTGTCGCCTTGTTTTCCTGACTTATCGCTTGTAATTGCTCCCAAGACATCTATGTATTACCTTCCCATGTCAGTTGAAAGGTTTTCTGTTGACCCAACCACCTCTTTTTGTACTTTGCCATTCGGTGATTGTTGAACAAACGCCATATCGTTTATCTCAAGCAACCAATCATCTCCTTCGATATTGAAGCTGTCTCGCAACGCTCGAATGTAGGTGTTGATCAATTGCTCTATCTGTTGCCTTTGTGCTAGTAAAGCACGTAATGATTGCCTGGCGCTTTCTGGTATCTCAAAACGACTTAGTTCTGACATAGTACCCCCACTTAGGATAATGCGATAAATGCAGCACTGCTTGTCTTCCACCCTTCCGTGGCTAGGGTGCTATCGCTATCCCCAGCCCGAACCTTCGACCACAGATTTCTGTATGTCCAGAGCTTCTGTTCGTCTGCCTGACTTAGACCACTAAACTGCGGGTTTCTACTAAATCTGGTCTGAGCAGCAGAAACGAATGTTGCCACGTCATTATGATCAGTCGTGCCCAGGGCAGTAAGCAAACGTGCTATCTGAGCATCGCTGCCACTCATGCCCACGGCTGTCAAATGTGCCTGTGTTGTTGCCTTATTCGCCACTATATCTCTCCTAGCGCCAACCTGCCCCTTGTGCTTTCAGGAAGCCTTGCATGCTGCTCTGGACTCAAAACATTCACAAGGTTGATCATGTCCTCCCTCATCTGGCTGATAGCCCCGTTGTGAAGCCTCTGCAACTGCGTTGCGTTTATGAGTCCTCTATTCTTCAAACTATCTCCCAATATTCCCGTATCAACCAACGTCTTTTCGTTATACTGCACGAAGTCATCCCACCTGTTTTTGATTACCTTGTCCGGGCTGACTACCAGATCAAACGCTCTCGCTAGTGCTGCGTCGTCGTATTGATCATAGGCAGCAGCAGCCCCATCGTAGAAAATGTCACCGTCTTCATCAACTATGAACTTGAGGCCAAGAGAACTTCCATCCCATATGCCCACCGCAAATAAACAGGCGTTAGCACTTGGGTTTGTCAGTCCATTCGATCCGTCATGTTCGGCCACCCTCACAACAACGGCTGCCTCACCACCCGCATTGGCTGTGGTGGCAACTGAATCTACATATGCAGTCAGATTGATGCCACGCTCGGAGTCGGTGAACCCTTCAATGTGTAGCCCTCCCTGGGTAGAAACTCGTTTGGAAAAAGCTCCAAAAGTATCAGCCTCGGCAACACCTGTCATGTTATGCGCTTGGTCTGATGATTTTAGTGCGAAAATCTGGTTATCCGCAGCACCTTGATTGATCGTTATTCCAGTTGTTACATTGCCATTTGCCGTGTCGTTTAGGAAATAATGACCCGAGGGCTGAATGACGGCAGCCGAAGGGGTTAGTTTGATATTGTTTCCTTCGATAATAAGGTCAGTGCCATCTCCCTCGATCTTCTCTCCATCATCACCAAAAACAATGCCGACATCCGCAGGAATGTTGATATCACCAGAGCCATTTGGGGAAATAGATATGTCACCATTTGCCCCATCAACGATAGTGATGCTACCTGTCGTAGAGTTCCCTGTAGCAATTGTTATGTCTTGGTTACCAGATGACTTGAGTGTCCCGGCACCACTACCAGTGCCAATGACTACAGTGCCATTGATGGCTACCTCTCCATTGGTCGAGTTTGTTATTGTCTCGTCATTCTCCAAGATGATTCCAACAGATCCAGTGACATCTATGCTGACAGGAAAGGTAACACCTCCACCATCAGCTATAGTCATGGCATTGTCCCCATCAGTGTAGGCAATAGTTGCTGTCTGTACCTCTCCATCAAAACGAGAATTACCTGCATCCACCAATAGGGCGTAATTATTCGTGATGGTCTGATTGGTTCCTGCCGTAGCTGCTGCGTTGATATATAACGTGGCTGCATTTGTTGTCGTGACTGAAGAATTAGTAGCAGCCAAGGTTGGGGCTTCAAGCCTTACATGAGTATAGAGTGCTGCTGTTCCAGAACCCGATGTATTGCTGTCAGTAATCGTGCTTGTGTCGAGATGGATCATAGACCCATCACCTGGAGTAACCGACTTGTTGCCGTCCAGAGTCAACCCTGTCAGGGTTCCAAGAGACGTGATCCCCGATTGTGCTGCATCAACATTGATAACGCTTGATGCAGCAGTCAGCCCTGTTCCTGCAAACAAGGTGGCAACATCAGCTATGTTTTCTTTAGCATGGGTGCCTGTTGTTCCACCATCCAAGAAGAGGATATAGTCCCCGTCTGCAATTGCAGCCTCAGTTGCTTCTGTCAAATCCACTGCAACGGCATCCGATGCTACATCTATCAACTCCCCTGCCCCTACTGCTAGAACGGAACTTGCTGCTGTCAGTCCTGCCCCTGCAAATAGCGTGGCAACGTCTGCCAATGCTTCCTTCTTTGTAGCATTGCTATCGGTGGCGTCCATAAATGCAATGTAGTCGCCGTCTGCGATAGCAACATCACCAACTTCAGCCAGGTCTACGCTAAGAGTATGTGTAGTTCCCTCACCACTCGTGGCAGCATTTGAGTCAATGCCTGTTCCACCTGTAATTGTCGCTACATAGTTCCCAGTGGTATGAGTAGTAAGTGTTATCAGGTTATTGAGGCTGGTGGCTCCTGTTCCACCTTGATCAACCGCTAATGTAGTACCTTCCCAGGTTCCACTAGTAATAGTGCCAACCCCTGTGATATTTGATTGATTGGCAACTGTAACCAGTCCAGAACTGTTTAGAGCTTCCGTAGTTCCTGCATAGATACTACCGTCATATCGTACATTACCTGCATCAACCCATACCGCCCACGTTCTTGTTAGTGTCTCGTTAGTTCCTGCTGCTACTGCTCCACTCACATACAGCGTTGCTGCATCGGTTGTTGTAACAGATGAGTTTGTTGCTGCTAGTGTTGGAGCTTCGATATTGACGTGGGTGTATTTGGTAGCAGTTCCAGACCCAGAGGTGTTGCTATCCGTCACAGTGTGGGTATCAAGATGAATGGCCCCACCATCTCCGGGGGTCAGGCTCCTATTACCGTCTAAAATCAACTTCCCTGTGAGGGTTAGAAGGCCGTCTGCAACTGTCAGTAGGTCGGTATCATCAGTGTGCCCTATGGTCGTCCCGTTGATAAGAACGTTGTCGATATCAAGGCTCCCACCAGATATCAACCCAGTGGTCGTTATAGTGCTTGCACCCGTGTCTATAGTTCCAAAGCCAGAGGTAATCGAACCGCCATCAAGCGCACCGACTGAGGTGATTCCAGTTTGGGCTGCATCTACACTCAAACTATGAGCAATGCCCTCTCCTGAAGTAGCACCAGTTGATGTCAGTCCCGTCCCTGCCGTCACAGTCGCTACATAGTTTCCCGTAGTATGGGTAGTGAGCGTTATCAGGTTATTGAGGGTAGTTGCCCCTGTGCCTCCCTGGTCAACTGCAATGGTAGTTCCTTGCCATGTACCAGTAGTAATAGTCCCAACGGCTGTTATGTTGGTCTGTGATGCGGTGGTTAGCGTCCCGTCCAGTTCATTGACCGCTAGATTGGCAAGTGTGAATCCGCTTGTGGTGTTTACTGTAGTCGATGGTTCCTCGTGAGAATTACCACTTGTAGCGAATAATTTCCACTTATCCGAGTCCGAAGCATCCCGAAACAGTCCCGTAAACTTTTTGCCAGAGTCGGTATATTCTCCAAATATACCCAAGTCCACGGCATCGGCGTTGTTGTCATTCCCCAAATGGAAGAGCGGATCATCTATCACTACCGTGGAGCTAGTAACTGTTGTAGTTGTTCCATTGACCGTCATATTCCCACTGAATACAACGGTTCCTGCAATTGTCAGAGTCGAGCCATCGCTCGAAATGGATTCCCCACCACGATCATAGAAATATAGCGTATCTACTATGCGGACATCACCGTCAAGCACGTCCAAAGATGTCTGTCCGTTTGTACCAGTGATCTGCAATACCTCATCGCCAGAGTCCCACGTAAGGTTATCGCCTGACGTTGCGCTATAAAAGACCACATTATTACCACTGCCATCAGTTCCTACTGATAACGCACCAGTAGGAGTGATATTGATAGTGGTATTGGAGCGAATCCGTGCTGCATCATCCGCTGAAAAGTCTATCGCAACAAAACTGTCTCGATCAGCATCGAGAACTGCCACGGTTGTTTGTGTAATGCCATCAAATAAACCTAGGTCTACGTCATCAAGCCCAATCCCAAATCCCACGACAGGCACATTGATTGAACCCCCAGAAGGCAATTCATATGCCCAATAATTGGCATTGGCATCTGCTGTCTCCCAAAAAGCTGAACCAGTGCCTATCGTGGAGCGTGTTTCTCCGTGGACAACCAGGTCACCTGTTACAGTAAGGTTTTTGACTGTCCGAATGAACCCTTCGGCCCCGATCCCACGTAAACCTTCGGTGCGTGATCCTGTAGTCATTCAAGCACCTACCTGTAATACATTCTGAGCGTCCCTATTTTGCTATCACCAGCATTAGACACAACCAATGATAGCTTTCCCATAAATGCTGCCCCTGGGTCTGCGTCTCCTCCTGGAATAAAATGCTCGCTTGTGCTTGTGTGCCTGTTTACAAGGCCACCATTAGCCAAATCAATGCCATCTTCGTCATTTACGACTATGTCGTAGTTAGCTGATGGGGCCGTGGCACTAGGATTAGTGGCCCAGCGGAGGGGCACCCCGCTGAGAACCACTGTATCCGTGCCTGACATATCCCCAGACCCATCGCTTGTCCATGTCCATTGCACATATTTTACCGTGTCATGAGACGAGTAGGTAATCGTTACGCTGCCAGCCATTGATTACTCCTGTTCTCCCTCATCCTCAGAGGTTGCTTCTTCGGTGGATTCCTCCTCAGCCTCAGAAGTTCCCTCTTCTGGATCTGCGGTTATTGTTTGTTCTTCAGTCATTCATATCTCCCTTCTAGCTATCGATTGCTGGTAGCACATAGCCCGATGCGGTGTTCGTAGCTGTTCCAAGATTATCAAACTGCCGAACTCCATCAGCATCGATAAGAACTTCACTTGCAGTATCAGCATGACCGATACGATTGTGGGCTATGATCCCACTGTTTGCCGTTGTATCACTGTCTACAAGTAAGTCCCCTGCCGTATTCAGTCGGTATATGTAATTCCTGAGTATTCTGCAGCTGGTCAAATCTTTTCCACTGGCTACGCCTATCACCGCATTAGAGTCCTGTACTCCCAACTCAATAAAGTTGTCATTCATCACCAGCAAATCAAGGTCTTCCCTTACCGTGATGAAATTGACACATGCCGTATCCACATCTGTTGCAACGCACTCCGTAACGCTAAGTCCATCACACGCATTGGCCACTGCACTTGTCCTGATACAAGCCAGGAAGTTCTCTGCAGTCGTGTTTTCTTTCCACTCGCATTTGTGGAACTCGGCGCTCGCTGCCGAAACATCAATGGCTACGGTTATATCAGCATGCCCTGCGCTGAATATAACATTTTCCCATCGTACATTTGCTGCACTAATTACTATAGTTACAGAAGCACCTGCATCAAGAAGCAGGGTTGGCCTTGCAGTTCCACGGCCCAACCCTATAATCGTGACCCCTGCTACATCACACGTGATAGCAGAAGCACCTGTTAGAGTTTCGCTGTGTCCTGCCATCACGTAGATGATATCTCCGTTGTTGGCAGTAGTTTGATTGATTGCTGAATCAATCGTGGTGAATGGAGCGTCTGGGTTGCTACCAAACCCCGAACTTGTTCCACCAGTAGATGAACCGCTGTCTACGAAGAAGATATTTCCCGTTGTTTGCGATTCTGGATTCACTACATAGACGCCACCACTAGTTTTTCGTACAAATAGTTCTGTCTTTGCCATCACTTCCTCCTAGCTTTTCGGGGTTGTATACCCTTGTTGCGAGATTCCTTTACCATTTTATCCATCGTGGGCTGCTCCTCTGACTTCGCATACCGAGCAGCCACGATAACTTTCGCATCATTCTGACTACAACCTTCTTCGTCCATGACGTCCCAGACCTCATTGGCCCATTCAATTGGCTCAAGGCCACCAGGAAGGTTGTGTTTGTTGCCAGAAATCATCATGTTATGTGTTGATATCCACGTAAACTTGCGCCCCCGTAGAAGCAGCACCCTGCAATTCCTTCTTGGGATACGCATACCCATATCGAATGACTGCACCGGCTATATTATCTACGCCAGTGTTGCCACCCTCTGCAACGTAGAGCCGAACATAATCAAATCCATTGTCTACGTCCATGTCTTCGCCCCTGGCCTCGATGATAACGAAGTTTCCGTCAGCATCAACTGGGTTATCCGTGTCGTAGTTGCCTCCAGAAGCGTCCGAAGTCAAATCCTTGGCACTGGTTCCAGACGAATCAGTCGCTTGTTGCAGCCGACATTCGTCCAAGTCGTCGGACGAGTCCCACGTCCCAATCTCCACGTACGCCATTACCCGTGCGTAGTTTTTCATGGAAAGCCAACCGCCATTGTTCTGGGCGTTTGTCCCACCAATGTCTGCCAAGTCCAGCAGGTCTATGCTTGCGTGTTCGCTCAATCTCTGTGACATAATTTCCTCCTATTGATCGTGTCAGGGGCTAAGTTTTACCCCTGCACCACTAGGATTGCCCTGGCACTGATGCCATATCTTGTGCAGCCTTTGCTGCTTTGTCGTCCATCAATGTTCCGCATCTCTTGCACTTCGGTGGATAGTCTGCCTTATCGTGCATACGTGAACAAATTGGACACATTACCTGTAACCCAGCACCACCTGGGGCTTCAATTACTGCTAATCCCATGATAATCCTCCTATGATCGGGTAGCCAGATTTACAAACGGGCTCAGTGTGTTGCTGCCATTACGTGGTGTAAGGGCAGATTCGAGCCAAGGTCGTCCATCGAGTCTGCTGGTGAATCTCCAAACAGTCTCGTCATTCTGGAATCGTACGTGGGGGCTTGCAGCCATGCTCAGGGTTTGCCTGTCTCCGATTACATAGTACCCAAAGTCAACAAAGAAGATGTCGCCAGCGGTTCCTAACGTCTGGCATTTCTCCGTCATGATCAGGGGACGCCCGTAAATGGATGCAGGTGCAGCCCCAGCCATGTTGTTCATCATGACCGCACTACCACCAGTACCAACAGACCGAGACATACTAACGATTTGCGGCATAGTGTCTGGATGGGCCACCCATACTGCCCTTGCTCGGCTGCTTGGGATCATCCTTGAGTACATCTTGTCGATATTCTCCGCCACGATAGTGGTTGCAGCCTGGCCTGTCTCCTTGGCTACAGTCACGAGTGCGTCGGCGTTCAGGATGCCGACCGGCTGGCCACCGCCGATTCCATTTATGAAGCTGTCGTCCTCGAAGTAGCTGAGGGCTTGTGGGAATAACCGCATAAGAAGGGCTTCCAAAGAAATCGCTGCGTCTGCAAGAAGCTCATTGGCTGCACTGGTATAGGCAGTCAACTTCTTTGCTGTCAGCGTCACTCGCCCGAAAGAGGGCTCGCTGCTTGTGTAGCTCCCACTCTCAGGAGTCCAGTACCCACGGACACCACCGAATACATTGGTTGCGTGGGTTGTGTCTACGATGGTAGGCAAGCTGAGATTTAGCGAGGTCATCGGTAGACGAAACGCCCTAGGTCGTACTACTGCATTTTCCAAAGCAAGCTGTAACAACTGAGCGGTGAACTGCTCTGGAACCAAGAATCCTCCCTGGTCTCCCTGGCCCTCCCCAAGTACCTTCAGTCGGGCATCAACGCCTCTGGCTGCTACGTTGCCTGGGGCCATTGTCGAAAGGAACTCTCCAAAGGTCTTGAACTTTCCGTCCATTGCCTTTGCGTCTCTAGCAAGACCGATTTTTGTATCGTCAGTTCCTTCCCATCCTCCTCCAAATTGCTTGCCCTCCGATATTGCTTCCTCTGACATTGGCAGTCTATTGACTGCTCCGTCACGCATTGCCTCGTCCATTTGTGTCTTTACAGCATCGCCCAAAACCTCAAGTGACCTGTTTGTCACAAACTCATTGAACCGCTCCGGGCTATTGAGCAGTTCCTCTAGTTGTTCCTGGCTTCTGATGTCTGGCATTATCTTCCTCCCTTATGATTTTCCAGAGCTTGCCTAACTATTTCCCTTGCGCTTGCTGCATATCCTTCGGCTGTTGCTGGTGTTTGACGATCTTTTGCCATTTGTTTTAGTTCTGCAATAACAAGATCAGCAACATCTTTTGCAAATGCTGCTGACTCCCATTCCTCACCAAACACAAGAGCAACTTGCATATCCTTTTTGGATTTTCGTTCCTCTACTGAATCAGTTTCCACTGGTTTATCTGACTCACTATGTCGGATGAGTACATTCTTTGAGGAATCACGGGATAGTTCCCTTCCTGTGCCGTCTTTAGGGGTTGCCATATCATCCAGCATTTCCGTAACAATGGAGTCCACTTCTGGATGAAGCCCGATTCCCTTCAGT